>Ga0079995_1079913_pt1 | contig 28943 bp, 28 predicted proteins | sample FaiFalFF_MnMetaG_2_FD_69198 | JGI IMG/M metagenome (GOLD analysis project Ga0079995, IMG submission 69198) | Freshwater microbial communities from Yellowstone National Park, Wyoming, USA - Fairy Falls C (FF_Mn_C) (SPADES assembly) (version 4) | ecosystem: Environmental > Aquatic > Freshwater >...
TACAGCGCCTTGACCGCCTCTAGGTCGTTGTAGGGAGCCGTCAGCGTAGCGCTAGTAGCCGCCTTGGGCACTCCTGGCGAGTCCGGTAGGCCCAGAGTAGCCACTCCCGAGCCAGCCTTGACCAAGAACATGTCCGCATGGCCGTGGTAGCAGCCCTCGAACTTGATCACCTTTTCCCGGCCCGTGTAGGCTCGCATCAGGCGCAGCGCTGCCATGCAGGCTTCGGTGCCGGAGTTCACAAAGCGCACCATCTCCACGCTGGGCACCGCTTCGATCACCCGCTCCGCCAGCTCGTTTTCCAGAACAGAAGGGGCGCCAAAGCTGGTGCCTTTCTCCAGAGCCTGCCGCAATGCCTCAATGACTTCAGGGTGAGCGTGGCCCACAATGGCTGGTCCCCAACTGCCGATGTAGTCAATGTACTGGTTGCCGTCCACATCCCAGGCGTAGGCCCCCAAGACGCGGTCAAACACGACGTGATCCCCGCCCACGGACTTGAAGGCGCGCACCGGTGAGCTAACCCCGCCGGGCATCAACTGCTGGGCGCGGGCGAAGATCTCTCTGGAGCGGGCGGTATTAAAAGTGGGACGAAGAGTGCTGGTCATAGTAGGGCGGCTACTCGAGGTACTTCCTAGGCTAACAGGAAGGGGAGCTGGCTAATTGTTGGGACTTCCAGGCGGATCCACCCAGCGACCATCGGCTTTGATGAGCTCGATCAAAGCCTGGACAGCCTCCGATTCCGGTACTCTTTTCACTTCTTCTTTGCCGCGGTAGAGGGAAATTACTCCTGGCGTCCTGCCCACATAGCCGTAGTCGGCGTCGGCCATTTCCCCAGGCCCGTTGACAATGCAGCCCATGACGGCAATGTCGAGGCCCACCAGATGCTGGGTTGCCGCCCGCACCTTCTGCAGCACTTCCTCCAGGTTGAAGAGGGTACGCCCACAGGAAGGACAGGCCACGTATTCCACCATGGTCTTGCGCAGGTTGAGAGCCTGCAAAATACCGTAGGCCACCGGGATCTCTTTTTCCGGCGCTTCCGTGAGAGAGACGCGGATGGTGTCGCCAATCCCTTCGGCCAAGAGCGTCCCGATCCCTACTGCTGACTTGATGCGGCCGTACTCTCCATCCCCAGCCTCGGTTACACCCAGATGGAAGGGATAGTTTAGCCCTAGGGCGTCGAAGCGGCGAGCTGCCAAGCGGTAGGCGGCCAACATCACCTGGGGACGGGAAGCCTTGAACGAGAGAACCACATTGTGGAAGTCTTGCTCAGCGCAGATCTCGGCATACTCCAGGGCCGATTCCACCATCCCCTCAGGCGTGTCACCATAGAGAAAGAGCATCCGCTCGGCGAGGGATCCGTGGTTGACGCCAATGCGTAGGGCTTTGTTCTGGGCTTTGAGGGCCTGTACAAGGGGGACAAAAGCCTCGCGGATCTCGCTGCGGATGGCCTCTAGTTCAGCTTTTGTGTACTCCGTGCGCCCCGGCTGCGGCTTCTCTACAACGAACAAGCCAGGATTGATGCGCACTTTGTCGACGTACTTGGCCACTTCCAGGGCCACCTTGAGACCGTTGTGGTGGATGTCAGCCACCAGCGGCACTGGCTTGTAGGTTTGAATCAGCCTCTCCCGAATGACCTCCATGGCCTTGGCGTGGGCCAGGCTGGGAACGGCAACCCGCACGATTTCCGAGCCCGCTTCGTGCAGCCGGCGAATTGCAGCCACCGCCGCGTCAATATTGAGCACGTCTTCGTTGATCATCGACTGCACCACCACTGGGTGCTGGCTGCCGATCAACACCTCGCCAACTGCCACCGTGCGGGTGGGGCGACGGGGGTAGACCGGTTCTGGATAGGGCTGCTGGGGGTTGGGCCGCTCCAGAGTTGGCATAGCTTTCTCAAAAGGGCTGCTCTAGCTTGATTGTAGGCGGAAACGTCCCCCTAGCGGCTACCCTCAGAAAGGCTTTCCAGGCAGCCCACCGCCTGCCCTACCCAGCTCAACTCCAGCAGACGGGGACAAAAGACAGTGACTTAGCTGTCTGCCTCTGTGGGGGAATCCGTCGGGTAGTCTGGGCGGGGTCGGTTGCGAATAAAGTCTCTGGGCGTTACGTTTTCCACAAACTTGCGGAAGGCCTCCCGCTCCGCTTCATCGGCATCCTGATTCATGGGGATCGAGGCTTCGGCAATGACCTCCTCTACCGTCCAGATGGGGGCGTGGGCTCGCAGAGCCAGGGCAATACCATCGCTGGGACGGCAGTCGATCTCCTGCTTTTTGTCACCGCTAACAGTAACCAGCACCGCATAAAAAGTGTTGTCCAGCAAGGCGTGGATAATGACCCGCTCCAGCTTGATTCCCCAGGCCTTCCAGGAGTTGAGGATAAGATCGTGGGTCATGGGACGGAGCGGCTTCTGATCATCCAGCGCTTGCAAAATGGCATTGGCTTCTGCTTTTCCTACCCAGATAGGCAGAGCACGACGCCCATGGGTATCGCGCAGGATGACAATGGGGCTCTGGTTAACGGCATCAACCGCAATCCCAGCCACCTCCATCTCAATCATGGTCAACTGCCTCCAGCCTTTGGATCTCGATCGTATCTACGGGCAGAAAACTTTGGCAACACGGCATGAGCTCAATCGGGAGGTCAAGGGCGGTAGCTCTCCTTGGCGGCACCAGTGAAAGCCGCAGCTTGGCCCTGGCCCTTAGCCAAGAAGGGATCCCCTGGATAGCCACGGTTACCACGGAAAGGGGCAGCCGGCTCTACCAGGGTTTGCCGGGTCAGGTGATGGTCACCCGCTTCTCGGCTGCATCTTTGGAACAATTCCTGCGAGAGTACCGGATTGGCGTGCTGGTGGATGCCTCTCATCCCTTTGCCCAGCAGATCTCGCAACTGGCCATTCAGGTAACAGCCCAAGTTGGGATCCCCTACCTGCGCTACGAACGCCCTTCGGAAAATCTAGAGCCCTGGGTGCAGGTAGTGCCGGACTGGCAGGCAGTCCTAGCCGAGAGCGTGCTGGCGGGACGGCGGGTGCTCTTGACGGTGGGAGTGAAGCCGTTGCCCTTGTTTGTCCCCTGGCAGAATCGCTGCCAGTTGTACGCGCGGGTGCTGCCGGAGTCAGTTTCCCAGGCAGTGCAGGCTGGGATTGCTGCTGAGCGGGTGATTGGCAGGCGTTTGCCCCTTAGCTTTGAGGAGGAACTGCAGCTTTGGCGGAAGCTAGAGCCCCAAGTGGTTATCAGTAAGAACTCTGGAGAAGCCGGCGGTCTTCTCATTAAGCAGGCCGTGGCCAAAACCCTGGAGATCCCCCTCTTGGTGATCCAGCGGCCTTCCTTAAGCTACCCCTGGTGTAGCCAGGATTTGGCTGAGGTGGTGCGGGAGTGCAAGCGTCGGTTGGAGGGGACTTAGAACGGCTCCTCTACCGGTAGCTCAGGCTCGCGATCTTGACGGGATCCCAGCAGCTCCAGCCGCTCTACGGCAATAACGGGCCGCTGGCGCTCCTCGCCTGTGGATCTATCTTTCCAGCGCTCAAACTTAAGACTGCCCGTCACCCCGACGAGGCTGCCTTTACGCACATATTCTCCGGCCACTTCAGCGGTGCGCCCCCACAGCTCCAGGTTAAACCAATCGGGCTTGTCTTCACCTTTGCGGAAGCGGTTTACCGCCAGGCTAAAGGTACACACCACCTTGCCCGACTCGAAGTAGCGCACTTCCGGATCCATACCCGCCCGGCCCACTAGGGTCACCAGGTTTAGGCTCATGGGCTTTTCTCCAGACCACTGACCGCCTTTGGCTCTAGTTGTAGCGCCTGCAAGGGCACCTTGTTGCAGGAGAGGCGTTGATGGTGTTGCAAAGATTTACAATGTCAGAAGCCCCAGAGCAACTGCCGGCCTCTATCCCGTAGGCAGATGCTCACCGGCCAGCAGGGAAGGTTTACTCCGGCAAGAGGACGCGTTCAGCACCGTTGGCTATGGAATTTATCTACGCATACGCCTGGTTGATCCCCGTCTATCCCTTGGTGGCAGCTTTTCTACTTGGCTTGGGCATTTTGGTGTTCAACGCCTGGACAAGGGCCAACCGGGCTCTGGCTGCCTTTTTGAGTGTATTTGCGACGGGGACGGCAATGGTCCACGCCTTTGCCCTCTTGGCCAGCCAACTCCAAGGCCATGAGACTGTCCTCAAGACCATTAGCTGGGCTCAGGCGGGCTCCTTCTCCCTCGACATGGGCTTTGTGGTGGATCACCTGAGCGCCATGATGCTGGTGGTGGTGACCACGGTGGCCTTCTTGGTGCAGATCTACTCCGACGGCTACATGGCTCAGGATCCCGGCTATGTGCGTTTCTACGCCTACCTGAGCCTATTTGCTTCCTCGATGCTGGGTCTGGTTCTTAGCCCCAACCTGGTGCAGATCTACATTTTCTGGGAGCTGGTGGGGATGTGCTCCTACCTGCTGATTGGGTTTTGGTACGACCGGCAGACGGCAGCGGAGGCAGCCCAGAAGGCATTTGTCGTCAACCGGGTGGGGGACTTTGGACTGCTGCTAGGCATTTTGGGCTTTTACTGGGTCTCCGGCACTTTTGGGTTTGAGGAGCTGGCCCACAATCTAGAACAGAGGGTGGCCAGTGGGGCGGTAAGCAGCAGCCTAGTGGCCCTCTTTGCCGTGTTGGTGTTCTTGGGGCCGGTGGCCAAGTCGGCTCAGTTTCCGCTACACGTGTGGCTGCCGGATGCCATGGAAGGTCCCACGCCCATTTCCGCCCTCATCCACGCGGCCACGATGGTGGCAGCAGGGGTATTCCTGTTGGCGCGCATGTTCCCGGTGCTGGAAGGGATCCCGCTGGCCATGGATCTCATTGCCTGGACGGGGGCAGGCACGGCTTTCTTGGGGGCCAGCATTGCCATCACCCAAAACGACATCAAAAAGGGCCTGGCCTACTCCACCATTTCCCAACTGGGCTACATGGTCATGGCCATGGGATCCGGTGCCTATGGGGCTAGCTTGTTTCACCTAATGACCCACGCCTACTTCAAGGCGCTGCTCTTTCTGTGCTCTGGCTCGGTCATCCACGGCATGGAGGCAGTGGTGGGCCACGACCCGGTTTTGGCCCAGGACATGCGTTTGATGGGGGGCCTGCGCAAATACATGCCGGTTACGGCCATTACGTTCTTAATTGGCACGCTGGCCATCTGTGGGATCCCGCCCTTTGCCGGCTTTTGGTCTAAGGATGAGATCTTGGCTTCAGTTTTTGAGCACAACCCCGCCCTCTGGGGGGTGAGCTTCCTCACGGCAGGGATCACTGCCTTCTACATGTTCCGCATCTACTTCCTCACCTTTGAAGGGGAGTTCCGCGGAACCAACCTGAGACTGCGCCAGGAGGTAGCCGTCAGCCAAGGTCGACCGGTGCCAGCTTTTGCCTATGCGTTTGCCGGGAAGGAGGCAGCCTTTGGGCCTGGAGCCATGAACATCCACGAAAAGCCCCAGCCGAGCAGCCACCCTGAAGCTGTGGAAGACGGACACGGTCACGCCACCAAGCCGCATGAGTCTCCTCTGTCGATGACGATTCCGCTGGTGGCGCTGGCTGTTCCCTCGGTGCTGATTGGCTTGGTGGGTACTCCCTTTGCCAACTTCTTCGAGGCGTTCATCCCTCCGCCCAGCGAGTCGGCAACAGAGGTCAGCTCCCCCTGGGCCCAGGTGGCAGCCGAGTGGCAGGGGGTGCTCGGCGGTCACTTCAACTGGACGGAGTTTGCCATCATGGCGGGCAGCTCGGTGGGCATTGGGCTAATCGGCATCGCCCTGGCCGGTCTCATCTACTGGCAGAAGCGCCTTGATCCCAGCACTTTCCCCCGCAGCCTGCAGCCGCTGTACTACTTCTCCCTCAACAAGTGGTACCTCGACGACCTCTACGAGCGCGTCTTTGTGCGGGGCACCCGCTTTGTGGCACGGGAGGCGCTGGAAGTGGACAGCCGCATTGTGGACGGGGTGGTCAACCTGACGGGACTGGTGGCGATGGTCGGCGGCGAGGTGATGAAATACCTGGAGAATGGTAAGGCCCAGTTCTATGCCTTGATCATCTTCGCGGCGGTGGTGGTGATGGTGGTACTTGCTGGGGTTGGAATTTAGGCTGGGGCAGCGCTGCCCACACTAAAAGGATCCCCTGGCCGGGGATCCTAGCTGGGGAAGAGATCACAGCCTCCAGCAAAGAAGGGATCCCTTCCTGCCAAGTGGGTTGGACTTACTTATTGGGCTGAGGGGTGACCCGCAAGTAGGGTTTGAGCTCCTTGTAGCCCTTCGGGAACTTTTCTTTCAGCACCTCTGGATCTTGCAGGGAAGGCGGGATGATGACGTCGTCGCCATCTTTCCAGTCAGCAGGCGTAACGACGTTGTACTTATCCGACAACTGCAGAGCATCAATGACCCGCAAGATCTCATCGAAATTGCGGCCTGTGCTGGCTGGGTAGGTGATGATTAGGCGTATCTTCTTGTTGGGATCGATGATAAATACCGACCGGACGGTTAGGGGCAGCCCCTCTTGGTTGAGGTTGGTCTGATCCAGCATGCCGTAGAGCTGGGAGACCTTGCGGTCGGCATCCGCCAAAATGGGATAGGTCACCTGGGCATTCTGGGTTTCCTCAATGTCTTTCACCCAGCCAACGTGGGAGTCCACGTCGTCCACACTGAGGCCCAGCACTTTCACGCCCCGCTTCTCAAATTCGGGCATTAGCTTGGCAACCATGCCCAGTTCGGTGGTGCAGACCGGCGTGTAGTCGGCAGGGTGCGAGAACAACACTACCCAGCTATCCCCAGCCCAGGAATAGAAGTCGATGTCGCCGTGGGTGGACTTTTGCGTAAAGTTAGGGGCAGTGTCCCCAAGTCGGAGAGACATACGCTCTATCCTCCCTAAGATGCAGTGCGGTAAGACAGGGATCCGAAACCCTTCAATCCCATTTCTTTTGATCTTGCCACACAAACCCCACTTTTCCGAGCGGATTTAGGTAATTTTAAGATCATCATCACCTTGCCGGCAGCAGGAAGGGCTCTTGGCTGCTAGGTTGCGTTGCAAACAGAACGCGCGGATCTTGACGTCCCCTTAAGTTCTTTTAAGTTCTTCGCGGGCTGCAACGAGAAGGGGTAGCATTCTAAACAAGTAAAGCAGTGGCATTCCAGGAGTATGCTGGATAACCTAGTTACCCCCAGCAGGAGAACTAATGGAAAACGCGGAGACAGTCACAATCTATAGCTTGGCCACTCTGTGGGCCCAAAAATATGTAGACAAGCTGAGGGCGCAGGCGGCTGGGGGTGGGCCGCTAGGCCTGCAACTAGCCGACAAGGTGAAGGGATCCCTGCGCTTTGCCAGCTCCCAGGCCTGGGCGAAAACGGAAAAGCTCTTGGCTGCCGAAATACCACGGCAGGGACTGGATCCAGACTTAATCGATCCCTGGAAAATTGCAGAGGACTCTCAAAGTCTCTTTGAGCAGGCAGCCCAGAGCTGCGAGGAGGGCATCCCTCCCTCCCGCTTTTCGGTGAAGATCGCGCCCCTCTGCGGTCAACTGCGGGCTCGTTACAGCGAGCGGGATCCGCGAGTGCTCGGCTTCTTGAGCATGCAGTTCCACTACACCGGACAAATGCTGCTGCAGGCCCTGTTGCCTGAGGAGCGCAGCCTCTTCTACCCCTACTTGAAGGTGATGGACGACCACCTGTACATGCCGCTGCAGAAGATGTACCAGGCTGCTGCCGACCAGGCGGGGGACAGTCCTTCTGTTTCTCTAGTGGCCATTCAGGAACTGTTGCCCATTGTTACCAGCGTAGCTGAGTTCATCTGTGCCGAGGTGGCAGAACGTTTCAGCGGCTACTGCTGCGAGAGTGGCCCCCTGACAGATCTTGGAGTGCGGGCTTCCAGCATCCGTGATGTGGAGATGTTTCAAGTGTACCTGGGCCTCTGTGCCCTAGAAGGCAGCCTCGCCGCTGTGCAGCAGGAGCTGTTTCCCCTTTGCGTAATGCTTTATCCCCCTCTGAAGGTGGGCTGGGAGCTGGTGCGGCAGATGTTGGAGCTGCTGGACAAGTCTCTGCAATCTCGTCTGACCCCGGCTAGCTATGCCGTCTTGTTGCCTTACCTGAAAGCTGTGCAGGGCATGTTCTCGCTGGAGGTTTTCCCTGAAAACGACCCCATCTGGAGCTATCACCCCGACGTGGTGCGCTTTCTGGAGCCGGCGCGGCAGCTCTTGCAAGAACTTCTGAATCAAAAGGCCGGCTGAGTATTCCCTACTTCCCCGAGAAGCGGCTAGGCTCCACCAGCTCGGCCACAAATTGGTGCAAAAGGGGCAGGTAGCGCTCTCCGGCCACCTGCAGCAGGTTGTTGTGATCTGCTCCCTTAATGGCCACTAAGCGCTTGGGATCCCGTGCCGCTTGGTAAAGAGCTTCGGCATGCCAGAAGGGGATCAGGCGATCCTGGGTGCCGTGCAAAATCAGCAGCGGACAGTTGATGTGGGCAATGCGGCTGAGGTTGTCGAAGCGATCAAAGGGCAGCAGCGAGAGGCGGGTCAAGACGCGAAAGGCGCTTACAAAGGTCGATTCCAGGATCAGGCCCCCCACCGGCTTTTGGGTTGCTAAGTAAACCGAGGGTCCGCCTCCCACCGAGCGCCCGTAGACCAAAATTCGCTCCGGCGGGATCCCTTGGGCAATGAGATAGGCGTAGGCTGCCTCAATGTCCCTGTAGGCGCCGGCCTCGGAAGGGATCCCTTCGCTGGTGCCGTAGCCCCGGTAGTCGTAGGCTAGGACGGCAAATCCTCCCTGCTGCAGGCCCACTAGGCGAGGCAAGATATCTCCCAAGTCCTCGGCGTTGCCGTGGCTGTAGAGAAGGGTATAGGTGGCTTGGGGATTGGGCAGGTACACCGCCGAAATCTGCAGGCCATCAGAGGTGGTGAGCTTGAGAATGGCATCCCCATCCTGGTAGCTGGCGGGGCGGGGCAGAAAGATCAGCCGCTCCGATTGAAACCAGCCCAGCCAGAGCAGGTAGCCGTACACCCCTAGGCCAACAAGCAGCAGGGATCGCCCCAGCCGCAGCCACGGGAAGAACCCGAAACTCAAAGGCTTGCCCATCGCTCGACTTGGCCTCCCGACCATTTCCCTCACCCTCAGACCCTCTAGGAGAGGGGGGACGGGTGGCGTGCCGGCAGCAGCGATGTCGGGCACTTCAGGATTCGGCTGGCAGGGCAGAACATTTCCAGAGGCAAACCCCAATCCAGTTGACCAGGGTGTGGGCGACGATGGTTACCAACAAGTTTCCCGACAGCCACACTCCCATCCCCAGCAGAATGCCCACGGCGCTGGCCCAGAGGGCATAGGGCCAACCCTGCCACTCTAGCCAATGCAAAACCCCAAACAAGAAGCCGCTCAAGAGGATTCCACCCGTCCACCCCAAGGGGCTGGCCGCCAGGGCTGCCATCAGCACGCCGCGAAATAGCCATTCCTCGCTCCAGCCCGGCAGCACCCCCACCCAGAAGATATCCCGCCACTGCAAGGGATCCGCCACGAGGTGCAAGTAGCTAGAGGCTGCCCGGCGATAGGCTGGCCAAAGCCAGTAAGCCCCGCCGCTAAGCAGCGCCACCCCCAGACCCAGGGCTGCCCCCCAGGCCAAAGCCAGGGGATCCCAGCGAAAGGGTACCGATAGGGATCCCAGCCAGATCCAGAGGCCAGCGATGAGCGCCAGGAGCAGGCTGGTCAGGCTCATCCCCATCAAGATCTGTTGGCGCGTGCAGGGCTGAATCTCGGCACTCATGGGAAGGGTCGCTCGGGCACCCTATTCCCAGCGTAGAGCGAATCCCGACCAGAACGGCTATGCTCTCCCCAGCCCTCGAGGGCGGAGCTTGGGATTCCCCCTTTTTTCAAGACAAGTGCTGCCTCAGCAACTGGGCGTGCTGGGCCGATCGCTCTACCCAAACGGCCACCTGGTCAGGGCTGAGGGCTGGCCCGTCGGCATAGCAGGCTAGCCAAGCCTGGTGCAGCGCCTTGGGATCTTCCGGGATCTCCTCTAGATCCCAGCCGGGCATGCCCAATTCCTCAAGCAGCGTTTTCACTTTGGGATCGTAGCTGAGGCCAAAGCAGGCACAGCCCTCGGCTGCCGCCATCACCAAGCCGTGGTAGCGCATAACAATGGCCAATCTCACCCCCCGAAAGACCCCCTTTAAGAGATAGGGATCCCGGATTTCCACCACCTGGCTGTGGTGGGGCAGGCGATGGTAAAGCTGCTGGGCCAAGTGGTAGTCTGGCCCTAGGTCAAGGGATCCGGGAGGAGCTAGCTGAAAGGGCACGAAAAGAAGATAGGCCCCCGTGGCAGCCTGGAGGCGTCGCAAGGCTTCCGCCAAAGTTTCCAGTCGCGCTGGAGTAAGCTGGGGATGCTGCCGCAGGACCACAGCAATGCGGGGCTGAGGCCACGTCTCCCATTCGGGCAAAGTTTTGGCAGGCAGGCCCCAAACCGGATCCGGGGCTACTTGGTGGGGGATCCCCCACTCCTGGAGGTAGCGGGAGGCCACTCCGTCACGCACGCTGATGGCTGTACAACCTGCTAGAGAGTGGCGGGCCAGCTTGCGGAGCCAGAGCCGCTCTAAGGGGCCGATCCCCTGCGCCCAAGCCAAGGTTTTCAGCCCCCGCCGCTGGGCCCAGAGCATCAGTCCCAGGTAGTAGAGGGGGCTGCGCCAACTGGTGCGATCCTGCAGCAGGCTACCCCCGCCCCAGATGAAAGCCTGAGCCTGGGCCAAACAGCGCTGCAAAGCCCAGGCATCAAAGCGTGGACAGGCCAGCACCCCATAGGTGGCAGCGGTTGCTGCAGGGGAGGGAGAAAGCACCACCGGCTGTACGGGGTTGGGCAACTGCCGGAGCTGCTGCAGCAGAACCAACAACAAGGCCTCGTCGCCGGCATTGCCGTAGCCGTAGTAGCCACAGATCAAAACCTGTGGCCGTTTCATCGCGCCTTTGCCCCAGACGGAATCCTCTCTCTTGGGAACAAAAGAGTTTGCTGGAGAGCCCTGGGGATCCCAGCAGCCAGCGGGCAAGGGACTCGGGAAACTGCTCTACCCACTATCAGCCGTAGTAGCCTTGGTTGATGCGGTTTTCCAGCTGGCTAGCCCCTTCGCGGTACTCGCCAAACACAAAGTTCTCCGCGTTGGCCCTAATCAGCGCCTTTTGCTGCTCTGTCAGCTCCGGGATCTTCAGCATGTCCTCTAGGCTCTTGTAGGGAGCGTTTTTCACCAGGATGCGAGCCAGAGTGGGGTAGAAACCAGGCAACTGGCGGTAGTTGCGCAGGATGGTGTTGTTGACGTCAATGGGAGTGTCAAGGTGTCTTACCGGCGGCAGCTCCGCCGCCACGGCAGGGATCCCCAAGGAGGCCAAGCCCAGGCAAAGCAGCAAGAGGAAGGGCAACCAAGTCGACAGCAGCCGGCGCATAGCACCACCTCTCCAGACAGGGTTGAAAGCAGCCATACCAACGCTCACGGGATAGATTTTAGTGTCTCATCCTCGCTACCTTGCATCGAGCCTCAAACTCGGATTTGTATACCGGCGGAAATAATTTTTAACAACTATGATCAGGAAACAGCTCGCTTGCAGCTGGCTGACTTCCTCTTGCCCTTAGCTTGTCCTATGTCCAACTCCACACAGCTCCACCCCCATCCCCTTGGCTCCTCTGGGCAGCACGCTCTTCAACCTCCCCTTGCCCCCGATCCCGAGCTAGAGCTGCTAGAGCAGCGGGAACTCTTCGTCTGGCGGCACCTCGGGCCGGATGCTCGGCAGATCCGCCAGATGCTGCAGGCCCTGGGGCTGAGCTCCCTCCGAGAGCTAGTGGAAAAGGCAGTGCCAGCAACCCTTCGCAGCAATCGGCCCTTGCAGTTGGGATCTCCCTGCAGCGAGCAGGAGGTGTTGGCGGAGCTGAGGGCAATGGCGGCCCAGAACCAGGTGTGGCGCTCTTTTTTGGGCATGGGCTATTCCAACTGCCTGACGCCGCCGGTAATTCAGCGCAACATCCTGGAAAACCCTGCCTGGTACACGCCCTACACTCCCTACCAGGCGGAGATTGCCCAGGGGCGGCTAGAAGCCCTGCTCAACTTCCAGACAATGGTTGTGGATCTAACAGGAATGGAGATCGCCAACGCCTCTCTACTGGACGAGGCCACTGCGGCTGCCGAAGCCATGAGCCTGGCCTACACCTTGGCGGGCAAGCGATCTCCAGTTTTTTGGGTGGACTGTGGCTGCCATCCCCAGACCATTGCCGTAGTGCAGACACGGGCAGAGCCCTTGGGGATCCAGGTGCGCGTGGCGGATCCTTCGCAGTTTGAGCTTGAGCACGGCTTTGGCCTGCTCTTACAGTATCCCAACACCTACGGGGAGATCCGGGATTACCGCGACCTGGTGGAGCGGGCCCACCAAAGAGAGATGGTGGTAACGGTAGCCGCCGACTTGCTCAGCCTAACTCTCTTGCAACCGCCAGGAGAGTGGGGGGCGGACGTTGTGGTGGGAACCACCCAGCGCTTCGGGGTGCCCCTGGGCTATGGCGGCCCCCATGCAGCCTACTTTGCCACCCGCGAGGCCCACAAACGGCTGCTGCCGGGGCGCCTGGTGGGGATCTCCCAAGATGCCCAGGGAAGGCCGGCCCTACGCTTGGCCTTGCAAACCCGAGAGCAGCACATCCGCCGCGACAAGGCCACCAGCAACATCTGCACTGCCCAGGTGCTCTTGGCCGTGGTGGCCTCCATGTATGCCGTCTACCACGGCCCGCGCGGCCTGCGGCAAATTGCCGAACGCATCCACCGCCAGGCCCATCAGCTAGCCGCCGCAATCCGCCAGTTGGGCTACAAGGTGGGGCCAGAGTATTTCTTTGACACCTTCTGGGTAAGGGCAGCCTCCCCAGAGCAGGTGCAGCAGCTCCAGGAGCGGGCCGCCCAGAAGCGCATTAACCTGCGACGGATCGACGACGTCACCCTGGGGATCAGCTTGGACGAGGCCACCACCGCTCAGGACCTGCGCGATCTCTGGCAGATCTTTGCCGGTTCTGAAGAGCTAGGCTGGGATCCCGAGGGCCTAAGTTTGGATCCCAACCAAAGCCTGCCGCCTCAGCTCTTGCGCTCCACTCCCTACCTCACCCATCCGGTGTTCAACCGCTACCACTCGGAAACGGAGCTGCTGCGCTATATCCACCGTCTGCAGAGCCGGGATCTCTCCCTCGTCCACGCGATGATCCCCCTCGGCTCCTGCACCATGAAGCTCAATGCCGCGGCAGAGATGCTGCCCATAACCTGGCCGGAGTTTGCCCAGCTCCATCCCTTTGTGCCCCTGGAGCAGGCGCGGGGCTATCAAACCCTCTTTGCCCAGTTGGAGCGAATGCTGGCGGAGATCACGGGCTTTGCCGGCGTCTCCCTGCAGCCCAACGCCGGCTCCCAGGGGGAATATGCCGGCTTGCTGGCCATTCGCCGCTATCACCAAGCCCGCGGGGAAAGCCAGCGCCAGGTGTGCCTGATCCCTACCTCTGCCCATGGCACTAACCCTGCCAGCGCCGTCATGGCTGGGATGCAGGTAGTGAGCGTGGCCTGCGACAGGGCCGGCAACATCGACCTCGAAGACCTGCGGGCCAAGGTGGAGCAGCATCGGGAACGCCTGGCAGCTTTGATGATCACCTACCCTTCCACCCATGGGGTATTTGAGGAGGGGATCCGCGAGATTTGCCAGATGATCCACGAGGCGGGGGGGCAGGTGTACATGGATGGGGCCAACCTCAATGCCCAGGTGGGCCTCTGCCGTCCTGCGGAGCTGGGAGCGGATGTCTGCCACCTCAACCTGCACAAGACCTTCTGCATCCCCCACGGCGGGGGCGGGCCGGGGGTGGGGCCCATTGCGGTTGCCCATCATCTACTGCCCTATTTGCCTGGCCATCCCTTTTTGCCCGGCTGCAATGGCCCGGTCAGCGCCGCCCCTTGGGGTAGTGCCAGCATCCTGCCCATTGCCTGGGCCTACATCCGCCTCATGGGATCCGCTGGCCTCACCCTGGCCACCCAGGTGGCCATCCTCAACGCCAATTACATTGCCAGGCGGCTAGATCCCTACTACCCAGTGCTCTACAAAGGGCCGGGGGGGTGGGTGGCCCACGAGTGCATCTTGGACTTGCGCCCCCTCAAGAAAAGCGCCGGCATTGAGGTAGAAGATGTAGCCAAGCGGCTGATGGACTACGGCTTCCATGCCCCCACCATCTCTTGGCCGGTGCCGGGGACAATGATGGTGGAGCCCACCGAGAGCGAATCCCTGGAGGAACTGGATCGCTTCTGCGAGGCGATGATTGCCATTCGCCAAGAGATTGCTGCCATTGAGCGGGGGGAGATGGATCCCGTGCGCAATCCCCTTAAACTTGCCCCCCACACCGCCGAGGTGGTGGCCGCTGACTACTGGGATCGCCCCTACCCCCGCTCCCTGGCTGCCTACCCCCTTCCGTGGGTGAAAAGCCGAAAGTTTTGGCCCAGTGTCAGCCGCATCGACAACGCCTACGGGGATCGCCACCTAGTGTGCAGTTGTCAACCCTGGCTAGAAGGCTAACTCTGAATCAAGCCGCCTGCGGCTCCATCTGGGCCAGCTCTGAGCAAGAGGAGAGGAGTTGCTCGGCCTCTGGCACAAGGCGCTCATTCTCTTGCAGCGAGGCCAGCACCAGCGGCAGCACCTCCCTATCGGCCTCAACGGCCTTCTCTGTTTCTTGCAGGAGGTTTACCGAGTCCTCGGTAAGCAGGTCAGCCACCTGAGACAGCTGCGCCTTCAGCAAGGCATTCTCTTGCTCCAATTGAGCCAGCCGCTCCTGCAGGCTATCAATTTGCCGATCCCGCTCTCCCAGGGCTGCTTCTAGCTCACGGTTGCGGGCCTCCAACCCTTGGCGGTCTGCCTCTAGGTGGTTCAGCCGTTCTGTCAAGCTTGCTAGTTCACCCTCCAAGTTGGTGAGGCCACTCACCTGTTCCAGAAGTTGGGCATTCTCCGCTTTCAGTTTCTCAGTCAACGCCTGAGCGATCACCAGATCTGCTTTGGTGGACTCCAGCTCGTGACAGACTTGGTCATGTCTGGCAATCAGCTCGCCCAGCCGAGCTTCTTTCTCCTGCAGGTCTCCTTGCAGGGAACGAATCAAGCGATCCCTCTGTTCGACACACTGCTGTAACTGTTCGATGTGCTGTTGTAAGATGGGCAGTTTAACCAAAGCCTTCTGGGCCGTGCCAAGAAGTTTCCTGAAGCTCTCCTGCAGGCGGCTGTGGGATTGATCCAGTTTGTCGAAAGCTTCGTTAAGGGAAAGGTAGGCCTCGCATAGTTTCATATAGCGCTGGGCCAGAGAAGGAGAGTAATCCATGGTGGGGGCTCCAGGTGGGGCATTGCCTCTATTTTATCGATCCTTGTTTTAAAAGCATTGTTTGCTACAAACACCTTGGGATTAATCTTGCTTTAACGTTTTCGCCTCAGTCTTCACCGGGATAAACTCCATGGCACTGCCTTCGGGCCAGCTTTGGATTCCAGGCTGACATGGGTTTAGGCCCTAGGAATCTGCCTGGGTCAGCAATCCTCCCCAGCCGGCAACCACTGCAAGATGAAGACTGAAGCAGCCCTCGTCGGCTAGAGAGTAGCGGCCAGCGCTGCGTCTTGGGAGGGCTAGCAGCGTTCAGGGGACAAGACAGGGCGGGTTACCGCTTGTCGCTCCCACTCCTCCATTTTGGTGCGACGGCTGTTGGCGGAACTTTGGAAGGTAGTGCTAGCCTGCAGCCGTTTGCGGAACAGGCGCAGTTGCTGCTCTTCCGCCTCGAGAGAAACATGTTGGGCAAAGAGCGGCTGTACAACTTTCTCCTCCTGCATAAACTGAGCCCGCAATCGCTGGTACAGATGCAGGGCTGCCCCCAGATCCAACCGCTGCGGGTCACGCTCCGCCTGGTGCAAAAAGCAAGTCAACTCCGGGATCTGAATCCCGCATCTGCTGCTCCAACCCATCGAGCTGGCTGAGGCGGTCGGGATCCGCCCCTAGAGCCGCCCTAAGCAGGGGGTAGAGGGCGTGGCGCTCCAATTGAATGTGGCGGGAGAGGCGCTGCCGCAACCTTTGGACAAAGAGGCGCTGCTGCTCCAGATCCAACTGAGAAGCTCGGGACAGGTTCAGAAAGGCCTGCAGGATGACCCGGTGCTGATTGGCCCAAAGACCAACCAATGTACCGCCAGCGGGGGAGGAAGCCACGGCTACCTCAGGAAATCGCTCTCCTCATCGTAACTTTACTTCATCAAGACAAGATTAGGAAGCGAGGCAGTAGACTCCCGCCTCTTTCCTCCTGAATTAGGTTTGGCCAAGCCAGCGGCGTTTCCAGGCAGAAGTGGGCTCAAGGGGTGAAGTTTGCTGTTCTCGCTGGCGCTGCAGCCGGATTTGGGCTCTGTCTCCCCTCAAGGTGGGATCCCGGTAGGGCACAGCGGCGCGGGTTTTCAGGTGCTCCCACTCCATAGGCGAGAGAGGCGGTAGGTAGTCTGGCTGAGGTGAGGCCACCGTGCCCGGCCAGGGGCGGCCCAGCGGGGGCGTAGAGCCGATAAACAGCCCCGCCTCCAGAAGAGCTGCCCGCACTGCCGCTGCACAGGAATAGGTGGCCAAGATGCCGCTGGGGCGCATTCGCTCAGCCACCGCCCGCAAGAAGTCCACCGTCCACAACTCCGGGCAAACGGCAGGAGAAAAGGGATCCAAAAACACCGCGTCCGCCCATCCCCGCGGCACCTGGAATAGGGTTTGGCGGGCATCTCCCCACAGCAGAGTTCCGCGCCAGCGGGATGATTGCCAGGATCCCTTCTCGATAAAGTGTTGCCACTCCTGGCTAAAGCTCCAAGTGGATCCCACCCCCACCTGCCAGGCCTGGCGGGGCACCTCTGGGGATCGCTCTAGGCCAATGACTTCCACGCGGCAGTCGGGCCGCACCTGCCAAATGGTCTCCAAGGCCAGGCCGGAGTTGTAGCCAAGGCCAAAGCAGATATCCAAAAGGCAGATGGGCTCCTTGGGGTCCCGCTCCAGGGGCAGCCGATCCAGCCGGCAAGGGCGGACGAACTTCTCCAGCGCCTCCTGGGCAGCGCCGCTGACGTTGTGGAAAGCCTGCCCGAACTCCTGAGAGAAAAAAGTCAGGGAACCATCCCCTGTGGTCAGTACCTGCCACTGGGTCTCTGGAGTCATGGTCTCTATCCAGTTTGGCGATTGCCTGAGGGCTTGAAGACGTTAAGATAGATTTCAAGGCTTACCAGCAGGGCCTGAGGATCTCAGCGCTTGCTATCCTCAGCCAGGGGAGGAACTATGTCTCTACTGGATTGGTTTGCCGAGCGACGCAAGCAGACTTCCCTTAACTTAACTGGCAGTAGCCCCTTTGACAAAGAGCGGCAAGTGCGGGAGATTGCCGACGGCCTCTGGCAGAAGTGTCCAGCTTGCGACGCCCTCACCTACACCAAGGATCTGCAGCAGAACTGGCAGGTTTGCCCGAGCTGCGGCTACCACTATCGCATTACCGCCCCAGAGCGGCTGCAACAGCTTTTGGATCCCGGCTCCTGGCAGCCCCTCGACGACCACCTGGCGCCTACCGATCCGCTGCACTTTTTTGACCAAAAGCCTTACAGCGAGCGTTTGGCCTCTTACCAAGAGCGCACCCAGCTCAAGGATGCCGTCCTGACTGGGTTGGGCACTTTGGAAGGCAGGAGGGTGGCCATTGGGGTCATGGATTTCCGCTTTATGGGCGGCAGCATGGGCTCGGTAGTCGGCGAGAAGATCACCCGTCTTACCGAACGGGCCACCTGCAATCACCTGCCCCTGATCATTTTCTCGGCCTCGGGGGGAGCCCGCATGCAGGAAGGGATCCTCAGCCTCATGCAGATGGCCAAGACAGCAGCCGCCCTGCAGAGGCACCGCGAAGCTGGGCAGTTGTTTATTTCGGTACTTACCCATCCCACCTACGGAGGGGTAACAGCCAGCTTTGCCATGTTGGGAGATTTGATCCTAGCTGAGCCGGGTGCCCAGGTGGGGTTTGCCGGGCCCAATGTTATCGAGCAAACCATCGGCAAGGGCAAGCTCCCAGAGGGCTTCCAGACTGCCGAATACCTGCTGTCTCATGGGCTTATCGACGCAATTGTGCCGCGGACTGAGCTGCGCAAGCGCTTGGCCCAGTTGCTGGCTATGCACCGCCCTCGCTTGCCCAGGTCCCTTCCCGCGTTCGATTCGACTTACGCCCTCGATCCGGCCAAAGTCTGAATAAAGTCCCCTGGAGGAGGTGGATGACTGGGGAAGCCAGATCTAGCTAGCTCCCGTCTTCCCTTTTGGCTGCAAAAGAAGTTTCTGGCGTAAGCTATATAGCGGAGTTTTCGCGGGATTTTCTGCAACCGAGGGTGCTAAGGTGGGGCATGAGGTTTTGACGGGAAACGATGAATCTTAAGCTGCGCATCCGTACCGCTGAAACTCCGCAAGGGCAAAAGCTAGCCATTGTGCCCCTGGAGGGTCGTTTTGATGCCAAGGCCGCTTCCGAAGCCCGGCAGGTGCTGCAGCAGGTTTTGGATTTTGGCTACACCAACCTGTTGATCGACATGTCAGCGGTTACTTTTATGGATAGCTCCGGCCTGGGGGTGCTGATCTCAGCCTTGCGCAAGTGCCGGGCTGCCGGTGGCAATCTCGGCCTCTGTTGCGTTCCCGAAAGCGTCGCCCTTGTCCTCCGCCTGACCTCAATGGAAAAGGTCTTGACCTGTTTTGACGACCTGGAAACGGGCATCGCCAACTTTTCCAGCGCTCCCACTGCTCGTTAGGCCGACATTAGGCCTTACTTTTGGGGATCCCCCGATGCTCTTTTCAGCCCATCAGCGAATTCTGGTGATCCCTCTAGCAATTTTCTCAACAATCTTCAGCCATGCCCCAGACCGGCCTCGATACCTTTCAGCTTCTCTACCGGCACCACCGTGGCCCCAGCTTCTGCGAGCGCATGCTGGCAACAGCTCCTGAGCGCTTTAACGAGGCGTTTTGGCAGTTCTGGCAGATGTACATCGAGCCCTGTCTGCCTCCTGCACCGCGCTTGTTGGATCTGGGAACCGGGCCGGGGTTTGCTCTGGGTCAGTGGGCGCAACGCTATCCCGGAGGACACTTCATCGGGGTGGATGTGATGCCCTACATGTTGGAGCGAGCGGCGGCAGATTTGAAGGGGATCCCTGGAATCCAGCTGCTGCAGGCCGACCTGCACGACCCTCACTTGCCGCTTGCGGCCAACAGCATCGATGCAGCTCAGGCAGTGGTGGTGTTGCACGAGATGGTGCAGCCCTTGCGCTTGTTGCAGGAGGTGTTGCGTCTACTCAAGCCGGGGGGGCGATTTTTGCTGGTGGATTGGGTGCGCGCCCCGCTCAGCCTCTACTTCGATGCCGATACAGAGGCCCAACTCTTCCAGCCCGATACCCCTTTGGAAACGCTGCTGGATCAGTTTACCCACTTCTACGAGCACAATCGCTTCAGCGCCGAAGACCTGGTGTGGTTGCTGGAGAAGGTGGGTTTCGCAGTGGTGGCTCAGCAGCTCTACAACCAAAATCGCTTTGTGCGACTTGCAGCCGAAAAGCCTATCTCCTGAATGTCCAACTGCCCATAACGAGATGTTTTGGACTACGGAGTGCAGAATAGACCAATAAACAGAACAGTGTCCAAATCAATTCAGTCAGATTACTCTCGCTGTTTTCGTTCATGGCTGCAGGGATCCGATGGTCAGGCTGCGCCTGGGCAAACACCTGCACTTCAGTGCTCATCTTGCGCAGTTGGCGGGCTAACTTGATGGCCTTGTCGCGGGGGAGAGGGGGACTCACCACTGCCGGCAGACAGCGCAACAGTGGCTTCAGGGCCGTTTTGGGCAGCCGCGCATAAAACGCCAAGGTGGAGAGAATCTCGTCTTCAAAGTAGGGGTTGCGATATTCCAGGAGCCGCACTTGATAGAGCTCCGGCGGCAGGGGCCGCCCCCGGGCCAGGCGAATCAGGGATCCCACCGTCCCCATCACGTACAAGCGATCCCCCCGTTTCAACACAGTCTCCCCCTCTTTCTGCCAGATCTTGGGAAAAACACAGGGCCGGTCCGGTCGGGAGTGATGCAGCAGGATCGCCAGGTCGTAATCCTGGGCCAGTTGTCGCAAGGATAGCCCCAGGTAAGGGTCATGGGCCGAGACCTCCAGCAGCGTTTCCCCCTCCCAAGTCAAGGTGCCGTAAACGGCTCCCGCCAGCGCTGCAGTAGCAAAAGCGCGCGCCCCCAGGGCGGTGGGGCTGTAGCTGATCCCCAGGGTCTGCATGTGGCACTGCATCCGAGCGGCCAATTCGGGATCGGTAACCCGCAAAATGGTGCGGATCCCCGGCTGCAGGCTGTGGGCCGTCAGGGCCGTCTCCAGGTTGGTGAGATCGTCAGGGGTGGTGCAGATCAGGCAGCGGCTGCTTTGGATGCGGGCCTGTTGCAGGGGGCTTGCTAGAGCGTAGTTGCCCCGGATCACCACCGCCCCCTCCCGTTCTGCCGCCCCCAGCAGGGGATTGTCGGCGTCGGGCTCCACCGCCACTACCTCGTAGCCCATCTGCCGCAGCAACTGCAGCACCAAGTAGCTCAGCCGTCCCAACCCCGCGATCACCCCATGATCCTCTTTGGGCATATGGGCAGCTCGGCCCAAGCCGAAGCGGCTGCTTACCAACTTGTCGGTCACCAACCCATAAATCAACCCCACCAGAGCAGCCCCCACCAAGGTCATGACCACCGCCACTACCTTCACTCCCAGCGGTGTTTCCGGCTGTTGAAAAGCCTCAATATCCCCGTAGCCCCCTGTCAGCACCACGATCGTCAGCAAAAGCCCATCGATGAGGGGTTTGCCGATCATCCTGAAGTTGATCACCCCCAGCACCAACATGGCCCCCAAGGTGAAGGTGAGGGTGCGCACGATGGGCTTGACCTGCAGGAGTCCCTGCACTCCCCTGTGCAGCCAAGACACGAGGGATCCCTGCCCCAACGACCTGCCTTGCCGTTGTTGTCGCTTATCCTGCACCTGTTCGCTGGCCCAGCGCTGCGCCCGTGAGGAGCCCCGTCGCCCGTTGCGTTCCAGCAGTTGCAGGTAGGCTCTGGGATCGCAAATGACCAAAACGCGATCCCCCTCCAGCAGCTCTGCCTCGTGGTCAAAGTCGTCGAAAACTCGCTGTTTGGAAAAGTTAGAAAGCCCATCCACCGGGTAATGAAACAGCACCCGCGCCCCAAAAGTTTCCTCCAGCTCCGAGAGGGGCATATGCAGCAGGCGGGAGTTGTAGCCAATGGTCAGCTCCACCACGTTCCAGAGGGTGGTCTCTTGGGGGGGCGCCAAAATAAAGCGGATCCGCTAGCTCCGGCGGCAGCGTGGCCGGCTGCGCCTCCAGCTGAGGCAGCTCGAAGTAGCCGACAAATTCGTCCGAGACAGCCTTGAGGGCAAAGGCCGGAGCCGCCAAGCCCGCAACCGACAGGGAAAAATGCTGCGGCAAAATCGAGTCCAGGTAGCGGGCAAGGCCAGTGTTAAACAGACGAGAGACAATGCGCGCCTGCGGGTTGAGATCTCGAATCAAGAGGGCCAGCTCGAAGTTGGCTTGGTCATTGTCCTCCAAAAGCAGCGCCACCTTGATCCGCTCCATCCCAGCCCGGCGCAACACCTCCGCCTGCTGGGGATCCCCCTCTAGGTATTGCCATTCCCCTTTCCGAGAAGGCGGCAGGCAGGGAGCCACCACCACTGCCCGCTGTCCAAACTCTTCCAGAATCTCGAGCGTCAACTCCGCTAAATCGTTGTAGCCACAAACCAGAATGGAAGCACCTGGGTCGCGGCCATTGTCCTGCAGTTGCGCAGCCAGCTCTTGGGAAAGGGAGTCCGCCATACCCTGTCACCTGCTCTGCTCCCTTTATACCCAGGACGGCAGGATCCCCCTCTTATCTGGCCGAGCTTGGGAAAGAGGCTGCTGCTAGTCCCGGCTCCCGACCAGAAAAAAAGGCAGCGCAAGCCCCGGCATTCATGGCAAGTGCTCTGCGCCGCTGCCGCGAGGGGGATTAGGGCATGGCGTCCCCCACAGGCTCGTGGTAGATCTGGCGCTGTGTAGCCCCCCAGCGAGTAGAAACCTAGCCGCTACAAGCCGTGAAAAAATCTCTAATCTCTATCCTCTAGAGCTGGGGAGAACGTCCAAGGAGAGCTGTAGGGGGTGTTTCATGGAATCTGTAGCCGACACTTGGTCCACTTCTAGGCTCTGCAGCCTAGCGGCCGTTGCTACCTCGGCAAGGGGTAGCGGAGCTTTGGTGCGGGTTATGGATGGCGCTTCTAACCCGTAGTTCCGCCGCTGTAGGGTCTTGTCCTTTAGCCCACTCCCAAGATAAAACGGTGGTTCGCACTGCCTCCCTTAGCCCTATGCCTTCCCCCAAGGACGCTGTTTCTGTTGCCCCCGTCAAACAGCCTGCCGCCCAAGCCAGCTCTACTGGGGGCGAGTCTTTTCTCCAAGGGTATGGAGCCTTTCCCGCCCACCTCATCCCCCAGGGATCGCTGCAGCTCTACACCCAGCCCGGCCGGGGCATGTTCACTCCTGTGATGGTCCAGGCCCTGCGCTTGGCTGGTCAGGGAACGCGGGTGTTGATTGTGCAATTCCTCAAAGGCGGGATTAAGCAAGGGCCGGAGAACCGGGTTTTGCTGGGCAGTTCCCTAGAGTGGGTTCGCTGCCGTCTACACCGCTGCATTGATACGCCGCATCTGGAGCCAGAGGAGCGCGTAGCTCTAGACGAGTTGTGGCAATTTACCCAGGAGGCCGTTAGGAGTGGCCGGTATGGCTTGGTGGTGCTGGATGAGCTGAGCTTGGCCATCAAGCTGGGCTTGATCCCGGAAGAACAGGTGCTGGATTTGGTCGATCAGCGGCCAGTCTGGATGGATATGATCATCACCGGGCCCGAAATGCCGGCTTCCCTTCTAGAACGCGCTGATCTCATCACCCAGCTACGCCCCCGGCAGGAGTCCTCGCGGGCTCTGGGCAGGCGCCGGGATCCCTCGCAAGTCAGTAGTCCCTAGCACCTTCTGGTCTTGCCGTCATCTAGCCATGCTAAAGAGCGACCGCTGGATCCGTGAGCAAGCGCAGCGGGGGATGATCGAGCCGTTTTGCCCCGAATTGGTGCGGGCCGTGGAGTGGAATGGACAAATGCGGCCTGTTTTGAGCTATGGGCTTTCCTCCTATGGCTACGACATTCGTCTTTCCCCGGTGGAGTTTAAGATCTTTCGCCATGTGCCCGGTACTGTGGTAGATCCCAAGCGGTTTAACCCCAAGAACCTCGAACCGGTGGAGCTTCACCACGACGAGATGGGGGACTACTTCATCATCCCTGCCCATTCCTACGGGTTGGGGGTGTCTCTCGAGCGGCTGCAGGTGCCCGACAACATCACTGTCCTCTGCATCGGCAAGTCTTCCTACGCCCGGGTGGGGCTAATTGCCAACCTGACTCCAGCGGAAGCGGGGTGGCGCGGCTACCTGACGCTAGAGTTTTCCAACGCCTCTAGCGCTGACTGCCGGGTGTATGCCAACGAAGGAGTGGTGCAGCTGCTGTTTTTTGAGGGGGATCCCTGTCAAATTACCTATGCCGACCGTCAAGGCAAGTACCAGGATCAGCCGCAGCGGGTGGTGGTGGCTAGGGTTTAGCTATCTGCCCCAGTCTATCGTTCAGACTGGCTGCCTAGCAGGTGTTGGGCAATGAAATCCGTATGCACCTCACCCCGCAAAAAAGCCTCGTGGCGCAGGATCTGCTGGTGAAAAGGGATCGTGGTGGGCACGCCCGTGATGGCGCACTCTCCCAAAGCCCGCTGCATGCGGCGGATGGCCGCTGACCGGTTGGGCCCCCAGACAATCAACTTGCCCAATAGCGAGTCGTAGTAAGGGGGAATGGTGTAGTCGGTGTAGATGTGGGAGTCCATGCGCACCCCTGGCCCACCGGGGGGCAAGTAGGCAGTGATGGTGCCCGTGCAAGGGCGAAACTGTTGCTTGGGATCCTCGGCATTGATGCGGCACTCAATGGCATGGCCTCGCAGTTGCACATCCTTCTGGCGAAAGGTGAGGGGCTGACCTTGGGCAATGCGAATTTGCTCGGCAATGAGATCTAGTCCCGTCACCATCTCGGTTACGGGGTGCTCTACCTGGATGCGGGTGTTCATCTCGATGAAGTAGAACTGGCCGTTTTTGTCCAGCAAAAACTCCACTGTGCCCGCCCCCACGTAGTTCACCGCCTTGGCTGCTTTCACAGCCGCGGCCCCCATGCGAGCACGCAAGCTCGGCGTTAGAGCAGGGCTAGGGGCCTCCTCCAACAGCTTTTGGTGCCGCCGCTGGATAGAACAATCCCGCTCGTAGAGGTGCACCACATTGCCATGGCTGTCAGCCAAAATCTGAAACTCCACGTGGCGGGGGCGCTCGAGGTATTTCTCCAAATAGATGCCCCCATTGCCAAAGGCAGCCTGCGCCTCCCCCTGGGCGGTGCGCATCATCTTCCGCAATTCTTGGGGATCTCGGGCCACCCGCATACCCCGCCCCCCACCGCCGGCCGTGGCTTTGAGGATCACGGGGTAGCCGATTTTCTCAGCTAGCCGCAGCGCCTCCTCTTCAGAGGTGATCAACCCGCGGCTGCCCGGCACCGTCGGCACCCCCACCGCTTGCATGGTCTCCCGCGCGGTGGCCTTGTCACCCATCTTGCGCATGGCCTCTGGGGAAGGGCCAATGAAAATTAAGTTGTGGTCGGCACACATCTCGGCAAACTTGGCATTCTCCGCCAAGAAGCCGTAGCCCGGGTGAATGGCATTGGCCCCGCGGGTAAGGGCTGCCGAGATGATGTTGGGGATGTTGAGGTAACTTTTGGCCACAGGGGCTTCCCCGACACAGACTGCCTCGTCCGCCAGTTGGACATGGAGCGAGTTCTGATCCGCAGTGGAGTAGACAGCCACTGTGCGGATCCCCATCTCCTGACAGGTGCGGATAATGCGCAGAGCAATCTCGCCCCGGTTGGCAATCAGGATCTTGGTGATGGGCGGCATAAACCCTGAGAGCCAGCAGCCTCAAGCCGACGGATACCACGATGCTAACGTACCCCAGAACGACGCCGGGCAAGGGGTTCTTGCGCCCCCCTACTTACCCATTGGGAGGTTGCTGCCCTGCCAGGCGTTCCATCTCACAGGCCGACGATCTGGGTATTTTCAAAGGTGGAGAGAATCCTGTCCAGATCGCAAGCCTGCCGCAAATAGGTGGCGGTGGCGTCGCTGCCAAACTTGATTTCGTCTCCATCTTCGAGCTCTCGAAACTCTACCCGCTCCCCCCGAACGTAGAGGCCGTTGGTGCTGGGGTTGCCGTGGATGTCTCCATCGATGATTTGGTAGGTAAACCCGTCGGGAGAGGTGGGAGATTCCGTCTTCACCAAAAGGGCGTGGTGGCGGGAGACGTACTGGGAGTCGATGCGAATGCTGTTGCTTGGATCCCGCCCCAAGGAATAGAGCTCGGCTGTTAGCCAGTAAGCTTTAGGCCCTTGGCGATCTTTGACGATGAGCAGGTGATTGAGAGTAAGTTGACGAGGGGACGGAGTCATGGGGGAACAACCACTGGCATAACACGAAACGTAGCACGGGATCCCCGGCTAGGATCCCCTGACCGGTTGGGGGGCAACGCCAGCTCCCCAGCGGGCTAGACGTGTACAAAAGCATTGCGGAGAAAGCAAGTAGATTTTTGTAACAGATCCTCTCATAATAGGATCGAGCAACGCAGACCCTTCCTCAATCGCTCCATGAATGGTGCCCACTCGCCTCTTGTCGACCCGTCCAAAGCCACCAAGGCACCCAAGCTCATCGAGCTGCCGGAGGATGAAACCGAGGCTCAGCTTGGCGATCCCCAGAGCCTGCAGCGGTACGAATGCCGCGCTTGTGGCTATGTCTACGAGCCAACCCAGGGGGATCAGCTCAATCGCATCCCGGCAGGCGTGCCCTTTGAGGAGCTGCCCCCTACCTGGAGATGTCCGGTGTGCCGAGCCGATAAGCGCCTGTTCCAAGCGGTGGGCGCCAAGGGCAAGCCTTCCGGCTTCCAGGAAAACCTGCGCTACGGTTTTGGGGTTAACGTGATGACCCCTGCGCAAAAAAACCTCCTCATCTTCCTGGGGTTGGCGCTGGGGTTTCTGTTTTTGATGAGTTTTTATTTCGTCGAGTAACAGAATGGTGAAGCTCCTGAGACTAGTGCTGTTGGCTGCCTTCTCGCTCCTGCTGATGGCAGCGGGAATGCCAGAGATGAAGGTGGTGCCCTGGGAACAGGTGGAGGTGCCCACGCAGAACATCCTGCTGGATATTGCCTTCACCGGCACTAACCCTTCTCATGGCTGGCTGGTGGGCGACAAGGCAACCCTGCTGGAGTCTCAAGATGGCGGTCTGCACTGGCAAGTGCGCCAGTTGTCGGCTCTAGAGCCCGAGGCTTACTTGAGATCGATTAGCTTTGCCGGGGCAGAAGGGTGGGTAGTGGGGCAGCCGAAGATCCTGCTGCACACCTTGAATGAGGGAGCGGACTGGACGTTGATTCGCCTTAGCAAGCAACTGCCAGGAGAGCCCCTCTTGATCCACGCCCTCGGCCCTGGCGCTGCCGAAATGGTAACCAATGTGGGAGCCATCTACCGCACAGAAGATGGGGGGCAGACCTGGCACGCCCAGGTGGAGGAGCCGATTGGGGCAATCAAAAACATTGCCCGCGGTCCTGGAGGGGAGTACCTAGCCGTTTCCTCGCGCGGCAGCTTCTACTTTTTGTACACGCCTGCAACCCAAGCTTGGAAGCCCTATCTGCGGGAGAGCTCTCGCCGCATCCAGAACATGGGCTTTGGCCCCAACGGCAGTGCCTGGAAACTGAATCAGGGGGCAGAGATTGCCTTTACCGACGACTTTACCTCTGGCAAATGGTCTAAGCCTCTGCGACCTGGGCGAGCCCTTAGCTTTGGCTATCTCGATGCAGCCTACCAAAACGACCACGACCTCTGGGTGGTGGGGGGCGGCGGCACGCTGATCCACAGCCCCGATGGCGGCAAGACCTGGGAGGAGGCCAAAAAGTTGAGCAGCATTCCCGCCAACTTCTACAGCATCGAGTTTTTCGGCCCCGACCGAGGGTTTATCCTGGGGCAGCGAGGCACGCTTCTGCGCTACGTCGGCTACGGCAGCTCTTGATTCCAGGGCAAGGGTGAAGAGAACCAGCAGGGATCCCGCTTCCCCACCGCGGCTGCTGGTGGCAGCCAGTGGCACCGGAGGTCACATCTTTCCAGCCCTAGCTGTTGCTGAGCAGTTGCCCACCTGGCAGATCGAATGGCTGGGAGTGCCGCAGCGGCTGGAGGAGAAACTGGTGCCAGAGTGCTACCCGCTGCATCGGGTCACCATGTGGGGCTGGCAGGGATCCCCTTTGCAAAAGCTGGGCTCCTTAATCCAGTTGGCCCGAGCAACGCGGCAGGTGCAGCGGATCCTCCGGGAAGGACGATTTGACGCTGTGTTGACCACCGGCGGCTACATCGCTGCCCCGGCCATCTTGGCAGCTCGCTCGCTGGGGGTGCCGGTGCTGCTGCACGAGTCCAACCGTATCCCGGGCAAGGTAACCCGCTGGCTGGGAAGGCTTTGCCAGGTGGTAGCCTTGGGCCTGGCGGAAGCGGCGGAGCATTTGCCAGGAGTAGCTACCCGGGTGGTGGGCACGCCGGTGCGGCCAGAGTTCTATCAGCCTCAGCCCTTGCCTGCAGATCTGCCCATTCCAGAGGGGGATCCTTTGATTGTGGTGATGGGGGGGAGCCAGGGAGCGCAGGGCCTGAACCGCCTGGTGGCCGCCTGTGCCCCGGCCTGGTTGGAGGCAGGGGCCTGGATTGTGCATTTGACCGGCGGCAGTGAGGTCGGGATCCCTTCCCACCCCCGCTACCGCGCTTTTCCTTTTCGCACCGATGTGGCCGCTCTGCTGCAGCGGGCAACTTTTGCCATCAGCCGAGCTGGCGCCCTCAGCCTGGCAGAGCTGTGGGCCACCGCCACCCCCGCCATCTTGATCCCCTATCCGTTTGCCGCCGAAGACCATCAGTATCACAACGCCCTGGCTTTTGTGGAGCGGGGTGGAGGGGTGGTCCTGCGAGAGTCTGAAGAGAATTTGGACTTGCTGCGGCAAACGGCGCTGAGCTGGCTGGCTGAGCTCCAGGTGGTTGCCCAAATGGCCGCTAACTTGAAGGCGACAGCTCCTCCCCCTGCCAGCAAGGCAGTTGCCGGCCTGATTCAGGAGATCTGCCGAGATTCCGCCCGTTAACTTTCCCAGGAGGCCAGCCGTGGTACAGCCGAGATGGGATCGGGACCCTTTTGCCGCAGCCGTCGACACCTCAGCCCGGCTGGAGCCTCGTCCTCCCAACACCATCGCGGTGGAATTGCTGTTGGCGCGCCTGGAACAGTGCTTTGGCGTCCCCCAACGTCCTTGCAGCCCCGACGGCCTGCCTCTCTATCCCGACCTCTTGGACGAATTGGTGGGCACAATCCTCTCCCAAAACACCACCGACCACAACAGCAGCCGCGCCTTTCGCGCCCTCAAAGCCGCTTTTCCCTCCTGGGAAGCTGTCTTGGCTGCCGACCCGGCCGAGGTGGCCCAGGTGATCCGTCCTGGCGGCCTGGCCCAACTCAAAGCAGCCCGCATTCGGGAGATTCTGGCTGCCATTGTCCAGCGCCAGGGATCCCTGAGCCTCGACTTTTTGCGGGATCTCGACGACGCGGACGCTCTGGCCTATCTCCTCTCCCTGAAGGGGGTGGGACTGAAGACAGCCGCCTGTGTGCTGTTGTTTGGCCTGGGCCGGGATCTCTGCCCGGTGGATACCCATGTGCATCGGGTGGCCAACCGTCTTGGCTTGGTGCGAACCAGACATCCCGACGACACCTTTGCCCAACTGTCGCCGCGGATCCC
>Ga0079995_1045046_pt1 | contig 28884 bp, 24 predicted proteins | sample FaiFalFF_MnMetaG_2_FD_69198 | JGI IMG/M metagenome (GOLD analysis project Ga0079995, IMG submission 69198) | Freshwater microbial communities from Yellowstone National Park, Wyoming, USA - Fairy Falls C (FF_Mn_C) (SPADES assembly) (version 4) | ecosystem: Environmental > Aquatic > Freshwater >...
AGTCGGCGCGGCGACGTGTTGGTGCAGTTAGGCCGCTACCGCGAGGCAATCGACAGCTACCACGGATCCCTGAGCATTAACCCCTATGACGAGGAGACGCGGCTGCGCTTGGCCCTAATTCTGGGGCGCCTGGGCCAGTACAAAGCGGCGGTGGTCAACTACGACAGGGTGCTGGAGAGCAACCCCGAAGATGCCTTGGCCTGGCACAATCGCGGCATTCGTCTGCTGCAACTCAAACGGCCAAAGCTGGCCCTCAACAGCTTGAACAAGGCGTTGCGACATAACCCCAAGCAACCCCGCAGCTGGTTGGCGCGTGGGATTGCCCTGCGGCGGCTGCGGCGGCCCAGTGCGGCGGCGGCCAGCTTTGCCCGGGTCTTGAAGCTCAACCCCAGAAGCGCGCGGGTCTGGCGCTACCAAGGGAATGCTCTGCTCCACTGCCAGCGGCTGCGCTCGGCCATTGAGTGTTACAAGCGCTCGCTGCGACTGCGCCGTCGGGATCCCGTGACGCTATACAACTTGGGCGTGGCCCTGTTGCGCCTGGGGCAGTACCGGTTAGCCAGCAAAGCCCTGGAACGCGCCCTGCGCTATGACCCTGACAACCCCAAAGGCTGGTATGCCCGCGGCGTGGCTTTCCAGAAATTGGGCTACCTCAAAGAGGCCTGCATCCACTTCGAGGAGGCCCTGAAGATCCAGCCAGAGAACTTTCCGGCCCGCTATGCCCTGGCGGCGGTTCTGCAAGCGTTGGGGCAGTACGAGGCTAGTTTGGAGCAGTTCCAACGCCTACTGCAGCAGCGTCCTGGCAGCGTAGCCTGCTGGTTTGGCCAGATCACAAGCCTGCGGCGCTTGGGTCGGCTGGAGGAGGCCCTTGCTGCCAGTCAGCAGAGAACCAGCCTCAATGAGCAGGATCCCTGGGGCTGGTTTGCCTTAGGGCTGGTCTATGGCGACCTGAAAGAGGCAGAAAAAGCGGTGGAGGCCTACTCGCGGGTTTTGCAGCTGACCCCCGAGGACGCAGTGGCCCTCAACAACCGCGCCTGGGAAGCCCTGAAGCTGGGGAAATTGGAGCTGGCTTTAGCCGACGCCCAACGGGCCACAGAACTGGAGCCCCAGCGGCCTGCCTTTTGGCATACCTTGGGGCTAGCCCAACTGCGGACTGGCCAGCAGGAAGCGGCCCAGGCTAGTTGGCAGCGCTGCCTAGAGCTAGACCCCCAGTTTCAGCCAGCCCAAGCGGCGCTGCAGGAGTTGGCTCTTGTCAATCCCGCCGCGAGCCCTGCCCCTGCGGCAATGCCAGGTTCAGCCTTGCCAGCGCTGGAGACCCTCAGCCCTCAAGAAGAACTGCCCACCCCCATGCAGCAGCCAGTAGGCAGACCTGGACTTTTAGGTGTGAAAGGGAATAGCGAGCAGGGGCAACAGCGCCAACCCTAGCCAACCCCAACTCCCCGGAAACGGCGAGAGCCCAGAGACCTCAGGCCCTTTGGGCTGCAGCAAAGCCTCAATGCGCTCCTGCAGGCGCCCTCCTGGAGGGGGGTCCATTTCCAGGGCAAAGCCAACCCAGGCATTTGACGGCTGCTGTCCCCTCCCATAGCTCACCACCTGCAGCAGCGCCTCTCCCAGCACCAAGGGATCCACCCGCTGGGCTGCCCAGCGATCCGCTCGCAGTTCCCGCAGGGTCAGCAACTCCTGCCAGAGAAGCTCCGTATTCGGCAGCCAAGCGCTAAGGCGGCGCAGCCAGCCCACCGCCAACATCCACAGGGTATCGCGGTAGTGGCGATGGGCCTCTTCGTGGATCAGCACTGCCCGCAGGTGTTCTTCATCCAACTGCTGCAGCAGGCCGCGGCTAACTACCAGTTGCGAGTTCCACACGCCTACCTGAGCGGCAAAAGGGATCTCCAAGTCCAAAACGTAAGCCGAAAAGCCACACAAATTCACCTGCGCCAGGGCCTGCCGGTGGGCGCGTTGACAGGAGCACCAGTACTCCCCAATCCAGCGCAAGGCCAGGCCTGTGGCTGCCGCCAGTACCAACAGCGCACAGCCGTAGGAAAACCACCCTCCCGCTCCAGCCATTTGTCCCCGTGGCCCCATCCAGGCCAAAGCCAGGGCGGTTGTTAGCAAAAACAGGGGCGGCAGCAAGAAGTGGATCCAGGCCCACTGCCAGCGCTGCGCCCAGGAGCCCGCCCTATCTAGCCGCACTTGGGCTCGCCATAGCCAACTGAAGGCCAAGCCCAACAGCAACAGGCCCAGGTGGCTCACTGGGGATCCCTCCTAGCCTGGCGGGCCGCTCGCAGCCGTTCGGCAATTGCCTGCAACTGGGAAACACTGGCCTGATCCAGGCTGTCGGCAAAGGCGGCCACGGTGTCTGGGTCGCTCACCGCCAAAAACTGCTGCAAGTGGGCAAAGGCTCTTAGGCTAGCAGCTTCCTGGCGAGAGAGACGGGGCCGCCACAGCATTGGCAAAGACCGCCCCTCGGCATCGGTGCGCCGCTCACAGCTTACCCAGCCCTTTTGGCTCAGGCGCCGCAAAACGGTAGTTACCGAGGCATAAGCCAGCTCCCGATCCGGGTCGGCCAGAATGCGCTCGTGGATTTGACGAGTGCTGGCACTGCCGAGATCCCAAAGGATTTCAAGGATCTCCGACTCCAGAGGGCCCAGTGACAGTTGCTTGGGACGATGCTTTGGCAACATGATCCCCTGCCTGAGAAGGGGCACTTAGTCCAGGCTAGCTTAAGCCTCGGCAGCGCCCTTCCTTCCTGAACAAGAAGTCTATAGAAAGGCTCAGGGGGCACTCTGGAGAGTGCCGTCTTCTGTTAGGAAGCGATGGCTTAGAAAAGGACGCAGCGCCTGGGGAATGCGGATCGAGCCGTCTGGCTGCTGGTGATTTTCCAACAGAGCGGCTAGAGTCCGTCCCACCGCCAAGCCGGAGCCATTGAGGGTGTGGACGAAGTGGGTGCCCTTTTGCCCAGCCTCTTTGTAGCGCAGGTTGGCGCGGCGGGCCTGGAAATCCCAGCAGTTGGAGCAACTGGAGATCTCGCGGTAGCGGTTTTGGGAGGGGAACCACACTTCCAGATCGAAGCAGCGGGCCGCCGAAAAACCGAGATCGCCGGTACACAGCTCCACCACCCGGTAGGGCAGCTCCAGCATCTGTAAGATGGCCTCAGCATCCTGCACGAGTTTTTCGTGCTCGGCCTCCGATTGCTGGGGATGGGTAATCTTGACCAGCTCCACCTTTTGAAACTGGTGTAGCCGGATTAGGCCCTTGGTGTCCCGGCCATAGCTGCCGGCTTCGCGGCGAAAGCAAGGCGTGTAGGCACAAAAATAAAGCGGCAGACGTTCGGCCGGGATCACCTCATCCCGGTACAGGTTCGTGAGGGGCACTTCTGCCGTTGGGATTAGCCAGAGGGCGTCCTCGGCACAGCGAAAGCTCTCTGAGGCAAACTTGGGCAGTTGCCCTGTCCCCTCTAAGGCGGCGCTGTTGACCAAAAAAGGAGGGATCACCTCGGTGTAGCCAGCGGCAATGTGGCGCTCCAGCATCATGGCAATCAAAGCCCGCTCCAGAGCTGCTCCTGCCCCTACCATGGCCACAAAGCGGCTCTGGGCTACCTTGACGGCACGGCCAACCTCCAAGAGGCCCAGCTTCTCGGCAATCTCGTCATGGGGAAGAACGGGGTGGGTGGGTTTTAGCGCATCCCCCCAGCGGCGCACCTCCACGTTTCCCGTCTCATCCTGGCCCACTGGCACGTTGGGTAAGGGCAGATTGGGCAGGGTGAGGAGAAGAGTCCGTATCTCCTCCTCCAGCTCCCGCTCCCGCTGCTCCAGCTGGGCAATCTCAGCCTTGAGATCTGCTCCTTGCTGCCGCAGGGCCGTCACTTCCGCTCCCTGGGGATCCGCCCCCTGCCGGATGAGCTCGCCCACTTTCTTGCCCAGGCTGTTGCTTTCGGCCTGCAGAGCAACGCGCCGGGTCTCCAACTGGCGCCGCTTGCCATCCAGCTCTAGGATCCTGTCCAAATCGGCGACGGCCCCGCGCTTGCTCAGGGCTTGGCGCACTTCTTCCGGGCGATCCCGCAGCAGCTTTAGATCCAGCACAAGACCTGCCTAGCAAGAACTTCTTACTTTTTCAGCCAGCTAAACATGGCCCGCAGCTCCTTGCCCACTTTCTCAATGGGGTGCTCGGCCTCGCGGCGGCGCATCGCAGTCAACACGGGTTTACCTGCCTGGTTTTCTAGGACAAACTCGCGGGCAAACTGGCCACTTTGGATCTCAGCAAGGATGCGCTTCATCTCGGCACGGACTTGCTCCGTGATGAGGCGGGGGCCACGGGTGTAGTCGCCGTATTCTGCCGTGTTGGAGATGCTCTGGCGCATTTTCTCCAGCCCCCCCTCGACGATGAGATCCACAATTAACTTAACTTCGTGCAGGCACTCGAAGTAGGCCAGCTCCGGCTGATAGCCTGCTTCCACCAACGTCTCAAACCCCGCTTTGATCAGGGCCGTAAGGCCGCCGCAGAGCACCACTTGCTCGCCGAAGAGATCGGTCTCGGCCTCTTCCCGAAAGGTGGTCTCGAGGATGCCAGCTCGAGTGCCGCCAATCGCCTTGGCATAGGCCATAGCCCGCTCCCGCGCCATCCCGGAGGCATCCTGATAGACAGCAAAGAGACAGGGCACCCCCTGCCCCTCTAGGTAAGTGCGCCGCACCAGGTGACCAGGGCCTTTGGGAGCCACCATGATGACGTCGATATCCGGTGGGGGCTGGATCTGGCCAAAGTGGATGTTGAAGCCGTGGGCAAATAGAAGCACCTTGCCCGGCCGCAGATGGGGGCGGATCTCGCTTTGGAAGACAGCCTTTTGGACTTCATCCGGCAAGAGGATCATCACCCAGTCAGCGGCAGCAGCGGCATCGGCCACGGTCTTGACGGTCAACCCCTCCTGCTCGGCTTTGGGCCAAGAGGGGCTGCCGGGGTAGAGGCCGACGAGGACGTTGACACCGCTGTCGCGCAGGTTGAGAGCGTGGGCGTGCCCCTGGCTGCCGTAGCCAATGATGGCCACCGTCTGGCCGTTTAGGAACTCTAGGTTGGCGTCGGTATCGTAGTAGAGGCGAGCCATACTTAGGCTGGGTAGGGAGTAGCTGCGTTTGAACTAGGATACCAGGATGGCAGGGAAAAACAGAGCAGGTTCAGTGGCCATAGTGAACGGTCTTCACCCACCTCAGCTGTTTGGGTTGCACACACATACGAGCCGTGGTGACAATCATAACCGGCAGCCAGTGGAGCATGTAGAGCAACCCCAGGACCGTACGCCACCACAGTTGCCGCCCGCGTAGCCCCTCCACCTGGCGTAGGCCGCGATAGAAGGCCAGGGTCAGGGATCCCATAACTAGAGCGTTCAGGGGAAGCAGCACTGAGGAGTGGCCCGTCAACAGCACCCAGAGGGTATCGGGAACCAAAGCCATGGGCAGCAGATACTGGGAGATAAAGAAAGCCCAGAGATCAACGCTCTTGGCCATGCCTAGGCGACCTCTGAGGACCCCTGGCCAATAGTCAAGGTAACGCTGGTAACCCCCTTCTGCCCAACGACAGCGCTGGTACCAAAGGCTTTTCCAAGAGGTAACCCCCTCTTCGACAATAGCGGGCTCGGTGAGGAAGGCAATATCCACCCCTGCCAGGTGGAGCTTCAAGGTGAGGTCCAGGTCGTCGGTGAGGGTGCTTTCGTTCCAGCCGCCGCACTTTTCCAGAACATCTCGCCGTACCAACTGGCCGTTGCCCCGCAGTTCGCCAATACCCCCGATGAGTACCCGCTGCTGTTGCAAGTAGGCGTCGGAGGCCATCTCTGCCACCTGGCCCAGCGTCCAGAAGTTGACGTTGGGGTTGCTCAGGGCTTTGCGCACCTGTACAGCACCTACTGCCCGCCGACCGGGACGAGGAGGCTGAGCAAATAAAGGCAGGGTGCGAACCAGTAGATCCGAGGGCACAATGGCGTCGGCATCACAGACAAGGATGATCTCTCCCTGGGTTAGGGGGAGGACCTCGTTGAGGGCACCAGACTTTCCGCCCCCTCGCCCTGGGGGCCGCCGGTAAACTCGGAGGTGCGGCAGCCATTTTTGGGCCTCCTGCAGGATGTCTGGGGTGGCATCGCTGCTGGCGTCATCAATGGCCCAGAGCTCTAGATGGCTGCGAGGGTAGTCCAGCTGGCTAAGGCTGTGCAGCAGCCGCGGTAGCACAGCGCTCTCGTTTTTGGCCGGGATCAGCACCGTTACCCGCGGCAGAGGTGGCTCCTGCAAGGCCAAAGCCTCTGAGGGAAGGTTGGGAGATCCCTTGTCAACCTCGTCTCTAGCTGGGGTTTCCAGGGGGTGAAGCCGTAAGGGAGGCGGCGGGTCTGCCGGCTGCAGGCGAAACAGGCGGTTGACGTGGATAACCATGAAGGTAGCTAGGCCAACAGTAAGCCAACGGGCCACGGCTACCTGATGCATCAGGCTCACTACCCCCCACACCATCGCCAAAACTAGCAGAGCTTTAAGCCGGCGGCGCTGGGCTGAGGTGAGCAACCACTCGGGGAGATCCAGATCCTCTAGGGGAACCGCCTCTGACCAGACAAACTCAGACATGGGGAGTATCTTGTCGAACAGCTTTGCCCAAATCAACCGGCTTGCCTAAACCTAGGCCTGGCGGCTGTTCAGAGGTCGTTAATAGTCACCACCGGGTTGCCACCGAGTTGGGCTGAAAACCTAAGCTCCTGGGCTGCCACCCCTGCAGCAAGGGATCCCTCCTGCCCCAATGGGGAGCTCATGGGTTGCCGCGAATTTCCTTAATGACCCCATCTTCAAGCAGGATCTCCACCTGCATTTTCTGAATCAGGTTGTCTCCCTTTTGCACGTAGAAGAAGCTCTCCACGCTGCCCTGCAGCACCTCCTGGTTCAGTTCCAGGTCGCTCAGTTGGTTGAGCTGCTGGAGCAACTGGTTTTTCTGATCCAAGAGCCTAATCTTTTGCTCGTTCACGCGGCTTTTCACCGCTTCCACCTGCTGGAGCACCTGAGGGCTATTAGGGTTAGGGCTTTGTTTTTCGATTTCGGCAATGGCCCGCTTACCCTGAAACTCCAGTTGCTGTATCTGAGCATCGGTGGCTTCAATCTGCCGCTCCAATTGCTCCCGCATTTCTTTCTTCCAAAGGGGGGTGACCACCACCTTGACAGGGATGGTGCGCTTGAGCAGTAACTGAGTGCCGTTGCCGACGTTGTTTTCTTCCATAAGACCTATGCCAGGCAGATGACCAAGCAGACGGGGAAATCTCCCCTCAAAAACTCTGGACTTGGGGAAGAGAAGCTCAACCGACTAAATCCTCTCCTGCTGAGCCGGCGAACTCACCTACTTTATCCTACCGGCTGGGATCCCTGCAGTAAAGTCTGGGCTGGGGGCAATGGCAGCTTTGGTTAAGGATCTTGAAGGTCGCTGCCCTGCGGCGGCGCGAAGTCAGTTAGCGTGAAAGACGGTGTTCTCGGATTTTGCAGCAGTCATGAGCGAACTGGCCTCAACTCCCTGGCAACCCTCGGCAGGGGCTGCCCAGCCAGTGCGGATCGCCTCCCGCAAAAGCGAGCTGGCTTTGGCCCAGACCTACTGGGTAATGGGACAGTTGCAGGCACACCATCCAGGATTGCCGCTGGAGCTGCACACGCTTTCCACCCAGGGAGACATCATCCTAGATGTGGCGCTGGCCAAAATTGGCGATAAGGGCTTGTTTACCAAGGAGTTGGAGGTCAGTCTGCTCAACGGCAGTAGCGATCTGGCAGTGCACAGCCTCAAGGATTTGCCCACCCGTTTGCCGGAAGGCCTGGTACTAGGAGCGATTACGCAGAGGGAGGATCCTTTGGACGCGCTGGTGCTGCGGGAGGAGCTGCGTGGCTACCAACTGGCCACCCTGCCCGAAGGGACGGTGATTGGCACTTCGTCGCTACGGCGACTGGCCCAACTGCGCCACGCCTTTCCCCACCTGCAATTTAAGAATGTGCGGGGCAACCTCAACACTCGCTTGGCCAAGCTGGATCGGGGGGAGTACGACGGCCTGATTTTGGCGGTGGCCGGCCTAAAGCGGCTGGGCAAAACCGACCGGATCCACGAGGTGCTGGATCCCAGGGTGTCCCTGTACGCCGTTGGCCAGGGATCCCTGGGGCTCGAGTGCCGGCAGGGGGACGAGCGGATTCTGGAGCTCATCCGACCCTTGGCCGATGCGGAGGCGACAGCGCGCTGTTTGGCCGAGCGAGCTTTTCTGCGGGCGCTGGAGGGGGGCTGTCAGGTGCCCATCGGCGTCCACAGCCAAGTTCAGGGTGAAGAGCTGCACCTGACCGGCATGGTGGCTGACCTAGAGGGACGACGGCTCATCCGCGATACCCAGACGGGATCCACCGCCGATCCGGAAGCGGTTGGGGTGGCCCTGGCGGAGAAGCTGAAGCAGCAGGGAGCCGACGAGATCTTGCAGGAGATCTTTGCCCGGGCTCGCTGCTAAATTCTCTTGGCTAGCTCTCGGGAAACTGGCCAAGGGAAAGAAAAACGGCAGGGAGAGTTTTAGATCCCCCCCTCTGCCGTTACTGCTGCCAAGGACTTGCCTCAGATAGGGAACTCACATTCACAGCAGCAGTAGTTGAGCTCCACCTTAGCTTCCAAGACAGCCGTGTCGTCTTGAACCACCAACGTAACCTTGTTGTTGGCAACTTCAGCGGGCGAGAGCGTGAGGGTTTTGGTAAAAGTCTGACCTGTCGAACTAACAGGTGAAGCGTATAGGAACCCCCATTGAGTTAGAGTGCCGCCGTTATACACGTAGTACTTGTCGTTGCCCGCATCCGGAGAACTGTTGCTGCTAGCCGGCAAATTGTTGCGGTAGGCAAACGTCAGAGTACCTCCCAGCCGGCAGCCTGCTTTACAAGGAGGATTCCACTGAAAAGTGTGAGCAAAGACTTTATCTGGGTTTGGTTCTGACCAGTTGGTAGTTCCATAAGGACCCTGGAGATTGCTCCAAATGGTGGCTGGAATCTCTGGCTGCAAAGGAACAGCGGGGCTGGGTGGCGGAGCCTGCAGCCTCACCGACTGCAACCTCATGGGCCGAGGGCAGGGGAGCGTGGGCAACGGTCTTGGAGAGGGGAGAATGGGGATCTGGCGGAACAGCTCATCGATGGCCTCAGTTTCGGGAACCGGGGAGGGCGCGGGTTCTGGAGTCCTGGGCCTTGCTGGCACAGCCGGCCTTGGAGCTTGCGCTACCGGAAAGTGCCCCCAAAACAGATCTCTACCAGAGGCAATCGAGGAAGGGCCATAGCTCCAGAAACCAAAAGAGACTAGAGCCAGTATACCTAGGCCCAGGCCTGTTTTTTTCATTGACGTTCTCCAAGAAACTTTCTACCAACAAAGACTTTTCAGAGAAGAGTAAGTTCCCTAAGTGTCGCGATTTTTTGTAAACTTCTATTGACTCTTGAGCTCCTGAGAAGGCCAAAGGAAAGATTCCTAGGCATTGAAGATACGTCTCTCAAACTTCAGCCCAAGCCAGATCACGCCGATCCCACAGACCACCAGCACCGCCGATTTGGTCATCAGGTTGGTCTGGTACTCGAAAAAGCGGGTCAGCACCACCAAGGTCAGGCCCAATAGCCCCTGCCAGAAGCGGCTCCGCCGCCCCTGCTGCAGCCCTTCCCAGCAGAGCACCACCGACAATCCCACGAGCAAAAGGGTCACGATCCAGGGAGCAAAGAAGGCCAAGGCTACCTTTGCAGTTAGGTTCAAAGGCAGGGCGCTGCGGATCCCCAGCAAAAGCACCAAGGCAACCAGCGAGAACAGAACGGCAGCATCCTTCAGCCAAGCAGAAACGGGCTGGGATCGCTTTGCCTGCCAGCCCTGCCACCAGCTCCAACCGGCTAGCAATAGCAATCCTGCCGCCGACAGGCCCGCCCAGGGATCCACAGTTTGGACTAAGGGTACAGGTTTGAGATCCCAGTCCCAAAGCTCACGAAAGCTCCAGAGGTAGAGGAGAAAGCCCAACCCCAGGAAGGCCAGCCCCTCTGCCGTCGGGTCCAGATCCCAGCCTTGCTCCTGCTCGCCCTCCTGGCCATCTTCTCCGGTCAAGATCTGGCCTAGCCACTGCCCACGGCGTTGGTGCCAAAAGCCCAGCCCCCAGACGACAGCAAGACCAAGCAGCAGCCAGAGGGTCAAGCTTTCTGCAGACCTGTCCCAGCGCCCTGCCAGCCTTTCTAGCGCCAGGCCGAAATTCACTAAAGCCAAAACCAAGATCCAACGGGAGCGGCACCCATAGGCAAGGGGCAGCAGTAGGCCAAGGGCCAGCCAGGGGTAGAGAGGATCCAGAGCCGAGCCGATCCCCTCCTCCCACAGGGTAGTTATCCCAGCCAGGGCGAATAAGAGACAGGCCAAGATGCCGCTGGGGGTGTGGACCAAGCTGTAGGCCATGGCCAGGCTGCCCAGCCCCCAGGCCGAGAACAAGCCCGCCGGGGATCCCCCGATTTGAACCCACTGGGCCGTCAGGCCAATGGCAGCCCCCAAAGACAGCTCGCCGGCAATCAACAAGGCGCTGCCCAAGGGCGGGGAGCCCTGCTGCCTAAGCCGAAAGCCGGCCCCCTGCAGCCCCAGCGTGAGAGCCAGGGATCCCAAGGCTCTGGCCCAGCGGGGAATGGCGTCCCAGTTGGCGGCCACGAAGGAGATCGCCCCCAAGCCCACTAGCACGGCGCCAAACAGCAGCAGCAACAAGGTAAAGCGGCTGCCGGCTGTTCGCGGCAAGCTCTCTAGCTGGTAGTACTCCCGCAGGCGATCCCGTTGCTCCGGCTGGATTAGCCCCTGCTCCACCCAGGTGTCCAGTAGATTAGCCAGTTGACGGCGGAAGCGGTCGTCGGGGCGGGGAGAAGTCACAGGGGATCCCGTCAAGGTGCCGGGTGTAGCAGGGTATGTCGCCAGTATTCTAGCCCCCACCCCCAACCCCTTTCCCAAAGGGAGAGGGGAGATTGGGATCCGTAGCCTGGAGCACCCGCTGCAGCACCTCTTGGTAGCCGGCTGCCGGATCGCCGAGATCAAAGCGAAAGAGGTCTTTATCCAGCACTCGTGGCTCAGCTCCCTCCAGATCCCACAGGCGGCAGGTGTCGGGGCTAATTTCGTCCGCTAGCCAGATCTGCCCTTCCTCGTCCAAGCCAAACTCCAACTTAAAGTCCACCAGCTCCAGCCGGCAGCGCCTCCAGAAGTCGCGAAGGTGAGTGTTGACTGCCAAAGCCAGGGATCCCAACACCTCCACTTGCTCTGGCGTGGCCAGGCGCAACAGGCGGATGTGGTCGGGAGTCACCAGGGGATCCCCCAGGGCGTCGTTTTTGTAGTAAAACTCCACCAGCGGCGGCTCGATGGGAAGGCCTCGCTCCAGGCCCAGGCGCTTGCAGAGGCTGCCGGCAGCACGGTTGCGCACCACCACTTCTAAGGGCAGGATCCGCAGGGCGCGCACCTGCATCTCACGGGGGCCGGTCTGGGCCAGAAAGTGGTTGCGGATGCCCTGCTGCGCCAGGTAGGCAAACACCCGGCTAGAGACGGTGCAGTTGACCTCCCCCTTGCCGGCGATAGATCCCCGCTTTTGGGCATTAAAAGCCGTGGCGTCGTCTTTGTACTGGCAAAGATAAACCCTGGGATCGGCGGTGCGGTAGACCCGTTTGGCTTTGCCCTCGTAGAGGAGCTCTTGGGGCGTGGGCAAGTTGGACATGAGCAACCCCTAATATCCGTTCAACCGTCCGCGGATCCCTTGCCAGAGGGTGATGGCCAGGATGCGCAGATCCAGCCACAGAGACCAGTTTTGCACGTAGTAGAGATCATACTGGGTGCGGCGGGCAATGCTGGTGTCTCCCCGCAGGCCGTGGATCTGGGCCCAGCCGGTGAGGCCGCTTTTCACCAAGTGCCGATCCGGATACTTGGGGATCTCCTGGCTAAACTGCTCCACGAAGTAGGGCCGCTCGGGGCGAGGGCCCACCAGGCTCATTTCCCCCTTCAAAACGTTCCAAAGCTGGGGAAGCTCGTCCAGATTGGTGCGGCGCAAAAAGGCTCCTATCTTGGTTCGACGCGGATCCCCAGGGCGCGTCCAGCCCGGTTGCCCAGGCTCCTCCGCATCTACCCGCATGGTGCGGAACTTGGCAATCCAAAAGCGCCGCCCATCCAAGCTTACCCGCTCCTGCCAATACAGGATGGGGCCAGGGCTGCTGCAGGCCACCAGCAGAGCGATGACCAGGAAGAGCGGGCTAAGCAACACCAGACCCAGGGAGGCCCCTAGGATATCTACAGCTCGCTTGAGGAAACGGTTGTGGGCATAGCGCAGAGGGGGCTGCCGCAGCGTCAGCAGCGGGATCCCATCCAGAGAGTGGAACTGGAGGTTAACGGTTAAGAAGCTGAGAAGCTCTGGCACCAGGCGCACTTGAACGGAGAGGGCTTGCAAGCTCAGCAAGAGGGGCGCAGAGGCCAACTGGGGCTGCCCAAACCACACCTCCTGGATCTCAGGGTGAGCCTGTACATAGGCCACCAGATGAGCGGGCTCAAGCCGCTCCAGCTTCTGCAGAGGCCCCGGCTCTGGCGCCGAGGGATCCCCAGCCACGGCCCAAGCCTTGACCTCAAACCCCAAGGCCGGACAGCGCTCTAGCCGCTCCAGCACCTCAGCCAAGAGCAAGCCGGATCCCACCCAGATGACCCGTCGCCGCCCCTGACCGCGGGCGTATAGCCAGCCCATGCCCAGCCGCAGCGCTGCCCGCATTACTGTCAAGCCGAGCAGAGCTAGTAGGCCAGCATAGCCTACCACCAAGCGCGACAGCGAGACGGAGCGCACGAAGAAGGCCCCTGCCAGCACCAGGCCAAAGGTCACCCCCAGCCCCAGCAGCAAGCTGGCCCATTCCTCGAAGCGAGATAGGCGCTTTGATTCGCCGTATCCTCCCAAACCGGCCTGAACGCCCCAGTAGCTGAGAACGGTCAGCAACCCCAAGCCAGCGTAAACATCCCACGGCAAAAGTTGGTGAGGGCCTAGGCTGCGCAGCCAGTAAGCTGCCCCGAAGGCCAGCCAAATACAGAGCCCATCCCCAAAACAGGCCAAGGGCACCCACAGGTGGTGCGGATCTAGGCTCAGGGTGTAGCTACCCAAAAAGGGCCCCGTCCTCCTCCAAGAGGACTGCCTCTGGCTAAAGGGATTGGCCAAGAACTGTCTCCTCTAGAGTCCAGACTGGGATTCTAGTGGTTGGCCGTCCCAACTGGCCAGAGAGCTGCCCTAGCCAACCTAGAGGACACTACAGCCCGTAGAAATCGGGGCCGGATCCCTCGTAGCTGGGGTTAACCCGCAAGTTGAGATAGGGGCAGACAATCTCGCAGGTGCGGCACTGGATGCAGTTTTCCAAAGCCATGGCGTGGGAGCGGAGGCCGTTGCGTTCCCGGATGTGGTGGACTTCTGCCGGGCAATCGGCCACGCAGGGGGTAGGGCGGTTGAGTTTGTCGTAGGTGGCAATGCACTGGCGGCAGGTGTCGGCGCTAAACTCGAGGATATGGCGGTTGCCTTCGGGGTAGCGGGGATCCGCAAAAAAGACGGCCTCGGATCGCGAGAAATAGCCCGCTCGAGTGGTCAATGTTTCGGGATCCACAACGCTGGGGGCCACAAAGTCCGCCTGGATGGCGGCATGGGGGGCCACATATCCCCGTGGGGGTGGCTCGCTGGCGCTGACCCGTCCCGTCAGCAGGGTATAGGCACGCAGGAGTTCCCTGCCGCGACGCACGGGATCCTGCAGGCCCCAGCGCAGGGATCCCAGCCAAGGGTGGCCGGCATCCACGCTGCGGCAGATCTGGGGCAGGTACGCTTCCAGCAGATGGGGGTTTTCCAAAAAGGCCTCCCGGAAGTAGCGGCTACGGTAGAGATCTTGGCCAACGGAGCTCTCCATCACCGCCTTTTGGTAGGCCTCTTGGATCCGCAGATCTCCTTTCAAGAAGCCGTCGTGAATGAGGCCCGCTGCTAGGTAACCGGTCTCCATGGCGTTGTTGATCCCGGCCAGGCTGCCCACATCCAGCACCCCCAGGGCATCGCCCAAGAGCAAGGCCCCTTCGACGCCAAAGCGGGTGGGCAAGCTGTAGTAGCCCCCTTCGGGAATGACAGCCGCCCCGTACTTGAGCAACTTGCCGCCAGCAATCAGGGACTGGATCCAGGGGTGGGCTTTGAACTCCTGCAGGCGCTGCTGCGGGTTGAGGTTGGGATTTTTGCTGTCGAGGCCAATGATGAGGCCCAGAGCCAGGCGGTTATCTTTGAGACCATAGACAAAGCCGCCGCCAAAGCTGCCATCCAAAACGGGGTAGCCCAGGGTATGCCACACCTGCCCCTGCAGCGAGCCAGGGATCTGCCACAGCTCCTTGACCCCCACTGACCACAGTTGCGGGCGGGGGCGCAGGTGAAATCTTTCGATCAGGTCCTTAGAGATAAACCCCTTGTCGCCAAAACAAGTGAGCTCGGCAAAGACACAGTCTTCATAAACCTGGCCGGAGTCGCTCACCCGCACCCCAATGACTCGCTCCCCCTCATAGAGGATCTCATGGGCGGCAAAGCCAGGGAATATGTCCAGGGTGACGTTGGGGATCCCTTTGGCCTTTTCCTGGAGGGTTTCGGCCAGCCAGCGAATGACATGGCTGAGGGTGAGGATGAGCTGCCCCTGTTTGCGCAACCCCTTTGGGATCACTGCCTCTGGCAAGTCCCAGCGTTCCTGGGATCCCAATATGCTCAGGTGGCTCACCTCCACCCGCCCCTCGTGGGGAAATCCTTGGCTCTCAAAATCTGGGAAAAGCTTGGCAATCACCTGGGGGTTGCAGATAGCGCCACTGACAATGTGCCCACCAAATTGCCGGGCTTTTTCCAAAATGGCAATGGAGATTTTAAGCCCAGAGAGCTTGGCCAGATCCAGAAGGCGATGGGCCAGGATTAGGTTCGAGCAGCTCCCCCCCACCAAAAGCAGGTCGTAGCGGATGGCTTCACCCATGCAGGATTCCCCACGCAGCGGCTTTGGATGGCCTGCCTGTATCCTAAAGAGAGGCGGTGGAAAGAAAGCAAAACTTTAGACCTTCTCAAGCTTCTGCGCTGCCTCCACAGCCGAGACAATGGCCAACTCTCCTCCTCATCGGTGGACGGTCGCGGTGCCTCTTCTAGCAAGACTGTCGGGGTTTTTCCTCAGACTTCGGGCCAAGCTGTCTGCACTGCCGTCTGGGTTCAAGCAATCCCTAGCTTTTGCGATAGCAACACGGCTTCGGTGGGTAGAACCGACAGTTCGTTGGCAGCAACTGGATCTGCTCCGGTGGGATCCCCCAGTCTTGGCGGATGTCGAAGAATTGTCCTCTGCCTATGTCTTTGTTGGCAATGCTGCTATGCGCTTTCTTGGCTCTTTTGAGCTGCAGCGTTGTGCGGCATCACTTATTTCAGTCGGGCGGCTACGACCTCGGAATTTTTGACCAATCAATTTATCTAATTAGCCGTGGAGAAGTTCCTTTTTCCACCATCCGCGGGATCCACATCCTCGGAGATCATGCGGCCTTCATCCTATATCCCATCAGTTTCTTGTACCGCATTGTCCCCTCGGTTTATTGGCTGTTCGGCATCCAATCTCTGGCGCTAACTTTGGGAGCGCTGGCCGTTTACCATCTTGCGCTCCAGGCCGAGGTTGATCCTGGAAAGGCAAAGACCATTGCCGCCGCCTATCTTCTCTACCCGGCTATCTTTAACGCCAACCTTTTTGATTTTCACCCAGAGGTGTTGGCCGTTCCCCTTTTTTTGGCAGCTATACTCTGCATTCGCTCTGGCAAGCTGTGGGGGTTCTTGCTGTGCCTGAGCGGTATCCTCGGCTGCAAGGCAGTGTTGTCTCTCAATGTTGTTGCCCTGGGAGTTTGGCTACTGCTTTTCGAAAGCAGGCGAATCCAGAAGCGCTGGCAACAGCGCTACCAGGTGGCCGGCTGGGTGGCCGTAGCGTTAGGTTCAGCCTGGTTTGGCATAGCCACTTTTTGGGTTATCCCTCACTTTAGCGGCAGCGAGCCGGCGGCCATCTCCCACTATAGCTATTTGGGCAGCTCTGTTTCTGAGATCATCCAAAACTTGGTGCTCAAGCCAACATTAGTCCTGGGCAAATTCTTCTCTCTCGATACCCTATTCTATGGATTTTTGTTGATTATCCCCGTGGCCTGGGGGCTCTCTTGGCGCCACTGGGATCCCTGGATCCCTGCTCTGCCAACTTTGGGGCTGAACATTCTCTCCAGCAATCCTGCCTATCGGGATCTGGTGCATCAGTACGCACTGCCTGTTGTCCCCTTCTTATTTCTGGCTATTATTGAAAGGATGAAAACGCCTTGCTTTCAAGCTCGTTTTGCCAAGAAAGCGGCCCTGACCTGGTCGCTGCTGGCTTTTCTGGCTCTGGGCAAATACACTTTTTTCGGATCTATCTATCTCCAGTCTCTCGACACTTGGCAGGCCACTCGAGAGGCCCTTGCCCAGATCACCACTCAAGGGGGCGTTCTCACCACCCACGAGATCTGCCCCCACCTCACCCACCGGCGGGTTATTTACTTTACCGACGAAAGCCGCTTTAAGGGATCCCCCCCTGACCAATGGGATCCCTTTGATTATGTGCTACTGAACAGCCGCCATCCAGGATGGCGCAGCAGCCCAGAGTTCTCCCATGCTCTGATCCGAGCTTTACAAAAAGAAACCTCGTTTCGACTGCTCTACCATCGCGATGGGGTGTACCTGTTCTCCAGGCTACGGGAAAAACCTTAGGCTTAGCCTGCTGCTCTCAGGGGCCAAGAAGCTCAGCTCAGAATCCCGAACCCCACCGACCAAGAAGAGGGTGGGGAGACGAGCAGCTGACATCCTCCCTCTCTGCTGAGGCCTAGGATTTGGGGGGCAGGAAAGCTAGAATCTTTTCATGCTGACGGACGCTGCCTACGGCGTGATCCCGGTGCTTCCTCTGCCACCTGCCCAGGGATCCCATCTCTATCTGCTTATCCAGCACCAAAAGGGGCACTGGGCCTTCCCCAAAGGACACAAAGACGAGGGTGAGAGCGAGCTGGCGGCAGCCCAGCGGGAGCTGCGCGAGGAAACCGGCCTGACCGAGTACCACTTTCTAGTGTTGCCGGGTCAGTCCGAGCCTCTATCGCTGCAGGAGACTTACACCTTCACCGATTCAGCTGGAAATGCCGTGGCCAAGACCGTTACCTACTACGTCGCTCTCCTGCCAACCCAGTTCCCTCCCCCTGAGCTACGGGTTCAACCGGAGGAGGTGGCTGCCTACCGCTGGTGCTCCTACGCCGAAGCTTTGGAACAAATGACCTTTGAAGAAAGCCGCCAGCTTCTACGCCGCTGCCAAGCTTATCTAGAAGAGCTGTGGGGAGGCCAAAGGTGATTGCAACTCAACGGCCCAAGCTACTGCTCGACAATCGTGACGTTAAAGCCCTGATTTTTCAAGGTCTCGGCATGGTAGCGGGCATATTCTAGTTGTGCAAAGGCTGCTACCTGTACAAACTTTTGGCCGTTCACCTCTTTAACAAAGGCGTCACGGGCAATGCGGCGAGCCTGCGCCAAGCTCTCCTCCCCAGAGTAGGTGGTCAGCACCAAGAAAGTGCCCTCGCCGCGGTTTGGCCCCAGCGAGTCGGGATCGCTGCCGGTCAAAGGTACCGCCCGGGGCAGCTTGTCTTGGGAGGGACGCTCCAGGCTAGCTGCCAATTTCTCCACCCATGTCTCCTGGCTGGGAGGAGTTTGCAGGCTATCCAGCGGGTTGGGGACATTTTCAAGAGGCTCAACTTGCAGTTCCTCCACCGAAGGAGTGGTCAACCCCAGCGCTAACTCAGGGGGAGTCACCCCACCTGAATACGACTCTTCCCCCACCTCGGGAATCAGGGGTAGCTGGGCCAAGTCCACCAAAGCAAGTTTCTTTTCAGCTTTGGGCAGCGACAGCTCCTCTGGCCAGAGTAGCCAGCGCACCCCAAAGCCAATCCCCACCCAAGAGAGCACCCAAACCAGCAAAGCCGCCAGGGGCGAAACTCCTCTAGAAGGGCGGGGCACTTCTTCTTCCTCTAAATCTTCCACCACCTCTTGGATCAGCACAGGCAAAGGACGGTGGGTGGGAAGGCTGCTAGCGGACTGGCTCCCCCGCAGCCGTGAGATGGACTCCCGGCGCTGTAAACGCGGCCAGAGACGGAAATGTTTCCCTTCTTTGGGCGGATCCAGATGCAGACGGCTAGGGACTTCCGAAAGCGTTAGTTGGGGCGTCAGCTGCGTTTTCTGAGGCGGCGGCAGGGGCTGAGTAGGATCTGAGTGAAGTGGAGAAAAGTCCATAGATAACCTACCCTCCCTCGCTTAGGAACCAGTATGCAAAGCCAACCTCACACTCTAGCCGTTGACAGCTTGACGGCAGGACTGGGGCAAGGGACAGAGACAACGCCATTAATACCATGCCACAGAGCTGAGGCCGGCCTCTAGAGCTTGGCCCCAAAAAAGCCCCTATCAGTCAATGGGTGCTATAGGAGAGAGATTTTCCAGGATCTCCCAACAGGCCGAGAGCAGGCGCTCTTGCTCCGGCAGAGTTCTTAGGCCAATACGCAGATAGCGATCCCCCAGCTCTGGGAAGCTTAGGCAATCCCGCACTAGGATGCGGTACTGCCGCAGCAGCTGTTCTTGAAGCTGCGTGGCGGAGAGGGGGCAGCGCACCAGCACAAAATTGGCTTGGCTGGGCCAGGGATCCCAACCGGGCAGCGCCCGCAGACCTCTGAGCAGATGCTCGCGGGCCCTGGGCAACCACATCAAGGTGCGCTGGCGAAAGTCCGCGTCAGCCAAAGCCGCTGCCGCCGCCACTGCCGCCAAGCCATTGACGCTCCAGGGATCCCGCCACTGCCGCCAGCGTCGCCAGCGCTCCGGATGGCCCACTGCAAACCCAATGCGCAACCCGGGTAAAGTAAAAAACTTGGTCAGCGAGCGAATGACAAGGGTGTTAGGGTGGGCCTCAAGGTAGGGGATCAAGGTTTGGCTGCGGGGCAAAGGGGCCACTGACCCGCTGGGGCAAGCAGCTGCAGCGCAGAGATCAATTGGATCTTGCGGCGCGTCTCCCGGGAGAAAGTCCATAAAAGCCTCATCCACCACCACCTGCTCAAAGTGGGGTAGAAGAGGCAGAATGGCCTCCCGCGGGATCAGCTGGCCCGTCGGGTTGTGGGGATTGTTTAGCCAGAGCACCCGGCCTCTCTTGTTGCCAGGGATCCCTTCTGGCAGCAAAGCAGCAGTGGGCGATCCCGAACAAGACAGCCAATCCAGCGGCTTGATCACGGCACCTGCTGCCCGCAGTGCCCGCTCATAGTCGCCAAAAGCAGGACGGGGCAGCCATACCTCTAGCCCCTGTGCCTCCCGAGCAGCCCAGGTCAGCAATTCCGCCGCCCCGTTGCCGACAAAAATCCACTCCGGGTCGACTGACCAGCGCTGCGCCAAGCAAGCGCGTAGCTCTCGATAGTCGGGATCCGGGTAGCAGCTGATGGCAACTGGGTCCGGTGCCGCCAGCGCTCGAACTAGGGCTTGCACAACCGACTGCGGCGGGCCCAGGGGGTTGAGGCTGGCGGAAAAATCCACGATGGCCTCAACCGGGCAACCAGCAATCGCTGCTGCCCAAGCTCGGTGGCCACCATGTCGAGGCCGTTGCACGTCAATCCCCTTAGGACTCCCTCCCGCCTATGCGAACGGGACTTAGCCTAACCCAGCGGTTCAAGACCTGTGGCCAGCTGCCACCGCATCGCGAAAAGCTTTTCCGGCGGTGAAAGTGGGGACAACGCTGGCGGGAATCACCATCTTCTCGTTGGTTTTCGGGTTGCGGCCTTCCCGTTCTTTGCGCTTGCGGGCCTCAAAGGAACCAAAGCCCACCAGGGTGACCTTTCCTTTGGGTTCTCCGTTTTCGTCACGGGAGGCAACTTCTTCCACGATGATCTCCAAGGCTGCCGTCAAGACAGCCTCAGCCTCTTTTTTGGTTACGTTAGCGCGATGAGCGACGGCTTCCACAAGCTCTGCCTTGTTCATCCTGGTCTCCTCAATGAGCTGCTCAGAGAAGTTGTGGCTGTAGGAGCAGGGCTAGCCTTGTGCCAGGGCACAGCCGCTGCCGACGATAGGATTGTAGCCATTTGGCTCCAAATCACTGACCTATTTTACAGCCAACTTAGGCTAGAAGCCGGCTAGAGAAGGAGCTTAGGGACTCCCTCGTGCTAACCCAATCGAGGAGCAGAGCAGAATTTTTTGAACACAAAGGTAGCACTGAGATCATGCTAATGCTCTCCTAGCAAAGGGTGGAGCTGGGGTATCACTAGTTGCTTTGGAAGTAAGCCCGCATCACCTCGCGGAAGATCGGAGCTGCCCGGGATCCACCCCCGCCGCCACTGTTTTCTAGAAAAACCACGACCACCAACTCAGGCCGATCGTAGGGAGCGTAGCCGACAAACCAGGCGTGGGAGCGCCGCGGCGGATCCTCAGCGGTGCCAGTTTTGCCTGCTACGGGAGGAAAGCCTGGGCCCAGGTTGGCGTTGCCGCCGGTGCCGTAAACTACCACATCCCGCAACCCCTGCTGCAGGATCTGCAAGGTGGCAGGGGAGAGGCCCACCTTCTGTCGCAGGGGCACAGGGCTTTCCGGGATCACCTGCTGGGAGAGCAAGGGACGAACCCGCCAGCCACCGTTGGCTACCGCTGCCGTCACCACTGCCATCTGCAGCGGCGTAGCGGTAATAAATCCCTGGCCGATGGACATGTTGACAGTATCGCCCACGTACCAGGACTCCCGCCAGTGGCGCTGTTTCCACGCGGCATCGGGCACCAGCCCAGCAGCTTCCCCTTTGAGGCCAATCCCGGTAGGCTGGCCTAACCCAAAGCGGCGCGACCATTCTTGCAAGGGGGCGGCCTTGGTGCCTAGAGCAATTTGGTAGAAAAAGGTGTCGCTGCTGTAGGCTATCGCCTGACGGTAGTTCAGCCGCCCAAAGCCGGCGCGGTTCCATTCCCAGAAGCGCCACCCGCCTACGCTAATGTAGGGAGCCGTCTGCAGCACCGTATCCGGAGGGAAGACCCCCGACTCAATCCCGGCGGCAGTGGTGATGATTTTGTAGGTGCTAGCAGGGGGATAGGGCCGCAGGGCGCGGTTGAGGAAGGGAAAATCCTGCTTTTGCAGGCTCTCCCACTGCGCTTGGGTGATGCGGCCAGAAAAGAGGTTGGGATCAAAGGTGGGATAGCTGGCCATAGCCAGGATCGAGCCGTCGCGGGGATCCATGGCGACCACTGCTCCTTTCTGCTGGCCCAGGGCTCGCTCTGCCGCCTGCTGCAGTCGCACGTCCAGCGTCAGCTGCAGGGTTTTGCCCGGCTGAGGAGGCTGTTCGCCTAGCACCCGCAGCACTTCTCCCACGGCGTCCACCTCCACCTGGCGCCCACCCCACTGGCCGCGCAGATGGCTCTCAAACAGTTCCTCCACCCCCATTAGGCCGACAATGTCCCCCAGGCGATAGCTGGGATCGGCTCGCAGCTGCTCCGGGGGGATCTCGCCAGTGTAGCCCAGCAGGTGGGCAGCCAAGCTGCCGTGGGGGTAGAAGCGTACCGTCTCCGCCTCCACCATCACTCCTGGAAGTTCCCGGCTTCTCTCCTCCAGCCGAGTTACTACCTCGGGGCTGGCGTTGCGCAGGATGCGCACAGGGAATGGGGAGCGATAACCTGCTTGCTCCAGTTTTTGGGCAATTTCTTTGGCATCCAGGTTTAGGTACTGAGCCAACTTGGGGATCGTCTCCTGCCAACCCTGCCGCGACTGCACCAACGGCCAGAGAAAGACCGAGTAGGACAGTTGACTACCGGCCAGCAACACGCCGTTGCGATCGACAATGCGTCCCCGCTCCGGCGGCTGGGGCAACAGGCGAATGCGGTTGGTGTCGGCCAACTGGCGGTAGTACTGGGCACGCACCAGTTGCAGGTAGGCCAGCCGCGATCCCAGTCCTCCCCACAGCAACCCGCTAGCCAGCAAGAGCAAGGCAAGGGCTCGATAGCCTTGGCCTACTGTTTTGGCCGGGGGGGATCCCAGGCAAGGGGGGCTAGGGGACGGCGGTGGGGGAAGGACTTGTCGCAGTACGGCCGGCTTGGAGTGGGGGGAAAACAAGGCTTGAGGCTTCCGCTCCCCTAAGGCGCCGGAGCTGGGCGGGGCAGGAGCAACAGGGTAAAGTTTGGCCATGAAAAACTGCCGGAAAAAGAATGGGAGCCGACCTTGGGGCCCGCTGATGCAGCTAGGCGGACAGCCTCAGCATCTACTCAGTATCTCTAGCTTTGGCAGGCCTCGTCCAGGAAAAGCAAGGCACCGACTGCGCCAGGCAGCCTGGCTGATGCTGGGCAATGGCCTGCGCTTAGGGTTGTCTGGAGCCTATTTCGTCCTGTTGGCGCGGCTGTTGGGCCCAGAAGCATTTGGGGTGTTCTCCGCCATCTTGGCCTGCAGCAATCTAGCTGCCCCCTTTGGCTATTGGGGCCAGTCAGAGCTTCTGATCCAGCGCCTGAGCGGCCGAGGATCCGCAGCATCTGCCCAGGAGATCGCTCCCAGCTTGTGGCTGGTCGGACTGGGCTGCGGCGGGATAGTGCTGCTGTTAACACCTCTGCTGAGCCTTTGGCTGGTCGGGATCTCCCCCCTTGAGGTGGGCATCCTGCTGGGGAGCGACCTGCTGTTTATCGCCCTCCCCGAAGTGTACAGGGGGATCCTCATTGGGCAAGAGCAAGTTGCCGGGGTAGCCTTCATCGACACCGGCATGGCCCTAGGGCGGGTTAGCGCCGTGCTGCTGGCGATGGTTTTGGGCTGGGGATCCCTGACCCAATGGGCTATCCTCTACGGGCTAATGGTGTTGGCAGTGCTGGGGGCAATGAGCTGGAGGATGCGGCGGTGGTGCGCTCCTTCTCTTGCGGCTCTGGACTGGCAAGAGGTAGGGCCACGGCTGAGAGCAGGTTGGGACTTTGCCGTAGGGCTGGCTGCGGCAAAAACCTTCGCCGACCTAGACAAGCTGCTTTTGCCTCGCCTGGCCTCGAGCGCAACAGGGGGGCTCTACAGCGCCGCCTACCGGGTCATCAACTTCTCGCAAACGCCGATGATTGCGCTGCTCACTAGCCACTTTGCCGAGCTGTGCCGCCAGGGTCAGCAGGGCCTGCTGCAGGGCTGCCGCTACGCCCGCCAGCTTTTCCCCTGGGTGGTCGGCTATGGCAGCTTGGCTACTCTGGGGGTGGCCCTGGGATCCTACGGGATTCCTTGGCTGCTGGGATCCGCCTACCAAGAGACAGCTCTCATCCTGCGCTGGCTTAGTCCCGTCATTTTGCTAGAAGGGCTCCACCTGCTGCTGTCTCATCTGCTCACTGGCGCTGGCCTGCAAAAGCTGCGAAGCCGCCGACAACTGGCAGCCCTAGTCCTGAATGGAGCTTTGAACGGGATCTGGATCCCGGCGTGGGGGTGGCGAGGGGCAGCCCTGGCCACCTTGCTCTCGGAAGTGACCTTGGTGCTAGCTCTGCTGCTGCTCATCCGACGGGAATTGGGCCGCACCGCTGTCGCGAAGGAGGACTAGGGGAAAGCCTTGGCCAGTTGGGCCAGGCTCCCCTCAAGCGCAGCCACAACGGCCAGTTTGGGCAAGAGCCCTCCACCCCTAGCCCGATACCATAGCCTCAGAGTCGTTCCCCAGCCAAGAATGAGCAGATTCTCGGCAAGCCAGATCCCGCTTTTGGTTCTGTTTGGCCTGTTGCTCTTGGGCCTTTGGCCCACGCACGGGATGGGATCCCGGGAAACCCCTCTGCGGCTCCCGTTCCAGCCGACCGTGACCTACGGGGAAGGGTATGGAGAAGAGGCGGTGGCCCAGCAAGCCCAAAGTCGCTTTGCGCTAAAACTCTTCGATCACTTGCTCCGGCAGCAGCCGCGAGAGAACCTTTTTTTCTCCCCCTTGAGCATTCGCCTAGCCTTGAGCCTGCTGTACAACGGCGCTGCTGGAGAGACCCAAGCGGCAATGGCCAAGGTCCTGGAGGCCCAGGAACTCTCCCTCAATGAGTTGAACTGGACCCAGGCTCAGATGGTGCGCTGGCTGGCGGAAAGGTCGCAAACAGCAGGGCCAATCCAGGTGCAAATGGCCAACGGCCTTTGGGTCGATACCACCCTCACCTTGCGGCCTCCCTTTTTGCAAGCCCTGGCTACCTATTACCAAGCAGTGGCCAATCGGGTGGAGCTGGGATCCCCTCAAACGGTGCAGGCCATCAACCGTTGGGTAGCCGAGCGCACCCAGGGCAAGATTGACCGCCTTGTGGACCGCCTCAGCCGTGAAGACAGGATGGTTTTGCTCAACGCCATCTATTTCAGGGGAAAGTGGACCCAGCCCTTCGATCCGGCCCTGACAGAACCCCAGCCCTTCACCCGCCCGGATGGCAGCCGTGTCCAAGTGCCGATGATGGCCCAATCCGGCCGCTACGGCTACCGGGAGACCAAGCAGCTCCAGGTGGTGCGCCTGCCCTATGGGGAAGGGGAGCTGGCCCTGCTGATCCTGCTGCCGAAACCGGGAGTAAGCTTAGAAGCCCTGCGGCAGGAGCTCAGCCCAGAAACGTGGCAAGAATGGACGGGATCCCTGCCCACCCGCCCCGGCTCGGTGCGGATCCCCAAGCTTAAGCTGGCCTACGAGACCGATCTGGGGCCGGCTTTGCAGCAGTTGGGCCTGGGGATCGCCTTTTCCCGTCGGGCCGATTTCAGCCAGATGACCCCAGAGCCGACACGGGTCAGCAGAGTCTTGCACAAGGCGGCCCTCGAAGTCAACGAAGAGGGATCCGAGGCGGCAGCCGCCACTGGCGTGCTTGTCTCGCGCACCGCTCTCGACCGGCAAGAACCCTTCCAATTCGTAGCGGATCGCCCCTTCTGGTTGGCCATTGTGGCCTCGGGATCCGGCGGCAACCCGGCGGCTCAAACGCTGCTGTTTATGGGATCCGTAGTAGACCCGAAGTAGAGGCTACAACAGGGCTGGGAGGCTTTCCACAAGCCACTGAGCGCGGCTGGGGCGCCCCCACAGCACCTGCTCGTGCTTGTAGACCACCATTCCGGGGGGGGATCCCTTGGGCTTAAAGACGCATTTGGGGCGGGTATAGACCACGGGCACCTGCTCGCTGAAGCGGCCGCGGCTAAAATAGGCCGCCAAGTCGGCAGCCGCTTGGAGATCTTCGCTTTCGGCCACCGCCCCTGGAGGCAGGCGTAACAGCACATGGCTGCCCGGGATCTCCTGGGCATGGAACCACCAGTCCTGGTCTTGGGCGACGCGAAAGGTCAGCCGCTCATTTTGCCAGTTGTTGCGCCCCACCCAGATAGAAAAGCCACTGGGGCTAGTGAAGCGATAGGGGTTGAAGCTGGCTGAGGAGGCCCGCCTAGATCCCTCTAGCCGGCTGGGGCTTTCTAGGTAGCCTTGCTGAATCAGCTCCGCCTCAATTTCCTGGAGGACGGCCAAGTCCTGGGGCTCGCGGTAGGCTTCTAGCTGCTGCAGGGACGCTTCCACCTGCTCTAGGTAGCGGATCTCTTGCGCTACAGCTTCTAGCAAAGGTCGGACGGCCTCCTGGGCTCGCTTTTGTTTGCGGTGCTTGCGGTAGTAGGCCTGGGCGTTGAGAACAGCGTTTTTCTCCGGATCCAGGGGGATCTTGACCCTCTGGCCGCTGGCAAAATCCGGCAGCTCAATCGAGCTCAGCCCTGGCCGCCAGAGGTGGAGATGGGCCATGAGGAGATCGGCAGCCTGCTTGGAGGCTTCGGCCTGGGCCGAGTCGGCCAATATCTTCTCAAAGTGCTCGCGCCGCTGGCGGAGTTTTTTCAGCAGGGCAGCTAGCTTTTGCCCCAGACGCTGCCGCTCCCGCTCAAAGCGTTCGCGGTTGAGCTGGGCTTGGTAGTAGGTTTCAAGGAGCTGGTGCAAGTTGGGCTGAACGGGATCCCCGCTGGAGCCCCCCCAGCCGAGAACAGTGTACCCCTGGGGGGTGAGTGCCGGCTCAAACCGGCCTGTTTCCAGCCGAGCCAGCCAGTCCTGCCACCAAAAAAACAGGGCCTGCCACTCCTGGGGCGAGAGTTGGTTGCTGGGGGTTTGGGGTGGGATCCCGGCCTGCAGGCACATCGCCTCTGCCAAATGCCGGCTGAGGCCACGGTAGCCGCGCAGCAGCCGTTGACTGATGGGGCCAGGGATCAGGGCAAGGCGCTCCTGCCACTGGGAGAAGGGCTCGGCTTGGTGCGGGATGGGATCGCTGAGGGCAGGGGGAGCTTCGTAAAGTAGACCCGGCTGCACGGGGCGAACCCGCGACTGCCGCTCGCTGACCCCGTGGCCACAGGCCAAGATCACGCCCCCCTCGTCCACCAGGATGGCATTGCTGTACTTGCCCATGACTTCCAGATAAAGGTGGCGTTGGGGGGGATCCCCAGGGCGAGGGCCAAAGCGAAAGTCAATCACCCGCTCCCACTCGTCCAGCAGCGCCAGCTCTGTCAAGGCCAAGCCCCGCAGGTGCCGCTGCAGCTGTTGGCCAAATGGGAAGTCCTCTGCCTCCTTAGGGGGAGCCTGACAGAGGTGAACTCGGGCCGCCTGGGGATGCCAAGACAGGAGCAAGCAAGGCCGGGCCGTGAGGGTGCGCAGGCCAATCACCACTGTCCAGAGATCCGTCTGCTGGATCCACTCCACGCGGGCAGGCAGCAAGGGATCCCCGCCGGCCTCAGCCCGTTTGAGATCCGCCAGCACCGCCCGGAGGGTGGTCAGGTCAACCGGTTGCATCCCTGCTGCTCCTTAGGGCGAGCTAAAGTCTAGGCGCCCTGCCACCGCCAGCGGCTCAAAGCCGCAGGGAGAGAGGCGTCACCTACTCCTCATCCTCGCCCGCCTCGTCTAGATCCAAGAGCAGCGCACTCAGCCGATCGAAAAGAGCAGGAGAGTCCTCTGGATCCAGCAGGTAGGGATCCCCCTCGTCGGGCAGGGCGACGTAAATGAGCGGCGGCTCAAGGGGGGTAAAAACGCCGTACTGTTTGTCCTGGTGGAAGAAAGTAGCCAACAGTTGGAACTCCTGGGCCTCTTCCTCGCTTTCGCCCAGCTCAAACACATCTTCCTCTTCCACGGGGGGCAGCTCTCCCTGCACCGTCAGGATGTCAAAGCCGTTTTGCTGCAGGGTCAGGTTCAACTCCCCCAAAACCGCTTGGAGGGTGGGGAGAGCCGCCTGGAGCTCTTCGGGATCCGGCTCATCCAGGATCCCTTCCATCTCTGCATCTCCATTCTGCCCGGGCTCCTCCTCCCACACCAGCACTTGGATGACGGCATCCAGGGGGGTGGCCAAGGCATAGACCTGATCCTCAATGACCACCCGTCTTAGCACCTCGCACTTGAGAGGCTGGTTTTGCTCGTCGCGGAGCTCCAGGGTTTCGCAAGACTTAGCCATGGAAAACAGCCCAGATTGACATCCTCCCCACCCTCTTGGCTTGCCAAAGCCCACTGCCCACCCAGGCAAAACCCGTAGCAGTAGGGCGAGGCTTCTTCTTGATTCTACTGGGACAACAGCTAGTTTAAGCTTGTTCCGTGGCGCCTTTTGGGTTCCATGCAGCCTGGCTCAGTTGTTCGCTTTTGCCACCGCGAGTGGGTGGTGCTCCCGGGGGATACCGAGGAAGTCCTGGTGCTCCGGCCCCTGACTGGCACCCCTGAGGAGGGGGTTCACGTCCACCGGCGGCTTATGCATCTGGTGGGAGGTACCCTGCCCTTTGAGCGGGTTACCCCTGCCTCATTTCCCCTGCCAAGTGCCAGAAATGTTTCCGACGCTACAAGCACTTACCTTCTCTGGCAGGCTGCCCGGCTGCCAACCAAAGGGAGGCGTTGGAACTCGACCGGTACAGGATTCGGGATCTCTTGGGGGCGCTGGCCAACAGCCGCACCGAGCTGCGCTCCCTGGGCCGCTCCCGTCAAGAGCACCTGGAGTGGCTGCGCCAGCTCATCGATCCCCGCTCGGAACTGGAGCGCCGCTTTCTGGAGACCCTCGCAGCAGGAGGTTATCGCCTTCCCGACGACGCTCAGAAAGCCATTGCCGATCCCCGCTGTGTTGTCGACTTCTTCTATGATCCCAACGTCTGCATCTTCTGTGATGGCGCTGTGCACGACCAGCTTCCCCAAGTGGAGCAGGATCGCCAGATTCGGGCTCAGCTCCTGGGGCGGGGCTACCGGGTAATTGTCCTGCGCTACGACCAGGATCTGCGGGAGCAACTGGCTCGCTACCCCGAGGTGTTTGGCCAAGGCAACTAGTCTTGCTGGTGGGAAAACAGGTAGGCTCCCACCAGGGCCAGGATGGCCGCTAGGCCCGCTAGCACCACAACCGTGTACCAGGGGAACTGGGAGAGGGGCTGGTAGGCCGCCGCCCGCATGCCGATGCTGGCGTAGGAAAGGGGCAGGCAGTAGACCAAAACCTGCAGGTAGGCGGGCAACTGACTGGGATCGAAAAAGGTGGCCCCCAGGAAGGACATGGGTGTAATTAAAAAGTTGGTGAGCACGCCCACGCTCTCCAGGCTGGGCACCTTCAGGCCAGCGATGACCCCAATGCCGGCAAAGACGGCGCAATCCAAAAGCAGCACCAACAGCGCCAAGGGGTGAAGCAGGCCCCAGGCCCCTGTACCTAGCACCCCCACCGCCAAGACGCCCAAAGCCGTCAGCAGACCCCGGGCAATGCCGGCCAACACCTTGCCCAGGTGCAACGCCAGCGGATGCACAGGCAAAAGCAGCAACTCTTCAAAGCTTTTGGTAAATAGCCGCGCTCCACAGATGGAGAAGGTGGTGCCGGCAAAGCTAATGGTCATGGCAGAAAGCGCCACCATCCCCGGCAGAATAAAGCGCAGGTAAGAGCCC
>Ga0079995_1115755_pt1 | contig 28752 bp, 26 predicted proteins | sample FaiFalFF_MnMetaG_2_FD_69198 | JGI IMG/M metagenome (GOLD analysis project Ga0079995, IMG submission 69198) | Freshwater microbial communities from Yellowstone National Park, Wyoming, USA - Fairy Falls C (FF_Mn_C) (SPADES assembly) (version 4) | ecosystem: Environmental > Aquatic > Freshwater >...
GATCGCCACCCCGGCCCGCTTGAGTTGGGAAAGGGCCACGGAGAGGCTGTTCTTTTGGTCTTCGGCCCGGGGCCAGAAGAGCTCCTGGAGGTGGCGGCGGGACTTGGGGCCCTCGAGGGCCAGGTAGGCCGTCAGGAGGAGGGGCTTTTTCTTGCTAAAAGAGGCCCCCTCTAGCCTCAGTCCCCCCAGGGTGCGGAGCACGCACCCATTCTATTGCCAGCGTTCCTCCGGGGGGAGGCCCCTCAGGGTCCTCAGGACCTCCCCCACCAGGTAGAGGCTTCCCGCCACCACCGCCCGGTCCGCAAGCCCAAAGGCCCGCTCTAGGGCCTTGAGGGGGTCTTCCTCCAGCAAAGCCCCGGGGAAGAGGGGGAGGAGGGCCCTGGGGTCCTGGCTCCGGGGGGAGGCGTAGCGGGTGAGGACCACGGGGCCCAGGCCCTTCAGGGCCTCGGCCATGGCGGCGTGGTCCTTGTCCCGGGAGAAGGCCAGGACCAAGGCGGCGGGAAGAAGCCCGTGGAAGCGGAGGGCCTCCTTGAGGGCCAGGGCCCCTTCCGGGTTGTGGGCCCCGTCCAGGATGAGCTCCTTCCCTCCATAAAAAAGCCGCTGAAGCCGCCCGGGGTTCTCCGCCCTAAGGAGGCCCCTTTCCACCGCCTCCCAGGAGGCCCCAAGGAGGCGGCCCGCCAAGGCGGCCAGGGCCAGGTTCTCCGCCTGGTGGGGGCCAAGAAGCCTCGCCCTGAAGGGCCTTTCCTCGCCCGTCCTGGGGAGGTAGAGGGTGAAGCCCAGACCCTCCTCCAGGGCCTCCAGGTCCCCCACCCCAAAGTCCTCCCCCAGAACCCAAAGGGGCGTCCCCCGGGCCCTGGCCTCCGCCTTCAGGGCGGCGAGGCCTTCCCCCCTGGCGGCGGTGAGGGCGGGGACCCCTTTGCGGAAGATCCCCGCCTTCTCCCGGGCCACGTCCTTCAGGGTGGGCCCCAGGACCTCCAGGTGGTCGTGGCCGATGTTGGTGACCACCGAGAGGACGGGCTCGGCGGCGTTGGTGGCGTCCAGCCTGCCCCCCAGGCCCACCTCCAGCACCGCCAGCTCCACCCCCTCCCGGGCGAAGTGGAGGAGGGCCAAGGCGGTGGCCACCTCAAAGAAGCTGGCCCCCAGGGCTTCGGCGTGGGGGCGGACCTCCTCCAAGAGGGCGAGGAGCTTCTCTTCGGGAATGGGGCTGCCCTGGACCTGGACCCGCTCGGAAAAGCGCACCAGGTGGGGGCTGGTGTAGAGGCCCACCCTAAGGCCCGCCTCCTCCAGGATGGCGGCCAGGGCCCTGGAGACGCTCCCCTTGCCGTTGGTGCCGCCCACCAGAACCGCCGGGTAGGCCTCCTCCGGCTGGCCCAGACGGGCAAGAAGGGCCCGGATGCGCTCCAGGCCCAGGGTCACGGCGCTCTGGCGGGCGTAAAGCCAGGCCAGGGGGTCCATCTAGCCCTTCAGGGCCGCCTTGCACTGGGGGCAGAGGCCCCTGTAGGTCACCTCCACGCTCCGCACCTCCACGCCGGGGTGGGCCCTCTGGGCGGGGCTCAGGAGGTCGGGCAGGTCCACCTCCAGGTCCACGATGGCCCCGCACCCCTCGCAGAGGAGGTGGAGGTGGGGGTGGAGGTTGGCGTCGTACCGGGTGGCCTCCCCCGCCTTGGTGATGGGGACCAGGTACCCCTCCGCCACCAGGGCCTCGAGGGTGCGGTACACGGTGGCCAGGCTCACCCGGGGCACCAGCTTGCGCACCTCCTGGTAGATCCAGGCGGCGTCCGGGTGGTGGCGGGCCTTCTGCACCACCTCCAAAACGGCCTTACGCTGGCGGGTCAAGCGCTTCAGCGCCATCTACACCACTATAGCCCAATCCCCACTAAAGCGGTCGGGTTAGGGCCATAATCTCCCGCCCCCCCTGCTCCAGGATGTCCCGGGCCAGCTCCAGCCCCAGCTCCTCGGCCTCGGAGGCCTCCCCCTCAATCTCCGCCCGGATGAAGCTCTTGCCGTCGGGGGCGAAGATCCCCCCCTCCAGGACCAGGGTACCGTCCTCCCCCACCTGGGCCAGGGCCCCCACGGGGGCCAGGCACCCCGCCCCTAGGCCCCTAAGGAAGGCCCGCTCCGCCCGCACCCGGTCGTGGGAGGCGTGGTGGTGCAGGGCGTAGCTGAGCTCCTCGGCCAGGTCGTCCCCCTGGCGCACCTCCAGGGCCAGGGCCCCCTGCCCCGGGGCCGGGAGCATGACCTCGGGCTCCAGAAACTGGTCTATGCGGTTCCTGAGGTCCAGCCGGATGAGCCCCGCCGCCGCCAGGATGATGGCGTCGTACTCCCCATTGCCCAGAGCGGCCAAGCGGGTGTCCACGTTGCCCCGGAGGTCCTTGACCACAAGGTCCGGGCGGTGGGCCAGGATCTGGGCCTTGCGCCTTATGGAACTGGTCCCCACCACCGCCCCAGGGGGAAGGTCCTCCAGGCGCTTAAAGGCCTTGCCCAGGAAGGCGTCCCGGGGGTCCTGGCGCCTGGGGATGGCGGCGATCTTGAGGCCCTTGGGCTCCTCGGTGGGCAGGTCCTTGAGGGAGTGGACGGCGATGTCAATCTCCCGGGCAAGGAGGGCCTCCTGAAGCTCCTTGACGAAGATGGCCTGCTCCCTGGGGTCCGCCCCCCCGTCGCCCCGGGTCCTGATGGTCTTCACCTTGAACTCGGCCTCGGGCCAGCTCTCCTTGAGGCGCTCCACCACCCATCGGGTCTGGGCCAGGGCCAGGGCGCTACCCCGGGTTCCCACCACGATGACGCGCATACCTTCCCAGTATAGGCCTAATACCACCCCATGCTGGCTTGCGCCAGCATGGGGGCCCAGGCATGGTGGGCCGAAGAAAAATGGGAAACAAGGGTATGCGTGGCCGCTTTGGGGCCCCCGCCGTGGCCCAAGCCGCGGTGAGGTACTTAGGCTAGGGCCAGGCCCACGGGGTCTTCCAGAAGCCCGGCCAGGTGGCGGCAGAAGCGGGCGGCCTCGGCCCCGTCAATGAGGCGGTGGTCGTAGGTGAGGCTATAGGGCATGTAGAGCCTGGGCAGGAAGGCCTCTTGGCCGGGGTCCCACACGGGCTTCATCTGGGAGCGGGAAACCCCCAGGATGGCCACCTCCGGCCAGTTGACGATGGGGGTGAAGCCCGTGCCCCCGATCCCTCCCAGGTTGGAGAGGCTGAAGGTGGCCCCCTGCATCTCCTCGGGGGAAAGCTTCCTGGCCCTGGCCCTCTCCGAGACCTCCTGAAGCTCCTGGGCCAGGGCCAGGATGCCCTTCTTGTCCACGTCCCGGATCACCGGCACCAGGAGGCCGTGGGGGGTGTCCACGGCCACGCCGATGTGGACGTAGTCCTTGTAGATGACCTCCTGCCTCTCGGGGTCAATGGAGGCGTTGAACTTGGGGAAGGCCTTCAGGGTGAGGGCCAGGGCCTTGAGCAAGAAGGCGGTGAGGGTGAGGCGGAAGCCCTTTTCCTCGGCCTTTCTGGCGTAGCCCTTGCGCAGGGCCTCGAGCTCGGTGATGTCGGCCTCGTCAAAGTGGGTGACCATGGGCACCTGGGCCCAGGCCTGGGCCATGGCCCTCATGGTGGCCTTGCGCACCCCGCTCATGGGCTCACGGCGCACCGGGCCCCACCGGCTGAAGTCGGGAAGCCTGGGCGTGGGGGGCGGGGCCTCGAGGGCCGCCGGGGCCAGCCCCGCCGCCCGGCGCACGTCCTCCTCGGTGATGCGCCCGGCGAGGCCGGTCCCCCGCACTTCCCGGATGTCCACGCCCAGCTCCCGGGCGAGCCGCCTCACGGAGGGCGCGGCGGGGACGAGGCGCCCTTCGGGTAGCGGGGCGGGGGGCGCTTTTGGGGCCTCCTCCCGGAGTTGGGGTGGAACCGGAACGTCTCTAGGGGGTTCCTCTTTCAGCACCCCTCCCTGGGGAGCCTCGGCCGATAGCTCCAGGAAGGCCTGGCCCGGCCTGACCTCGTCTCCCACCTTGACCAGAACCCGCTCCACCACCCCGCCCGCCTCGGCGGGCACCTCCATGACCGCCTTGTCGGTCTCCAGCTCCAAAAGGGGCTGGCCGGGGGCCACCCGGTCCCCCTCCCGGACCAGAACCCCCACCACGGTGGCCACGGCCACGTTGTCGCCCAGTTCGGGAATCCTAAGCTCCATACCGCCTCCTGTACCGCCTTTACCGCCTGTGGGGCGGCCTCTCCTCCAGCCTAAGCCCAAGGCGCTCCTTGGCCGCCTTCAGGGTCTTCTCGGGCACCTGGCCTTCCTCCGCCAAAAGGGCCAAGGCGGCGTAGGCGATGTGCCGGGCGTCCACCTCAAAGAAGTCCCTCAGGGCCTCCCGGGTGTCCGATCGGCCAAAGCCGTCGGTGCCCAGAGCGCAGAAGGGGCGGCCCACATGGTCCCGCACCAGGCTGGGCAGGGCCTTCAGGTAGTCCGTCACCGCCACCACCGGCCCCTCGTGGCCCTCGAGGGCCTGGGCCACGTAGGGCTTGCGGGCCTTCCCCAGAAGCCGCCTTTCCCTTTCCGCCTCCACGGCGTCCAGGTACAGGGCCTTGTAGCTGGTAACGCTCCAGACGTCGGCCACCACCCCGAAGTCCAAAAGGAGCTCCTGGGCCTTCAGGGCCTCCCTGAGCAGGGGGCCGGTGCCGAAGAGCTGCACCCTTTTGCCCTTCCCCTCCCCTTGGCGGAAGAGGTAAAGCCCCTTGAGGATCCCCTCTTTCACCCCTTCCCGGGGCTCGGGCATGGGGGGGTGGGGGTAGTTTTCGTTCTCAATGGTGATGTAGTAGAAGACGTCCTCCCCCTCCTTGTACATGCGCCGGAGGCCGTCTTCCAGGATCACGGCGAACTCGTAGGCGAAGGCCGGGTCGTAGGCCAGGAGGTTGGGGGCCGCCAGGGCGTAGAGGTGGCTCTGGCCGTCCTGGTGCTGCAGGCCCTCCCCCTCCAGGGTGGTCCGCCCCGCCGTGGCCCCCAGGAAGAAGCCCCGGGTCCTTTGGTCGGCGGCGGCCCAGACCAGGTCCCCGATCCTCTGCAGGCCGAACATGGAGTAGGTGATGAAGAAGGGGATGGTGGGGATGCCATAGTGGGCGTAGGCCGTGCCGGCGGCGATGAACTCCGCCATGGCTCCGGCCTCGGTGATGCCCTCCTCCAGGATCTGCCCCTCCTTGCTCTCCTTGTAGGCGGTGAGGGTGCCGGCGTCCACGGGGATGTAGAGCTGGCCCTGGGGAGAGTAGACCCCCACCTGGGCGATCAGGGCCTCCATGCCGAAGGTGCGGGCCTCGTCGGGGACGATGGGGACGATGAGCTTGCCGATGACGGGGTGGCGGAGCAGCTTGGCCAGGATGCGCACGAAGGCCATGGTGGTGGAGATCTCCCGGCCTCCCGAGCCCTCGTAGAACTCCCGGAAGAACTCCTCCCCCGGGACCTCGAGGCCCCCCGTAAAGCGCACCCGCCTTTCCGGCACGAAGCCCCCCAGGGCCTTCCTGCGCTCCAGGAGGTACCTGACCTCCTCGGAGTCCGGCCCGGGGTGGTAGTAGGGGAGCTCGGCCAGCTTCTCCTCGGGGATGGGGATCCCCAAAAAGGCCCGGGCCTCCTTCAGGTCCTCCTCGGTGAGCTTCTTCACCTGGTGGGCCACGTTCTTGGCCATGGCCGTGGGCCCCATGCCGTAGCCCTTGATGGTGCGGGCCAGGATGACCACCGGGCTCCCCTTGTGCTCCACCGCCGCCTTATAGGCGGCGTAGATCTTCTCCAGGTCGTGGCCGCCCCGGCTCCGGGTGAGCTCGGTGAGCTCCTCGTCCGTCATGCCCTCTATGAGGCGCTTGAGTTCCGGGGTGTTGAAGAAGCGCTCCCTAAGCTCCTTCCCCCCGAAGGCGGCGTAGCGCTGGCTCTCCCCGTCCACCAGGGCCTCAAAGCGGCGGAGGAGGTGCCCCTCCCGGTCCTTGGCGAGAAGCTGGTCCCAGGCCGAGCCCCAGACCACCTTGATGACCCGCCAGCCCGCGCCCCTATAGAGCCTCTCCAGCTCCTGGATGACCTTGGAGTTGCCCCTCACGGGCCCGTCCAGGCGCTGGAGGTTGCAGTTCACCACAAAGATGAGGTTGTCCAGGTTCTCCCTGGCGGCCAGGTGCAAAGCCCCCACGGTCTCGGGCTCGTCGTGCTCCCCGTCCCCCAGGAAGGCCCAGACCTTGGCGGAGCTCTTGGGCTTCAGGCCCCGGTCCTCCAGGTAGCGCATAAAGCGGGCCTGGTAGATGGCCTGGATGGGCCCAAGCCCCATGGAGACCGTGGGGAACTCCCAGAAGTCCGGCATGAGCCAGGGATGGGGGTAGCTGGAAAGCCCCCGGCCTCCCGGCACCGGGGGGTGGACTTCCCGGCGGAAGTTCTCCAGGTCCGCTTGGGAAAGCCGGCCTTCCAGAAAGGCCCGGGCGTAGATGCCGGGGGAGGAGTGGCCCTGGAAGAAGACCAGGTCCCGGTCCAGACCCGCTTCCGGCCCCCGGAAGAAGTGGTTGAAGCCCACCTCATAGAGCTCGGCGATGGAGGCGTAGGTGGAGATGTGGCCGCCGATGCCGTCCGCCTTCTTGTTGGCCCGGGCGACCATCATGGCGGCGTTCCAGCGGAGGATGTTGGCGATGCGGCGCTCCAGCTCCAGGTTCCCGGGATAGGGGGGCTCCAGCTCCTTGGGGATGGTGTTGAGGTAGGGGGTGTTGAGGCGGTTCTGCGGGAAGAAGCCCTGGAGGTAGAGGTACTCGTCCAGGTGGCGCAGAAGCTCCTCCACCCGCTCCGGGCCTTCCACCTTAAGCACGTACTCCAAGGACTCCCGCCACTCCCGGTTCTCTATCTCCTTAAGCCGGGCCCGCTCCTCCGGCGAAAGCCTGGCCCAGGCTTCCTTAAGCTCCCGTTCCGTCATGCTCCCCCCTTGACCAAAAGTACACTACACCGACCCACCCTTCAGTCTGGGGCAGACGGGGCCCCTTTGTCCAATAGCCCAGGGGCCGGGCAGGTGATAAGATTTCCCTATCATGGACCTGCGGCGGCTCCGCCTCTTCCTGCTCCTGGCCGAGGAGAAAAACTTTCACAGGGCGGCGGAGCGGGCCTACCTCTCCCAGCCCGCCCTCTCCCAGCAGATCCAGGCCCTGGAGCGGGAGCTGGGGGTGAGGCTCTTGGAGCGCCGCCCCTTCCGCCTGACCCCGGCGGGGGAGGCCCTGGCCCGGGAGGGGAAAGCCCTTTTGCGGGAGGTGGAGGCCCTGAAGGAAAGGGTGCGCCGGGCGGGGCGGGAGGGCCTGCGCTTTGGGGTGCCGGAGAACCTCCTCCCCGACCTCATGCCCCTTCTGGACCACCTGCGCCGGGGGCTGGGGGAGGCGGTGGAGGTCCTGGAGATGCACACCCCCGAGCAGGTCAAGGCCCTCAAGGAGGCGCGGCTGGACTACGGCCTGGCGGGCCTCAAGGTGGCGGACCCCGCCATAGAGGAGGAGCCCCTTTTCAAGGTGCCCATCGTGGTCCTCCTCCCCGAGGACCACCCCCTGGCGGGGCAGGAGCGGGTCCCTTTGGCAGAACTAAGGGAAGCGCCCTTTCTCCTCCTTTCCCGGGAGACCCTCCCCCCCCTCCACGAGGCCTTCCTGGAGGTCTTCCGCCGGGCAGGCTTCGCCCCCCGGGTGGTGCGGGAGGTCGCCCGCTTCTCCCAGGCGGTGAGCCTGGTGGCGGCGGGGGTGGGCGTCCACCTGACCCTGGCCCCCTACCGGGTCTTCCCCCACCCGGGCACCGTCCTGCGGCCTTTGGAGGAGGAGGCCAGCCTGCAGGTGGCCCTCATCTACCGCAAAGACCCCCCGCCCCCGAGGCTAGGCGAGGTGCGGGCCCTCCTCCGGGCCTGGGCCCCTTAGGCCTTTAGGCCCTGGACCTCATCCCCGCCCCAGGCCAGCTCCACCAGTCCGATCACCTCCTCCACGGGAACCCCGTAGTCCCGGGAAAGCCGGGTGATCTCGTGGCCCAGGCGGCGCAGGTGGGCAATCTGGGCGGGGTCGGCGTCCTTGGCCAGGTCCAGAAGCCAGGAAAGCAGGACCTGGGCTTCCTCGTCGGTGAGGCCCTCCGTCAGGGCCTCGTCTTCCAGGAGAAGGTGGGCGGGGTCCTCCCTCATCGCCTCTTCAGTATCTCCTCTGGGCCCACAAAGCCAAGCCTCCTGGCCAGGGCCTCCAGGTGCTCGGGGTCTTTGGCGGCGGCCACCAGGGCCTCAAGGCGGGCCAGGGCGGCCCGCTTCTTCTCAAGCTCGGCCTCGAGGCGGGCCCGCTCCTGGGCCAGCTTCTGGGCCCGCACCCCCTCCTGGGCCAGGAGGAAGAGGGCGTGGGCCAGGCCCAGGGCGAAGACCAGGTGGAGGACGCGGTAGATGGGCTGCTCCAAGGTGGCCCCATTATACCCTCTTCGCGCCTTGCAAAGAACAGGGATTCCCCTCAAAATAGCAATAGGGCGTCCGGGAGGAACGGGTGCAGAAAGCCCATCAGATGGGCAAAAATCTTTGATTTTATCTCCTGGAGAACCTTAGGGATGTTGCATTTGCACACCCCAGGTGTATACTGGAACCGAAAGGAAGGAGGAGCTATGCCAAGGACCAAGGAAAAGGAGAACTACCGGGCGCGGCTAAAGGCGGTGGGTCTGCGGCACACCCTGCCCAGGGAGCGGATCCTGAGCTTCCTGGACAAGAAGAACGTCCACCCCACCCCCGAGGAGCTCTACCAGGGCCTGAAGAAGCGGGGCTACGACATCGGCCTCTCCACCGTCTACCTGAACCTCCACGTCCTCCGGGAGCACGGCCTCATCTACGAGTTCAAGGACCCCAAGGGCTACACCCGCTACGACGGCTACACCGAGCCCCACATCCACCTGGTCTGCACCTCCTGCGGCAAGGTGGAGGACTTCCTCCTGAAGAACCTGCCCGAGCTGGACCTCAGCCCCGCCATGCAGGCGGCGGCGGAGCGTTCGGGCTGGGCGCTGGAGGGCTTCCGGCTGGAGTTCAGGGGCAAGTGCCCCAACTGCCAGAAGTAGCCGGAAAAGGCCTAGGGCCCGGGGAAGCCCCCCGGGCCTTTTCTACAGGGCCTGGGCCACCTCCAGGATGGTCCGCACCCCAAAGCCCGTTCCCCCCTCGGGGCCCAGGGCGTGGCCTTTTTTGGCGAAGGCGGGGCCGGCGATGTCCAGGTGGGCCAGGGGCACGCGGACGAACTCCGAGAGGAAGAGGGCGGCGGTGATGGCCCCGCCGTTCCGGTCCCCCACGTTCTTCAGGTCGGCCACGGGGCTTTTGAGCTTCTCCCGGTAGGCCTTCTCCAGGGGCATGGGCCAGACCTTCTCCCCTGCCCTATGGGCCGCCTCCTGGACCAGGCTCCCCCAGGCGGGCTCGGTGGCGAAGAGGGCCGCCACCTCCTCCCCCAGGGCCACCACGGCGGCCCCGGTGAGGGTGGAGAGCTCCAGGATGCGCTCTGCTCCTTCCCTTTCGGCGTAGCAGAGGGCGTCCGCCAGGGTGAGGCGGCCCTCGGCGTCGGTGTTCATCACCTCCACCGTCTTGCCGGAGAGGGTCTTGAGGACGTCCCCCACCCGGTAGGCCCGGCCGGAGACCATGTTCTCGCAGGCGGCGATGTAGCCCCGGATCTCCACGGGAAGGCCCAAAAGGGCGGCGCTCTTCATGGCCCCGAGGACCGCCGCCGCCCCGGCCATGTCGCCCTTCATGGTGGTCATGCTCTCGGTGGGCTTCAGGGAGTAGCCCCCGGAGTCAAAGGTGAGGCCCTTCCCCACCAGGTCCAGCCGGGCCCTGGCGCCAGGAGGGGCGTAGCGGAGCCGGATAAACCGAGGCGGGTTCTCCGAGCCCTGGGCCACGGCCAAAAAGGCCCCCATGCCCAGGCTGGCGATGGCCTCCTCGTCCAGGACCTCCACCTCAACGCCTAGGGCCCGAAGCTCCAAGGCCCTTTCCGCTAGGGCCTCCGGGGTGAGGAGGTTCGGGGGCTCGTTGACCAGGTCCCGGGCCAGATAGACCCCTTCCGCCACCTTCCTGGCCCTTTCCAGGACCCCCTCCGTCACCCCGGGGAGGCGGAGGGTGAGGGCCTTTTCCTCCTTTTCGGACCGGTGGCGCTGGAAGCGGTAGGCCCCGAGGAGAAGCCCCTCCGCCAGGGCGTAAGCGTCCTCCAAGGGCTCCACCAGGGCCTCGGGGAAGCGGAGCCTCAGGAGGGCCTGGGCCAGCCTCCCCCCGCTACTCCTGGCGTCCTCCCCCAGGCCGAAGAGGAGGACCTGGCCCTCCGGCGCGGCCACCAGGAGGCTCTCCCCCTCCTTCAGGGAGGCCCCCTCCAGAGCCCGCCGCAAAAGCCCACCCAGCCGGGCGTCCAGGGCCTCCCCCTGGGAAAGAAGCCGGCCCTCCTTCACCCAGGCCACCTTGAGGGGCGCCTGGCCTTCTGCCAAAGAACCCTCGGCGCGCGTCAGCGTGATCACGCCCTGGGTTATACCACGCCCGGGCGTGGCAGAATGGGGGGGATGCGGCTTCTTCTTCTGGCCAAGCAGGCGGCTCTCGGGGGGGCGGCGGCCCTCGAGGGGGTCATGATGAAGGCCCCCTGGGCCTGGGCCCTGGCGGTGCGCCTCCCCAGCGGACAGATCCACGTGGAGCGCCACGAGGAAAAGGCGCTATCCGAGCGCTACCCCTGGGCCAGGCTCCCCCTCCTCCGGGGGGTGGTGGCCCTCTTTGACGCCCTCTCCGTCAGCTACCGGGCCCTGGCCCGGAGCGCCGAGCTTGCGGGCGGAGAGGAGGAGATGCCCAAGGGGGCCCTTTGGGGCACTATCCTCTTCAGCCTCCTTCTGGGCATCGCTCTCTTCATCGTGCTTCCCGGCTTTCTCTCCGGCCTCCTTCTAGACCCCGCCCGCTACCCCGTCCTCTACAACCTCCTGGCGGGCCTCATCAAGGTGGGGATCCTGGTGGGCTACCTCCTCTTCATCGGCCGCATGCCGGAGATCCGCCGCTTCTTCATGTACCACGGGGCGGAGCACAAGGCCATCCACGCCTACGAAAAGGGGCTTCCCCTCACGGTGGAAAACGTCATGGCCCAGCCCCGCTTCCACCCCCGGTGCGGCACCACCTTCATCGCCTTCGTCATCGTGGTCTCCGTCCTGGTCTACAGCCTCATCCCCGCCCCGGAGGTCCTCTGGTGGCGGCTTCTGGCCCGGGTCCTCTTCCTGCCCCTGGTGGCGGCCTTGGCCTTTGAGCTCCTCTACTTCTCCGCCCGGCACGACGACCCCGTCTCCCGCCTCCTCCGGGGGCTGGGCTTCCGCTTCCAGGCCCTCACCGTGGCCGAGCCCACGCCCGACATGGTGGAGGTGGCCATCAGGAGCACGGAGGCGGCGGTGGGGGAAAAGGTGGTGGCGTGAGGCGAAGCGTCCTGGTGGCCATGTCCGGAGGGGTGGACTCCTCCGTCTCCGCCTACCTCCTGAAGGAGGCGGGCTACGAGGTGGTGGGGGCCATGATGCGCTTTTGGCCCGACCTGCCCCCCGTGAGCCTGGAAACGGGCGCGGCCCGGGCCTGGGAGAGCTGCTGCACCCCGGACGCCGCCTACGAGGCGAGGAGGGTGGCGGACCTCCTGGGCATCCCCTTCTACCTCCTGGACTACCGGGAGGTCTTTGAGGAGGCCATCATCGCCCCCTTCCTGGAGGACTACGCCCGGGGGCGCACCCCCAACCCCTGCGCCCGGTGCAACACCTTCGTCAAGTTCGGCGCCCTCCTGAAGCAGGCCAGGCGCCTGGGCCTGGACTACGTGGCCACCGGCCACTACGTGCGGCGCGAGGGCGAGGCCCTCCTGAGGGGCCTGGACAAGGAGAAGGACCAGAGCTACTTCCTCTGGGGCACCCCCAAGGAGGCCCTCCCCCACCTCCTCTTCCCCGTGGGCCACCTAACCAAGAAGGAGGTGCGGCAGATCGCCCAAGAAGCGGGCCTCCCCACGGCCAGGAAGCCGGAAAGCCAGAACCTCTGCTTCGTGGCCGGGGACCTGAAGGGCTTCCTCAAGGAGCGCCTAAGCCCCAGGCCCGGCCCCCTGGTGGACGTCCTCACCGGGGAGGTGGTGGGCCAGCACGAGGGGGCGAGCCTCTACACCCTAGGCCAGCGGAAGGGCCTGGGCCTCTGGAAGACCCACCTGGAGCGCTACGTGGTGGGCCTGGACGTGGAGCGGAACGTGGTCTACGTGGGGCCCAAGGAGGCCGCCCTTTGGGAGGGGATGGAGGCCGAAGGGGAAAACCTCCTCGAGGAACTCCCGGAGGAGGTGGAGGTCCAGGTCCGCTACCGCACGCCCCCGGTGAGGGCGGTGGTGGAGTCTTCAGGCCCTCTTCGCCTCCGCTTCCTCACCCCCGTCTTCGCCGTGACCCCGGGGCAGAGCGCCGCCTTCTACCGCGGGGAGAGGCTTCTGGGCGGGGCAGTGATCCGGCGGGGGCTTTACAACCTGGCGGGCCTTGACGGAGCCTTGACGAACGTAGCCCTGACATTCTCCTGACAAAGGGTTGGCATCCTTTAGGTCGGGAGGTTAGCTATGGGCAAGAAACTGGCAGCGGGACTGTTGATGGCGGTGCTGGCTAGCTTGGGGATGGCCCAGATCCGGGCGGACGGGTCCTCCACCGTCTACCGTGGTGGGCCTGGACGTGGAGCGGAACGTGGTCTACGTGGGGCCCAAGGAGGCCGCCCTTTGGGAGGGGATGGAGGCCGAAGGGGAAAACCTCCTCGAGGAACTCCCGGAGGAGGTGGAGGTCCAGGTCCGCTACCGCACGCCCCCGGTGAGGGCGGTGGTGGAGTCTTCAAGCCCTCTTCGCCTCCGCTTCCTCACCCCCGTCTTCGCCGTGACCCCGGGGCAGAGCGCCGCCTTCTACCGCGGGGAGAGGCTTCTGGGCGGGGCGGTGATCCGGCGGGGGCTTTACAACCTGGCGGGCCTTGACGAAGCCTTGACAAACGTAGCCCTGACATTCTCCTGACAAAGGGTTGGCATCCTTGAACCCGGGAGGTTAGCTATGGGCAAGAAACTGGCAGCGGGACTGTTGATGGCGGTGCTGGCTAGCTTGGGGATGGCCCAGATCCGGGCGGACGGGTCCTCCACCGTCTACCCCATCACCCAGGCGGTGGCGGAGGAGTTCACCCAGCGGAACCCCGGGGTCAAGGTCGCCGTGGCCTTCTCCGGCACCGGGGGCGGGTTCAAGAAGTTCTGCCGCGGGGAAACCGACATCCAAAACGCCAGCCGCCCCATCAAAAAGGCGGAGCTGGAAGAGTGCGAGAAGAACGGGGTCAAGTTCATTGAGATTCCCGTGGCCTACGATGCCCTCTCCGTCATCGTGAACCCCAGGAACACCTGGGCCACCTGCCTGAAGACGAGCGAGGTCAGGGCCATCTGGGAGCCCAACTCCAAGGTGCAATTCTGGTCCGATGTGCGCAAGGAGTGGCCCAAGGCCCGCATCGTCCTCTTCGGAGCGGGCACGGACTCCGGCACCTTTGACTACTTCACCGAGGCCATCATGGGCAAGTCGGGGGCCATCCGCAAGGACTACCAGCCCACGGAGGACGACAACGTGACCATCCGGGGGGTTGCCGCAGGCCTTTACGCCATGGGCTTCCTGGGTGTGGCCTACGTGGAGGAGAACAAGGGCAAGGTGAAGCCCGTGGCCATCGATAACGGCAAGGGGTGCGTCCTTCCCACCAGGGAAAACGTGCTGAACGGCTCCTACCAGCCCCTCGCCCGGCCCCTCTTCATCTACGTGAACGTGAAGAGCCTGGAGCGCAAGGAGGTCCAGGACTTCGTGGACTTCTACCTGTCCCCCCAGGCCCGGCGGGCCATCCGCAGCACGGGGTACATTGAGCTCCCCGCCGAGGCCTACGCCATCGGCCAGGAGCTGGTGAAGCGGAGGAAGACGGGCACCTTCTTCATGGACCTGCCCATCGGCACCCCCTTCTCCAAGTTCGTGGAGGAGCTTAAGAAGGAACTGAGGTAAGCCGGGCAAGGGTGGGGGTGGGGGCAAGCCCCGCCCCCACCCCCCTTAGAATGGACGACGGCATGGAGCTCTTACGCCAAGCCCCTTCCCGCAACCCCAAGGAGGTCCTCACCTTCGCCCTCCTGGTTCTCCTCGGCGCCGTGACCCTCCTCACCACGCTGGGGGTGGTCTTGAGCCTCCTGGGAGAGGTGGTGGAGTTTTTCCGGCGCGTACCCCTCACGGAGTTCCTCTTCGCCCCGGAATGGACCCCCCTCTTCGCCGAGCCCCGCTACGGCATCGCCCCCCTCATCGCCGGAACCCTCCTGGTCACGGCCATCGCCCTCACGGTGGCCATCCCCCTGGGGCTCGCCCTGGCCATCTACATCTCCGAGGTGGCCCCCCACCGGGTGCGGGCCCGGGTCATGGGAATCCTGGAGCTCTTTGAGGGCATCCCCACGGTGGTCCTGGGGTACTTCGCCCTCCTCACCGTCACCCCCTTCCTGCAGAAGTTCATCCCCGGCCTGCAGATCTTCAACCCCCTTTCCGCAGGGCTGGTGATGGGCTTCGCCATCATCCCCTACGTTTCCAACGTGGCCGCAGACGCCATGCAGTCCGTGCCCCGGGCCATCCGGGAGGCCGCCTACGCCCTGGGGGCCAGGCCCTACGAGGTGGCCCTAAGGGTGGTCTTCCCCGCGGCCATCTCCGGCATCATCGCCGCCATCATCCTGGCCACCAGCCGGGCCATCGGGGAGACCATGATCGTGGCCATCGCCGCCGGGCAGCGCCCCACCCTCACCCTGGACCCCCGGGAGACCATCGCCACCATGACCAGCTTCATCGTCCAGGCGGCCACGGGGGACCAGCCCGCGGGCTCCACGGCCTCCCTGGCCCTCTTTGCCGTGGGGGCCACGCTTTTCCTCATGACCCTGGGCCTCAACATCCTGGCCCAGTACGTGGTGGAACGCTACCGGGAGCGGTATGAGTGAGCCCCTCTTGTCAAAGACCCAAGGCGGCGACCCCTGGAAGGCGCGGATAGACCGGGTCTTCGCCCGCGCCCTGGTCCTTCCCCTCTTCCTGGCCCTGGCCCTCCTCTCCTGGCTCCTCCTGGACACCCTCTACCGGAGCTTCTCCGTGCAGGTGGTGCGCTCCGATGTGGGCCTTTCCCAAACCTTTCCCCTGGGCACTGCCTGGCAGGAGGCCCTAAGAGCGGCCCTCCTCCAGGAGGGGTACACGGAAGAGGAAGCGGAGGCCATGCTGAAGGACCCCAAGGAGCTCCGGGCGCTCCTCAACCAAAACCGGGTGGAGCTCATGTGGAACACCCACGAGGGGCCCCTCCGCTACGTGGTCACGGGCTCCTACGATGAGCGGGTTCTGGACCTCCCCCTCCTCCAGGGCCTAAGGCGGTGGGAGGAGCTCAAGGCGGGCCTGGGGGAAGGGGAACGCCTGGTCCTCAACCCCTGGCTGGACCAGACCTTCCTCACCCGCTTTCCCTCCCGGAACCCCCTGATCGCCGGGATAGGGGTGGCCGTGGTGGGCACGGTCTGGGTGCTCACCTTGGCCCTGCTCATCGCCATCCCCGTGGGGGTGGGCACGGCCATCCTCCTGGAGGAGTACCTGCGGGAGGGTAGGTTGAACCGCATCCTCGAGGTCAACCTCCGCAACCTGGCCGGGGTGCCCTCCATCGTCTACGGGCTTTTGGGCCTGGCCTTCTTTGTGCGGGAGATGGGCCTTGGCCCCACGGTCCTGGCCGCCGCCCTCACCCTGGCCCTCTTGGGCATCCCCGTGATCACGGTGACCGCCCGGGAGGCCCTGAGGGCCGTGCCCGAGTCCCAGCGGCAGGCGGCCTTCGCCCTGGGGGCTACCCGCAGGCAGGTGGTCTTCCGGGTGGTCCTCCCCGCCGCCCTCCCCGGCGTGGTGACCGGGGTCATCCTCTCCGCCGCCCGCCTCATCGGCGAGGCCGCCCCCCTGCTCCTGGTGGGCGCCGCCGCCTACGTGCCCTTTTACCCCTCGGGTCCCCTCTCCGAGTACACGGTGATCCCGGTGCAGATCTACCTCTGGGTCAGCCAGCCCCAGCCCGAGTTCGCCCGGGTGGCCGCCGCGGGCATCCTGGTGATGCTCCTGGTCCTCTCCGGCCTTTACCTGGCCGCCCTGTACCTTAGGAACCGCTTCAGGAGGGAATGGTGAAGCTGGAGATTCTGCAAAACCACGAAACCGTGCGCACCGCACCCGTCCCCGAGGCCGAGGCCCTGGTGGATGTCCGCAACCTCAGCCTCTTCTACGGGAACAAGCAGGCCCTCTTTGACATCAGCGTGCGCTTTCCCAGGAACCAGGTGACCGCCATCATCGGCCCCTCGGGGTGCGGCAAGAGCACCCTTTTGCGCTCCCTCAACCGCATGAACGACCTCATCCCCGGGGTGCGGGTCACGGGGGAGGTCCTCTACGAGGGGGTGAACATCTACGATCCCCGGGTGGACCCGGTGGCGGTGCGCCGGCACATCGGCATGGTCTTCCAGAAGCCCAACCCCTTCCCCAAGACCATCTTTGAGAACGTGGCCTTCGGCCTGCGCCTCATGGGGATAAAGGGGAGCGAGCTGGAGGACCGGGTGGTGGAGGCCCTGAAGCGGGCGGCCCTTTGGGAGGAGGTGAGGGAGGTCTTCAAGAAACAAAGCGGCCTGAGGCTCTCCGGAGGCCAGCAACAGCGCCTTTGCATCGCCCGGGCCATCGCCGTGGAGCCCCCCCTCCTCCTCATGGACGAGCCCACCAGCGCCCTGGACCCCATCGCCACCCAGGCCATTGAGGACCTGATCCTGGAGCTCAAGAGCCGCTACACCGTGATCATCGTCACCCACAACATGCAGCAGGCCGCCCGGGTTTCCGACCGCACCCTCTTCATGCACCTGGGGGTGCTGGTGGAGGAGGGGCCCACGGAGGAGATCTTCACCAAGCCCAAACACCCCTACACGGAGGCCTACATCACCGGGCGCTTCGGGTAAACTCTTGGGCGTGTCGCCCCTGGGCCTCCTCTTCCTGACCCTCTTCAACAGCGTCCTGGGCCTTTCCATCCTCTTCCCCATCCTGGGGCCGCTGGCCCGGGAGCTGGGCCTAAGCGAGGTCCAGGTGGGCCTCTTCTCCACGGGCTACGCCCTCATGCAGTTCCTCCTCTCCCCCTACTGGGGCCGCCGGAGCGAGCGGGGGCGTAAGCCCATCCTCCTCCTGGGCATCCTGGGCTTCGCCCTAAGCTTTTTCCTCTTTGGCCTCTTCGCCCTCCTGGGGCAGAAAGGGCTTATCCCCCAGGGCCTTCTTTTCCCCCTGCTCCTCCTCACCCGGCTCCTCGGCGGGGCCTTCAGCTCGGCCACCCTGCCCACGGCCCAGGCCTACGTGGCCGACATCACGGGCCGGGAAAGCCGCACCGGGGGCATGGCCCTTCTGGGGGCGGCCTTTGGCCTGGCGGTGATCCTGGGGCCGGCCTTGGGCGCGGGCCTCGCCGCGGCCTTGGGCCTCCTGGCCCCGGTCTTCTTCTCGGCGGGGATCGCCCTCCTAAACGCCCTCTTCGTCTACCTGGTCCTTCCCGAGTCCAGGCCGGGGGGACACCAAGGGGTGGGCGGGCTTTCCCCCCTGGACCCCAGGGTCTTCCCCCTGCTCCTTCTGGGCTTCGCCCTGAACGTCTCCGGCGTGGCCCTGGAGCAGACCATCGCCTTCTACTTCCAAGACCGCCTGGGGCTTTCCGGGGTGGCCACGGCCAAGGCGGTGGGAACGGCCCTGGTCCTTTACGGCCTGGTGGCGGTCTTCATCCAAGGGTTTTTGGTGCGCCGTTTTTCCTGGCCGCCCAAGACGCTCCTCCTGGCGGGGATTCCCTTGGGCATCCTGGGCTTTTTGATCCTGGTCCAGGCGAAGAGCTTTTTCGCCCTCACCCTGGGCCTGGCCCTGCAGGGGGCGGGGGCGGCCCTGGCCGGGCCCGGGGTCACGGCGGCCCTCTCCCTGGCCGTGGGTGAGGGGGAGCAGGGCCTGGTGGCGGGCCTCAACAGCTCGGCCCAGGCCCTGGGGCGGATGCTGGGCCCCATCCTGGGCACGGGGCTTTACCGCCTGGCCCCGGAGGCCCCCTACCTCCTGGGGGCCATGCTCCTTGCCCTCACCCTCCTCTTCCTCCCCGCCCTTTTCCGCAGGGTTCGGCTCTGATGCGGCTTCTGGCCTTTCGGCAGCGGCACTTCCGCAACCTGGCCTTCTCCCTGTTCCGCCCCCCTCCTGGCCCCTTGGCCCTGGTGGGGGGAAACGCCCAGGGGAAGACGGGGCTCCTCCTGGCCATCCACCTGGCCCTGGGGGGGGAGGTGCGGGGGACCCTCGAGGACCTGATCCGCTTTGGGGAGAAGGAGGCCTGGCTTCAGGCGGAGGTGGAGACGGAGCTCGGGGTCTTTCGGGTGGAGCAGCGAATCGGCCTCGAGGGCCGGGAGATCCGCCTAAACGAAAGGCCCGTCGGCCTCAGGGCCCTTTACGAGCTTCCGGGGTCGGTCCTCATCCTCCCCGAGGACGTGGAGGTGGTCCTGGGTCCCAAAGAGGAAAGGCGGGGGTTTTTGGACCACCTCCTGGCCCGCTTTTCCCGGCGCTACGCCGCCCTCCTTTCCGCCTACGAGAAGGCCCTCCGCCAGAGAAACGCCCTCCTGAAGACGGGGGGCAACGGCCTCTCGGTCTGGGACCAGGAGCTCGCCCGCTACGGCGAGGAGATCACGCTTCTGCGGCGCCGCTTCCTGAAGCGCTTCCTGCCCCTCTTCCAGAGCGTCCACCAGACCCTGGCCCCGGGAGAGGTGGGCCTTAGGCTGGAGGAGACCGCCCCTGAGGGCCTCCTGCAGGCCCTGGCGGCCAGGCGGGAGGAGGAGCGCCTCCGGGGCCAGACCCTGGTGGGGCCCCACCGGGACGACCTGGTCTTCCTCCTTGGGGGCCGCCCCGCCCACCGCTTCGCCAGCCGGGGGGAGGCCAAGGCCCTGGCCCTGGCCCTGCGCCTGGCGGAGCACCGCCTCCTCAGCGAGCACCACGGGGAGCCTCCCCTCCTTCTGGTGGACGAGTGGAGCGAGGAGCTGGACGAGGCCCGCCGCGCCGCCCTCCTGGCCTACGCCAAAAGCCTTCCCCAGGCCATTCTGGCCGGGCTTCTGGCCCCGGAGGGGGTGCCGGTATGCTGGGTGCAGGAGGGGGTGGTCCTGTGCCCTGGCGGCTGAAGGAGGTCATCCCCGAGGCCCTGAAGCGGGCCGGGGGAAAGGAGAGGCTCAAGCGGGGTCTGGTCCTGGCCGCCTGGCGGGAGGTGGTGGGCCGGGAGCTGGCCCAGATCACCGAGCCCGTGGCCCTGGAAGGGGGGGTCCTCCTGGTCCAGGTGCCCGACCCCGTGGTGGCCCACCAGCTCACCTACAGCCGCCTGGCCCTCCTCAGGCGCTACGAGGAGCGCTTTCCCGGGATGGTCAAGGAGATCCGCTTTCAGGTGGGAAGCGAGGCCCCAAGGCCAAGGAAAGAGGCCGAGGCCCCTTCTTCCGGACCAGGCCCGGAGGCGGGCCGCAAGGCCCTGGAGCTGGCGCAAAAGGCCCCCCCGGAGATGCGGGAGGCCGTGGCCCGGGCCGCCTTGGCCCTCTTTGGCAGGCAGAGGGGAAGCCCCTGCCCCATCTGCCAAACGCCCAGCGAAACCCACCCCTGCCCCACCTGCCGCCGCCTCCTCGAGGCCCCCTGGGTGCGCAAGGAGGCGGAGCGCCTCAAGCGGGGAAGGGCGAGCGCCCTAGAGGGCGAGGCCCTCCTGGTGGCCCGGCACCTGGCCCGGGAAGCCCTTCTTAGGGAGATGCAGGACCTCTACCCCGAGGCCCTTCGGGACGAGGCCCTTAGGCCCCTCCTCCAGGACCTGGCCCGGCGCTTCCAGGCCCTCTTCCCCGAGGAACCCCTTCCCGAAGGGATCAGAAGCCTCCTGCAAAGAACCTGAAAACCCCTCTCAGGTTTGCTCAAGATAGGCCTGCACCAGCTGGCGGAAAAGGGCGTTATGCTTTCCATGGCCCAGCTTAAGGTGAACCAGTTCGTGCACCAACACTTCCCGGCGAAAGAAGGCGGGCTCACGCAGAAGGTCAAGGCTAAGGGTAAGTCGCCCCCGGCTGGAAATGCTGGCCCACTTGCGGCGCATGGGCCGCACCTGGACTTCGCGAAGCCGGTCCACTACCCCAAGCCGCCGGGCCCAGACCCATGCTTCCGCCACCAAAACCTCCCGAGCCACGGCCTCTTCTAGGGTGTCCAAGGGGTTTCTAGCCAGCATCCTGAACCCTCCTCAAGAAATCCAAAAGCTCCCTTACCCAAACCACCATCTCCTTAGGAGGCATATCCCCCAAGACCTTATAGAGCTCTGATCGCAAGTCGCTCTCCTGGCGAGGCGCGCTGGCCCAGTGAGGATAGCGTTCCAGAAGGGCCTCCACCTCCTTTGCCAGGGCCCTAGCCTTAGCTTGGGGAAGGCCCTTTTGCGTCTCCGCCCACCAGGCTAAGGCAAAGGCCCGCTGCGAAAGTCCACTTTGCCTTGCCTCCTCCGGGGCCTCTTTAAGCCGCTGAATCAGCTGGGCAAGTTCCTGGAGTATTTCTTGTGTTTCCTTTTGACGAGCTTCAAAAGCCTGGCGTAGCGCTTCTGCTCGCTCCCCAATAGAGATTAGGAAGGCGGATTCCCGCTTGTAATCCTCTACAAGCCGCTGGACCTCTCGGAGAAGGTTAAAGACCTTGACCACATCGGGTTTAGAGGCCCTGAGAAGCGCCTCCAGGGCCTCCACACCTAGTTCATAGGTGGTGGGGGGCTGGCCCACCCCGTCCACATCCACATTTTTCTGGACGATCTCGGCGGTCTTGCGCAGAAAGGAGCGGTCCACAGGTATGTGGGGCTCGTAGGCGCTCCTCAGGAGGTGGTACATCCGGACCAAGGTCTCGTAATCTTCCAGATAGGGCCGGAGGAAAGGATCGGGGGAGAGTATCTCGTAAAGCTCCTCCAGCTCACGGAAGAAGCGGTAAAAGGCGTCCCGGGCCTCCTTATCCCGTAAGCGAAGGAGGATGGCCTCGGCCTGCTTGTCCCCCTCAAGGCCGTCAAGCCAGGGCAAGTAATCCCTCCTGGCCTTCTCCATGAGGGCCCTGAACCTCTCCTTGAGGACCTGGATATCCGCCACAACCCCCTCTACATCCTGGGAGTCAAAGGCGAGGGCCCGCTCCAGATTGTCCAAGATGCCCACGAAGTCCACAATGAGGCCATTGGGCTTCCCGCGCCCCGCACTGTCCTCATAGGGGCGGTTGACGCGGGCAATGGCTTGGAGGAGCACGTGGTCCCGCATGGGCTTGTCCAAATACATGCAGTAGAGAATGGGGGCATCGTAACCGGTCAGGAGCTTTTCCGTCACGATGAGGATCTTGGGATCCGCATCAGGCTTGCGGAAGGCCTTCCGCACCTCGGCCTCCTCCTCCTCGCGGAGATGGTAACGCTTCAGGTGCGCTGGGTCGTTGTGGTTGGCGCTGATCACCACCCGACTCCACTCCGGGGGCAGGAGCTGGTCTAAGGCCTCCTTGTAGAAGGCGCACCCCTCCCGGTCTGGGGCTACTAGGAAAGCCTTGTAGCCCATGGGCAGAATGCGCTCTTTAAAGTGCGTGGCCACAAAGGCGGCTATCTTCCGCACCCGCTCGGGGCTTTTCAGCATGTTTTTTAGGGTGACTGCCCGGTCCAGAATGCGGTTCAACTCCTCTATGTCCGAAACGCCTTCGGCCTCCGCCACTTGCCAGAACTCCTGCTCCATGGTCTCCCGGTCCACCTGGAGATCGTTAGGGGCCATCTCGTAGTGGAGGGGGACCGTGGTCCCGTCTTTGATGCTGTCCCGGATGCTGTACTTGTCCAGGTAGCCCTTGGGGTCCTCGGAGCCGAAGACCTTAAAAGTGCCCTTTCCGTAAGCGGTCTTGTCTATGGGCGTCCCGGTAAAGCCGATAAAGGTCGCGTTAGGCAGGGCCCCCATGAGGTAGTTGCCCAAATCCCCGCCCGTGGTACGGTGGGCCTCATCCACTAGGACAAAGATGTTCTTCCGAGTGTTCAGATTGGCATCGGCATCGTCAAACTTGTGGATCATTGAAACGATGAGCCCCCGGGTGTCCCTCCGGAGAAGTTCCCGAAGGTGGCGCTTGGAAGCGGCCACCTCCACCCGCTCAAAGCCCGCTTCCCGGAGGTTCTGGAAAAGTTGTTGCTGGAGCTCGTTGCGGTCCACAATCATCACGACCGTGGGGTTTTGCAGACCAGGGTCCTCCAAGAGCTTTTTGGCGACGGTAATCATGGTGTAGGTCTTTCCCGAGCCTTGGGTGTGCCAAACCAGGCCCCGGTGCTTTTCCGGGTCCTTGGCCCGGGCCAGCACCTTCTCCACCGCCCGCATCTGGTGGGGTCGCAAAACGGCCTTGGTCAGCTCCCCATCTTTGCGCAAGAAGAGAATGTAGTCCCAAAGAAGCCGCACCACCCGGCTTGGGGCCAGGAACATCTTGACCAGGGTTTCAAAGTCCCCCGCAGCTTCGTCCCGCCAGTTGAGAAGGGCCTTGCGGGTCAGGTTCCAAGTGGGACCATAGAAGAAGCCGTGAAGGTTGGTGACCGTGTAAACCTGCACCTGGGCCATGAGTTCGGGCCCCTCGTGGTGGTAGCGGCGCACCTGGTCTAAAGCTTCAGCGATGCCCTCCGGTTTGGTAGCGGCCTTACTTTCCAGCAGGAGGACGGGAATACCGTTGACCAAAAAGACCACATCAGCCCTGATCTCATGCGGGCCGCTGCGGAAGCGAAATTCATCGGTTACGTGGAAGGTGTTGGCCTCCACGCGCTTCGGGTCAAGCAGGCACAGGTTGCGTTCACGGCGTTCGGCCTGGACAAAGACCGTCTTCAGCCCCTTGAGGTATTCCCAGGCATCCTGGTTGCCTTCAATATCGGGCCGAACCCGCTCCAGGCGCGAAAGGACTTCCCTAGCCTCTTCCACGGTGGTGATCACGCCGGGGTTCAGCCGCTGCAACTGGGCGATCAGCACATCCTGCAGGAACGGCTGCTCCGGGCCGTGACGCAGGCGCAGGGCGTCCTCCGGCGGCAGGTAGGTCCAGCCAACCTCTTGGGCGTAGCGGATGAGGTTTTGGACAGTAGAGCGTTCGGACCCGAGGCTCATGAGCACATTCCTCCGTTAGTCATAAGCGTAGCCTCTTATTCCCCTAGGTTCTCCGTGGCCAAACTCACCCTTCGCCGCCCGCTCATCAACTCGTGCAACAGGGTCTTGAACAGGTCCTCCAGCGCAGCGCGGCGTGTCTGCTCAGCAGCGATTTTAGCATCCACCGCCTGCAACATGCGGGCAATCTCGCGCTGCTCGTCAAGCGGGGGAAGGGGGAGGCTACTCTCGCGAAGCAAACTGAAGTGGCGATTATAGCCGCGACTGGGAATGTCAATAGTTGAAAGAGCGTAATAGACAAACAATGGGTCAAATAGCGTACTGTTCGGAATAAGAACTTGCGTTCCATCTGCTCCTGCTACAAAGGGAAAATCCACGAACTTAAGAACGCGGGTGTGATCGCCAAATACGATTACTGGGAGATTGTCTTTGTAGGGTGATTTATCGGTGTAACCAGCAATGAAGGATTGTCCTTGGTCAATAATAGGCACTAATCCGATGGGTTGATAATCTGATTGCTTCACTTTGGGTACGCGAGTCGCACGAGTAATAGCCTGATCAAACTTCACCACCCGCCAGTGGGCGGGGATGGGGCCAATTTCGGTTTCCTGCAGCGGCACGCGCTCGCGCTCCGTTACGGGGATGGGGCCGTAGGTGAAGAGGTGCTGCATCAGGCTCTTCTTCAATTCCTTGAGCGCGGCGATGACGCCTTCCGTCGCCTCCTTTGCCCGCTGCACCGTCCGCAACACGTGGACAATGGCGCGCTGCTCGGGGAGAGGAGGGAGGGGAATGGGCAAATTGCGGAACAATTCTTTATTGACATGTGGAATGGCGGTACCGGTGGTTTTGCTGTTGAGCAAATCAAACTGTGTTAACAGGAAGTAGTAAAGATAGTGGCGTTCTATCTGCTTTTCGGGATCAATTCGGACCATTGTGGATGCAAGGACTCCTTCAAGACCAATGAAAACTTGCCCTGCTTTTGAGCCGTCCCAGATAAGCACCACGTCTTCTTTTGAGCAAAGAGGCAACTTTGACAAGTATTGAGCTGGAACCCACTCTGTAGGTAGGCGATTGCGAAAATAATCTGCCGTCAAATATGGCAAAGCTCCGACTTGGTATTTGGGTATCAATTCATCTGGCTTGCGGCCTTTAGTTAGTTTTACCACCTCCCCCAACCGCACCACCCGCCACTCTTTAGGCAGGGGGCCAAGTTCGGTCATCTGGAAGCCGTCGGGGAGGTCTGGGTTTGGTTCATGTCCCGTTTTGCCCAATTCTTGCCCAATCATTGCCCTTTTGTCCTCCTTTCCGTAGGCTATTCAAGCAGTCGCCAGGCAATTGCCATAATCGCTAACCAGTTCATGGCGTCTTTGTCTCCTTTATGTCCCCTTTGTGACTCGTTTGTCCCCTTTTTGTCCCCTTTAGAATGTAATGGGTGCCCTTTCCTGTCTCGCCAATCTGTTCGAGCAATCCCATGCGCACAAGCGCTTCAAGATCACGCGAAGCGGTGCGCTTGCTCGTCCCTGTCAGGCTCTGATATGCGCTGTTCGTGACCTTTCCATGCACTTTCAGATGCAATACTGCCTGGATTTGCCGCTCGTTTAGTCCCATTCGACGCAGCCGTTCGGGCGTGTAGGGGTCTTTGAGGAAGCGCACGCGGAACTGGAGAGCATCGGCGTCAAATTCGGGCTCGGGCAAGCCCTGCTCGCGGCATAGCGTCAAGATGCGCGCCGTTCCCGTGCCCCAGCGCTCGATGTAGCCGGCATAGTAGAAGGCCTGCGCCAGCAAGGGATTGCGTGGACGCGAAAGGTGTTGCGGCTGGCGCAAGTGTTCCACGCTCAGTTCAGGCGGTAGGCCGCCGGGGTTCCAGATGCTCAGTTCGTCGTCGTACACGCGGATTTGGATGTCAGCGGTGTCGGTGTAGTCGCGATGGATAAGAGCGTTGATGACCGCCTCACGTATGGCATCCAGCGGATACTCCCAGACCTCCTTTCGCGCCAGCCCCTCTAAGGTCGGTTCTGTGACCTTGATCTCGAAGCGCACTTGAAGGAGCCGCCGGAAGCGTTCCATGGCACCATCCAGTTGCTCCCACAGAGTGCCGCCAAAATCGTGGCTATCCACAATTTCCGTGGGGCTGCGGAAAACGCCGATACGGAGCTGCGCCTGAACGAAGTGCATTTGTGGGCGAATGCCAAAGAGTAACAAGCCAGCGTTGGTCAATCGTCCATCTTTCAGTAGTCCCAGATTTTCCAGGATAAGCGCAGGCTGCTGGGGGTCTATGTGCGGCAGTCGCTTCTGCGCAAGCCGGGCAAAGGTGACCACAGCTTCTGGCTGGACGCGCTCCATCCCATAGGGCGTAACCAGCGAATCCCAACTCTGCCCAGAGCGATTCAGAAAGTGACGTGCCAGTTCGTCCGGGGCAAAGTCTCGGTTCGTGCTGCCCACGCGCCGCAGGTAGCGCCCATTACAGGGGACGATACCCGGCACCGGGCTTGTTTGAATCACCAGTACAGGCTTTCCCTGAATGTGTTCCACCCGGATAGAAGGCGTGATGCCCAGCCGCGAAGCGATGGTGTTCGCCAGCCGTTGTACGACAGCGTCGCTGACATCAGTGCCAACCACGCGACCATTGTCCTCCACACCCACATAAAGGGTTCCCCCATGGGTGTTCGCGAAAGCGGCCAGGTCTTCCAGCGCGCGGTCGGTCCACTCGCGCTTCAACTCGATGGTTTCTCCTTCCTGCAGGTTCAATGTCTGCATGAAGTCACCTCCACAATCCCAGCTTTTGCAAGATTTGCGATAGTTCCCGGTCGGCCTCGGCGCGTTCCTCTTCGGCCTCCTGCAGGCGCACCACCGCCTCCTCCAGGGGCAGCACCTCTTCTTTGCCGTTCGCGCTCACGTAGCGGCTGGGCGAAAGGTTGTAGTCGTTGCGGGCGGCTTCCTCGTTGGTGATGATGGTGGACATGCCCTCTTCGGCGCGCCATTCGTGATACAGCGCGGCGATGCGGGCGATATGCTCCTCGGTCAGGTAGTTCTTGGGGCGGCCCTTGGCGAACTGCTGGCTGGCGTTAATGAGCAGAATCTCCCCAGGGCGTCGCTTGCGGCGGTTGACCACCAGGATGATGCCCGGCGCGGTGGTGTTGTAAAACAGGTTTTCCGGGAGCAGGATCACCGCTTCAATCAGGTCGCGCTCAACGAAGGCTTTGCGAATGTCGCGCTCGCGGTTAGAGCCTTGGTTGCCGCTGCCGCGGCTTACGGCGCCGGTATCCAGCACCACCGCCATCTTGCCGTGCTCATTCAGCGAAGCCAGCATGTGCTGCAACCAGCCCCAATCGGCACTGGAGCGAGGGGGAATGCCCAGAGTAAAACGCTCGTAGGGATCGTTTTCGTAGAGGTCCGTGGGAAACTCCTGGTTCCACATGGGGTTGGCCACCACCCTATCAAACGTTCTCAGCCGCCCAAAAGAGTCTTTGAAAGCGGGGTTGCGCATGGTGTCCCCCAAGTGGATCTCCGCCTCGAGGTCGTGGATGAAGGCGTTCATGCGGGCCATGGCAAAGGTGACGGGGTTTATCTCCTGGCCAAAAAGGTGCAAAGGGCGCACATCGGAAGGAAGTCGGCGGTGGCCATTCTCTTCCACGCCGTACTTCTCCAGTAGACGCAAATGGGCCTTGATGAGTAGTCCGCCAGAACCGCAAGCAGGGTCGTAGACGGTCATACCAGGCGCAGGCTCCAGGAGGTGGGCCATGAGGATAGCCACCTCCCGGGGGGTGTAAAACTCCCCAGCGCTTTGCCCCTGGCCCTCGGCAAACTTGCGCAGGAGATACTCGTAAGCCCGACCCAAGATGTCCGGCTCCACGTCCTTGAGGCCTAAGCGGTGGCGGGAAAGGACCTGGATCAGGCTGTGCAGGTATTCGTCCGGCACCACGCGCTGGCCTGCGGCGGTCTCGTTGAAGTCCTTTATATCAATCACGCCGTGAAGGCGAGGGTTCTCCTGGGCCACGCTCCTAACCGCATCCGTGAGGTACTGCCCCAAACCAGTCTGCCCATGACTCCAAATGGCTTCCCAGCGAGCCTTTGGAGGAATATAGAAGCGGACAGATCCCCGGCCCGAGCGAAAGAGGCCCTCTTCACGCTCGGCCTCCAGGATGGGTTCAGCCTCTTCCATGGTGCCGTACTTCTGAGTTACCTCGTCCTCAAAAACGTCGGAAAGCCGCTTCAGGAAGACAAGGGGAAGGATGTAGTCTTTGAACTTGGGCGCATCTACAGGGCCGCGAATGGCGCAAGCAGCATCCCAGAGCCAGGCCTCGAGGGTGGGCAGATCCAAGGTGGGCATAGGCATTTCGCATTGTAGACCAGAGGGAGGCCAGACAAAAGGCTTCCCCCACGGAGACGTGGGGGGATTTCCCTGGTGGGCGGCAGAGGACTTGAACCTCTGGCCTCTCGCTTGTAAGGCGAGCCCGAAACGACCGCTATCGTGCGGAAATGTCCTTCTGAAGGCGGATTTCTCCGATGCACCTTTTTGGAACTTACTGCAATAGCCGGTCATTTTCGGGCTCGTAGACCGGCTGATAAACCGGCTAGAGATGTATTCATTCTAAAGACAGATGCTTGTCTCACAACTTGTAGTCATGCACCCCGGGGCTTCCTTATGCACCGGAACCACTTAAAAGAGGCCGCCTGGTTCCCGTCTTATATGACGGGTGTCATGCAAAGGGCCCTGTCCCTACTCTTGGCCATCCTGCCGTCCCGCCAAGCCCCCACCTCCGGGAGTCCCTCAAAGCTCTACTCCCCCTGTTCCTCCAGGGCCACGGCAAGGCCAGACCCCAACACAGCAAGACCAAGCCCTCCTCCGCCCTCTCCCCCTTCCTCAACCGCTACCCTTGGCCCACCCGCGCCGTCATCCGCTTGGGGCTCAAGCGGCAGGGGAGCCGGGTCCACCTCTGGGGGCTTCCCTTCCCGGTCTAGGTGGCCTGGTACCGCTACCCCTTGCCCGGTGAGGGGTAAGTGTGGCGGTACGTGGTGGTCACATTTCCCGCCACCGCCCGGACCGCACTCACCCGGGGTAGGAAGCTGTTCACGATTAAGCACTTATTTAGGGCCATGACGAGTTCTAGGACCATGACGAGTTCTCCAATCGGTTTTGACAGAGGAGCGCTCTTGGGGTGCACCGCTTTCCAGTGCCCCCCTGCTGGCCTACCTGCTGGCTAACTGGGTGCGGGTGGGCGAGGGTAGCCTCGCGAGAGGCAACCTCTATGGCGGCGAGAGTTCTGCTGCCCGGCCTCGTGGTCCGGATGCTCTTGCACCGCGCCCTGGACCTGTGGCCCCCAAGGGAAGGCGGTGGGGGTTTATGCGGGGTATGCGGGAGGTGCAAGTTTTGGGTCAATACATCCCTCTACATCAATCCCGTTTCCAAAAGTGCCCGCCTGACCGCCTCCACCCCGCCCTCCAGGTCCTCGTGCCGCACCACCACCACCCGGTACCCGAGTTCCAGGAGGGCCTCCCGCTGACGCTCGTCGATCCTGGACTGGCGTTCGCTGTCGTGGTGGGGTCCATCCACGTAGACCGCAAGGTTGGGGCGGTAAAGGAAGTCCACCTTGGTGTGAGCCTCTCCGATGCGGTACTGGGCCTCGTCGGGGAG
>Ga0079995_1061524_pt1 | contig 28721 bp, 20 predicted proteins | sample FaiFalFF_MnMetaG_2_FD_69198 | JGI IMG/M metagenome (GOLD analysis project Ga0079995, IMG submission 69198) | Freshwater microbial communities from Yellowstone National Park, Wyoming, USA - Fairy Falls C (FF_Mn_C) (SPADES assembly) (version 4) | ecosystem: Environmental > Aquatic > Freshwater >...
CCGATGTACCCTTATCAGCTTGAGGAAGGGGGGAGAGGGTTGGGGTGAGGGGGGATTCACGCTCCTCCAGCAACCGCTGATAGTACCACTCCGCCACCTCACCATCGGGCAGCTGGAACTGGCGCGGCAACACAGCAAGCGGCTCATCCCCAAGCGACGGATACGCCAGCCCCTCAGGCAGATAGTCGTTGATCTCCATATCCGCCGCGAGGTTCCACAGCACAGCATCCGCGCCGAGCGTCTCCGCGCGCTCCCCGTGCGCCCGCAGCCAGTGCGCCACCTCGTGATACCATATCTGCGCCAACTGCGGCACCAGCCGATGGCGGTCGCGTCCGCACGCCTCGTACAGCTGCGCCACCCAGCGCGGGCTGAAATAGACGCGCCCGTAGCGGTCGATAGCGGCGGGGTGTGGCAGCGCGTCGGCAAGCTGCAGCGGGGCGGCATAGAGCGCGGGCGCAAACCAGCCGACACGCTCCGCCGCATACACCCGCGCCGCTCGCACCCACTCCTCGATGGGCAAAGCGTCCTCTTGCTGCATCGCAGCACCTCTCTAATCTAAGGGTTCGTTGCGTGCACACTGCTTGGCTTTGATCTGCTCAACTGCTTCTCGCGCCGCCCGACGAACATACTCACACTCATATATGCCAATGTAGACGCCACCCACCTTCTTATACTTATACTCATCCTCCAGGGCTTGGATGAGGCGTGGGAGGGCTTGGGGATCACCAATCTGACCCAACGCCCGACACGCCGCAACACGAACATCCTCATCCTCATCCCCCAAGGCTTGGATGAGGGGGGATACGGCAGGCGTACCCAATTCCACCACCGCTGCGCGCACCGCCTCATGCGGCAACGCCCTGACCAACACGCCCCAAGCCCCCTGCGCCACCACTTGAGCCACCGCCTCAGGCAACGGGAGGGGAGCCTGACCCATCTGCTGCAGAGCCGCTTGCGCTACCCGCTCCCCGGCGTGCGCCCACACGCTCAAAGCAGGCACCGCTTGCCCATCCCCTATCTTCACCAACGCCTCACACGCCGCCTCACGAACAGACCCATACTCATCCCCCAAGGCTTGGATGAGGGGGGGCACCGCTTGTCTATCGCTTATCTCACCCAACGCCCGACACGCCGCCTCACGAACACCCCTATCCCTATCCCCCAAGGCTTGGATGAGGGGGGGCACCGCTTGCCCATCCCCTATCTCACCCAACGCCCGACACGCCGCAGCACGAACATACTCATCCTCATCCTCCAGGGCTTGGATGAGATGGGGTACAGCGGGAGCGCCTATCTTCACCAACGCCTCACACGCCGCCTCACGAACACCCCTATCCCTATCCCCCAAGGCTTGGATGAGGTATGGGATGGCTTGCGGGTCGCCTATCGCACCCAACGCCCAACACGCTGCAGCACGAACATCCCAATCCCCTGGCAACGGAAGGGGCAAATGCCTACGGCGTCGAGCCGCAGCACGAACATACTCATCCTCCAGGGCTTGGATGAGATGGGGTACAGCGGGAGCGCCTATCTTCACCAACGCCTCACACGCCGCCTCACAAACATGCCAATCCCCATCCCCCAAGGCTTGGATGAGACGGGGTACAGCGGGAGCGCCTATCTTCACCAACGCCTCACACGCCGCAGCACGAACATCCCTATTCCCATCCCCCAAGGCTTGGATGAGGGGGGGCACCGCTTGTCTATCGCCTATCGCACCCAACGCCCAACAAGCTGCCTCACGAACATCGCTATCCTCATCCCCCAAGGCTTGGATGAGATGGGGTACAGCGGGAGCGCCTATCTTCACCAACGCCTCACACGCCGCCTCACGAACATCCTCATTCCAATCCCCCAAGGCTTGGATGAGGGGGGGCACGGCAGGCACGCCCACCGCGCCCAATGCCTCTACCAGCTGCTTTCTGAATCTCGCGTCTTGGCGAAACTCTTCGGGGAACTGCTCGCGCAGGTAGTGGGTGCAGGGCGCCATGCGGGCGAACACGGCGCCGAGCAGCTCTTCGCAGGGGTTATGCACCACCTCGTACTCGCCCCAGCCTGTGAAGCGCAGGCGCACAGGGTGCTGCTTCCCCTCCGCGCAGGGGACTTGGATCTCCATCTCCACGCCTTGCCAAGTCATCGTGTGTCACCTGCTCCCTGTTGAGTGCCCGTCGTTATTGTACCGAATAGTCACGCCTGTTTGGTCTCGTCACCAGCCTCTCTTCCACCCCGCGGGAGGTCCCTGTGGGGCAACCACACAGGGGGGCAACCACACAGGGTTGCCCCTACAAAAAACGGCGTCCCTGTAGGGGCAGACCTGCGTGTCTGCCCCCATTCGGCGTTTGCCCCCATTCGGTGTCTGCCCCCATTCGGCGTTTGCCCGCATTCGCATGCTGCAGTTATCTCCCCCACGCCCCCCTGCGGGAGAGAGCAACACAGAGGGTGAGGGCAGACAGGCTACCGCCGCTCCAAAATCGCCGTCAGCTCCTCGTAGTGAGTGCTTAATTCTCGGAGTATGGGCTGCAATCCTGCATCTTGGGTGAGCCGCCTCTGCAGCCAGCCTGCCCGCACCAGTTCGCGCAGCGTGGTGTAGATGCTGTCCGCCTTGCGCGCTTGGGTGACGGTGCGTGCGGCTTGCAAGAATCGGCGGGTGCGGGACGGCAGGCGCGCATCATCTTCGGGCATGGCTTGTAGAATCCGCGCCATCGTGTTGAACAGGATGAACAGCTCGTCCTCGCGCAGGGTGGGGTCTACCTGCGCCGCACCGTCCAGTACGGCTTCGGGGTCGGGGATGCGCAGTTTGCGCAGGTACTGCAGGAAGCTGGTGGCGGCACCGGAGCCGACCGCGCCTTTGACGAGGTTCACGAACGGCTGGGTGTTGGGGGGTGACTGCTCGCCGGGGCGCGGGGCGTAGCCGTGCAGGTCGCAGGTCGCCATCAGCGCGATGGCGAAGTCCCAGCTGCGCGGGCTGGCGTAGGCGTACTCGTCCTCGGCGGGCTGGGTGAACGCCATAGCGGGGTTGCGGCGCAGGAAGCCCGCCACGAGCTGCTTCCAGTAGAGTTCGCGCTCGGCGTGGCGTGCAGGCTCGGTCGAGAGCAGCGTCGCCTGCTGGAAGCCCTCTTCCAACGCGCGGCGGTAGGTGTCGCCGTCCAGCTGCCAGTTCAGATGCACGAAGCGGTTGGCGAGCGGTGGCGAGAGTTCCCAGCCGCTGGCGGCAATATCGGGCGGGTTGGCAGCGGCGACGATGCGCACGCCCGCGGGCAGGCTATGCGCGCCGACCTTGCGCTCCAGCACCAGGCGCAGCAGGGCGGCTTGCACCGTCGGCGGCGCGGTGGTCAACTCGTCCAGGAAGAGGATGCCCTGCCCGTGTTCCTCGAACAGATAGACCCAATCGGGCGGGGCGAATCGCATGCGTCCGTCGTGCAGCACGGGCAGCCCGTTGAAGTCGGTCGGGTCGTGCAGGCTGGCAATCATGGTGTAGACGGGGAAGCCGTCGCGCTGCAGGCTCTCGATGAAGGTGGACTTGCCCGTGCCGGGCATGCCCCACACCAGCACGGGCACGCCCCAGTAGCCTTTCGGCGTCGGCGTCGCCAACGCCAGCATCAGCTCAGTTGTCCCTTCCGCAAAAACGCTCACTCCTATCACCTCGACTGGCAAGTATGATAATACCCAAGCAAGATCGCCCCAGATTGTCGGGTGGGCGGTTAGATTAAAATCGTTCGAAGCGTTCGACGGGGAGGACGAACACGACGGCGCCGCCCACCTCGACGGCAATCGGCGTGGGCAGGAAGGTGCCGATGGGGGCGGTATCGGGTGGGAGGGGGCTGATGTATTGCTCGCGCGTGTGGCAGTTCTCTTCCAGCAGTTGGAGCAACGGCTCCAGCTGGTCATCTTCGATGCCGATGAGCAAGGTGGTGTTGCCCTCCCGCAGGAAGCCGCCGCTGCTGGCTATCTGCGTGAACTTGAACTGGTTGGCACGGAGCGCGTCGACCACGCGCCCCTTATCGCGCGTCTGGATAATGGCAATCACCAGTTTCATGTTTGTGAATCCTCATTTAAGTTCGGTTCCCCCTGCGGGCAGGGGGAACCTGCAGGAGGGGGTTCACGCGCCTGCATCACACGCATCCTGCAAAGCTGTGCAATATACTCCACAACCTGCTCCAACTGCCTACATATATCACTTGACGGGATACGAACTGTCAAAATGCCTAACTGCTGCAGATAGGCGTCTCGCTGGCGGTCTCTCTTTTGGCGTTGAGCGTGTAGGTCGCCGTCTACCTCCACACATAGTCGCGCCTTGGCGCAGTAAAAATCAAGAAAGTAGCGACCTACTGCCACCTGTCGCCGAAAGTGAAAGCCTGTTTGCTTGCGGCGAAGTCGTTGCCACAAGCGTTTCTCTGTTTCGCCCATTTTGCGCCGCATCTGGCGAGCGCGTGTGATATTCGCAGGACGCCTACTGCGGTAGCGCATAGTATCTGAATACTTGTTCGGCGGTATATTTCCTGCTCCCTGACTTACTGCACGACGGTTTTTTTACCCCCCTCCGTGAGGTTCCCCCCACTTCGTGAGGGGAACCGTGCCTGGGTTCGGTTCCCCCTACGGACAGGGGACGCCTAAAGGGTGGGGGTTAGAGAGGAACCCCTTGGCGTGCAGCGCATGTTGAATCTGCTGTTGCAGCGACTCAAGTGGCTGGTTGCCGTTCAGGATGACAAAGCGGTGTGGCTCGCTTTCCGCCAGTTGGAGGTAGCCGTCGCGTACGCGCTGGTGGAAGGCGAGGGCTTCCTGCTCGAATCGGTTCGGTTGGGTGGTGCGTGCCAGTGCCTGCTCCACGGGCATATCGATTAGGAAGGTGAGGTCGGGGTTCAGGTGGTCGGTGGCGAGGGCATTCAGGTGGCGCAGCGTCTCGATGTCCAGTCCTCGTCCGTAGCCTTGATAGGCGAGGGTGGAGTCGGTGTAGCGGTCGCTGATGACCCAGATGCCCTGCGTCAGGGCGGGCAGGATGACGGTGCGCACATGGTGGCTGCGGTCGGCTAAAAAGAGGAACAGCTCGGTGAGGGGGTCGGTGGGGTTGTGGAGCAGGAGTTGGCGCAGGGCATTACCCAGCTCGCTGCCGCCCGGCTCGCAGGTCAAGCGGGTGGGGATGTGCTGTGCCGAGAGCCAATCGGCGAGCCAGCGGCTGAGTGTGGTCTTGCCTGCGCCTTCGATGCCCTCGAAGGTGATAAAGGGCGCGTTGGGCTTCATGCCTCCCCCTGTTCGTCCGCGTAGATGGGCAGGATGCGCACGCGTCGGCGCGGCTCCTCGCCCACGCTCTCGGAGAGCAGTCGGTATTTCTCGATGAGCTGGTGTTGCAGGCGGCGCAGGTAAGCGTTTTGTGGTGAGAGTTCGTAGGGTTGCGCGGTTCGCATCACATATTCGACGCCCTCTTCGGCTTCACGCAGGGCACGCTCCTCCGCGCTCTCATCCGTCTGGGGCTGCTGGAACAGTTCGCGCAGCGCGCTGGCTAACTGCGAGTAGGTGTTGCTGCGCACGACGGCAATCGGGATTTGCTTGGCGAGTGCCTCGCGCACTTTGGGTGGGCGACGCTGGAAGGTGGAGTGGATGACCACCATCGCGTCGGCATCGCTCACATCGCGGGCGATATAGGCGGGGATACGCAGTTCGCGCAGCGCCTTCTCCAGTCGGCTGCGACTGACGCCGTAGGGGAAGATGCGGGTGGGCGTGCGGCGCGGCGGCTCGGCAGAGGGTGTAATCACCATCGGTGTGCTGGCGGGTAGGGCTTCCGTGCCCACGCTCGGCGCGCCGCTGCGAGGGAGCAGGTCGCTTCGCTGCACAATCTCGATTTCACCCGTGGGCGACTGCACCCGTATTTCGGGGCGTGGGGGGATGCCGCGCAGCATCCGATCCACCGTCTGCGCCACATCGTGATGCACCGCCAGCCGATGGAAGTCGAGAATCTCGATGACCACATCGAAGGTGGGCGGGGCTTTGCGTTCCAGCACCGTTTTTTGCGTGCCGCGTCGGCGTGCCTCCTCATCGGAGAGGGTCACGGTCTGCACGCCGCCCACCAAGTCGGAGAGAGTGGGGTTCATCAGCAGGTTTTCGAGGGTGGTGCCGTGCGCCGTGCCGATGAGTTGCACGCCGCGCTCGGCAATCGTGCGAGCGGCATAGGCTTCCAGCTCGGTGCCAATCTCGTCGATGATAATCACTTCGGGCATGTGGTTCTCGACCGCTTCGATCATCACGGCGTGTTGCAGGCTTGGTTCGGGCACTTGCATCCGTCGTGCGAAGCCGATTCCCGGATGGGGGATGTCGCCATCGCCCGCGATTTCGTTCGAGGTGTCGACGATAATCACGCGCTTGTCGTACTCGTCTGCCAGCACGCGGGCGACCTCGCGCAGGCGCGTGGTTTTGCCCACGCCCGGCTTGCCCAGCAGCAGGATATTTTTGCCGGAGGACACAATATCGTGGATGATGTCGATGGTGCCGTAGATGGCGCGCCCGACACGGCAGGTCAGCCCGATAATGCGTCCCTGTCGATTGCGCAACGCCGAGATGCGGTGCAGCGTGCGCGGGATGCCTGCCCGATTATCCTTGCCGAACTCGCCAATCCGATCCGCCACATATTTGAGGTCGTACTCCTCGACTTGGGTGTTCTCCAGGCGGATGGTGCGGTGCATGAATCGGGCTTCGGGCATCCGCCCCAAATCCAGCACGACCTCCAACAGCTCCTCCAAGTCGGGCTGCTCCTCCAACCACTGCCGAATGGTGGGGGGCAGCACCTCCAGCATGGCGTTCAGGTCGTCCGTTATCGCACGCTCGGTTGAAATGGGTCTCTGTGCCATTCCGTCCCAATCGCTGATATTATACCCTATGAGTGGTCGGGAGGGTTCGGCTTCGTGTCGGGGGTTGGGCGGTGGGGCATTAGTTCCGATTCGGCACGGCGCACGGCAAGGTAGAGCGTGATTCCCCGATTCGCAATCATGCCGCCCACAATCGCCATCAGCACCAGCAGCAGGATGCCGCGCAAGGCAGCCCAGATGCCCGTGGCGATGGTGCCCAAGTTGGGATTGTTGCCCCCTGACCCCTGAAAGAGCCGCTGGGGAGGTGTCTGAAACATACGGTAGGCGAGCCAGAAGGCGATGAGCATCAACAGGATGCCCGTTAGGAACACGAGCAGGGAGAGCAGCCGACCGAACCAGTCGCGATGGGGTTTCATGGCGCGAGGAGCATCAGGGCTTCGCGAGCGACCTGTTGTGTGGCGGGGTCACGCGCTTGGAGCGCCGCTTTGAAAAGGGGCAGTGCGGCACGGGCGCGACGCTCCTTGAGCGCAATCAGGGCATAGCGTTGGGTAGCGGGCTGCTGTGCCAAGCGTAGCAGCTCCGCTTCCGCCTCCGGGATTTGGCTGAGCGCCATCGCGGCGAAGTAGGCCACCTGCTCGGCTTGGAGGGACGGCATCGCGCGAGGGGGCTGACACGCGCTGCGGAGCGCGTTCAACAGGGCGGGGATAGCGGGCTTGCCGATATGAGCCAGGCTGCGCGCGGCGTTGAGTGCCACGCCGCCGTCCGTCGCACCTAAGGCTGCGATGAGGGCGGGCACCGCTTCGGGTCGCCCGATGGCGCCCAGTGCGTCGGCTGCGGCGCGCTGCACGCGGGCATCAGCATCCTGCAGGGCACGGCGCAGGAGCGCGACGGTGCGTTCAGCAGGAATGCCCTGCAGGGCAGCCACCGCGCGTAAGCGCACCCCCACTCGGCTATCGCCCAGCGCCTGCTCCAGCGCGCTCAATGCGGGGATGCCCGCTTTCTGCAAGCCTTGCGCCGCTGCATCCGCCACCTGCAGGTCGGGGTCGCCCAGCGCGCTCACCAAAGCTCGGATGGCGGTGGGTGTGCCCATCTGCCCCAGCCCCAACGCGACCTGCACCCGCGCATCGGGGTCATCGGTGGCGGAGCGCAAGGCTTGGATCAGAATCGGCTCGGTGCGCGGGTCCGCGATGCTACCCAGCGCGACCAGCACGATGCGTCGCTTCTCGGTCGGCAGGTTCAGATAAGGCAAGATGGCGTCGGTGGCGCGGCGGTCGCCGATGCGCCCCAGGGCGGTGATGGTGTCCAGTTTCAGCCCCTCATCGGTCGCTCGCTCCAGAAGGGCGAGCAGTCCCGGCACGCTCGCGCTGCCGAACTGCACCAGCACCTCCATCGCGGCGCTGCGTGCATCGGGGTTTTCGAAGGCTTTGAGGGCGACGGGCAGGCAGCGCGTGCCCAATTGCGCCATCACCTTCACCGTGCCGTTCTTTACATTGGCATCGGGGTTTTTCAGCCCTTCGGCGAGCGCGTCCAGATTATTGCCCCCGATTTTGAGCAGCGCCTGCAGAAAGCGGTCGCGCACGCGTGGCTCCGGGTCGCGCAGCATCGCCAAGGCAACCTTGACCCCCACCGCGTTGTTCAGGCTCTCGGCGCCAAGCGCGACCCGCAGTCGGCGTGGTGGGCGACGCGACTGGATAAGGTCGAAAAAATCCTCCCGCTCCGACAGCAGGGTCAAGGCGCGTCGCTGTGCCGCCAAATCGCGCCCCGTCGCCTCCTCAATCAAGCGATTGGTCACGATGTTGTTCCAGATGGCGCTGCCGATGATGAAGGCGACTGCGGCACCGAACAGGATGCGCACAATCCACTGGCTCATCGTGGAGTGGGATTCGACGGGGATGGCGCAACTCCTGTCGGGGTGGGTGTCGTCAGCGGGATGGCAGGGTTCCACCACACCCTGACCGATTGGAAAATCGCCTCTATCTGCTGCTCGGTCAAGCCTTGCAGGCTGGCGGGCAAGAGGGTGCGGGCAAGCTCGGCAGCCATCAATATCCCATCGCCGCTCTCCATACCCGGCACCAAAATCACCACCACCACACTCTGTAGGCTGGGCGACTGCTCAAACGCCGTCAAGGCGAGCTGGAGCGCCTCATGCATCACGCGTGTTCGGGTCAGGGCGCCCGACTGAATGCGCATCCGCACCGTCCAGCGATTCAGAAGCGGGTCGAAGTGGCACCAAACGGGGAGGTTGTTCAACCGCTGGCTGATGGCACGCGCCAGCTGCTCCTCGCTTGCGCTCATACCGCTGAAAGTGGGGATGCTGTTGTCCTGCTCGCTCGGCTGCTCGGTCGTGGATGGCTGGGATGCGGAGGGGGGTGGTGGGATGCGTGGCGGCACCGTTGCATCGGTGGCGGCACTTTTATTGAGAGGCGGTGTGCTGCTTGCCTCCGTCATCGACCAGCGACGCCCCGCCATAAAAGCAGAAAGCATCAAGATGAGTGCGATAAGACCAAACAGCCCGTAGACCCAGGTGCGAGTGGAGGGTGCTGGCGCAGGCGGTGGCGGCGTCGTGGTGGCAGGAGGCGATTGCTGGGCTGCCTGAAGCGAGCGCAGATTGTCCAACTTCGCCCGATAGAGCGCGTTGTGAGGCGACAAGTCAACCAGCAGCTCGTACCACTGGATGGCATCATCCAGCTTGCCTTGATCAGCATAGATGTCGCCCAGCAGGGCATGCGCCGTCTCGTTGCTGGGGTAGCGCTTCAAGATGCTGAGGCAGACCTCGACCGCTTCTTCGTAGCGACCCTTGATGCGCAGCAGGTTCGCCCGCGCAATGTCGGGATAGACCTCTCGGTCGGAGCCTTCGGCGTAGAGCGGATCGAGCGTGTCCTCGCGCAGGCGTGCCCCGCACTCCAGACAGAACACGCTGGTGTCGGGTATCTCAGCAAAGCATTTCGAGCAGACCATCGCTTTAAATTATAGCCCGTGTGAAGTTGCCCGTTAAGCCCTTCTGGAGTGAATCGCGGTTCACCATGCGCCCAGCAGGATGCGCCGTCCATCACGGCTGCCGAGCAGGGTTTCGCAGGCGCGTTCGGGATGGGGCATCAAGCCCAGCACATTGAAGGTCGGGTTGACCACGCCTGCAATCGCCTCCTGCGAGCCGTTCGGGTTCCACGCCTCGCTGAGTGAGCCGTCGGGCGCACAGTAGCGTAGCACGATTTGCCCGTTTGCCTCCATCTGGCGCAGGGTCGTCTCATCACACACATAGCGACCATCCCCATGCGCAATCGGTAAGCGAAGCACTTCCCCCTTGCGGAACAGGCGGGTAAAGGGCGTGGTGTTGTTCTCCACCCGCACATAGACATGCCTGCAAATAAACTTCAGCCCGATATTGCGCGTGAGCGCGCCGGGCAGCAATCCCGCCTCGCACAGTATCTGGAACCCGTTGCAGATGCCAATCAGCCGCCCACCCCGCTCTGCATACTCCCGCACCGCCTCCATAATGGGTGCAAAGCGCGCAATCGCGCCCGGACGCAGATAGTCGCCATAGGAGAAGCCGCCCGGCAGCACCACCAGGTCATAGCCGTTCAGGCGCGGCTGGGCGTGCCAGACATAATCCACCGCGTAGCCCAGCACATCATGCAGCGCGTGATAGGCATCTCGGTCGCAGTTCGAGCCGGGGAACACGACAACCGCCGCTCTCATTCCTCCACAACCTCGTAGCGATACTGTTCGATGACGGGATTGGCAAGGAGCTGCTGGCACATCGCTTCGATTTGGGCGTGCGGGTCGCCATCGGCTGCCAGCTCAATCTCCAGATACTTGCCGACCCGCACTTGCTGCACCGTTTCGAAGCCCAGTTGGTGCAGCGCGTTTTGGAGCGTGCGCCCTTGGGCATCCAGCAAGGTTGGCTTCAGCGTGATATAGACCCGTGCCTTCGGCATGGCACGATTGTACCCCAACACTTGACAAAGGCGATAGATGGGGTATAATAGCCCTTGCGATAACCGCAGACAGCAGGTGTCCCGCTTTGCGGGCATAATCCGGGTTGCCGGTCCGCCTGCCGAGGGAAGCGCACGGGGTGTTCTGGGTGGCGACCGCCGCCACCTGGAAGGTTCGAAACGCCTTGGCGAGCCTGCTGCTCTGCGCGGCTCGCTTTTCGCATTTAACAGGAGGTGGAACGATGCCATCCGCTAAGAAGGTGGCACAGGTGGAACAGATTCGGCAATGGCTGGCGCGGTCGCGCGGGCAAATCCTGACCGATTATCGGGGGCTGACCGTGCGCGAGATTACGGACCTGCGCCGCCAGCTGCGTCAGGCGGGAGCCGAGCTGCATGTGGTCAAAAACACCCTCTATCGGCGAGCAGCCGATGGCGCGCTGCCACCCGAACTGGAACCTTATCTGGAGGGACCGACCGCCGTCGCCTTCATTCAGGGCGACGAGGCGGCTGCCGCCAAGGTGCTGGTCGAGTTCATCAAGCAGGTGCACAAGACGGAGGTCAAGGCGCTTGTGCTGGGGCAGCGCGTCTATCCTGCCAGCGCGGTCGAAGAGCTGGCGAAACTCCCCCCGCGCGAAGTGCTGCTGGCACAGCTCGTCGGCGCGCTCCAGTCGCCTATTAGCGGGCTGGTGGGCACGCTCTCCGAGCTAATCGGGCAGTTCGTGCGCACGCTACAAGCCATTGCAGACCAAAAGGCGCAAGCCTAAAACCAAACGAAGGAGGCGATAACCATGGCAAAACTGACCGCAGAAGAGATCATGCAAGCCATCGACGAAATGACGGTGCTGGAGCTGCACGAGTTGGTCAAGGCGTTGCAGGATAAATACGGCGTCACGGCTGCCGCGCCCGTTGCGGTGGCAGCGATGCCGGGCATGATGCCTGCTGGTGCCCCTGCGGAGGCGGCGCCCGCCGAAGAGAAGACCGCCTTTGATGTCATCCTTGCCAGTGCGGGCGACCAGAAGCTGCAGGTGATTAAAGTGGTGCGCGAACTCACCCAGTTGGGTCTGAAAGAGGCGAAAGACCTGGTGGAAGGCGCACCCCAGCCGCTCAAGCAGGGTGTCACCAAAGAGGAAGCGGAGGAGATCAAGCGCAAACTCGAAGAGGTGGGCGCCAAGGTCGAAATCAAATAGACCTGACCCCTCCGTACCGTTGGTAAGTGCCTTTGCGTTGGTTTTTCAACTCGTTGGCGTGCCTCCTGTTGAGCGTTCTGTAGGAGAGATTCTCCAGGAGGTGCGCCTGCTTGTTTCAAGTAGGGGTAGAGGCTGGGGAGCAGGGGCGGGTATGAACGATGTGTTGGCGCATTTAGAGCCCCCCTTGACAGAGCCGCCAGAGCGCATGGTATAATAGTCCCTTGCGCAACAAACGAGAATGAGGAGGGTTTCTATGCGGATCGTGCGCCCTAAGGCGAAGCGAATCAAGACCGTTATCGAGCCACCACCCTTACTGGAGATTCAGTTCAATTCGTACCGATGGTTTCTCGAACAGGGCTTGCGGGAACTGTTCGACATCTTTTCACCTATCTATGACCTGACCGAGACCTACTTCATCGAGTTTGGCGACTACTGCTTGGGCGAGCCGAAGTATGCGTTGGAGGAGTGCCGCGACCGTGAGATGACCTTCGAAGCGCCCTTGCGCGTCAAGGTGCGCTACGGCAAAAAGGATGGCGAGATCCAAGAGAGCGAAATCTATCTGGGTGATCTGCCCCTGATGACCGATAATGCGACCTTTATCATCAATGGGCGCGAGCGTGTGGTCATCAATCAGCTCAACCGCACACCAGGCGTGCATTTCCCATCACCCTATCTTTCCAGTGCGGGGCGCGAGATGATGGCGCGCGCCTTGCAGGAAGTTTATCAGGTGCAGATTATCCCCGCCGAAGGACCCTGGATCGATGGGGGGAGCGACCCGAACTATGTGGTGCGGGTGCGGGTCCACCAATCGAAACAGCTGCCTCTCACGCAAATCATTAAGGCGTTGGCAGCTTTCCCTGAGGCGCGTGTGCCAGCACGCCTGCCCCTGCAACGCGCCATCGGTTGGCGAGTGTTGGAACCGGTTCGAGTGGGTCGCCGAACGGTGCTGCAGGCAGGGCAGATAGTGGAAGCAGCCACACTACAGGAGCTGCCTGAGGAGGCTCGCAAGCAAAAAGTGCTGGTCGAGCCACCCTACACCACCGATGCGGAGGGGCGCACCACGCTCCATAACAGCGCGTTCCTCGCGCTCTTTGGCACAATCGAGGAGGTGACCGAACCCTCTATCGAGCAGCTTGTTGGCCGCTATGCGGCAGAGGACATCCGCGACCGGCGGGGACGGCTGCTCGCAGCACGGGGCACTCGCATCGACCATGAGCTGGCGGCGACGGTAGCGCGTCAAGCGGTTCCACCCCTGCGTGTGGCACGATTGCCTCGCATGGTGCAGGCGACGCTGGAAGCCGATCCCACCACCGATTCACGCGAAGCGCTGATCGATTTCTATCGGCGCTCACGACCGGGCGATCCCGCAGTGGAGGAGAGCGTGTACGGATTGTTCTATAATCTGCTCCTCGATAAGCGACGCTATGACCTTGGTGCGGTCGGACGCTACCAAATTAACCGCAAGCTGGGGCATGAAATCCCTCCGAATGTGCGCCACCTGACCGTGCCAGACCTCATTCTGACCTTTCAGTACCTTGTCGAGCTGGCAGATGAGAAGCACCCCTACGACGACACCGACCACTTGGCAAACAAGCGGGTTCGCTCTGTGGGCGAACAGCTCCAAGCGCACCTGCGCACCGCCTTCCTGCGCATGGAGAAGATTGCGCGCGAGAAAATGACCGCCGCCGAAGATGTGCACCAGCTGCTGCCTAATATGGTGCTGAGTGTGAAGCCCGTTTCGGCAGCCCTCAAGAGCTTCTTCTCGCAGAACCCGCTCAGTACCTTTATGGATCAGACGAACCCGCTTTCGGAGGCGGCGAACAAGCGGCGCCTTTCGGTATTGGGTCCAGGCGGTCTGGGGCGTCAGAGCGTGCCGCCGCAGGTGCGCAACATCTTTCCCAGCCACTACGGGCGCCTCTGCCCTGTGGAGACACCCGAAGGACAAAACATCGGGCTGGTGAACCAGCTCACGCTGTATGCGCGCGTCGATGAATACGGCTTCATCCGCTCGCCCTATCGGGTGGTACGCAACGGGCGCGTGACGGATGAGGTGGTCTACTTAGCTGCCGATGAGGAGACCACGGTCCGTATCGCCCCTGCCGATACCCCTGTGCTGGAGGATGGCACCATCGCCTCCGAAATGGTGCAGGTGCGCTATGGTGATGAGTACCCCTCTGTGCCACGCGAGCAGGTGGATTATATGGATGTAAGCCCATCGCAGGTCTTCTCCGTCTCCGCCAGCATGATTGCGTTTTTAGAGCATGACGACGCGGGGCGTGCCTTGATGGGGGCGAACATGCAGCGTCAGGCGGTGCCGCTGGTGGAGCCCGAGACCGCCCTCGTGCATACGGGCGTGGAACGCATCGTGGCGCATAGTGCCCCCAGCATCATCCGCGCTCGCCGTGATGGGCGCGTGCGCTATGTCTCTGCCGAGGAGATTCGCATCGAAACGGATAGCGGCGAGATCGACATCTATCACCTGCCCTATCTGCAAGAAAGCAACAAGGGCACCTGCTTCAGCTATCGTGCTGCCGTGCGATTAGGACAGCGTGTGCGAGCGGGCGATGTGTTGGCGAACGGCGCCTCCACCCAGCATGGCGAGCTGGCACTGGGACGCAATGTGCTGGTCGCCTTCATGCCCTGGCACGGCTATAACTATGAGGATGCGGTGCTGGTCTCGCAAGGATTGCTCTATCACGACACCTATACCAGCATTCACCTGGAGACCTATCAGACCGATGCGGTGGACACGAAGTTGGGCACAGAGGAGATTACCGCCGACATCCCGAATGTCGGGGAGGAGGCACGCCGCCATCTGGACGAGAACGGCATCATCCGAATCGGGGCGGAGGTGCGTCCCGAAGATATCCTGGTCGGCAAGGTCGCACCGAAAGCCCCTACTGAAGGCTCCACGGAGCAACGCCTCGTGCGCATCATCTTCGGCTCCCAAGCCGAGGAGATGCGCGATGTCTCCCTGCGTCTGCCGCATGGGGAGCGCGGCGTCGTGGTGCGCGTGCTGCAGTTTGCACGCTATCGCTATCAGTGCCAGCGGTGCAACGCGCTCTTCTATCGGGCAAAACCCATCGAGAGTCGCTCCTGCCCGCGGTGCCGCGGCACGCTCGAACAGTTGCCCGAAGATGAGCTGCCCCCCGGCGTCAACCATCGTGTCCGCGTCACCCTGGCGACCAAACGCATTCTGACCGAGGGCGATAAGATGGCGGGGCGTCATGGCAATAAGGGGGTCATCTCGCGCATTCAGCCCGTTGAAGACATGCCCTTCCTGATGGATGGCACGCCCGTCGAGATTGTGCTGAACCCCCTCGGTGTGCCTTCCCGCATGAATGTGGGGCAGATTCTGGAGCTGCATCTGGGCTATGCGGCGCGGGTGCTGGGTGTCCGCTATCAAGTGCCTGTTTTTCAGGGCGCCACTGTGGAGGAAGTGCAACACGAGCTGGCTGCCGTCGCCAACCAGCTGCGGATGCACGCGCTGACCACCCTGCTCCAAGACGAACTCCGCCTCAAACTGCGCTTCCCACCCGGCTGTTCCTTTGACCATGCGATGGAGAGGGTGCGCCGCTATCTGGATCTGCTCACCCCATCGCAGCTCGAATGGCTGGCGCAGCGACTGGGTGTGCCCATCGCACGCGCGGTGCCACCCGCCCCCACGCGTAAAGGTCGCTCGAAAAAAGCACAGGAAGCGGCGCCGGCGGAGCTGCCTGAAGCCGAACTCACCGCCCTCAAAGAACGCCTGACCGAAACGATTCGGGCGCGCGCCATCCACCGCAGCGGCTTCGACCCAGCTACCGGTAAAGCCATTCTGCGCGATGGCAAAACGGGCGAACCGTTCCAGAACCATGTCGCCATCGGGTATCTTTACATGCTGAAGCTGGAGCATCTGGCGGAGGAGAAAATCCATGCCCGCTCGATTGGACCCTATTCGCTTGTTACGCAGCAGCCACTGGGCGGCAAAGCCCAATTCGGTGGGCAGCGACTGGGCGAGATGGAGGTCTGGGCGTTGGAAGCCTATGGCGCCGCCCACACCCTGCAAGAGATGCTCACAATCAAATCGGACGATGTGATGGGACGCATCCGCGCCTACGAGGCTATCGTCAAGGGTCGACCCGTTATCCAACCATCCGTGCCCGAATCGTTCAAAATTTTGGTGAACGAGCTGCGGGCACTGGCGCTGCGCGTGCAAATCATCGACTCGCACAATCACATCCACGACTTCCGCAGTCTGGAGGAACTGGAAACGATGGACATCGAAGCCGCCAGCAAACCGACTCTTGAACAACAAATCGGCTCACAAGGCACCTAAACCGAATGGAGGGGCAGACCTGTCCGGCTCATCTGAACGGTCGGACTGTCTGCCCAACCTAAATTGGAGGTGAACCTTTATGGACATCGGACATATCAAAGCCATCCGTATCGGATTAGCATCACCCGAGGACATTCGGGCGTGGTCTTATGGGGAGGTCAAAAAGCCCGAAACAATCAACTATCGCACCTTCCGCCCTGAGCGCGACGGCTTGTTCTGCGAGCGCATCTTCGGACCGACCCGCGACTGGGAGTGTTCCTGCGGGCGTTATAAGCGTGTGAAGAACAAGGGCGTTCGCTGCGAGCGGTGCGGCGTGGAGGTGACCCGTGCCCGCGTGCGACGCGAACGCATGGGGCATATCGAGCTGGCTGCACCGGTGGTGCATATCTGGTATCTCAAGGGGCAGCCGCCCAGCCCACTTGGGCTTCTGCTGGACATCTCGCCACGCCAACTGGAGAAGGTTATCTATTTCACCAACTACATCGTCATCGAGATTGATCGCGCCGAGATTGAGCGCAATCTGGGCGACATTCGGCGCATGGTGGAGCAGGAGAAGGAGCATCTGGAGGAGGAACTGGCACGGGTCTATCAGGAGCTGGATGCCCGCCTCCAACGCGAGCTGGAAGAGAATCGCGACAAATGGACCGAAGCCCAGATTGAGGAGCGCATCCGCTACTATAACCACCGCAAGGAGATGGAGATGCGGGAGCGCCAGACATGGCTGTCCGATTTGGAGCGCGCCGTCGACCAGCTCGCACGCCTCCAGCTCTATCAGTTGTTAGACGAGAGCAGTTGGTCAGGCATCGAGCAGCTGCTGCTCTACGGCTCACGCCGTTTGGGGCGCGACCTGCGCGGCTTGGTGCGTGCGGGTCAGGGCGCCGAAGCGATTCGGGAGATGCTGCGCCAGATCGACCTGGAGCGGTTGGTGCGGGAGTTGCGCGAGGAGGTCGCCCGCACGCAAGGAGCGCGTCGCGCCCGCGTGGTCAAGCGACTGGAGGTGGTGGAAGCCTTCCGCTCCAGCCGTGCCCGACCCGAATGGATGGTGCTGGAAGCAGTACCCGTGCTGCCCCCAGAGCTGCGTCCCATGGTACAGCTCGATGGCGGACGCTTCGCCACCAGCGACCTGAACGACCTCTATCGCCGCATTATCAACCGCAATAACCGTCTGCGCAAAATCATCGAGATTCGTGCGCCCCGCAGCATCGTCTGCTCCGAGAAACGGCTGCTGCAGGAGGCGGTCGACGCCCTCATCGATAACAGCCGACGCACCAAACCGGTGGTCGGTTCCAACGGGCGCGTGCTGAAATCCCTCTCCGACTTGCTCAAAGGCAAGGAGGGACGGTTCCGCAAGAACCTCTTGGGCAAGCGGGTGGACTACTCCGGTCGCTCCGTGATTGTGGTCGGACCGCATCTGCGCCTGCATCAGTGCGGACTGCCCAAAGAGATGGCGCTGGAGCTGTTCAAGCCCTTCGTGATGCACCGCCTCATCGAGCTGGGCTTAGCCAACAACATCAAAAACGCCAAGCACGCGGTTGACCGCCAGATACCCGAAGTGTGGCAGGCACTGGAAGCGGTGATTCGGGAGCATCCCGTGCTGCTCAACCGTGCCCCCACCCTGCACCGGCTGGGCATTCAAGCGTTCGAACCGGTGCTGACCGAGGGGAAAGCGATTCAGCTGCACCCGTTGGTGTGCCACGCTTATAATGCCGACTTCGATGGCGACCAGATGGCTGTGCATGTGCCGCTCTCCTATCCCGCTCAGGCGGAGGCACGCCTGCTGATGCTGGCGGTCTACAACCTCTTCAAGCCGGCGGATGGCTCGCCCATCGTCTCCCCCTTGCAAGACATCGTGCTGGGCGCCTATTACCTCACGATGAACGACCCGCGCGGCACGACGGAACCACAAGAGGGGAGCCTGTTCAGCAGCACGGAGGAGGCGCAACTGGCACATGAGCAGGGTCTCATCCGCATGCATGAGCCGATTCGGGTGCTGCTCCCCATCGGTGACGAAAGCCATCGCGTCGTCATCACCACTTTCGGACGCCTGCTCTTCTTCGAGCTGCTTCCTGCCTCTTTCAAGCAGCATCTGGGGGAGATGGACCCCACGGGCAACCTCCTGGAGAGCTACCTCAATCGGGTCTATAACAAGAAGGAGCTTTCCAATTTGATCCGCGAGGTCTACCGCTTGTCAGGACATATGGAGACCGTCACCTTCCTGGATCGGCTGAAGCAAGCCGGCTTCTACTGGGCGACGCAAGCCGGCATCACCTTCGCGCTGACCGATATGGAGATTCCGGCGGAGCGCGACGCGATTCTGCGCAAAGCAGAGGAGATGGCGCGGCGCATCGACGAGCTGTATGATCAGGGTGAGCTGACCCTTGCGGAAAAGCGCCAACGGCTGATTGAACTCTGGCAGCGTACCTATGAGGAGGTCACCGACGCCATGTTGCGCTCCATCACGCGGGATAACCCCCTCTTTATCATCACCGATTCGGGCGCACGCGGCTCCACCAAGCAGCTGGCGCAGCTGGTCGGGATGCGCGGGCTGATGAGCGGCTTGCTGGATATTCGCACCGCATCGGAACGCCTGATTGAGGAGCTGCCCGTGCGCCACAGCTTCCGGGAAGGCTTGACCACCCTCGAATACTTCGTGTCGGGCTATGGCGCGCGACGCGGGCTGGCAAGCACCGCGCTGCTCACCGCCAACGCGGGCTACCTCACACGGCGCATGGTCGATGTCGCACAGGATGTGATTGTCCGCATTCAGGACTGCCAGACCCCTGAAGGCATCGTGGTGTCTCGCATCATCCGTGAAGGCAAGGAGATCGAACCGCTCTATCAGCGCATCCGCGGACGAACCGCACGCAAGTCGCTCAAGCACCCCTACACAGGCGAACCGCTTATCGAAGAGAACGAGATTATCCCCGATGAGCTGGCGCACCGCATCGATGCGCTCGCCGCTCAGCTGGAGAAGTTCACCCAGACCCTGCGCGACCTTGCCGAAAAGGAGCCGGGCGAACTCTTTATGCCCGACGACGGTGAGCCGCTGCATGACCCGCAGAATGGTTCCGTTTTGCTTGAAGCCTACACGCCCATCGACGAGGCGACCCTCGCCCGATTGCGTGCCCGACGGGAGGAACTCCACCACCTGTGGCGTCAGGCGGGCTTCGACTGGGTGGAGCATGACATGGTGGGGGTTCCCATCCGCTCGCCGTTGGCGTGTGCGGCGCGCCAGGGTATCTGCGCCAAATGCTACGGGCTGGATATGGGCACGCTGCGCCCTGTGGAGTTGGGCACCGCCGTCGGCATCATCGCCGCCCAATCCATCGGCGAGCCCGGCACCCAGCTCACCATGCGCGTCTTCCACACAGGTGGCGTCGCCGGTGCGGGTGAGCAGATTGCGGGCTTCCGTGTCGGGGGGGCGACCCTCCAGGCGGCGGCTGCCCTCGGCGAACTGGAGGAGCGAGGCGTGACCGAACGCATCAGCGACCTGCGCTCCGACCAGCGACGCGTGCTCTACCAAGTGGCACAACAGCTGCTCGGCAAGCCCATCCAACCGCCAACGCCCGAACCCTCCGAGCCTGCCGAACTCGAAACCGAAGAAAAGGTGCAGCGCAAGGTGCGCGAATGGGTGCGCAAACTCGCCAAACTCATGGAAAGCCAGAACACCGGCATCAACCGTGTGGAGGAACTCTTCGAGGCACGCAAGCCCAAAGGCGAAGCCATCACGGTCGACTACGAGGGCGAGGTGGTCGATATCGTCCGTAGCACCGGACGCTGGGTCGTATTGCGTGCCACCCTGCCCGTCGGTGAACTGCTCATCGGCAAGGTCAGCCTGCACGAAGTAACCAGCCCCCTCACAGGCGAAGTGTTGCTCCGTGAGCTGGAGGAAATCCGTTCGGCGCATGTAAACCGCTTGATGGAGCATGGCGTCAACGAGGTGGAGGTGCTGGATGCAGTGTTGGTGGGCGTGTCGGGCACCCTGGAGGTCAAGCCGGGCGACCGAGTGCTGCCAGGCGACCGCCTCACGCCCGGTCCCCTGAACCCGCATGAACTGCTGCGTCTGCGTGGTGTGCGCGGCGTCCAAGAATATCTCATCCGCGAAATCCAAGCCGTCTACAAAGCGCAGGGTGTCGATATCGACGACAAGCACATCGAGATTATCCTGCGCCAGATGCTGCGCAAGCGGCGCGTGGTCGACCCCGGCGACACCCTCTTCCTGCCCGGTCAGATTGTGGACCGCTTCGTGTTTGAGGATACCAACGCGCAGGTGATGCGTGAGGGTGGTCGCCCCGCCACAGCGGAATGGGTGCTGCTGGGCACCTCCGAAGCCGCCCAGCAGACCGAGTCGTTCCTCTCCGCTGCCTCGTTCCAGCGCACGGTCAAGGCGCTCACCGATGCCGCGGTGCGGGGCAAGGTGGATGAACTGGTCGGGCTGAAAGAGAATGTGATTATCGGGCGGCTCGTGCCTGCCGGCACTGGCTACTCCAAGCCCGAAATCCACGCCCAGTTCACAAAACCTACTCGTATCGCCGTCGCCGAACCGGAGGCAAAACCCGCCGTGGCGAAGGCACCCACCACGATTGCCGAACTGGCTGCTCAGATGCCGGAGCCATCCGAGCCATCCGAACTGTCCGATGCGCCCGCGCTGTCGGAGCCATCCGAGCCATCTGAGCCATCCGAGCCAACCGAGAGCAAGCCATCCCGCTCACGCCGCAAGAAAAAGAACGAGGAGAGCGCTTGAGGCAACGGCACGCACTTGCCCGCCAGCGTAGGGGTGCAACCATCGCGCCCCTACGCTGCGGTTTCAATCTCCTTTGAACCGCCAGAGGGTGCCTTGGGGACTATCCTCCAGCAGGATGCCCAGCGATTTGAGATCATCGCGGATGCGGTCTGCCAAATCGAACAGCTTGCGCGCCCGCAGTTGCTGACGCCACTCAATAATGTGCGCCATCAGCTGGTCAATCAGTTCGCTTTCCGGTAGTCGCTGAGTCTCCAGCGGGATGCCCAAAATCGTTTCCATCATCCACTGGAGCGCGTTCAGCAGGGCGAGCAGCGCCCCTGCCACCGATTCAACACCTGTTCCCTCCGCCTCGCTGAGCCGCTGATTCATCTCGCGCACCACTTCGAAGGCGACCGCCAGCGCCTGCGCGGTGTTGAAATCGCTGTTCATCGCCTCGGTGAACTGCTCACGATAGGGCTGGGCAACCGATTCATCGGGTGTTGGCGTCTGCGGTAATGTGCGGAGCAAGGCTCGGACACGCTGCACCGCCGTTCGCACACGCTCCAGCGCAGCCCCTGCCTCATCCAGACGCTCGTAGGAGAACTCCAGCGGCGTGCGATAGGCGACCGAAAGCAGGAACAGGCGGATTACGGCAGGCTCGTACTGCTGACGCAGCTCGCGAATCGGCACGAACACACCCGTCGATTTAGACATCTTCTGCTCCTTGAGGCGCACCGGTCCCCAGTGGAGCCAGTAGCGCACAAAGGGCTTCTCGCAGTGCAGGTATGCCTCCGATTGGGCAATCTCGTTTTCATGGTGGGGGAAAATCAGGTCCATGCCGCCCGCGTGAATGTCAAACGAGGGTCCCAGATATTTCAGGCTGAGGGTGGAGCATTCGATATGCCAGCCGGGTCGCCCCGGTCCCCAGGGGCTGTGCCAGGCTGGTTCACCCGGCTTGGCGGCTTTCCAGAGCGCGAAGTCGAGGGGGTTGCGCTTACGCTCATCGATCTCCACGCGCGCACCCGCTTTCATCTCGTCCGGGCTGCGTCCCGAGAGCTTGCCGTACTCCGGGAAGCGTTCCACCGAGAAGTAGACATCCCCATCCACCACATAGGCATAGCCATCCTCCACCAGTTGCCGCACCATCTCGATGATGTCGTCCATATGCTCGGTGACCTTGACGAATCGGGGCAGGCGCACGCCCAATGCTTGGGCATCTTCGATATACATGCGGCTATATTTGGCAGCGACTTCGGCGGTGCTGATGCCCTCTTCTTGGGCGCGTCGGATGATTTTATCGTCGATATCAGTGAAATTTTGCACGAAGTTCACTTCGTAGCCAAGATGTTCGAACCAGCGTTGCACGATGTCCATCACGACGACGCCCCGCATATGCCCCACATGGGCGGGGGCTTGCGGCGTCAGCCCACACGCATAGATACTGACCTTGCCCGGCTCGCGCGGCACAAACACCTCTTCACGCCGCGTCAGCGTATTGTAGATGCGCAACTCACCCATAGGTGCTTCGCATGATACCCCGTAAACCCACCGTTTTTTGTCAATCCCCGTAAGAGTATTGAAGCAGGGGATGGGGATAGATGGCAAGATACCATCAGACGCGGGGTCATCCCCGGGTCGGGTGGCGCAAATGCGGTGGCGGTAGCAGTTTGAAACGGCTCTCATCAGCACCGTCCAGCGCCACCGCCACACACCCCCTGCGGCTCGATGTTCCGCAGGGGGCTTTTTAAAAAAATGAGAGGCGGGTGGGGAGGAGCCCGCCTCTCTCCGGGGTAGGGGAGGTGCGACCAAGATTAGCAGGAGGTTCTCTGGTCAACCTGTACCCTGTCGCCACTCTCGATTATCGGCAGATACCTCCGAATTTTTTAGGGGGTTCTGAAGCGAATCATCAACGGGGTGGAATGCCGTGGCTGCCCCCCTGCGCAGGGAAATGAAGAGGAGTAGCAACGCCAACCATCCACTGAGGAGAGAGAGCGCCAGCCCTATTTCCCAAAGTGGTGGGCGATACCGCATCTGCACCTCATGGGTGCCGGGCGGAATGCGCACCGCCCGCAACACCCCTTCCGCATAGAGCAACGGCACCGGCTGCCCATCCACCCACGCGCGCCAACCGGGCAGCAGCGTCTCCCGCACGACCAGCACGGCGGGTTGGGAACACGCCACCCGGATGCGGAGAGAGGCGTTGCGCCGTTGCACCTTCAGCACACGCCCCCCACCTGTTCGCACCTCATGCGGCAAACCCTCCACCAATACCTGCTCGCACGGCTCATACGGCTGACGCCTAAAGTGCTTTAGCATCGCGTCGAAGTCTTGCACGGGCACCGCGCGGGAGACCAGTTGCACGGACGGGCACGGCGGTGCCAGCCGTTCAAAATGCGCCATCCCCTCTATCAGGCGCACATGCCATTCAATTCCCAACGCCTTAAGCCAGCGCGCCTGCAGGTCGGGACGAGAAGACAGGATAATCCGCTCCAAGCGGGAGACGCGCTGCGGCACAACGGGCTCATACGCGCCCCACACCGAAGCGGGCAGCAGCATCGGCAGGTTCGGGATCGCCACCCGCACCATCTCGGTTGGGCTGGTGTCCGCATAGGTCAAGTAGGAGATGTGGCGTCGCCAGCCCTGATAGGTTTGGGGATACCACCAGCGACCACCGTTTGCCTCTGCCAGAATTTTTTTCTCTGGATAGGAGCCACTTGCCAAGTTGTCAGGACTCGGAGAAAAAAATTCTGCTTTCAGCACGCGCTCTGCCTGCGCCCAGCTACCCAGTGGGGCAAGCGGGAGCGAGCAGGAGACAGCGTAGAGCTGCATCGGGATGAAGCCTATCCAGAGCGGGACGGCACGCGCATGCCGCAAGCGCATCGCCACCATGAGCAGCAGCAGTGAAGTACCCAGCCAGAGGGCGCCCTGGAGCCAGCCGTGCCGCGCGACTTGCAGCATCTGGTGGGTGGTGGGCTGGGGATAATCTTCGCGGGCACGCGGGGTTAGAAAGGCACGCTGCCAAGCAACGCCCCAGCGTGTCGCCGGCACAGCCGTTAGGAGCAAGCACAGAAGAGCCCCACCTATCAACACCCAGCGGGCGAGAGATGCCCCCCTCCCTGCTCTCCCCGTGGACGGGGAGGGAGCCTCCACCCCTGTCACGAGGCGGTCATAGCCCAACGCACTCAGCGCTGCCAACATCAAGCAGGTAATCAGCAGCCAGCGTGCAGGGTCATGGAACAGGCGCATGCCGGGCAGTGCATAGTAGGCGAGCGTGTAGAGCTTGCCCTGAGTGCCCATCGCCAGCCATGCCGTGATAACGGCAATCGCGGCGAGTCCCCCGCGCAGCCGTGCGCCCCGCTCGAAGGCAAAAGGGATGAGGAGCAGGGGGAGCGTGCCGATGAAAGCGGTCGTCTCCCAGTAGTTGCCCTTTGCCACATAGAGCCAAGTGGGGTTGCCCCAAACGAACGGATAAAGCAGGCTCGCCCAGTGCGGAATCTCCCAATGGAAGCGTTCTGCCGCCTGCAGGCTCATCTGGCTGTAGTTCGAGAATGTCCCCACGATGCGAGCCGGTAGCCAGTAGAGCGCGCTCCATCCCAACGCCAGCCCCAAAGCCCCCGCCAGATGGGGTAGACCCATTGGCAAACACAGCGGTCTGGGCAGACCCATGGGGCTGCCCCTCCAGTTGTTATGCCACCAGCGTATAAGGGTATAGAGCAGGGCGCATACCCCGATGAGATAGGCGCTCTGTGGGTGTGCCGCCAAAATGCAGAGCGCGCTCACCAACGCGAGCCAGAGCATGTTCCGAATCGTCGGTTGCTGCCACACACGCTCGATGCCCCACAGGACCCATGGGTACCACGCGATGCTCATCAAGAAGGGGGGGAACTGCGCCCGCGCCACCACGGCGGTGCAGCCCATCCATGCGCAGGCACCCCACACACTGGCGGGCGGGCTGCAGCCCAGCAGGCGCAGCCAGAGACGCATCCCGATGCCGCTCCAAAGCAGATGCAACGCCACGACCAAACTCAGCCAGCGTGCTGTGGGAACAAAAAGCAGCAACAGAGTGGTGGGATAGAAAACGCCCATCTGGGGGTTGCCGATAAGCGGCTGACCCCCATTCACATAGGGGTTCCAGAAAGGCAGCTCACCCTGCCGCAAGGAGCGGCGGATGAATTCCCACATAGGATAAAAATAGATGCCCGCGTCACCCCAATAAAGCTCCCCCACCAACAATCGCCCATGCATCAACAGCCAGACGCCGACAACAGGTGCCAATTGCCAGATGAGGGGGGTGATGTCGCTTGCTCTCGAAGACGCTCGCCATCCAGCCATTCCGGACCATCCCCTCTCCTGTTAGGCGCGGATGACCCGCACAGGGCGCAGCAGAGGGGGGAGCCAGCGTGCCACCAGGGCGATACGCTGGTCATCTTCCATCACCAGCACATACCCACCCGGTGTCCAGAGCGGATGCTCGACCTGCACGAAGCTCCCGTTGAGCAATCGTTCCAGATAGGGCGCGGTCGGTTTCCAGCGGGGCAGATGGGGCAGCGCGTCGGCGGGCGCAATCAGGTGGGACGCTATCGTCTCAGGGTCGGTCAGGCTCTCCAACGGCAACGCCTGCTGCAGGTCGAAGTGCCCGACGGCTACGCGCGTCAACTGCTTCAGATGAGCGCCAATGCCCAGCCGATCCCCGATATCGGACGCCAGCGTGCGCACATAAGTGCCCGCTGAGCATTCGAGATAGAAGCGCGCGGTGGGGAACTCGCCCGGCTCAAACGCCTCAATCTGCAGCGTGTAGATGGTCACGGAGCGCGGCTTGCGCTCCACTTCCTTGCCCTCGCGTGCCAACTCATAGAGCCGTTTGCCCTCGATCTTGACAGCCGAATACATCGGCGGAATCTGCTCGATGCGTCCGATGAACTGTTCCGCGACGGCGCGCACCTGATGCGCGGTGAGGTGGGGAGCGGGAATCTGGGAGAAGACCTCGCCCTCGATGTCTTGGGTGGTGGTGCGAATGCCGAACTGAATGACGCCGCGATACTTTTTGGGCAGTTGCTGGAGGTAGGGTACGAGCCGGGTGGCGCGTCCAAGGCAGATGACCAGCACGCCATCCGCCATCGGGTCGAGCGTGCCGGTGTGTCCCACCTCCTTCTGGTGGGCGGCAGCCCGAATCCGCTCCACCACATCGTGCGAGGTCAAGCCGATGGGCTTGTTGATGTTGAGCACGCCATCCATTTTTGCACCTCTTGTAGCAGTGCTTGCTCCGCTTCGCTCAGGCTCATTTCCAGCGTGCAGCCCGCCGCATTCTCGTGCCCGCCACCCCCAAATTGCTGGGCAATCTGGGCGACATTGATGGCGCCGCGGCTGCGCAGGCTGACCCGGATTTTGTTGCGATGGGGCGACTCGCGCAGCAACATCGCCACCTGCACGCCGTGGATGGAGCGAATGAAGTTCACGATACCTTCGGTCTCCTCTTCGCGTGCGCCCGCCTCTTCGAACGCGCGGCGCGGGATGACCGCCCAGGCGATGCGCCCGTCGTCGGTACGCTTCAAGGTGGCGAGCGCAAGCCCCAAAAGCTTGACCGCCGAGAAGGAGCGCGTCTCGAACACCTGCTCATTAATCTCGCTAATGTTCGCGCCACATTGCTGCAGATGCGCCGCGATGCGCAGCGTGCGGGGCGTGGTGTTCGGAAACTTGAAGGAGAAGGTGTCGGTCACGATACCGGTGAGCAGGCAGGTGGCGATTTCGGGCGTGAGGGGCACGCGCAGGGCACGCAGCAGGCGATAGGCAATCTCGGCAGTGGCGGCAGCACTCGTGTCCACCAACTGCACATCGGCGAAGGGTTCCTGCGGCACATGATGATCGATTTGCAGGATGCGACGCGCGTGGCGAATCAGGGGTTCATGCCGACCAGCACGGTTCAACTGGCTCATATCGCATACCAGCGTCAGGTCATACACGGTGAGAGGCTGCGGCTCCGTCTCAACGGCGGTGCTACCGGGCAGAAACCGATAAATTTCCGGCACGGGGTCGTGGCACAGGAGGCGAACTGTGTGCTTGCGCAGGAGAATCAGCCCATGGTAGAGTGCCAGCGCGCTGCCCAGTGTGTCGCCATCGGGGTTCAGATGGGAGACCACGAGGCAGGTATCCGCTTGCTCGATAAGCCGAACCGCCTGTTTCAAGGCACTCACGCGCTTCGCCATCGCGCCTATTGTACCTGATAGCCCGCCGTGCCGAACCTATCGTATTACAGGGGCATTCGAGACACACCACACCTTGCAACGAAGACCCCGCAATTTTACCTGCTTTTGCCAATCCCACCCCAAAACCTGTCACGAATCCCACGCAGTTGGTGTATAATAGAGCATGCACAGCAAACCTATTAGGAGGAGAGCGAACATGCGACGAGTGGGCTTGGTAATCGGGACAGTGGCGCTGCTGGCGGCAGCGTGTGGCGCATTCGCACAAACGACCTTCACTTGGCAAGGGTCGTGTGGCACGGAAGGGTGGTACGACACCTGTGCGATTGGTACCTGTGGAAACAACAACGCGTACACGCTTCGCCAAAACAACTGGGGTTCGGTGCGTTGTAGTTCGGACGGTTCGCCAGCGTTTCCTGGTTCAGGCGACACGGCGATTATTCCGTCGGGCTTCACGGTGCGGATAAATGGGAGTGTGACTGTTGGTCGGATTGTGGTGCAACCAGGTGCGACGCTGATATGGGAATCGGGCGACCTGACTGTAGGCGAGTTGGTGAACGCGGGCACTTTGGAGTGGGCAAACGGCGTTTTCTGGTATTTTGGTGGCACAGTGGTCAATCGGGGCACTTGGCGCAAGACAACGGGGGCTACGGTGCGGCTTAACAACGCCACCTTGCGCAACGAGGCAAGCGGCGTGCTGGAGTTGCAGCAGGGTTCGATTAGTCGCTACTCTGGAACCGCCACCTTGCAAAACGACGGGCTGATCAAAAAAGTGTCGTCTAACAACGCCGAGCTTTCTGGTCTGGTGATTACGGGCACGGGGCGCGTGCAGGTACAAGAGGGCGCGCTGTCTTGGAACAGTTGCACGCTTTCCAACGCGACCGTGCAGGTGGAGCAGGGCACGCTCTACTGGAGCGGCGGTGTGGCAGGCAACGCGCAGATTGCTGCTGGGTCAGGCGCAGTGGCAGTCAACGGGAATGTGTCGTTTGCGCAGGATGCGACGCTGACGGTGGCATCGGGAGGTCGGTTGGTGTGGTCGTCAGGCGACTGGACGATGGCATCTGGGGCGCAGTTGGTGAACGCGGGCACTTTGGAGTGGGCAAACGGCGTTTTCTGGTATTTTGGTGGCACAGTGGTCAATCGGGGCACTTGGCGCAAGACAACGGGGGCTACGGTGCGGCTTAACAACGCCACCTTGCGCAACGAGGCAAGCGGCGTGCTGGAGTTGCAGCAGGGTTCGATTAGTCGCTACTCTGGAACCGCCACCTTGCAAAACGACGGGCTGATCAAAAAAGTGTCCCCTGACCCCAACAACCCCACGAGCGCCAGCATCAGCGACTTCCCTGTCACCAATCGCGGGCGCATCGAAGTCGTGAGCGGCATACTCAACCTCACCACCCTCACCCAAACCGACGGCGAAACCCGCATCCACCGCAACGCTTCCCTCAACCTCAGCAACCCGCTCACCCTGCAAGGCGGCAAACTCACAGGCGCAGGGCAACTCAACGGCGCAGTCGCCAACAGCACAGGCAACGCCACCTTCGCCGCAGGCATCGATGACCCC
>Ga0079995_1057096_pt1 | contig 28565 bp, 21 predicted proteins | sample FaiFalFF_MnMetaG_2_FD_69198 | JGI IMG/M metagenome (GOLD analysis project Ga0079995, IMG submission 69198) | Freshwater microbial communities from Yellowstone National Park, Wyoming, USA - Fairy Falls C (FF_Mn_C) (SPADES assembly) (version 4) | ecosystem: Environmental > Aquatic > Freshwater >...
GAGTTCGAGTTTTTCCGATAGGGGGTTTTGGTAGCGGCTTCCATCCGACCCGTCCCCTAAAGAAACCGCCCCGTCGTCCCCCACGGGGCGGTTTCGCTTTTATCCTCTTTGTGATTCGCGATAGGACGGGCAACCACGCAGGGTTGCCCCTACACAACGGCGCGTGTGCAGGGACGCATATGTAGGGGCAGACCTGCGTGTCTGCCCCATTTCATGTTTGCCCCGTTTCGTGTCTGCCCCGTTTCATGTTTGCCCCGTTTCGTGTCTGCCCCGTTTCATGTTTGCCCCATTTCGTGTCTGCCCCGTTTCATGTTTGCTACACCCCCACGCGGTTCCCCTTGTGTGCGGTGTGCCACGCCCCCAATTGGTTCCCCCTGCTTGTAGGAGGAACCTGCAAGAGGGGGTGAAAGATCCCTCATATCGGCACTGCCTCACGAAGCACACGCTCTCGGATACGAGCTTTTCGCGCTGGTGGCGCAGGCGCGGTTAGGCAAGGGGAATCCCCTCTTTCTGGGCGGTGAGGAGGAGATGCTCGCGTAAGGCGTCTTGCACCGTAGCGCCCTGTCGCTGAGCGACACGCCCCTCGATGCGAAACAGGTGGCGCGTGTTCTCCAGCGCGGCAGGTCCCGACAGGCTGAGCGGCGCACGCAAAGCAGGATGCTGGAACGATTCAAGGGTGCGCTGGAGCCACTCCCGCGCCGCAGGCAGCGGCACGCTAACAGCGATGCCCACCTCCAATACCACCCGCTGATCTCCCCGACTGTGATTGATGACCCGATTGATGTCGCCGTTCGCAATCGTGACGAGGCGACCCTCGTCATCACGCAGACGGGTGATGCGCATGCCGATGGTCTCCACCGTGCCACTGATGCCATCTATCGTCACATATTCGCCCACGGCGAACTGGTCCTCCAGCAGAATGAAAAAGCCATTGATGAGGTCGCGCACCAGTCGTTGCGCCCCGAAGCTGATCGCAAGCCCTGTGATGCCTGCCGTTGCCAGAATGGGACCGAGGTTCACCCCGAACACGCTTAGGATGGTGAGCAGCGCGATAATGAGCAGGGTGTAGTGCAGGATGCTGGTGAGCAGGGCGGTAAGGGTTCGGATTTGGGCGGTGCGCCGTTCCGACGCCTCGAATCGTCGCTGCAGGGTGTTCAGTGCAGCGGTAATCGCCCGCGCTCCCAGCCAACGCGCGACGAACACGAGAGCCAGCACGAGCGCGATTTTCAGCCCACCCGTCCAAATCGCCTCCGACCAGCGCGCCCATAACCGACCTATGCTTTCCATCGTGGGAGTCAGGATACCTCGCGCCGCGGGTATCCTATTAGGGCAGGGAGGCAGATTCGATGGCAAAGCGCGGTGTGATGGAGGTCTCGCTTATCTTTCCACCCGCCGAGATTATCCAGCGGTATTATAAGGGCTTAATCTATCTGGCGGCGCGCACCTGCTATAGCGAGAAGACACCCCAGCAAATCTGGGAGGAGTTCCTGTCGGACAAGGTGCCCCCAGAACGAGTCCATAGCCTGCTGGAGCATGTAATCGAGTCGGGGCATCACAGCACGATTGAGCATATCAGTTTCACCTTTGCGATTTCGGGGGTGAGCCGTGCCCTGTCGCATCAGCTGGTGCGGCATCGCATCGGGGTCGCTTTCGATCAGCAGAGCCAGCGCTATGTGAAGTATAAGGAGCCGCTCTATGTGACGCCGCCCTCCATCGAGGCACAGCCTGAAGCGTTGCAAGAGTTTGAGCGATTGCGCGACACCAGCGAGGAGGTCTATCATCGCTTTTTGGAGATGGGCATCCCCGCTGAGGATGCCCGCTTCGTCTTCCCAAACGCCGTCACCACGAACCTGATTATGACGGTGAACCTGCGCCAGTTGATGCACATGGCGGGTTTGCGCCTCTGCACACTCGCTCAGTGGGAGATTCGCCAACTGTTCAAGCTGATTCGCAAGGAGTTGATGCAAGCGGAGCCCTACTTCGGCAAGCTGCTGGTGCCCAAGTGCGTGCCGCTGGGCTATTGCGACGAGAAGCGCAACGAGGACGAACACTGCAAGATTCGCCCCCACCGCAACTCGGTCTTCCGCGTGTGGGAGCTATACCGACAAGGCAAGCTGGTGGAGCGTGGCGAGTAGTTAGGTGTAGGTGGCGATGCGCTGGAGGATGGCACGCACCTGCTCGCGAGTCGGCTGCACCGGGTTGAACAGGATCGAGCCATCGGCAAAGGTCAGGTCGATCAGCTGCTCCAGCGCCTTGTCCGACACGCGGATGTCCAAGTCGAGCAGGTGGGCGGGGATGTCGATGTCGCTCATGAGTTGGCGTACGCGCAAAATGGCATCTTCAGGCGTCTCCACCTCCATCACGCGGGCAATCTGCTCGAATCGTTCGCGTCGGCTGGGCAGATTGAACTCCATCGCATGGGGCAGCGCCAGGGCGCAGCAAAGCCCGTGGGGCAGGTCATACAGCCCACCGATGGCATGTGCCAACGCGTGTGCCAGCCCCACCATACTGTTGTTGAAGGCGGCGCCCGCAAGCAAGGCGGCGAACGCCATCGCGGCGCGTGCCTCGATGTCGTGCGCGCCCTCCTTCACGGCGCGGGGCAAGTAGCGCAGAATGAGCCGTATCGCCTCAAACGCCAGCACATCCGACAGCGGGTTGGCTTGAAGGTCTACAATCGCTTCGATGGCGTGGGTGAGCGCGTCCATGCCGGTCTGGGCGGTGGTGGCAGGGGGCAGCCGTCGCGACAGCTCGGGGTCCACAATCGCCAGATGAGGTGCCAAGTAGCGGCTCAGCACCGGCATCTTCTGGTGGCGTTCGGGGTGGGTGAACATGGCGATGAAGGTCACCTCGCTGCCTGTGCCCGCGGTGGTCGGAATCGCCACCAGCGGCTTGCATGCGCCCGGTATAGTGTCGGTGCCTTCATAGTCCAGCACACGCCCGCCGTAGGTGCGCAGCACATTGATAAGCTTCGCACTGTCGATGACGCTGCCCCCACCGACCGCAATCACCACATCGGTCGCTTGCGCCATAGGGAGCGCCGCCTCGATGCACTCGATGGTGGGGTTAGGCAGCACCCCATCGTAAATCTCGTAGCGCACGCCTGCCTCTTGGAGTTGTCCCTCCACAGGCTGAGTCAGACCGGCGTTGCGCACGCCACGATCGGTCACAATCAGCGCGTGTTGCCAACCCTGTAGGCTGCACTCGAAGCTCAAGTTGCCCACGGCGCCCACGCCGAACAGCAAGCGGGTAGGCATCTCAAATCCGAATAGCGTGTCCCACATACGCCCCGCTATTTCGGGTTCAGCCGCGACTTTCCTGCTGCTCGTGGGGTAGCCATCCGCCGCAGGTGCGATGTGCCTTAGGCTCCCGCAAGCAGGCGCTCCAACACGCTCTCAGTTGGCTGACCCTAGCTCTTCACACACGATGCGCCCCTTTTTCGGCACATCCCGTGAGGAGGGCAAGCCGCGCGTGCGGTCGGACGAAGGGAGTGGTGTGCCGCCTTCGAACAGCTCGCAATAGGCGGTTTTCACCGTGTTTAAGTCGCGCGGGCTAACAGTCGCCAGTCTGCCCACCTTATAGCGGGGATACATCACATCGCGTGGTTCGTCGCTATGTCCAGCGATGCCCAGCGCATGTCCAAACTCGTGGACGGCGACACTTTGAATATCATTAGCCGCGTCACCCTGCACGCCAATCACCATCTCCGCCCGCACAATCTCCCGCCGTTCGGGATAGTAGGTATATTCGGTGCGTCCAGCACGGGTGGAGGGGTCGAAGCGCACCAGCAGCTGCGCTTGCTGCTCACTGTCCACTACGGTGAACTGAATCCGCTTGTTCGTGAGGTTAACCCACTGGCTGAAGCCCTCCATCGCAAGTTGCTGGCGCTTCGCCGTGTAATGGGCGTCACGCATAAAGTAGACCCTGAGGGGAAAACTATGCCAGCGCAAGAGAGCGGACAGCTGGGGGATATAGTTGGGCGTAAAGGAGTCCTCGGTGCACATCTGCATCTGTTGGGTGGGTGATAGACTGCTTGCACCAAGCAGTAGTGCTGCCAACACCAAGCGCGATAGGTAACGGCTCGATCCCTTCATCATGCGATTCCTCCTCTTTGGTGGATTTGCCTGTTTTGTATTTTACCTCATGTTGCGCTTTCCTCCTTCCACTCGCGCAAAACACCCCACCGATACTTTATAATGGCTGGTGACCGCCTGCCGTCTGCTTGGGAGATTGCCAGCCTCTTCCGATAATCGCCCTTAGGATGGCAACAATGCGAAACCTTTTGGTGCCATGATGGGTACTATTTAACAGGGGGCACACGCTATGCAAGAGCGAACGCAGGGATTCTGGCTTTCGACCGACTCGTGGGATTTGCACCGCCGAGCCGAGAAGGATCGGCTGCGCCATAACGAGAAGGTCAAGGAGGTCATTCGAGAGAACTTGGGCGAGATTATCGCCCAGCAAGACATTATCACCGCCGAAGATGGCAAAATCATCAAGATTCCCATTCGCGGGCTGGAGCTGCCGCACATTCGGTTCGACCCCCATGGCAAAAAAGGCGTCGGACAGGGTGAGGGGGGCAGCGAACCGGGCGATGTGATTGGTCGCTCAGGGCAGCAAGGTCAGGGTGCAGGCAAGCAGGCAGGCACAGAACCCGGTGTCGACTTCTACGAAGCCGAGTTCACTATCGAAGAGTTGGTGCAGCTGGTATTCGAAGACCTGCACCTGCCCAACCTACAGGAGAAGGGCACCAAAGACATCCTCGCCGATCAGGTGCGGTTCGATACGATTGCGCGGCGCGGACCTGCTGCCAATTTGGATCGGAAGCGCACGCTGATTGAGGCATGGAAACGCAACGCACGCGAGGGACACCCCAGCTGGGAAATTCGCGAGGAGGATAAGCGGTTCAAAAGCTGGGAGATTGTGCCCGAAAAACAGCGCAACGCCGTGGTGATTGCGATGCGCGATGTGTCGGGCAGTATGGGTGAGTTCGAAGCCTATATCGCGCGCAGCTTCTACTACTGGATGGTGCGGTTCCTGCGCACCAAATATACCGCTACGGAGATTGTGTTCATCACTTGCCACACGGAGGCGCATGAGGTGGACGAACACGCCTTCTTCGCAGCGGGCGATTCGGGCGGCACGCGCCTCTCCGCTGCCTATAAACTCGCGCTCGATATCATCGAGAAGCGTTTCAACCCGCGCGAGTGGAACATCTACCCCTTCATGTTCTCCGATGGCTACAACTGGGGCGACCACGAGGTGGTGGAGTATATGCGCCGCCTGGTGGAGTACTCGAATCTGGTGGGCTACGGCGAAATTGCGAATGACCTCTGGGGTCAGTCGGGTGGACTGGCACCGCTGGGACAGTCGCTCAGTGAAGCCTTCGGCGACGACCCCCGCGTCGTGATTGTCAAAATTACCTCTAAAGAGGATGTTTGGCCCGCGCTCAAACGCTTCTTCAGCAAGCACCCTGAGGTCGCCACGATGCAATAGCGCCCCTCATTTAGGGGTTCATCGCCTCCACGCGAAGGGGAAGAACCCCCAGTTTGTTCACATCGAACCCCTGCGCGCGCATCATGCGCTCACGCACGCCCGGCAGCGCGTAGACCCGATAACCTGACTGGAGCAGCTGCCGGATGCCCCTCTCGGTGATATTTTCGATAAACATGCTTTCAGGGTATCGCCCTCGATTATAGTAAAGCACGCCACTGCGAAATGCCTCACAAAGAATGACACTCTTAGGCGGTAATTTGCCGGCGTATTCGACCGCTTTGCGCATGATATTGTCCATACGAACGCGCTTCTGATAGTCCATCAGTAGGGGTCCTTGAAGTGGATCAATCCAGTAGCGCCTCTCCGTCCCCAGATGGCTCCCTCTTAAACTCAGCGATAGCGCTGCAGGCGAAGGTTTGATAAATGATGCCAGCAGCGGTGAGGGAATACCCAACACAAAGGGCGACATGATCAAGGCAAGGCAAAGCCAGCGAAAATGGGAACGCGTCAATATCGCCGAAAGCCCAATCAAGACAAAGGGAATTAGCGGAATGAGATAACCCGATTCATGAGGCAGGCGGAGATAAAGAAGAATCACCAGCCCACTCGCACCCCAGAAGCACAGGGTCTGCGTTTTAGACAGACTTTCGGGTAGAGCGGTCTGCTCACGGGAGAGCGTTCTCCCATACAGGGCAAGTCCCAAGCGCCCCAATAGCAGGAGCCCCATCACCAGCACCCCCAACCCACCCCATACACCCACTGTCGCCTGCCCAATCACGATTGGCAACGGCTCTGGTGCTGAGGCATACTTCAGAAAGCCCCATCCATACCGCGCATAGACGGGACTATACGCGATAAGCATCACAACCCCTGAAACTAAAGCTAAAATAATAAAATTTATAACAAAAGATTTTATACTGTTTTTGTTATATATCAATATCACAAACGGTATCATAAAAAAGATGGAAGTAAGTCGACATCCTACAGCCAGTCCAAGTGCCAACCCTGCTAACCACACCCGTTCGTAGAGAAGCCACAGGAGGGTCAAGAGTAGAAAAGCCATCGCCCACATATAATCCATCGCGCTTACGCTGGCGATATAGACAACAGGTGTAAAGGCAAAAGCCAGTGCGGCAAGATAAGGTTCACGGCATCGAAGGCGGATCAGGATGAGCGTGAAGGCAAGAGTGGCGATGAGAGTCATCAAAACACTTAGCATGTTGACAGCAATCGGACCACCCTCTATAACGAGAGCAGCGAGATGCTCCGGAATGGGATAGCCGGGCAATCGGGACGCCTTATATTCACCCGTTTGAGCCAGCTGCTGGGCAGACAGCGCGATGCGCCAGGCATCATCATCTGACCCGAAGCCCGCTGACAAAAAGGGGAACCGGCTTAAAAGCACGAATACCAAGCATCCCAAGACCACGAGTATGCTGTTATGACGCATCGTTCATTTATTTATTATGCTTTTTATCCAACTAATTACCTGATCGACTTGATCAGGCACCGGTTTTGTCGCATCCAAGCACAGTAAAAGACACTTCTGTTCCTCGATGGCGATACGGATTGCCTGAAGGAGTGATTCATATTGTTTCAAAATCTTTTCGATATCATGATAGGGGAGATCATCAAAGCGGCTTTGCCCAGTAGGACGGTGTGCTACACGGTGGGCAGCTACTTCAGGAGGGAGATGAAAATAGATGTAGGCGTGTGGGGCGTCCGTAATCAGCATGTGCGCCATAGTGGTCATAGGGGCGCCGTCAGTTTCTTGATGCGTAACGCCAATACTCCAGAGGCTTTGTAAGGTCCACTGATCCAACAGGCAGAGTCTGGGGCTGGTAGAATGGAGAAACTCTTCAAGATAGGCGTGGTGCAGAGCGAGGGTACGCGCCAAACGCTGTGACCACCTGTTTAGAGGTGGGCGCATAAGCACATAGGACAGTATCTTTAGTGTGATAGGAAAGCGTTTAAGATAACCGTATGTATGAACTTTGACCTTAACTGTCCAAGGGCACCGCTGCAGCCAGCGATAATAATCGTGCCGTTGCAGTACATGCCAACCTTCTTGGTGCAGGATAGCGGTCACCTGTTGGCAGATGGTACTTTTGCCAGCGCCAGGCAATCCGAAGGACTCTATTACGATGGGTTTCACAAGTGTTGCCATAACGCGCGTTTAACCTCCAGAAGCACTTTTTCGAAAGGTTGTTCTGCGTCGATATCGACGATACATGGATTCCCTGCGAATTCCAGCGAGTGGAGAATATTGGCTTTGAATTGGGCGGTCGCGAGGTCTAGGTCCTCTTTTCGGGCGACAGCTTTTTCAGGCGTAATGTTTAGCCGAATAACGAGGTCGGGCGCACATTGTGCCATCCGTTCATATAGGTGCTGTTCATACCGGACCATCCATTTGCCAAGCCTTTTCAGCCATGCATGGCGCTCCATTAGGGGCGGCAGCATCGGACAGTCCATGCGATAAGGCTGTTTCTGAACCCAGCGATCGGTGATGACCACAGCCCCTTTTCGTCGGAGCTGTTCTGCCCAGCGAATGCGACGCAAGCGATCATGGGCAATAGAGAGTGCCAAAAGGGCGTGCAAAATCGCCCTGATCGCCTGCCTCAAAGTGCCCTTCGCTTGGTTTTGATTTGCGGACACCTCTGTTGTAGGGGTAGTGGGTGCTTGGACTTTCCGACTTATCCCTCTGCGGCGCAGAAGTTGTTTCAACCGTTCAGTCAGCCATGAACCTTGCCCTGCTCCATGTCCGAGGTAAAGCGCGTGGGTCTCCATTTTCCATGCAAGCCAGCGCGTCAACTCGGCTACTAAGGTGCTTTTGCCACTCCCATCGATACCCACGATGGCCACGATGCAGCCAGTCGTCGGTAATGTCTTTTTCAAAGGTATCCGACCATAGCGACCGAAACGCGAGCGGGCAACCCGACGCACGACGGAGCGCACCGTTTTTTGATACCACCGTTCAAAAGGCGTTAAACGAGCATAGGTCGCGAATGAAGAGTAGAGCAAGCGGCGAAGCTGGGCTAATGAAGCCGGGCTTGGATCCTGCTGAAGCATGCCCGTCACCAACATCGCTACCTCGCTCCCAAGCAGCTCCTGGGCTAACGAGGCGACATGGGCAGGATCGACACGCTCGCGAAGCCAGTCGTACTCTTCAAAGTAGCTTGCCCATCGCTTCTGTTTACGCAAGGATGGAGAGGCTCTATCTCTGCCATCCAGCTTGAGCGACCATCGAACCAACAGAAGGAGTATCTCCCAGTAAGGCGCACTTGTATAGATACGGTTTGATTTGTCAAATACCCGATCTGCCAGAAGCCTTTCTTCCCACGGGAAGTGATAACTCTTCAGCATCGGCTCGCCTAATATCAGCGTATAATGCACATGGAAGTGGGTCTGACCGCCCGTAACGGTATCAAAACCGAGGTAGTCCTCGATACCCGGATAGGACTGCCAGAGGGGAGAGCGCACCTTCTTGAAGCCATGCCGGCAGAGGAGTTCGTGGAAGAGCATGCGTTGTTGCGTGTCTACCAGGATATCCATGTCAGTCTGTCCCAGCACACTTTGTGCTACCCGCACATTGCTTTTCCAATGGCAGTAGCGAATCTCCATTCGATGCATCTCATCTAAAACATGCTCAATAACTGTCAACATTAACGAACCTCCCTCAAGCTATTGAGAACATGGCGCACATGGGATTGCAGATTGCTGGGGTTGAGAAACCAAAGACCTCCCAGGTAGACCACACTGCCCACTAACAGAACCTGGATTACACCCCAAAAGCCAGGCAAAAGGGGTAGTAGATAGAGGACGCCTGCCATGAGAATCACGGCAAGAGTGATTTTGGCTATATCCTCAATCTGCATCCGCATCGGAATCACTTTTTGGCTCAAGAGGTAGCTGATGAGGGCGGCTGCGCCGAAGGCAATGGTTGTCGCAATTGCGGCACCTACCAGCTTGAGCGTTGGAATCAAGAATAGGTTAAGCAGGATATTAACACCAGCCCCAACTGCCATAACCAGAACTTGAAGTTCCGTACGCAATCCTAATTTAAAAGCATAATTGTAAAAATTCATAATAACATAGAAGAGGTAAGCAAGGGCAATCCATGGGAGGATAGCAAGAGCCGACTCACGGAATCGGTGTCCCAGGGTCAGTTCCACAAGGGGCTGTGGTGCCGCTATGAGTGCGGCAGCCACGGGAGCTGAAACGCCCCAGGTTAAGGTTCTTACCTGGGAAAGGAAATTAACCGCCCGTGCTCGATCGTAGCGTTCGAATGCTTGAAAGACGAGGGGGGTTACTGCCAGCTCGATGGAGGCAAAAAGGAGAGTAAGCAATCGCCATCCTAAATCGTAGCCTGCGGCATAGAGTCCTGCTGCCGCGGCTCCCAGAAAGTAGCCAATCAGCAGGCGATCGGATGTCGTTATCACATACCTCACAGCAAAATTCGCCGTGAGCGGCAACCCATAGCGCAAAATTTTTCGAATCGTGTCCGCATGCCATCCGAGCTGTCGGATGGACCACAGCGAACGAGTCGAAGAAGCAGAAGCGATGAGGGCGCTAGCCAGATGTCCGCAGAGCAAGCCGTAGGCTCCCCACCCCAGCAGCACGAACGGCACGCCTATGAGGAGCGCGCTCACCGAACGCAGCATATTCATCCACGCATAGCGCGCCGGTTGCAAACTCGCACGAGCTGCCTCTAAGTTCAGATCGAACCATGTGCTTGCCCAAAGCAAGAGAGTGCCAACTGCTATGAGAGAGCGAGTAGACGGGTTGGGGGTGAGCAGATAAAGACTCAGCCCCGCTATCCCGGTCAATCCGCAGACGATAAGATACGAAATCAGGATCGAGTCGAGCAATACGCGAGGTGTCTCCCGATAGGCAGGTAGAAAGCGCGTTATGGAGACCTTAATCCATTGATAAGCGATCGATTGCACCATCAAGGTATTGGCTATCACAAGTGCAAAGATGCCATATTCGCTGGGTGGAAGCAACCGGCTATAGATAGCAATGGAGAGGAAGCTGACTAACCCGGGCACGCCTGATGCCAACATGTAGTAGACACTGTGCTTTGCCAGTGTCTTTTTCCCAAGTTCATCGGTGCTCGAACCTATGCTCAGCTGTGCCCTGAGATGGCGTAAAGCGTTTTGCCAGCGTCTACTCGCCATGGTTTCAAACCCATCTGCCTGCTGCAAGGGTTATGTTCGGTCAGAGTTATACCCCATCCGCTGGTTGGTTCGCCTTCCTATTTCGGCACTCAGCACTCGCATCTTCATGCCGGTAAGGACATTTTCGGCGAAAACCCGCAATCTCGCTTGCGTGTTCGCTTCTATGGTCGGGAACAACAGCCTCGGATGGCACGAGTGTCCATCCGTGCCAACAGAGGGGAGGTGTTGACCGACGATGCTATCGACTCTGTCACTAATTGTGGCAGCCGCATGCATTATTGGAGCCTATAATCTGCTGCGCGACGCGCTGGGAGACCTTTGGTGAAGCCCTACGGCTCGCTCTCTGGGGGGAGCGGCTCCACTTCGATCTGGGCGGTGAGCTGGTGGTCCAGGGCGAGGGTGGAGTAGCCGATTTGCAACACATAGGAGGGGAACTTCTGCACGAGGCGCACGACGGCACCGGGCATAATGCCCAGTGCCGTTAGCTTGCGCCAGTGCCCCTCGCTATCCTGCACCACATGCACGATGCGAGCGGTTGAACCGGTGCGCAGCCGGGTGAGGGGCAGTCGCTGGGGCGTCGCAGAAGGCTGCTGCGGTGCGCGTCGTCGCGCCCAAGCCGCGAGTTTCTGCAGCCATCGCGGCTCCTGGGGCTGTTCATAACCGCAGGCGGGGCACTTGATGAGGTGGCAGCCACCAAACGCACCACAGCCCCGACACGCCTTCTCGATGCCCTCTTGCGTCAGCTCATGCCCACAAAAGGCGCATACCCTCATACGCTCACCCCCAACCAGCCCAGCACTTGCGCCAGCAGCCACCCCGTCAAGAACGCAATCGCCAACGCCAGAACAAACATCGCCAGCGCGGCGCGCAGCCCGCGCTCTTTAATGGTCACCAGAAATTGTGCCACGCAGGGCACAAAGAGCGTCAGCACCACCGCCGCGATGAGCAACTGATTCCCCGTAAGCGCGCCCTGCTCGTTGAGTCGGTAAAGCCCCGCCGCACCGTAATCGCGGCGGAAAAAGCCGAACAGAAAGGCGACGGCGGCGTCCGCAGGCAAGCCTAACGCTTGCACCACAGGTATCAAGGCGCGCACCGCCCTCTCGAACAGCCCCGTCAGCTGCCCAATCCAAATCAGCACGCTCGCCAGCAGAAATAGCGGAAACACCTCCAGGAAGTACCAGTGCAGGCGCGCCAGCGTTTTGAGCATCACATTCGAAAAGCGAGGCAAGCGCATCGGCGGCAGCTCCATATAAAAAGGTGCCGGAGTGCCCGGCAGTACCTGTGCAGCCAGCCAGCCAATCAGCAGGAAAGTCGCCACCAGCACGCCTGCCCATATCAGCAGCCCCTTGGGATGCATCGCCAGCAACGCCAGCACCACGCCCAACTGCGCCGAGCAGGGAATCGCTAAAGTGAGCAGGAAGGTGGTCAGAATCCGCTCTCGGCGCGTCTCCTGAATGCGCGTCACCACCGTCGCCATCGTGTCGCAGCCGAAGCCCAACACAATCGGAATCACCGCCCGCCCATTCAGACCCAGCCACTTGAACGCCCTGTCAATCAGCATCGCCAGCCGCGGCAGGTAGCCCGTGTCCTCCAACAAGGCAAACATGAGGAAGAAAAAGGTTACAATCGGCAGGATGAGCGCGACGGCATAGGTCACGCCCAGCGTCCAAACGCCATATTCCCCCACCAACAGCTCCTGAATCGCCCGCCACGGCACCAACGAGCGCACCAACCGCTCCACAAAGGGGTTGATATACTGTCCGAAGATGCCGTTCTCCAGCCAGTCTACCACCGTGCCCGCCCCGAAGACGCCCACGAATTGATATAACCCGAAATAGAGTACCATCACCAGAATGGGGAAGCCTGTCCAGGGGTTCATGCAGAGCCTGCTGATGATGTCCGCCACGGTGCGTTGCGGAGTAGCGTAGGGTGCGCGAGAGAGAACCGCAGCGGCAATCTGCTGGCTCCACTGTTGCCGCTGCTGCTCAATCTGCCATGGGAGTGGTTGTTCGCTTTGCTGGTGCAGCTGCTCACAAATGGCTTGAATGCGCTCCAGCGTGGCTGGGTTCTCCTGCAAGCGCACCTCCTCCCAGATTTCGGCATCGCGCTGAAGCAGCAGCAGCGCCAGCGTACGCTCGCTCAATGTATACGAGCCGCGCAGCAGCGAGGCAATCTCCGTTATCGCCTGCTCAATCGCGGGCGCATAGCGCAACGGCACCGACTCAGTCAGCGAGCTGCTCATCGATCAGCTCCTTCAGCTGGGGAATGCCTTCGCCTGTCAGACAGACAGTAGGCACAACGGGAATGGCTAACTGTGCTTGCAGGGCTGCTGTCGAAATCTGCAAGCCTGCGCGCTCCAGCTCATCCATCATGTTCAGCACCAATATGGTCGGAATTCCCAGCTCGATAAGTTGCAAAGTGAGGGGCAGCATGCGGGCAAGGTTCTTCGCATCCACCACATGCAGCACCAAATCGGGTCGATCGTGCAACAGGATGCGTCGTGCGACGCGCTCCTCCTCCGTGATAGGGTTCAGCGAGTAGAGACCGGGCGAATCGATGATGGTGAATCGCCGCCCGTTATGATGCATGGTGCCGCGCGTAATCTCCACCGTTGTGCCCGGATAGTTCGAAACGGTGACATAGCGTCCTGTAAGGCGGTGGAACAGCACGCTCTTGCCCACATTGGGCTGCCCGGTGATGACCACGAGCGGCTGGCGTCGTGCCGTGCCCCGCTTCTCCCGCCCCTGTTCCATTGCTATCGTCTCTACCATTCTCCATAAATATACCCCTTAGCATGGCTAAATGTCAAGGGGTGGTAAAGGGTGTTCGAAAATTCAGTGGTTGTGTCCCCCTCCGACAGGTCTCCCCACTGCGTGAGGGGAACCAAATCAGCATGGTTCCCCCTGCCAGCAGGGGGAACCTAACAGAGGGAGTAAAAATCGACCCCGTTTTCGAACACCCCCTGAGGTTGTTCGAAAAATGGCTTCTCCTGCGTGGTTTCTGATAAGGATATACATCAGCCACCCTTGTTCGGCGCACCGAAGGGGCTTTTTGCAGGCAGAATCTCCCCACTCCCACACCCTCTCCCCCCTTTTTCAAGGGGGGTGAGGGGGGATTCGAGTAGCCCTCGCTGCTTCGGCATTTTCGGATCTACACGATGTACCCTTATCAGACCTAATGAGGGTAAAAATCGACCCCGTTTTCGAACACCCCCCCTTGACAAAGGGCGGGTCGATGTGGTATATTAAAGGCAGGTTCCTGGGTAGCTCAATGGTAGAGCGGGTGGCTGTTAACCACCAGGTTGCAGGTTCGAATCCTGCCCCAGGAGCCAGCTTCTTCCGATGGTGGCGATTCGATTGCAGAAATGGATGGCTCGTTGCGGCGTTGGTTCACGCCGCGCCTGTGAACAACTCATCCGCCAGGGACGTGTCTGGGTGAACGGGCAGCCCGCTCGCTTGGGAATGTGCATTATCCCAGAGCGCGATCAGGTCATCCTCAACGGCAAGCCCTTAAAGCCTCCGCCTGCACCGCTCTATCTGATGCTCCACAAGCCGCCGGGCTATGTCACCACCCGCAAAGACCCGCATGCCCCTCACACCGTGATGGAACTGCTCACGGGCGTGAAGACGCCTGTCTTCCCTGTCGGGCGCTTGGATGCCGACGCAGAGGGTTTGCTGCTTCTGACCAACGACGGCGAGCTGGCGAACCGACTGCTCCATCCACGCTATAAGGTCGCCAAGACCTATCGCGTGTGGGTACAGGGTGTACCCAGCGAAAAGACGCTCCAACAGCTGCGAGAGGGTGTCTTGCTGGAAGAGGGCAAAACGGCGCCCGCAGCGGTGCGCCTGCTCCAACGATACCGCCATCAAAGCCTGCTGGAAATCACGCTGCACGAAGGGCGCAAACGGCAAATTAAGCGAATGTGCGCCGCCGTGGGGCATCCAGTCCAGCGCTTGGTACGCGTCGCTTTCGGACCCCTGCGCCTGCCCGACGACCTGCCACCCGGCAGATGGCGGGAATTGACCCCCAGCGAGCGCAACGCTCTCCTGCGAGCCGCAGGGATTCTCTCGACCGAACGGTCGGATGAGCCAGCAGGAATCGACACCGACCCCATCGAAAGGCGTTAATGCCTGCCATAGAGCAAGCAAACTCATTTTGACGAGGAGGCGAAACGATGCGAAGCAGAAAGGCAGTCGGTATCTTGATTGCGACGCTCATCAGCGCCTGCATCGCAACGGCGCAAATTGCAAACGAGCTGGCACGAGGCGGCAGCATCAGTTGGCAGTTCCTCTCAGGGCAATACGAAATCACGGGTGCCATCACTCAATCGGGAACCTTCGATGAGAGCGACCCTCTGGCGTTCCCCCTTCAAGACCTGAACAACGACGGTGTTGCCCTCGATGTGCTGCTCGATCTGGCACAGCTGCTGCCCGATGTCGGGCTGAACTATCAGGTGCCGTTGATTGCGACGGTCGTGTCCGATGATGGTTACACAGCGATTATCCGCTGGACAGGTGCCCTTACTCTAAGCGACTGCATCCCGGTTGACCTTGGCGGCGGTCAGGTCAATGTTCTCGTCACGAATGTGCAAGCCTCGCTTCAAGCGGCGGTGATGCGCATCGCCTGCCAACCCGACTCGCTGGGACAGCTGCCGCGCAGTGTCACCTTGCAGCTGGTGCCCAACGGGGGCGACACCTACAACTATCTAAACGCTCAAGGCTACCTCTTTTGCATAGAACAGAGCTTCGCGCTGATCAATGCGCGCATCTTCAACATGGACTGGATTGGTCACGGCGGCGGCATTCCCAAATCGCTTGGGAATGTGAACGATGACTGCATCGTGGACGATGCTGACCTGTTGGCGGTGCTGTTCGCCTTTGGTTCCAACAGTGCAGCGGAAGACACCAACGACGACGGCATCGTGGACGACGCCGACCTGCTCACCGTGCTGTTCAACTTCGGCACGGGCGGCTAAAAACGCGGTGTTGGGGTTATGGAGGGGCGGCGATGCCCGTCGCCCCTCCTGACGGGCACGAATCGTCCATCCTGATAGCGCAGCAGCAGGTAGCTCTGCGCCCAGTAAGGGTCTATCTGGAGACGATCGGGCTGCACCCGATAATGCGACGCCGCGTTCGGCGGCAACTGCAAGCCTTCCGGCGGAAGGAAAATGTCCTCCCGCCGACTGAGTCGCGCCTCCCCTGCTGCATACATCACCGCTGTATCGGAAGCGAGTCGCATCGTGAAGCGGCTAAGCGCGTAAACGGGCTGCTGCGCGCGTTCGGGCAGCAGCAGCGGTATCGCCTCGGATAGCCCAGCACGCCAGATGTAGGCGCCCCGATAATGATCGGGCACGCTTATCAGCATAAGAGGGCGTTCGGCAGGCAAGGCGCGTAGCGATTGCAGCGTGCTTTGTACGATGGAGCCTGCCACAGCCCACACCATTGCTTGGCGCACCGTGCCCACCGCATAGAGCAGCACCACAATCCAAAACGCCCATCGCCCATGCCGTGATGGCTCCCACCCCCGCGCCACGACACCCGCCACCAGCACCAACACCCACACCGATGCCAGATAGCTGTAGCGACTGTTGAGGAAGTGCCAGGGCGAAGGTTTGAACAGCAGCACGGGCAACAACGAGATGAGGACGAAACCCACCAACAGCCCCGCTTCGGACCAGCGGAGCGATGTTTGGTCAGAGTGCTTGATAAAGGCACGCGCCATCCACAAAGTGGCAGCGAGCCAGCCCAGCCAGAGCAGGGTGTCCAGCCCATCGCGCCCCAGCCCGAACAGGATGGTGGGCATCGGCAACTGCACCAGATAAAGGAGCAGATGCAACCCCAATCGCCATGGTTGATAAAGCGTCTCCCACGCGCCCGGATAGGCGCCTAACCCACCCACTGCGCGCATGCGCAACCACCAGAAGAGCGCCACCATCACCCAGTAGGGCACGGTGTGCCAACCGGCTTGCGATACGCCCAGCCAGCGCAACCAGAGCCATACCACCAACGGAAAGGGGAGCAGCGACTCTTTGGTAAACAAACCGAGCGCGAAGCAAAGCAGCGCCAGCCATGCAAAAGGCTTTCTCCCCTCACGCACACTGGCACGCACAAGCAGCAGGCAGCTTATCGCTGCCGCCGTCGCCACCATATCGGCACGCGCCGCAAACCACGCCACCGCCTCCGCATGGGCAGGTAGCACCAGAAACAACCCCATCGCCACAAGGGCGGCACGCTCCGACTGCTCACGCGACCAACCCCGATCCCGCCACCAGCAGCGTGCGAATTGCGCCACCAGCCAGGCACAGAGCAGATGCCAAACCACATCGACCAGATGAGACCAGAACGGCTGCATCCCCCAGAGCCAGTAATCCAGATAGTAGTGCAGCGAAATCAGGGGACGATAGAAACCGCTGGGTGCGCGCGTGGCAAAACCGAACGCACCACCTGTCTGCAGTCGCCAGAAAATAAAATGGTCATCCGCCACGAAGGGCGCAGGCAGGCGTGGTGCGTACAGCAAGCCGCCCGCCAGAAGCAAGCCCGCCACAAAAAGCCCACGCCGCGCCGTCGCCATCACCGCTCTCTCTTTTGACACCCCCTCGGCAATCCCTTTTTGTCTTTATCGGCTGCACCCACAGAACGCGTTCGCCCTACCGCTGGGGTATGCTTTCTTTTCAGCATGCAGGAGCAACCCTTTCACATCGAGATATTGACGCTGGGACCGCTGCAGGCGAACTGCTATGTGGTGATGGAGAAGGCGAGCGGGCACGCCGTGGTGATCGATCCGGGCTGCGAACCAGAGCAGATTGCCGCGCGCTTGCAGCAGTTGTCCGCCTCGGTTCGGCTGCTATTAGCCACGCACGGGCACTTTGACCATGTGGTGGGTGTGCCTTTTCTCAAACGGCTCACGGGCGCACCTTTCTGGATATCGCGTGGCGAATGGGAACTGTGGGCGCAATATGCGCACGAGCATCCGGTCTATCTGGGATTGCCGCCGGGCGAGCCGCTGCCCCCGCCCGACCGCTTCCTGCAGGAAGGCGACACCTTTCAGGTGGGCAACTTGGCGTTTCAGGTGCTGTCGCTCAAAGGACATGCACCGGACCACCTCGGCTTTCTGCTACAGGCGCAGCCCCTCCACCTGTTTTGTGGCGATGCCATCTTCGCCGGCAGCATCGGGCGCACCGACATCCCCTACGCCGACCATGCAACCTTGCTCCAGCACCTGCATACCCGCGTGCTAACCCTACCAGACGACACCCTCCTGCTGCCCGGACACGGTGCTATCACCACCGTCGGCACCGAACGCCAGACCAACCCCTTCTTGTAGGAGCGGCACTTTTGCCAGCATCGTCTTCGTCAGATGCGGCACCAAATCCCGATAGAGGCTCTGCAAATACGCCTGCACACGCTCGCTGTTCAGGTATCGCTCCAACGCCGACCAATCCACTTGCACACCATCGTTCGGGATCAGATGATACTCCTCCCGCCACGGATAACATCGCCAATCCACGGCACAGACGAGTCGCGCCCCCTTCGTGTGTCCCACCACCAGATGCGGCTCCCCATAAAACTTGCGAAGCCGAACCGCATCTTCCCGCCGCATCCACCACCCCGAATGACAACGCTCGTAATCGATCCAACCCGACTTCAGGTTGCGACCCGTCAGCACAGGCACATAGCCTTCACACGGCGACGATACCACAAGACCGCTCCGACGAAATTCGGGACTTCGCGCAGCAAAATGAATCTGAAACAGCGTCCCAAGCGGAATGCCCGACTGCTCAAACGCCAGCCACTCCGGCGTCTCAAACCGAATCAACCCACCATCATAACTCTCTTTATGCAATACCAACTTCGATTCACCCAAACAACCTGTCCAATCATAAAGCCAAAGCCCCCTCCCCCCTAAAGTGAACCGCAAAATCACACATGAGACATTCACTTTCGGGAACACACGCCCCACATAGAACACCTCTAACCCACCGCGTTGCGCCAAGAATCGGCGCAACAACACGAAATCGTCCAGCACAAGCCAAGTGGTCGGCACGATAAAAACTAACCTGCCACCCGACTTCAGCAAGCGCACACCCTTCTCCATAAACGCGCCATACAGGTTGTATTTCCCGCGCCAGGTACAAATGCGCCGCTTGTACTCCGCCTTGCGCTCACGCAACACATGGAGGGGATAATGCGATTCATCCCCCACAATCCCGTATGGCGGGTTGCCAATGACAATATCAAACTTCTCGTTCGGTTCCCAGAGCAGAAAATCGGCTTGTATTACTTGGACAATGCCACCTCCACTCCCCCCGACATCGCTTATCGCATTGCAGTTTTTACCCCCTCCTTTAGGTTCCCCTAATGAGGGCAAGGGGTGGCAGGGATTAATTTCCACGCCGATTAGTTTGTGATGGAAACCAAAGGTCTCACCGAAACATCGCAAAAACCGTCCATCCCCGCAAGCAGGCTCCAACACCGCTGATGGGTTAGCACGCGGCGCCGCCAACTCCACCATCCGTTGCACTATCTCAAAAGGCGTCGGTACATGCCCAATCGAACGCGATGGATGAGAAAGCACAATTTTATCCCCGGGCGTAGCCACTTCGAAACCGCTCCCGAAGCACATTCAACGGCTGCAAACATCCCGCCTCAGCATCAAAATACCACCAACAATCCCAGCCATTGGCAGGTGCGTGGGCGATTTGCCGTGCCACTTGATGGATGGAGCCTTCCTGCCCATCTTTGTAGCGGATGTGCCCATTCGCCAGCACAACTGCCCAACGCTCTAAATCCTTGTTGAAATAGACCCGATTGCCCGGCGGAAGATACCCGCTCTCCACGAGCAACCCAAACGGCACACGCAGACGATGTGTGCGCGAGCGACCGCTCAACCCAACCCCATCTGAAAGGTGGCTTGCTAGGTAGGGTTGCACCTGCTCGATTCGTTGGCGGGCGATTTGCACATAGCGCTCGTCTTTCTCGATGCCAATCCATCGGCGCCCCAGCTTTTTGGCAACCGCACCCGTTGTGCCTGTGCCGAAAAAGGGATCCAACACCACATCGCCCGGCTTCGTGCTTGCCAGAATGACCCGATAGAGTAAGGCTTCGGGCTTTTGAGTGGGGTGCGCCTTTTTGCCGTCAATCCGAATGCGCTCTTTGCCAGTGCAGACAGGAATATACCAATCACTGCGCATCTGCAACTCTTCGTTCAACGCCTTCATATCATGGTAATTGAAGGTGTAAGGTTTGCCCTGTGTCTTTTGCGCCCATATCAGCGTCTCATGCGCATTCGTGAAACGAACACCTTTGAACTGGGGTGTTGGATTGGCTTTTATCCACACAATATCATTCAAAATCCAAAATCCCAAATCCTGCATGATTTTGCCGATGCGGAAGATATTATGATAGGTGCCGATGACCCAGATGGTGCCCGTGTCTTTCAGCACACGCCTTGCGGCGGTGAGCCACTGCACGGTGAACCGATCGTACTCTTCGAAGCTGGCGAACCGATCCCACTCATCGTCCACGCTGTCCACGCGGGTCAGATTCGGGCGATAGAGTTCCTGCTGCAGCTGCAAGTTATAGGGTGGATCGGCGAATATCATATCGACGCACGCTGCCGGCAGCTGCGCCATCAGCTCCACACAATCTCCATGCAGAACCTGATCCAATGGCAGGGTAGCCCCCATGCGGATGCCTCCATGCAAATTTGTAAGGGCACACCGCCGTGTGCCCCTCTCTCAAGGGGATTCATTTTCCCTCAGGTCCCCGCATTTCCCCTCCAGGGGAAAATCCGGGTTCACGCTCCCACCACCTCCAGTTTCATATAGCGTTCGCGCTGTTCTTGTGGCAGGGTGCGCCAGATGAGGAACTGCTTGCGCAGGATGTTCAGGAAGCGGCGATTGACCCGTTTCCAGTTGGCGATGTCCCCGCTGAGGCGTGTGAGGGTGAGGCGAATGTCGTACACGCCCTCGTACTCGGTCGGCACAATCTCGATGCGCACATGCTGGCTCACGCCGAGATCGAAGGGGGCAATCCATGCGTCGCATTCCACGCGGTAGCCCTCGCCGTGGGTGGTCTGGAAGGTGTCGGTGCGCACCGATTGAGTGATGAACTCGCCCACCGAGTATTCCTCGTAGGCGTGAAACCACTCGGCAAGGAAGCCCGACAGCCCATGCGCCTGGACGCTCGTCACGGAAAAAGGCAGGGGGATGCGCCACAGGTCGCCCTCCGGTTCGGGTAAACGCCAGGTGCGCTCCTCCGCCGGGGTCGCCACCTCCGACGCCTTGCGAGCGGGGTAAATCGTCGAAAGCAGCACCACACCCACCACCACAACCGTCGCGAAAACTGCCGAGAGCGACGAGAAGTTCAGATAGAGCTGGGGAAACCAGCCCGTCAGCACGATGATTTTGGCGACCAGCTGCGCCACGAAATAGCCCGCCACCGAACCCAGCACCGCGTACACCAGCGACTCCGCGAAAAAGAGCATCGCCACATGGTTGGGCGCCAAACCCACCGCACTGAAGATGCCTATCTCGCGCACCCGCTCGTAGACCGAACCCAACATCGTGTTGAACACAATCAGCGCGGCAATCACGATGGGCAGGATGATATACTCCAAGCCTTGCCCGGTGGTCGCCTGAATGGTGCTGTAGCGCACGATTCGGTCACCCAGCCCCGCATACAGGTTCAGCCCCAAGCGCGGCATCAGCTCCTGTTTCAGGATGCGGTAGACCTCCTCGCGTGTGGCAAACTCAATCGCCAGCGAGTAGATATTCCCGCCCAGATTAATCACGGTGTCATAGGGCATGAAGACCACCACATCCGGTTCGATGTGGACATACTCGCGGAATCCGCCTTCACCGCCCTGCCGCCCCTGACTTTGCAGTCGCTGCATCAGGATAAAGTCCACAGGCGTCAGCGGCTCGGTGTCCAGGTCCGATATGCGCTTGAGCGTGTTCGGGTCTAAGATGCCGATGACCGTGTAGTCCACGCCGGCGAACTGCACGCGGGCACGCCCCACATCCGCAGGTTTGATGCCGAGTGTGTCGGCGATATTGGCGGGTAGCACAAGCGCTTCCCGATCGTCTTCGGCGAACCAGCGTCCAGCCACCAGTGCCTCCTGGATACGGGTGACCCGCGCCTCATCTGCCGTCATGCCCACAACGGCACGCGCGCTGAAACGGCGGTCGGCACGGATGAGCGTAATGAACGCCTGCTCGCCAATCTGCGTGCCGAAGAACCACGCACGCGGGGCGACGGCACGGGTCGCACCGAACTCGTCGCGCATCAGCCTGTAAGCCGATTCGCGCAACGGCTGCCAGTCGGGCGTGCGCATCATAATCCCGCTATAGCGCGGCTTGCCCGGTGCCGGCACCTCATTGAAACGCAGCACATTCACGATGGAGGTGAACGAGAGGACGACAAAGGTAATCAGCACCAGCGACAGGCTGGTCATGAAGGTGCGCAGCGCACGGCGCCGCATGTTCGACACCCCCAGATTGAACGCCGCCATCGCCACGCTCATGCGCCCGATGTCCGCCCGATGTGTGCCCATCACCTGCTTCTGAATCGCCCGCAACTGCTCCTCGAACTTGCCCGAAATGAACACAGCCACAATCAGCGAGAGCGCGCCCATCGTGAAGGCGATAAAGACAATCACCGGGTTGCCCGTTATCTCAAAAGCGGGATGGATATAGCGAAAGGCAAGAAACACCGCCACGAAAATAAGGGAAGCGTAGGTGAGCTGGCTCTTGAGGTTAGGGGCAGCAAAAAGCAGTCGCTCCATAAAGTAGGCGAAGGGTATCAGCAACGCCAGATAGAAGATAACGCCGTTGACCACATCGTTGGCGGTCGCCCGCACATCCGGGTAGGCACGCGCCGCATAGCCCCATGCGGCACGCGCGTACACATCGAGGGCGGCATAGTCGCGCTGACGCAGCGCCTGATGCGCCTTATCCAACGCCTCCTTCGCTGCGGCATGCAGCTCATTAATGCCCAGATTGACGATGCGGTGCTTCGCCAGCATCCGGATACGGTGGTCGTTCAGGGTGTACATATCTTCTGCCACGCGCAGCGCGGTGAAGGCGATGGCGCCGCCGCGGGCAATCAGGTCGCGCTCCGTCAGCGTGCGCGGGTCGAAAGTGGGCACGGTGAAGCCCTGTGCCTCGCGCGGGTCGCCCCCTACCAGGTAGCCTTTGCCTTCCGGGTTGTCAGGAGTGGCGTTAATCAGGAGCATCCGATCGGCGCCCGGTCCCATCCCCATCTTAATCTTCAGGCGAGAGCCGGGCTGCGAAAAGATGACCGCCACATCCTCCACATAGCTCGATAGCGGCACATCCTTTGGGGTCATGATGTAGCCGTACATGCGTGGCTCACCGTTCGTGTCGCCATCGTAGATGTCAATGCTGGTCAGCGGCGCCAGCGTCTGGGGGTCCACCAAATCATAAAGGGAGGTCGCCACGCAGCGGAACACCACGATAGGGGTCTCTTTGTCGCCTACCGTCATCGAGATAGTCAGCGGGTAATAGTGCGCCCCCTGAATACCCATATCGGGCGCATAGTCGATGGCGCCCGTTTCGGGATCGAGGTGATAGGCGGCGATATCGAACAGGCGGTTCCAGCCGTAGGCGGTAATGGGCGGGATGCCCACGAAGTTGAATCGCGCCTGCTCGTGTGGGATAGGGCTGCTGTCGTCCACAATCTGAATCATGTTGCCGCGCACGCCCATGAGCGATTTCATCCAGTGGCGCACGACAGCGATGGAGCCATTAATCGGCGTGTTGGGCAGGAAGCTTTTGTTCGGGTCAAACAGGTAGACATTGCCGTGCAAGCGTCCGAAGCCGCCCTGCAAGCGTAATCGCGCCCACTGCGACGGTTCATCGATGGGGAAGCGGGGTCCTGGGGTGCCGCGCTCGTTCGTGTCGTTCAGGATGTGGTGGAACAGGCAGGCAAGGGTGCGGGTCTGCAACGCAATATTGGCGATATTGCAGTTCTCGAAGGTATCGAGCGGGGTATCCACCAGCGGGCGGGCATCTTCAATAGTGGCGAAGGTGATGCCCCACGCGCCGGCAAGGGTGGCAGCCTCGGCATCGAAAGCGGGCTTGCCCGGAATATAGGTGCGCCAGTAGCGTCCCTGCACCATGTTGATGCCGTCGGCGAACAGCTTGCTCGAGGCTGTGCCCAACACCGGCGCGATACGGTCGGCATGCTCGCGCAGCACACGCCCCAATTCCGAGAAGTAGCGCTGGATGTCCTCGCGCATGTCGTAGAACCAGCCCTTGTAGAACACCCCCACCCCCCTGGAGCGGCTGGCGAGGTCCAATCCCACAAACAGGTAGATATCGGGCGGCTTGCGTCGATCGCCCAGCGCCCGCTCCAACACATTCGGACGGCTCCATTCGGGCAGCCGCCGCTCGATGAACTGCCGAACACCCTCCAGCGCCTGAAAATGCGCCCCGTTCGCCACAAACATCACGCTGCGCCTGGGCGGATACTTTTTGAAAAGCCGTGCTAACTCCAGCATCGCCGCGATGCCCGTGGCGCTTTCCGCCCCCGGCGCCAGCGACGGCACGATGGAGATCGAGTCATAATATGCCGTGATGACAATCCACTGATGGCGCAGTTTGGGGTCGCTGCCGCGAAGGGTACCGATGATGTTATAAGCCTTACGCTTCTGCCACACCTGTCGGCAGGTGAGCCGAACGCGCAGGTCGGGTCGAGTGGCGGCGAGGGTGAGCAACTGCGCCGCATCACGGCGTGTCAGATAGAAGCGCGGGATATCGATGGGGATGCCGATGAACTTCGCCTCCGCCTCGCCACGCTGGGTGCTTTCTGGCTCGATGAAAATCACCGCTTTGGCGCCCAGTCGGGGTGCATTCAGCCAGTTGGAGCCGCAATTGAAATCCGTTAGGACGATGCTCCCCTCGACCTCTTTGCCGCGAAACCGCTCCAATCGAGCATCGCCCACATAGAGGAGCGGTCCCGTAATCCCGTTCGGCGGTAGCTGCGAGGTGCGCACCAAATTGGGCCAAAGCGGGTAAAGCCGAATGGGTCGGGTCGGCTGCCCTCCCTGCTGCATGAGCGGCTGCAGAAAGGCACCCTCATCGATGGGGACGCTCACTTCGAACGGTTCGCGGCGCACCTCCTGCAAGCCCAACGCTCGGAACTGCTGCTCGATGTAGTCGGCGGCGCGCTCCGCGCCCGGATAGCCTGCCACGCGTGAGCCTTGCGCCGCCATCCAGCGCACCGTCTCGGTTAGGCGCGCCTCGGCAATCTCGCTTGCCAACTGCCGGTAGCGCGCCTGCAACGCCGCCGTGTCAACCTGCTGCCCGATTCCGAAGGCGCACAAAAGCCATAGGAACCCACCACACAAAAGGGCGCGTGCCTTCATCCCCCTCTCGATTCGGCACCACCGCCAAAGTTCCTTTTTTGGTGGCTAATTGCGGAGCGGTTTGCCCGTCTCCAGCATGTGGCGGATGCGCTCGTGCGTCTTGGCAGTCTGGCAAAGCTCGATAAACACCTCGCGTTCCAGCGCGTGGAAATGCTCCTCTGGCAGCGGTGTCGCCGAGCGGATAGCACCCCCTGTCATCACATAGGCGATTTTCTCGGCAATCAGGCGGTCGTGGTCGGAAATCTGTTCCGCCTTGTGTGCCCAGTGAACTTCCATCATCAGTCGGGCGAAGCCGTTTTCACCCACCGCCAGAATGGGGGTTGGGCGCGGGGGACGATAGCCCGCACGCGAGAGCGCCAGCACATGCTGCTTCGCTTCGTAAAGCAGGCGGTCGATGTTCCAGCAGAGCGTATCGTGCGGGCGTAAGAAGCCGAGCCTATAGGCTTCGAAGGCGTTGTTGGATCGCTTGCCGAAGGCAACTGTTTGGAACACCGCCCGCAGATGGGGAAGCGGGTCATCATCGGGCGGGAGATTCTCCAACGCGCGGCGCGTCATCAGCGTCGTGCCGCCACCCGCAGGGATGAGACCCACGAGGGCTTCGGGCAATCCGAGGCTCGCATCCACATGGGCATGCACATGGGCGCATGGCAGCACCACCTCCAGCCCACCGCCGAGTGCGTAGCCGTGAACAGCAGCCACCACCGGCACGATGCAACTCCGAATGCGCTGGCTCAACCCTTGCAGCAAGCGCAACCCCTCGTCCAGACCCTGCCAATCCTCCGCCGCGATGTAGTCCAAAAAGAGATGGAGATTGAACCCCGCCGAGAACATCCGCCCCTGATTGCCAATCACCACGCCGGCAAACTCGCGCTCGGCACGCTCCAGCACATGGTGCATAAAGCGCATCAAGTCGGGTGTCAGCACATTCGCTTTGGTGCGGAACTCGAGGCAGACCACATCATCGCCGAGGTCGATCAGCCGTGCCTCCCGATGCTCCTCGAGGAGCTTGCCCGCGCGCACGAGGTCATCCAGCTGGATGAAGAAGTGGGGCGTTGTGAGGGGCACATAGTCCCCCTCCTCGTCGCGCGGTTCGAAATAGACGCGTGTGGTGCCCATCGTGGCGTAGAAGCGGGTCAGCCCGGCGTTTTGGAGGGCGCGGAGCGTTTGGGGCATCTCCGGCAAATTCAGCTGGGCAAGTGCTTCGCGCCCCGCCTCATCGAGTGCATCCCAGCTTTCGAAGACACCCAGCTCCCAGTTGTAGCCCAAGCGCATCGCCATATCCAGCGAGGGGATGTCGTATGCCACTTCGGGCATCACCGCCGCCCCATACGCCAGCGGCAGCAGGAACGCCTCCCGACAGAAGGCGCCATACGGGTCGGGCAGTTGGAGCAGGGCGCGCATCCGCTCCGCAAGCGGCGCAGCAGCGAGGGCGGGATCGAGGGGCAGCTGCGGCTCGCGACGCGGACGATAGCGGAATGTCTCGAAGTCAAGGGTCAGAATCTCACGCCCCTCACGCTTATAGAAGCCCGCGCCCGTCTTCTCGCCCAGCCGACCCTGCTCAATCAGCGCGTCCCACAAAGGCGGCATCGCCAGCGACTGAATATAGAAATCCTCTGGCAACCGCTCCTTCTGGTTGCGAATGATGTTGTGCGCCACATCCAACCCCACCAAGTCGGCGAGGCGAAAGACGCCACTGCGTGGGCGACCAATAAAGGGTCCAAGCAGCCAGTCCGCCTCTTCGGGCGTGATGCCGTAATGGAGGGCACTTGCCAGCGCCCGCATCAGCGCGTAGATGCCGATGCGCGTGGTGATAAAACCGGGGCGGTCTTTCGCCAGCACCACCCGCTTGCCCAGTAGCCGTTCGGCAAAGGCGGTGAAATGCGTCACCAGGTCGGGATCGGTCTCGGCGGTGGGGATGAGTTCGAGCAGGCGCATCAGCCGTGGCGGGTTGAAAAAGTGCGTGCCCAGAAAGCGGCTCCGCAGGTTAGGGGGCAGCGCGTCCGCTATTTCGGCGATGCCCAGCCCCGAGGTGTTCGTGCTAAGCACCGCGGCGGGGTTCACCCGCTTCGCCACCCGCGCCCATAGCTCCCGCTTCGGCTCGATGCGCTCGATAATGGCTTCCAACACCCAATCGGCGTTCTCGACCGCATCCAGATGGCTGTCCACATTGCCCGGCGTGATGAGGGTGGCATCTTCGGCTTGGTAGAAGGCACCACTCTGCTGCAGTTTCTCCAGCGCTTGGAACGCCACATCGCCCACATCGAGCAGGCTCACGCGCCAGCCAACACTGGCTAACAGCGCGGCGATGCCACTGCCCATCGTGCCCGCGCCCAGCACCACCGCATGCCCTCTGCGACGATTCCCGCTCACCATAGTGAGAAGGATACCCCACCGCTGCCAACGGTTGCGTTTCCATCGGCGTTTGGGGGGCGTGGGCGGGCTGTGCGGTATAATGTTTGCCGAGATGAGCGAGCGGAAGCGGGTGCTGACAGGCGATCGACCAACGGGCAAACTCCATCTGGGGCACTATGTCGGCTCGCTGCAGAATCGGGTCAAACTGCAGGAGGAATATGAGTGCTACTTCCTGATTGCCGATCTGCACATGCTGACCACGCGCCCCACACGCGAGGACATCGAGGAGATGCGCGAGAACATCCGCGAGATGGTGCTGGACTATCTGGCGGTGGGAATCGACCCGTCGAAAGCCACGATTTATCTCCAATCGGCAGTTCACGCGGTCTACGAGATGAACCTCTTTTTTGAGATGCTGGTGACGCTGCCGCGCCTGACCCGGCTGCCCAGCCTGAAGGAGATGGCGCGGGCAGCCCACATCGACGAGGATGCCCTGCCGTTTGGGCTGGTGGGCTATCCAGTGCTGCAAGCCGCCGATATTCTGATGCCGCGCGCCCATCTGGTGCCCGTCGGCAAGGACAACGAAGCCCATGTGGAGATTACCCGCGAAATCGCCCGCCGATTCAATTCGCTCTATGGCGAGGTGTTCCCTATTCCCGAAGTGATGCTCAGCGATGTGCCCACGCTGGTGGGTATCGACGGCAAGGCGAAGATGAGCAAAAGCCTGGGGAACGCCATCTTTCTGTCCGATGACCCCAAAACGGTGGAGAAGAAGGTGCGCCAGATGTATACTGACCCGAAGCGCATCCACGCCCATATCCCCGGCACGGTGGAGGGCAACCCGGTGTTTATCTATCACGACATCTTCAATCCCAATCGCGAGGAGGTGGAGGACCTCAAGGAGCGGTATCGCACAGGGCGCGTGGGCGATGTGGAGGTCAAAGAGAAGCTGGCGCGTGCCCTGAACGCTTTTTTGGACCCCATCCGCGAACGGCGCGCCCAGTTCGCCAAAGAGCGCGGACTGGTCGAAGAGGTCATCTATACGGGCACGCTCAAGGTGCGCACCCTCGCGGAAGAGACGCTGGACATGATGAAGCGCGCGATGGGGCTACGCGGTATCTGGCGCGCCATCGAGCGCAAAGCGCGTGAGCGCAT
>Ga0079995_1055250_pt1 | contig 28364 bp, 19 predicted proteins | sample FaiFalFF_MnMetaG_2_FD_69198 | JGI IMG/M metagenome (GOLD analysis project Ga0079995, IMG submission 69198) | Freshwater microbial communities from Yellowstone National Park, Wyoming, USA - Fairy Falls C (FF_Mn_C) (SPADES assembly) (version 4) | ecosystem: Environmental > Aquatic > Freshwater >...
TTGCGGGAGATGTCGGAATTCTTGCTGGTGTAGGCTCTTTTCCACCATCTGCACTTGATGTTCTATCTTTTGAGATCGTGACAAAAAATTTAATTTTCGCATTTGCGCGTTCATACGACGCGATAAAAGAATACGATATCTACGATGAAGATAGCGACGGGCAAAAAAGCGTGGTATCTCTAATTTACAACATACCTTTTTTTGAGCCAGATTCTCAAAGTGAGCAAGATATTGAAGCTACCGAGAAAGCTTGGTTTGTTCAAGTCTTTTGGTTTCTTGATGCTATTTTAAAAGGAGTTTTGAGGTCTCTTGATGGTAAATCAGAAAAATTTTACGATTCGTTGAAATCAAGAGCAGATATTGTGGGAATAAACTACTACAATAGAATCAAAATAAAATATGTTCCTATTATCCCTGAGAAAAATATTGTGTTTTTACCTAAATTTCCGGCTTGTCCAAGTTATGAGCCATCGGATGAATGTCCTTACGGTATGAGCGAAGTTGGTTGGGAAATTTATCCACCAGGTATATATGAAGTTATAAAAGCTGTTTGGGGAAGATACAAAGATTTAGGATTACCTATAATGATTACTGAAAACGGTATAGCTGATGCAAAAGACTTAAAAAGACCTGAGTTTATAAAAGAGCATGTGAAATTTGTAAAGAAAGCGTTAGATGAGGGAATACCAATTTTGGGATATTTTTATTGGGCGCTTATAGACAACCTTGAATGGAATTCGGGATATGGCAAAAAATTTGGACTGATAGAAGTTGATTTTTCATCTCCGGAAAGAAAAAGAACTTTGAGAAAAAGCGCATTTACTTTCAAAGAAATAATAGAAAAAGAAAAATAAGTAGGTAACCATGATATCATCAAATCAACATAAGAATATATATCAGAAAATATAAGAAACTCCTGCCTGAATGAATATAAAGTTCAAATCCTTAATGTTGAATTCAAAAAACTGGGTTTCGCTCATTTTTATCAAGTTCATAAGATAAGAAATAGAAACAGAAAAGATTGGGAAAGATTTTCCGAATGTAAGAGAAATTGAAGGTTCTGTTCCAAGAATCGCTGTGTTTTCTTTTATTTTTTCAAATTCAATTTGGGAAAGATTCAGAATGAAAGAATTTTTTGCTTTTATTGAAAATTTTGGGGTTATTTTCCTTTGCAATCCGAAAGAGACTCCCGGAAGCAAGGAATAAATTTTTATGTTATCAAGTAATGCTAATGTTTGAGGTTTTAATCCAAATATGAAGTTCAAGATTTTTGTTGAATAAATCATTTCAAGGTTAGCGCCGGTGCGAAGGGCAGTCCTCCCAAAGTTTGTACCAGCTCCTAATTCCCAGTTTATATCGTATCCTATTTTTTTACCAATAACTCTGATGTTTAGAGTTTCAGATAGTCCCCCATATTCAAGATTTATTTTTATAATATCATCTAATTCTGATTCATGTCTTATTGCAAACTTCAATTCTTTTTCGTTTTTTTCTAATACTTTAATTTCTCCTGCCGATGTTAATATAGAAATCGTAGAGGAGTCCATGAATACTGTGTTTCCTGCTTTATCTTTTATTTTTAAAGTTATTATGACTTCGTCTTTTCCATCGCCTTTTATAAAGCTCTTATTTTGTTTTTCTGCATATATGTATCTTGGTTTTCCTGGGATTAGTGAAATTTGTGTTGCTGCCCGGAGGAATATTGATTCTTTTTGGTTTTCATCTGATGTAAACTCAGTTTCAAAATTTATCTCAACATTATACCTTTGAACTTCATCTGGCATTTTTTCTGCCCAGAATAAAAAATACTGACCTGTTTTGTCCTTTTTACTTTCTATTTTCCCAAAGCTTGTGCGTACTTTTATTGGAATTTCTTCTGGTTTTATCTTTTCACCAGTTATATCTTCTATTTCAACTTTGAGTTTTACTTTGTCCTCTCCGGTAGCTTCTGCTGAGCTTTTTTCTGGGTAGATTGAAATATTGTATGGAATTCTTTTAATTTCGGTTTTTAGAGTTTTATCATCAAAAGATATGTTATATCTCCCAAATCCTGGTATCAGGACTAATGAATATTCATTTATTTTTGACACTTTGTATTCTTGGCTGAAATCATCTTTTGTGATTTTTATTTCGCTTTCTGCTGTTGTTATTTTATCTGTTGCTATTTTATCTTTTGTTATTATAAGAATTTTTTTACCGATTTTTATAGGTTTGAATTTAATTTTTGGTTCTTCAAATTTGTATTCTGGGATTTGAATTTCCTCTTCGGTTTTGTTTCCTGCTTTATCTTTGAGAACTATCTTGAATTTTCTTTCACCTGGAAAAATATTAAATGATACGGAGAATTTTCCTCTTTTATCTGAAGTGAATTTGATTATTCTTTCTCCTATTTTTATTTCTCCTCGGCTTTCTGGTTCGGTTTCTCCTTCAAATGTTATCCTTGTAGGTATTTTTATCTTGCCAAAAAAGTAAAATGTATTTTCTTTCTCTCCGTTTGTTTTTTTTGATGATAAAAAAAGTATGTCTTCGTAGGGAGTTTTCAAATATCTTTTGTACTTCAATTTTATTCTATTATTATCTTTGTTTATTTCTAATATTTTTCCGTAGTAAGCTTCTCCATTTATTTCGTCTCCTTCCGGTATATCAAAATTCATTTCAACGATTTCAGGTGATGTTAAATTAATTTCCGGTTCTTTTTCTTGTCTTGAAAAACATTTTTTGTGAATTTTTACTCTTTCCTTTTCTTTGTCTTTGTATATAACTTCAAATTCTTCTTCATCTTTATAGATTAGCTTCCATACTGAATCTTTTATCTTTTGGTTTTCTATACCCTCAATTTTTTCTATTGTGTCTTGAATTATGTTCTGTGATATTGAGACAAGATAAAACTCTTCTTTTATGCCGCATATAAATTCATTTTCTGTGAGTATAAACTGCGATGTAATAATAAGTATAAAAGTAGATATCAATAAATCCATTTTTATTTATAATTGCCATTTTATACTTTTCTTTTTAATTTTTGGAGGAGTAATATCAATTAGTATTTTTTCCTGTTTAATTAATTCAGTTTCTCCGTTAATGCCTTCTGCTATTATTTTCAATTCGTGTTCTCCTTCTTCAAAAGGTATTGAGATATTATATTCTGTACTTTTAGAGTAAAATGGAATGCCGTTTACTATAACCTTTTTTATATTTTCACCTTCTACTTTTATTTTTACCCATTTCCCTTCCTGATTTATTTTCGTGGAGGTTATCTTTAGTTGCTTTCTTTCTAACTCTGGTATGTTAATTTTCCGTTCTGATTTTCCAGATGTAATTTCACCCTCTTTTATTTTTTCTTCTGGTGTTGCGCTTTTTTCTTCTAGCATTTTAAATTTTTCTTGTTCTTTTGTTTGTTCATTTATTTCGGGGGGTTTTTCTGCTAATTTTCTTGATTCTGTTTCTGGTTTGGTTTCCTCCGTAATTTTTCCTGTTTCAATATAAGCTTTTATTTTTTCTCCCTCTTTTAGTCTAAAAGTTTTTTCTTCTATTTTTATATCTGCTTTACCCTTAGCGACTGATATTTCGTTTCCTGATAGCTCTATTTCAGCATAATCTGCTTTTATTTTTAACTTCTCTCCCAGTGAAACTTCTCCACCCTCAACTTTAAGTTTGAGGTTCTTGATTTTATCTCCTGATATTCCTGCCCGCAGAGGTATCCAAACTCCGTTTACGAATATTTTCACATCACCTTTTACGAGCGTTATTGATGGTGATTCTTTTATAAATTCAGAGAAGGTGCGAAAAGATACGAGTAAATACAAAGTTATAATGGTTAATGATATAACTGAATTTAAAATCATATCTTTTTTTGTTTGTTTATCTATGTTTTTGATTTCAGACATAAGATGTCATAAAAAGTTAAGCTTTATCAGTTTATACTAGGTGAGTTTTTGGCTTTTTAATTTCTTCCTTATCCAAAAATTCTTTTATTTCTTTGTTTTTCTCTTTATCTATTTCTATCTTGAATGTTTTGTTATCATCTTCTACGATTATATCACCTTTGAGATTTACGAAAATTGTTTTTGCTATTGTCAGCCCCAGACCTACTCCTTCCCATTTTTTTAAGGTAAAGAAAGGGTCAAAAATTCTTGTCCTGAATTCCTCTGGTATTTTCTCACCATCATCGCTTACCTTTATGAATACGGTTTTCTCTGTTTGACCGAGGGTAATTTTTATTTTTGATTCTGCTGCTAAGAAAGCATTCTTTATAACCTCATGGACTGCTACTTTGAATTGCTCTTCATCAGCATAGATGTTATCTACATCTTCTAATTGAGCCTCTATTTCTTTTCCTTTATCTTTATATTCTTCTATCACATCTGTTAGAATTTTTTTTGGAGATAAAGATATAAATTCTGATTTCATTTGCACCTCAGCAAAGTAGGACATTCTTGCGACTATGTTTTTTATTCTTTCAAGATTTGGGATGACCCTTGAGATGTACTTTTGAACATTTTCATCTTGTACCTTGGCTTTTGCTATTTGTAGGAAGCCGATTGATGACGCGAGGGGATTATTTATTTCGTGTGCGACACCTGCGCCCAAAGTTCCAACAGAAGCCATCTTTTCCGCTATAAGTAGGTCCTCATGCATCTTTTTAAGTTGAGCTGTTCTCTCTTCAACTCTCTTTTCAAGTTCAAGGTTCCATAGTCTGAGTTCTTCCCATGCTTTCTCTATTTCAGATATCATGGTGTGGAAGGCTCTAACAACTTCTCCTACCTCATCTTTTCTTTGAGATATAACTTTTTCTGAAAAATCAAGTTTTGAGTATTTCCTTGCAAGTTCTGATATTTTTGATAGTGGTTTTGTTATTCCTCTTGAAAGAAAGAACGAAACTAAAATAGAAACTAAAAGACCTAAGGAGGTAAAAAGAGTTATCCTGACTTGAATTTTTTTCCAAGTTCTATTTATTTCTGAGTATGGTAAAGATACTACTGCATATATTGGGGTTTGACCTATTTTCCTGAATGCTCTTATCTCTTCATCTCTTTTTATTATACCAGATGATCCTTCAAGATTTTCCTCAATAATTATTTTCCCTCCTGTTCCTATGGAGAATGATTGTATTATTTGATTTATAGGGGAGTTATCTATTGCTATTGTGATGCTGTTGCTGAATACTATGAAGCCATTTTTGATAAAAAAATTTCCTTTTTGATTGTTCTTTGTGTCGGTAAAGCTCAAATCTCCGACGCTTACTTTTCCATCGCTTATGAAAGCTATGTTTTTGAAGTTTTGAAGCAATTCACTAAATAAAATAAACCTCTGCTCATCAGAGAGTTCGCTAAACCTCTTTGTGGATGAAATCACGGTTGTAGTAGTAGTTTCAATATATCTTGCAATTGCGTCAGATATATTTTCTGCGGTGAAGGAAAGCATATTCTGAACTCTCTCCTCATATTCCTTTTTGACGAAAAGTATTCCCCATAAAGATGAAATCCCACCTGAACAAAAAACTAAAAGTACAGAAATCAAAAGTACTTTGTGAAAAATCTTCATATTAAAAATTTTATTTATAATGGAAAAGGCAGAGGAGATTTTGAAACCTTTTGGTTTTGAAACTTTTTGGAAGTGCATGACATTATTTTTAAAAGAAAATTAAAATATATAAGAAGGCTTATATTGTTTGAAAAAAGTATTCTTAAAGTTTTCTGAAAGTAGGATTTAATTTTTGTAAAGTATGAAGAAAAAAGAGAAGAAGTTGGAGGAGTTAGCGGAATTATCTCTGCTCACATCGTCTATAATGCATGATATAAGAGGATATCTTGCATCCATAAAAGGTAATGCAGAAATAGGAGCTCGCATAACAGCTGACGATAAAGCAAAAGATAAATTCTTGAAAATTGTTGAGATTGTAAATCAGGCTTCTGATATGATAGAGACTTTTAGGAAACTCTACAAGGGAGAAGAAGAGTTAGAGCAAGAGGAGTTTTATATAGGTGATTCTGTGGGGTTTGCACGAAAACTCCTTATGTCAAAGCTCTCTGGAATAAATTTTGAAGTTAATCTACCTGAGATAAGATTAAAATGTAAAAAAAAGTTAATAGATCAAGTTTTTATAAATCTTATCTCAAACGCCGCTGAAGCCCTTGAAAATTCTTCAAAAAAAATAATAAGGATATGGTGCGAAGAAAAAAATAATAATTTCAGCGTTTTTGTGGCAGATTCTGGTCCAGGGATTCCAAAAAATATAAGAAAAAGAATATTTTCACCTTTCTTTACAACAAAAGAAAAAGGTACAGGAATGGGACTTTATATAGTAAAGAAAATTTTGTCAAAAGTTGGAGGAAAAATAAGATTAGTTGATAGCAAAAGTACAGCGAACTTTGAAGATATGAATACAATTTTTGAAATTATCTTACCGGGTAAAATAGTGGTAAAATAAAAAATAATGAAATTGAGAAAATGGATAATAGAGAAATAAATAATAGATGATAATAAATAATCATTGCTTTTGTGTAAAGATATGAGTAAGGTTTTAATAGTTGATGATGAAAAAGATGTTGCAGATGTTTTAGCGGAAATATGCCAACTTGAAGGTTATGAGACAGAGTGGGCTCCTACCGCTGAGAGTGGATTGAGAAAGCTTCAATTTGATCAAAATATAGTAGTTGTTCTTTTAGATAAAAATCTGCCGGGAATGAGCGGTCTTGACTTTGTGAAAAAAGCAAAGAATGAGCTCAAATCTTATGCCCAAATAGTTCTTGTGACAGGTTATCCTTCCGCCGAAGCTTTCAGGGAAGCTATAAAATCTGGAGCTTATACATGCCTCAAAAAACCTTTTGATATGAACGAGGTTATAAGGATTGTCAAAGATGCTCATAAGCACTATGAAAGAGCTAAACAGTTAAGACAACTTTTTGTAAGAGATGAAGAAAAAGCTTTGCAAGAATCATTAGAGAGACTAAGAAAATAATTAACCAAATCTTCTTAAAATTTCTTCTTGGCTTAAAGGTTTTGCTAAAAGGAATCCTTGCACCATATCGCAACCCAAAGATTCCGCTTTCTCTAAATCTTCTTTTTTTTCTACGCCTTCTGCTACCACCTTTTTACCTTTTGTATGGACAGTGTCAATTACTGATTTTGTCAAAAGGATTGAAAGTTCGTTTTCTGTGAAATTTTCTATTGGGTTTTTATCTATTTTGAGAATTTCAAAAGGTATTTCGCTTAAAATTGAAATTGAGCTTTGTCCCGATCCAAAATCATCTATGGAAAAATTAAATCCTTTTTCTTTCAGTTTTTTTATTATGTTTTTTGCCCTAATTATGTCAGAGTAAGTTGATTTTTCAGTTATTTCAAGATATATCTTTTCGGGTTCTATACCGAATCTATTTGCTTTCTCTTCCATAAGTTCAGTTATTTCAGGTATGATAAGGTGCCGAGGAGATATATTTATGGCAAAATTATATTTTTTTAGCTTTGCTTCTACTTCAAATACTCTTTCAAATATGTAATCTAAAACTTCATCTATTAATCCGGTTTTCTCCGCTAATGTTATTACCTTTTCTGGGTTTACTCTTTTGCCTTTCCACCTGAGTAAAGCTTCAAATCCTTCTGGTTTCATATCTTCTATCTTGAATATGGGCTGATACACTAAAAATAACTCTTTTTTCAAAAGTGCATTTAGTATCTCCGATAATATCTCTCCTTCCTCAATAATTTCTTTTGATGAAATTTCTGAGAATTCTGTGATTTTTCCTAAATATTCTGCCGCTCTTTCTGCAAAAGAGAGGAGTCTATCGGAAATGTAAGAGTCAGACGGGAAAAAACTTATTCCTATACTTGGTGAAACCTTGAATGTCAGACCTTGGTAATTTATGTGTTTTGTTAAATTGTTTATCAGAGCTCTGGCAAAATTCAAAGCTTCTCCTTTGTAGTTTTCATCATTTAATTTTTTAAATATTGCAAAATTTTTAAACGAAGCTCTGCCAATTATATCCTCATGGTGAGAAGCCTTCCTTATTTCTTCTGCTATAAAATCTACTATTTTATTGCTTAAATCTTCTCCAAAAAAAGAATTTAAGATGTCAAGAGAGTTTATACGAATTACAAACATAGCAAATTTATTTTTTTCATCAGCATCTTTCAAGATATTTTCAACTTCATATAAAAAAGTTAGTCTTGTAGGAAAATCACTTACTATATCATGTGTTTGAAGACGCCTTATATGAAAATCTTTCAATCTAATTGATTTTCTTTGGCTTATTTCTCTTTTGATTACAAGTGGTAATTTTTCAATATCACTGAAACTTAAAACATCTTTTATTATGTCTCCTATCAAATTACCTAATTTCATAATATCATCTTGATTAACTTTGTCAGTGGAAATCAAAACTATTGGCGGGAATTCCTCATTATCTTTTTTCTTCTCATAACTTTCAGATATTTCTGAAATACTTTTGTAGTCAGCAATTACTATATCTGCATTTGAATACTCATATGGTTTCTCCATATAGAAAAAATTTGATATAATATCCTCTATTTTTTTAATCTTGTCATCAGCCAAGCCGTGAAATTTTATTTTAACCTTAATTTTTCTCCATTTCTCCATAAATTTTCCGCCTTTTTAAATTTTGATTTCTTGAAAATAATATCTTTCTTCTAACTATAAATAGAGTGAAGAATAAGAATAAGAGGGCAGTTTCTCTGAACGATGAGCATCCTACCGCTGATTTCTCCTTGTGTTCTTGGGTTAGATATATGTTTTCGGTATCTGATGGTTTTGAAGTATAACGGGGCGAAAAGTATGAATTCTCTTTTTGTTCAGAGAAAGATGAGTTGTATCTATCGTGAGCAAATTCTCTCCACTCCAAACTAAAATCTACATCTCTTGTAATTCTATATGTAAATATAGTTCCAGTAGCTCCTGTGGAAAATGCTATTGCTATTGAGAACTCCAAAGAACCATCACCATCTATATCCCCCAAAACAGGTGAGGAGGCAATAGACCCCCCAGAATATGTGAAAGGAAAAGGATAAATCTGAGAAAATGATTCATTAAAAACAAATACCTTATTGCCAGTTCCTACGACAAGTCTTGGGGAATTATTTTCCATATAAACTCCAAAAGATGCTCCGGGCGAAGGTGCTATCGTAAAAATACTACTTATTTGAGAGCAATCAGTTGCACTTATAACATATGACTTTAAATTAGACGACACAACAATTTTATTTTTGTAAAAAGCGGGTTGGTTATCAAAATATATCCCAAGTTCTGTAGAGCAAAGATGAATTTTAACTCCGTTAAAAACATATAGATTATTATCATCTGACCCTATTCCCACATCCTCAAACCCATCTTGATCAATATCGTAAATCGCAGGAGAACCTCTTATATTACCACCTGTTTTTTCAATCCTCATAGTTGAATAGTCCGTTCCGGAAACAAAATATACATTATTATCGTCACAACCTATAACTATGTCTCCTACACCATCTTTGTTATAATCAAAGGTTGCGGGAGAGGAAAAACAATTTTTGCCTGAAAACAGCTGTTGATCCAAAGAACCATTTGATCCATTTACTATATATAGTCCTTTCCCGTTTGAACCAATAGCTATATATGGAACGCCAGATTTTATAAACAAAGTGGGAGACGATGGGAAAATAACACCTGGCGCCATTTGACCAACTCCTGCAAAGTTAGCGCTCCACAGAAGATAAGGTTGAGAGTAATTTATTGAGGTACCGGACATCGCATAAAGCTTCTGGTTTTCGCCTGCGAATACTATATCTAAAAATCCATCTGAATTGAGATCATATAAAAGAGGAGTTGTTCTTACTTTGCCCCATCCCGTATCTGTATAGCTTGTAAGATTATATGATGAGGCACAATCTGTTGGGCAATTCAAAATAAGCACTCCACCAGTGGTTAAAAGTGGAATTTGATCTGTTCCAATCACAACCTCGTATATACCATCACCATTTATATCACCTATTTTTGGAGAAGACCTTATGGGCTTCAAGGATGTAATTTCCGTTTCAAGGTTTCCGTCGCTTTTTAATATTATTATTTTGCCTGCCGCTGCTGATTCCGCACCTACTACAATCTCAATCGTCCCGTCTTTATCTATATCTGCAACAAGGGGAGATGATCTGATTTGGAATCCTGCGATTAAATAGCTCCATCTTTGGTAGCAGTCTGGTTTTATAGCGTAAATTTGTCCTCCATCTGTTCCCACAACAACTGAAACAGTATCAGTCAGAAGTGCGGGCGATGAGTATGAAGCTGAACCCAAATTAAATTGGCAGATTTGGTTTCCGGTTTTACCGTCTATAAAGAAAAGAGTTTGACCGGAGTTTATTGCTATATCTGGGGTTCCATCGTTGTTGAAATCATAAAAGAGAGGTTTTGCAACTACATTTTGGTTTGTATTGAATTTGATTAGTGGATTTTTCACGAGCCTTATAATATGCAAAAATCCATCTTGCGTGCTGAACGCTGCATGAGATAAATTACCTATTTTGAATGTAGAGATGAAATTGAAGGGATTGAAGTTTGTAAAAGGCAGATTACTTAAATCAATATTTAATATTTCCGTATTTCCGGAAAATCCTTTTATTCTTTTTTGATTTGTTCCTAACACGATATATGTTGAACTTCCTTTGTATTCAAAGACTGAGGGAAAAAAGAACATCTCTGCATGTGGAGCGGGAACAGAGAAGATTTGGGCACCCGAAAATGAATATGCTACCAAACCCCCATCTCCTATTGAAACTAATATATCAGGGAGGAGATCTCCGTTAAAATCTGTTATTATAGGCGGGTAGGGAGTTTGAGTGAGGGTTATTGTTCTTATTAAGTTCCCGTCCTTGCCTAAAATATGTATTTTCTTGTTTACCTGATCTGATACAACAACTGTTGGGTTTCCTTGATACACTGCAATTGCGGGGGTTGAGATTTCCGCATTTACGCCCGGTCTTGAAATCCATAAAGGAATTGAAGAGATTTGGAGATTATATTCTACGGTAGAGATTGCATAGACATAACCTTGATTATCTGCTATTATGATTTCTTTTTTGCCGTCGCCATTAATGTCAAACATTTTAGGATTTACCGCAAAGTTATTTGCATCTTGCGGAGCACCGGTTAATGGAAAGGCCCAGAGAAGTCCAGGAGGAGTATATGTTGAAGCCGTAGCTATTGGTACGCAGGAGCCAGTTGGATTGAAAGCATACACTCTGAAATAAAATTGGGTAAGAGGTTCTTGGAAATCAAGGGTATAACTTGTTGTGTTTGGAGTGTTTATTACAAAGCTCACAGAAGGAGAAAAAATAGGAAATTTACTTTTCTCAATAACAAATCCGCTCTCATTTGTTGCTGGGTCATTCCAGGAAAGACTTATGCTTATATCTCCCGTTGATGATTTGAAGAAATATAGAGCAGAGATAGTAGTTGGGCAAGTCGGAATTTCGCACGAAGCAATTCCCTCATCTGCTTGTTCGTTGCAGTTATCATCAATTCCATTGCAAACCTCACTTGCACCAGGATTAATCGCTGGGTTAGTGTCGTTGCAATCATTATATCCAAGCTCTTGCCCAGCGGTAATCTTACCAGGGAAATTCACGACATCAACACAAGATGAGACATTATTCGGAGCATATCTATCACCATCTTGATCTGTGTATGCCCAAGTTTCTATGTTTCCGGAGCAATCATTATCTTGTCCGTTTGAACAGTTCAAAGGAGCACCTGGGTAAATAGAAGCATTATTGTCGTTGCAATCATTATATCCAAGTTCTTGCCCAGCAGTGATTTGTCCGGGAAATAAAACAACATCAACACAAGAAGAAGTAGAGTTAGGAGCATATCTATCACCATCTTGATCTGTGTATGCCCAAGTTTCTATGTTTCCAGAACAATCATTATCTTGTCCATTATTGCAGTTCAAAGGTGCTCCCGGATAGATTAAAGCATTATTATCGTTGCAATCAAATGGATTTTGGACATATCCTCCCGGTTGAAGGCAAGCTTGTGTAGGATTGTTGGCATTACCGTAGCCGTCTCCATCTTGGTCTCTATAAAATGTAAGCAATACCCCTTCATCTATTTGTCCATCACAGTTATTATCTTTTCCGTCGCAGATTTCAGATTGCCCGGGGTTCCGAGCTGGGTCGGAATCATCGCAATCGCCCCCTGGTGCATATAAAACAAATCCAGCTGGTTGAACGCAAGAAACTTGAAAAGTTCCGTCAGTGAAACCATCTCCGTCAGCATCCTTGAACCATGTAGTATTTGGGTTAATATTAGAGTTATTATCGTTGCAGTCCCCGGGAATAGCATTCAGGACATAGCCGGTGGGTTGTTGGCAAGATATTTGTGTTATTCCGTCGGTAAAACCATCTCCATCATAATCCTTGAACCAAATAGTATTTGGATTAATTAGGTTATTGTTATCGTTGCAATCATCAGAGTTCTGAACATATTGTGCGGGTTGTGAGCAAGCTTGAATTGAATTATTTGGGTCTCCATATCCGTCTCCGTCGTTATCTTTGTAAAATGTTATTAGCACTCCATCATCTACAAGACCGTTGCAGTCATTATCTTTCCCATCGCAGATTTCAGGAGAGCAATTTGCTATCATAGTTTCCTTTGATGAGATAGAGAATACGCCTCCGAGTTCGTCTTCTCCTTCTATTATCAGCTCAAACTCCAAATTTGCTGATACAAATACATCAAAATTTACCTCTTTTGTTTCTTCTGGTGAGATTTCAGTTTGTATCTGTTTTATATTTCCATCTATGTTCAGAGATATTTTGATATTTGCCTTCGCCTTGCCTTTGTTTGTGATTTGAACGGAAAATTGGGTATTTGAATTTGCAAATATATTCTGTGGTTTCTGAACTTTATATTCTATTTTTGCTCCTTCTACAACAGAAATTTTTGAATACAAAGCATAACTCCCCTCTGAGTTTACAACTTTTATTTCATAGTCACCTGGCGGGAAATCCGGAGGAATTTTTATTACTACTTGGGTTTCGGAAAAAGAGAATTCAACTTCTTTATCTCCAATATATACTTTTGTTATTTCTTGAAAATTTTTACCTTCTAAAATTATGATTTGCTCTGATATGTTTGATACTTTATCTCGTGAAATTTTTTCTATGTAAGGTATAGGTAGCCTCAAAACTTTTATCGGGTATGAGGCTTTTTGTTTGTTCCCTATTTCAACGAAAATTCTGTAGTTTCCGGGAGTGGTTCCCTTTTTTATTACAGCTTTTACTTTTTCCTCACTTTCTTTTGAAAATGGAACATCTATTTTACCAGCTTCACCTAAAAGATATACCGAAAAAATTGAAGCTTCTTTTTTATCTTCTTTTATGTTTAATTTTGCTCCCTCTATAAAGTTTTTACCAAATATTTCTACTTGATTATCCTCACCACTCCAAACTACATCAGGAGAAACTTGAAGTATCTGGGGTTCAATTTTCTTTTTTTTAGAACATGAATAGATTGAGCTTGATACCAAGATTAACAGGAGAGGTAAAATAAAAATGTAATTTGTTTTTTTCTCTGTATAATTTCTGTGTATATTTGTAGGCATGCCACTTATATATAATTTAATCCTGAATATAAGAAAATAAGTCTAATAATAGCATCATTTTCGGTTTTCTGATAAAAATGTAGGATATGGCGGTGAAAGTTGCAATATTGGGTCTCGGAACAGCAGGTATAACATTCATAACTGAAATGAGAAGGATCAGAGCTAATCTAAAATGTGATATAACTTTGTTTGAAAAAAGGGGCGCAAAGATTTTCCATCCATGCTCAATCCCAGAGGCTCTGGAAGGTAAAATAAACACAGAAAATTTGATAGAACCTATGAATCTCAAAGATATAAAAGTTGTTCAGGCAGAAGTTTTAGAAGTTGATCCTGAAAAAAGAGAAATCTCATTCTTAAAAGACGGTAGGGTAGAAAAAATGAGCTTTGATTTTATTTTCATAGCCACAGGAGGTGAAACACCGATCCCAAAAGATCAAGAACTTTCAAACAAAGTTTTCAAAGCTACAAAATACGAAGATGTTGTTGAGATAAAAAAAAGACTTCAAAATGCAAAAAATATCTCTATAATAGGAGCTGGTATATTGGGAATTGAGTTAGCAAGTGCTTTATCTGCTCATGCCGAAGTTGAAGTTTTTGAGATGGGAGACCAGATTCTACCGAAGTTCCTAAAAAAAGACCTCTCTCAAAAGCTTTTTGAATATATACAAAAAAAGGTAGTTGAAGAAAAAAAATATCCTGTGAAATTTCACTTTGGACAAAAAGTGGAAAATCCTCAAAATCTTGATTCAGACCTCGTAATCTTCTCCGTTGGTTTTATACCTAATAATCCACTGCCACATAAAATCAAAGTAGATGAATATATGAGGGTAAAGAATGAGAGAGATGATTCTTCATATGATTATATTTTTGCTGCGGGAGATTGCATTGAAGATTTTGATATTCCCAGAGTTGCTCCGATTGCTGCTGAACAAGCAAGAGTTGCGGCAAGAAATATTTGGGCTATAATTCAGGGTAAGGAACCGTCAGAAAAATACGAAAAAATGGTTGTTCCTTGTCTTATAAAAGCTTTCGGGTTTGAAATAGGGAAGACAGCAATAATAAATAAGCCAGAAAAAACATCAACATTTACACTTGACTTGAAAGTCTTGCCTTTTTCTGCTGATGATAGAATGGTGGTTTCAGTTGAGGTTGATGATAAAGGAAATATCGTAGATGTGCAGGGTTTTTCAAATCTGAGATCAGAAATAAGACATCTTCTTGACATTTTCTATATCTGCATAAAAAAGAAAATAAGGATTGACGAGATAAGAAGATTTGAACTTTCTTATCAGCCCGAAGTTTGTAAATTCCCAGATCCAATAACCTCTATTGCTGAGTTTGTTTCAAGAAGGCTAAACTTTCAGTAATATTTTCCCTTCTCTTTCCGGTTTCATAAGTTCTGAGAAAGCTTCTTTTATTTTTTCAAGTTTGAATTCTTTCCATACTCTGACTTTAAGACGGGGAGCAAGCTTTATTACTTCAAACAGCTCTTTCCTTGTTCCTCCTGTTACTCCAAAAATTGAAATCTCATTTGAGTAAGTAGTGAATAAACTTATTTCAACTTTATCACCTGTCAGGATACCAAAAGTTATAAATTTTCCTCCTTTTGATACTAACGGAAATGAAAGGGAAAAAGTTTGTGAGCCAAGAGGATCTATTACTGTCATGCATTTGCCTTTTAGCTTCTCATAAGCTTCTTCCGGAGATAAAATTTCGTCTGCTCCAAAATCTTTCAGCCACCTTGATTTTTTCCTTGTTATAGCGAAAACATAGCAACTTCTCATCTTTGCAAACTGTATGAGGAACATTCCGGTGTGTCCCGTTGCTCCAAATATAGCAACATTTTCTCCCGGCTCCACCGATTTCATAGCGTGATACGCTGTTAGTGCTCCTACTCCAAGACTTGAAGCAACTTCCTCTGAAATGCTTTCTTCAATAAAGAAAACATTTTTTTTAGGAACTAATGCTAATTCAGAAAATCCTCCGTTTGATGAAACTCCGAATAACTCCCCGGAACACAACATCTCTTTTTCTGATACGCAAAAATAACAGCTCCCGCAAAAAAGTCTTGGATACACAACTACTTTTTTCCCCTTATCTTCTCCTTCTGCTACCCTTCCGAATATTTCAACTCCGGGTATATGTGGTAGAGGATGAACCTTTCTTCTCCCTTCAACAGTAAAATAATCAATTGGATTTACAGTTGCATACTCAACTCTGATTGATATGTGATCTTTGTCCGGTTTAGGCTCTTCTAAATCCTTTACTTCAAGATTAGCTATCCCAAATTTTTCAAAGTAAGCTGACTTCATAAGCTTTACTTTTATATATTTTCTTTCCTCAGTGCGTTTTTCTTTTTTCTTTCAGGAATTTGGTAAAAGTGGAATTTCAGGTAGAAAATGTTAGATTTTTGGAGAACAACAGGTTTTCAATCTATTTTGGAATAAAATTTTCCGTCTAATTTCTAAATTTTTTGGGTATTATAAAATTAAAAGAGATATTATCAAATTAAAATAAATTCCCATGCCTGTACTAAAAATAGATGGTAAAGAGATAGAGGTTGAAAAGGGGACAAATCTTATTATTGCAGCTTTGAAAGCAGGAGTTCATATACCTCACTACTGCTATCATCCTCTTTTACCAGTTGTAGCTCAGTGTAGGATGTGTTTTGTGAAAATTGAAGGTATGCCAAGACCAACTACTGCATGCACAATAACAGTTGACAAAGATATGGTTGTAGATACAAAAGATGAAAAAGTCCGAAAATTGAGGAATTTAGCTTTGGAGATGCTTTTGCAGCATCATCCAGTTGATTGTCCTGTTTGTCCTCGTTCCGGTGAATGCGACCTTCAAAATTTCACATATATATGGGGTCCAGAAAAGAAAAGATATGATGGAAAAAGAAGATTAAAAGGTTGGTCAAGAGTTTCTGAAAAGATTTTGCTTTTCAAGGAAAGATGCGTTCTTTGTACAAGATGTGTAAGATACCTTGAAGACTTTGTTAAAGTTGGTGGTATAACAGTTTCTCGTCGCGGATTTTTATCAGATCTTGTTATATTCCCAGAAAAATTTGTAAATAGTAATTATTCAGGAAATATAGTTGATCTTTGTCCAGTTGGAGCGCTTGTTGATGAGGCTACTGTGTATCTACCACGGGCGTGGAGAACTAAAAAAGCTCTTACAAGGTGTCCATTATGTGAGAAGGGTTGCAGAATTGTTGTTGAATCGTGGAAGGGTAAAATCGTAAGAGTAAAAACATTTGATAATATGTTAGACAAGGCAGAAGAACATCTTTACACAAAAAATGAAGAACTAATTCAGCCTGCCTATCAGGAAATTGAGGGAATAGAAGAAATTGGAGCGCATTCGTATGATAAACTCTATACAGAAGATTTGATAATATGTGATATTGGGAGATGGGGATGGAGGGAGTTCTTTTTCCCTCGCGATGAGAACTTTTACTCTTTATCAGATGGTAAAGCTGAAAAGTTAGAGTGGGAATCGTTCAAAGAAATTTCAAAAAGATTTTTTGCTTTCAAGAAGAGAGCAATATTTATCACACCGTTTGCTACAAACGAAGAAATGCTGGCTTTCAAAGAGCTCGCTGAAAAATCTGGTTCAGATATTTCTCTTATCTACCCAATAATAAAAGAAGGAGATAATATGCTGTTGAAACCTACAAGAGCTCCTAATTTCAAAGGCGGGGAGAAAATATTGGGGGGTATAAATGAGGATATAATAAGGAAAGCTATGCTTGGTGAATATGATGCTGTTATTTTATATTCTCTTGGTGCAGATAAAACTAAATTTGATGCATCAAAGATAAAATCAGAATTTCTTATAGTTATGGATAATTTCCCTCCACAAAAGGTACAAGTACAAGCTCTGTTCTTCCCTGCAACTTTACCCTATGAGAAAAAAGGAACTTATACTTTCGAAGGAGAGGAGAAAAAAATTTATCCTGTTCATAAAAAAACTCCAAATGAGTTAGATTTTGCAAACTTTCTATTAAATATAATTTGATTTGCTTTGAGTTTGAGGTAAATTTAGGCTCATTTAGTTTATGTTTGATTATTATCTTGATTTTCGGAGTATCTCCATACTATTCTGCCTTTTGTGAGGTCATAGGGTGAAATTTCAACTTCTACTTTATCTCCTACACCTATTTTTATGAAATTTTTTTTCATGCTGCCAGATGGGTACGCAAGAATTATCTTATGATTTTCTAATTCAACCTTGAAAAAACCTCTGCTTACCTCTATTACTTTCCCTTTGAATCGCAGTACATCTTTTTTCTGGTCCATATATTTATACAATATAATAATACTCTTTTGTGATGAGAAGTTTTTCTGTTTTACTTTACAATAGAAGGAATAGAATTTATTATTTCTTTTGTAAATTCTGTGAATTCGGTAGTTACGAATGAGCCCAGAATTAGCGCCATTATTAGCACAATTATTATTTTTGGTACAAAAGCTAAGGTTGTTTCTTGTATGTTTGTTAATGTTTGCAGGAAAGATATTATGAGACCTGAAATAAGGCTAGCTACTAAGAAAGGAATGGAGATTATAAATGTTACCTCAAAAGCTCTCTTTACGATGTCAGATAATGTTATAAACTCCATTATATAATATAAATTTTAACTTTTTGGAAACAGATTTCAATCCTCTTACCTTGATTTGTTATCTTCGTATCTTGATTTGTTATATTAACTTTTCTTTAAGGAGCGTTTTTTATTTGATTCTGCTGCTTTTAAATTCTTTTGCTCTTTGAGTCTTTGTTCTGTCTGTTTATTTATTTTTTGTTTGTTTTTTATTTTCTTTTTTCTATTTTTGAAAAATCTGCAAATGAGTTCGTTATTTCAAATATAGGGTAGAGTATAGAAAGCCTTGTCCTTCTTTCTTCTTCATTTTCTGAAAGAATCATCACCGAATTGAAAAAATCATCTAATGTTTTTCTTAGTTTTGAGAATGATTTTATAAACTCATCGTATTTTTTTTCTTTCAGGAGTTCTATACTTTCTTTTTCAAATTTTAAGACTTCTTCATATGTTTTTGATTCAATTTCACTTTTGGGTTTGGGATTTTCTGTTATAGAAAGTAATCCCCTTTCTTCTGCTTGTTCTATTATATTTCTAACTCGTCTTGCAACATAGAAAAGGTCAGCAAAATCGTTTTCAGAAAGAGATTTGGTTTTCAAAAAAGCATCATAGGGAGAATATGTCCTTTCAATAACTCCTCTCACTATGTCTTTTTTGTAGTGGGATGAGAGATAGTTCTCAATTCTTTCCTTTATGAATTCCAAAGCATCTATTATTTTCTCTTTTATTTCATCCTCTGACATTTTATCTTTGAGATGCTCTTGAAAGAAGGGATAAAGAAAATCTACAAGTTCCTGAATATCAATATCAATTCCTTTTTCTATCAGAACTCTTATCATGTTTCTTGCAGCTCTTCTTATTCCATAAGGGTCTTCTTCTGATGTGACTTCAAGCGACGATAAAAATCCGGAAAATATATGTATTATTTTGTCAGCAATTGATATTACTGTTCCTGTTTGAGTATTGGGTATTGGATCATCTTGTTTTTCCGGGAGTCTATGTTCATATATTGCTTTTGCTATTTCTTCATCCTCTCCATCTTGCAGAGCATAGAACATTCCTATATATCCTTGATATTCGGGGAATTCTCTGAAAAGTCCAGTTGTTATGTCAGCTTTTGAGAGCATAACAGCTCTTCTCAATTTTTCTCTTGAACTCAGTTTGGTTTTAGCATATATAAAATCTGCCGCTTTTGATACAAATATTTGTCTATCATAAAAAGAGCCGAACTTTTCGTTAAAAACAATTTTTTCCAAAAGATGTATCCTCTCAGATAGTTTCATTTTTTTGTCTTCATCTATGTAAAATCTTGCGTCATCAAATCTTGACTTTATTACAAACTCATATCCTTTTTTGATCTCTTCTTCGCTTGGTGATGGATTATCTATTATTGCTACAAATCCCGATATTTTGCCTTCATTCTTTATAGGAAATACAAGGACTGTGTTTTTGAGTATATCTTCTGCGATAGCTTCTGGTATCCCTTCTGAATCTACTTTCCCGATTACTCCTTTTGGATGCTCGGTTAAAAAGGTTGATATCTCTATTAGTTCTTTATAGTTTTCTGGTTCTAAACCTGAATCTTGAAGAATTTTTTTTATTTTTTCTCTTCTTGCATTTTCTGAAAATTCAACTTTTCCTTCTTTTAGTTTCTCGAAAAATTCTTCTTCTTTTTCTACCTCAACTTTTGTGTTCCCGAGAGCTCTGTGCAGATAGGTTGCACATCCGGATTTTACTCCGAAGATTTCAATATCTACTTTATTTTCTCCTGATAATGCAAGGATCCATCTTAAAGGTCTTACAAAAGAGATTTTTTCACCCTCCTTCCATCTCATAGTTTTGTAATTTTCTGTTAAGAATTCAATTATCTTTTGAGGTTCTATTTGAGATTGAGTCTTTATTATAATTCTTCTGGGCGATAGGTAAATTTGTGATTCCGATTTTCTCTGGAATTTCTTTTTTTTCTGTGAAAGAAGTATAAGGTATTTTGCTGGTAGATCGTCAAATCCTAATTCATATACAGCCATCTTTGCTTTCCTTTATTATTAAACTCTGATTCTCTACTTATTTTTTTTTATTTTTATTTTTTTATTTTTAATTTTTTGTTAATCCTACTTTTAACTTTTATTTTTTATTCAATTTTGGTTTAAGAAATTCAAAAAATTTTAGCCTACTTTTTATTCGTTTGCTTTTGCTTGTTTTTGTTTATTTGTTTTATTTGTTTTATTTGTTCTGATGTCATTCCAAATTTTCTTTCTCTGGTTTGGAACCATTCTATTGCTTTCAGGAATTCTGCTTTTCTGAAATCTGGCCAAAGAGTTGGAGTTATATATATTTCTGCATACGGTATGTGCCATAGAAGAAAATCAGAAATTCTCATTTCTCCTGATGTTCTTATGATGAGATCTGCATCGGGTAATCCTAAAATTTTTGTGATAAGTTTTTGGTTGATATCTGAGATTTTCAATTTTTTGTTTTTTACCATTTTAGCTATTTTCTTTGCTGCTTTTACTATTTCTTGTCTTCCAGAGTAGCTTAGAGCCAAAGTAAGAACCATATCCTTACACTCTTTTGTGTAATTTTTTGTTTTTTTTATTTCTTCTCTCACATCTTTGGGAAGATCCTTTATATCTCCCACAACATTAAATCTTATTCCATTTTTTCTCATCTTTTCTCTCTGTTTTATCAGATGCTCTTTTAAAAGTTGCATAAGTAAAGAGACTTCTTCTTTGGGTCTTTTCCAGTTATCTTTTGAAAAGGTATAAAGGGTAAGGTATTTTATTCCGATTTCTCTTGCAGCTTCTGCTATCTCATCAACAGATTTTGCTCCTTCTCTGTGTCCTTCGGTTCTGGGCAATCCTCTTTTTTGAGCCCACCGACCATTCCCATCCATTATAATACCAACATGATATGGAATGTTTGTGTAGCTTTGAGCCTTCCCCTCTTTACATTCCTTATTGTTTTGCATCGTTTGTTTGTTTTAAGAAACGGTCTTTTATAAATTTTTCTATTCTCAGACAAACAAGTTCAGCGTGTTCAACAAGTCCTCCGTGACTTCCCTTTGGTAATATAAGAATTTCTGAATTTTTGATTTTCTCTGCCATTCTAAGAGGAACATATTTTGGAGTGAAAATATCGTTTTCTCCTATTATTATGAGTGTTGGGACATTAACTTTTGGTAGGATATCTTCTGCTGAGTGAGCTTGGGATTCAAGAGCCATTTTGAAAAATATTGCGATATCCATTTTTCTCAGGTTCTCAAAATATTCAGTGAAGTCATCCGCGTGGGCGAGAATTGGGTTCAAGAAAAATAATCTTTCAGAGATTAGCCCCACGGCTTTTCCTAATCTGAAAGCCAAAGATATTGTCATAAGTCTTGACCATATTCTTTGAGCTCTTTGAGGGTTCAGAAACACAAGTTTTGCAGTTGTTTTCAGGATTATTTCCATCAGAGGAAAATCAAGGAAGTATTTTGCGGGATGCTCGTATGGTCCAAGAGCGGGTATGAGTCCTCTTACCATATCAGGAAAGAGTCTGAAGAATTCAAGAATTACTTGAACTCCCATAGAGAAACCTCCGAATATGCCTTCTTTTATTCCTAACTCATCACAAACGGCTTTCATATCCTTTGCGAGTGCGCTCATAGATACATCCTCTGATTTCGGAGCTCCGCTTCTTCCGTGCCCTCTATAATCCCACACTACAACATCTGTTATATCTGAAATATAATCTTCTACATATCTCCAATATCTTATAGTTGTTCCTATACCGTTTGAAAGTACGAGAGGAGGAGTTTTCTCATCTATTTTCTTTACCGGAGAGACTTTTCTGAACCATATTTGTGTCCCGTCAAATGATGATGCGTAGCCTGTAATCACCTCTTTTTTTACTCCTCTATCTTTTCCAAATAAAACTTTTCTTATTTCGTATCCTAATTCTTTTTTCAGCATAAGAAACTAAAAATTAGCGAAATTTTTGTTTTTTTGTTTTTTCGAAAATATATTAATAGTCTATTGTTAAAAATTTTGATATAAATTAACAAGATTATTTTTTGTTTGAAAAAGAAAAAGGAAGGAAGAAAGAAAAAAAGAAAGAAAGAAAAGATTTATTTTTTGTTTATTGATTAATGGAGAGGCTTAAAGAGTTAGAATTTGAAGATATAAACGCCCAGAGAATCCTCGCGGGTGAGTTTGAGGAAAATCTCAAAAGTATATCAAGAATGTTGAAGGTTTCTATATCCTCAAGGGGGACAAAAATTTTCATAAAAGGTGAAGAACAAGCGGTTGATGTTGCTGAAAAAACTATAAAAGAACTTTATAGAGAAATAAAGGAGGGTTTTGCGATTTCTAAAAAAGATGTTGAAGAAAAACTTTTTGAAATAAAGAGAAATTTAAAATCAGAGACCGGAAGAGAGGAGGGAGAAAAAGGAAGTTATCCTGAACAAAAGGGTGAGTCCAAAGATGTAGAGAAAGATGAAAGAGGGGTTGAGAATTTTGTAATCATCACAACTTATAGGGGAAAGAAGATTGTTCCTAAAACTAAAAATCAACTTGCTTATGTTAAGTCAATAGAAAAGAATGATTTGGTTTTTGCAATAGGTCCAGCTGGAACGGGAAAGACTTATCTTGCTGTTGCTGTGGCTGTTCAATATCTAAAAAGCGGTAAAGTTTCAAAATTAGTTCTCACAAGACCCGCCGTTGAAGCTGGGGAAAAGATAGGGTATTTGCCAGGTGGCATCCTTGAAAAAGTGGATCCTTTTATGAGACCTATATATGATTGTCTTTATGATATTCTTGATTACAGAGAAGTTGCCAAACTTATAGAGAGAGGAATTTTAGAGATTATCCCAATCGCCTTCATGAGAGGTAGAACAATATCAGATGCGTTTATAATAGTAGATGAGGCGCAAAATTTAACCTATGACCAAGTCAAAATGACCCTCACAAGGATGGGTGTAGGTTCAAAAATGGTCCTCACTGCTGATATGAGTCAGGTAGATATCCAAAAATCTGGGCTTCCCGGTTTAGATCAAATACTTGGGGGAATTGAGGGGATAGAATTTGTGTATTTGAGCCATCAAGATGTAGTTAGACATCCCGTTGTTTCAAAAATAATTCAAGCATTTGAAAAATACGATAAATTAAGCAATGGATAGAGAAAGGATTAGTAAGAGGAATATCATAGGTGAATAGAAAATGCAATTTACGAAAGAATGAATTGATAATAATGAAGAAGGATAGAAAATACATATGGAATCTTTTAGTTTATCTTATTTTTCATCTTTGCCTTTCGTTTTAAAATTTCCGCCAAGGGTTCTTATTTCTTTCCCATCTGAAAATATAAAAAAAGTTTTCCTGATTTCATCTCAAATTTTAGGCTTGAAAGTTTCTGAAATAATTACATCAGGTGATGGAATATTTGCACTCGGTAATCCGGAAAAATTATATCAAGAGTTTAGCTTTTCTGGGGATAATTTTCTCGTTGAAGAGGGAATGAAAGTTTCTCCAAATTTGCTTTTAGATTTTCTTACAAGAAATGGGTATTTTCGGGTTCAGTATGATCCTCGTGAGCTCCGTGATTTCTCTCTTGTAGGTGATGTTTTTGAAGTGGTATTAGAAAAGGGTAGAAAGGTAAGGGTCGAGTTCTTGTTTGATGTGGTTGAGAAAATATATCTTATCTCTGATGATAAAATAGAGAAATTGAAAGATTTTTCTTTTCCTTCTTTTTCTTCTGTTTTGAAAGTTTATCCTTTGGATATTTTTGATGAGGTTTTATGTTTTTGTTCTGGAAGTCTTTGTCGCGAGCATTCAAAGGGGAAGATATTTGAATCTGCTTTGAAGCTGAATTTTCGTATAGTAGAACCTCGTGAGTTTATAAGGAGTATTGATGACTTGAAAGATATAGCGCAGAGATATGACTTGATCTTTGTCGTCAGAGACTTATCTGAAGAACAGCTTGCAAGGAATCTTGGAATAAAGAAAGTAGTTAGATTTAAAAGCTATCCATACGGATTTATAGTGCCTGAATTGAAATTAGCTTTGCTTCATTTTGATATACTCTCTCAAAAGGCAAGGAGGGAGATTAAGCCTAAACTTCCGCCTTTGTCTTATGAGGAATTGAAAGAGGGAACATATGTTGTTCATAAAGTTCATGGAATAGGAATTTTCAGAGGAACGAGTATTGAGTATGGTCGTGAGTTCCTAAAAATAGAGTACAGAGACGAAGCGATGCTTTATATTCCAGCTGAGGACATATCTTATCTCCATAAATATATAGGAGTTGATAATCCGCCACTTGATGCTATTGGTGGTAGAACATTTGCTTTAAGGAAAGAAAGAGTAAAGCAATTTATAGAGAGCCAGATTTCAGATTTCATCAGAGCAATAGCAATAAGAAAATCTATAAAACGCCCTCCATATAAAGGTGCCGAGGAAATTGTGCATAGGGTGAAAGAAACCTTCTTCTTTGAAGAGACTCCGGATCAGCTCAAAGCGATTGATGATATAATTGAGGACCTTTGTGAGAAAGATTATCCAGCTGATAGGATTATTCTTGGCGATTCTGGTGTGGGAAAGACGGAAGTAGCTTTGCGAGCTGCTGCCTTAGTTGCTTATTCAGGAAAGCAAGTCGCTTTTATTTGTCCTACAACCCCTCTTGCGCTCCAACATTTTATGAGGTTCAGAGAGAGGCTATATGATTTTCCTTTCAGAATTGAGATGCTTTCTCGTCTCACTCCAAAATATAAGGAAAAGGAGATAATTGAGGGAATAAGAAGTGGAGCAGTTGATATAGTTATAGGTACGCATAAAGTTTTGAATGTTATTTCCCGTTTCAAAAATCTCGGATTGCTTATAATAGATGAAGAGCAAAGGTTCGGCGTTTCTCATAAGGAGAGAATATCTCGCATAAGGGCAACTTGTGATGTTATCTCTCTGACCGCAACCCCTATACCGAGAACACTGAAAATGGCTTTGTCTGGTCTTAAAGATATATCTTTTATAAGAACGAAACCACTTTCAAGAGGAAAAATTATAACTTCGCTTGTTAGTAAATCAAAAGTGAAAGATATTATAGAATATGAAATAAATCGCGGAGGACAGGTGATATATGTTTATCCTTATATTTCAGGACAAGACGAGATACTTATAGGTTTGAAGAAAATGTTTCCAGAAGAGGCGATTACAATAATTCATGGAAAAATGAGACCAAAAGAGATAGAAAATATAGTTCTGGCTTTTATGGTTGGAAAGGTAAGAATACTTATTGCTACAAAAATAGTCGCTTTGGGTATAGATATACCATCTGCTAACACTATGATTATAGATAGGGCGGACTTGTTCGGTCTATCAGAACTTTATCAACTCAGAGGAAGAGTCGGGAGAGGGGAAAAGGATGCATATTGCTATCTTATAATTCCTGAAAAGTTGGGAGAGAAAGCAAAAAGAAGGCTTGATATTTTTCTTGACGCAGTGAATTTAGACACATCGGCTGTGGGATTTCAGATATCTTTAAAAGATCTGGAAATGAGAGGGGCAGGTAATCTTTTTGGAAAGGAGCAGGTAGGACATATTTATTCTGTTGGTTTTGATGTTTATCTCGAAGTATTACAGGAAGTTATAGAGGAAATGAAAGGTAAGCTTGAAGACAGGAAAGTCTATTTTGAGCCAAAAGTTGAAATAGATATACCTGCTTTTATTCCGAAAGAACTTATTCCTGATCCCATGATAAGGCTATCGTTTTACAGAGCTTTTTCAACCGCAGATGATGAGCAAGATGTTGATGAGATAAAAAACATTATAATTGATAGGTTCTCCGATGGTGAAGATAATTCTTTCCCGGAGCTTGATAATTTCGTAAAGATAGCAAAGCTTAAAGCTATTATGAGAAGGCTCGGCATATTTTCCGCTATTTTCTCAAAAGACCTAACTTTTGTTGAGATTGAATCAAAAGAAGGTAAAATGAAGATACCAGTTTCAGGTATTGACGAACTTATAGAAATGTTGAGTAAAAAGGCATCGGCGTAATTTTCACTAATTTTTATGTATGTCTAATAAGAAATCACAGAAAAACGGAGATAAGATCAACAAATTGGAGAGGTTGAGAAAAAACATTAAGAACTTTTTGAAGGTTTCCGGTGTTGAATCTTTGTATATGGCAAGAAGTGGTATTAAGGTTGAAAGGAGAAATTTAGATAAATTCACTCAAGAGGAGATTTTTCAAGCAGCTAAAAAAATAACCTCAAAAGCGAAAAAGGTCATAGTTGATGATTTCATAAAGTTTCTTTTTTCTCAAAAAGGTTTATTCGTTTCAAGACCGGATTATGTTAATATAAGGTTCAAATCTGAAAAAAAGTATGTTGAGAAAATAAATCATCTCATAAGAGATGGATATTTGCCGAGTTTGAGAAGTTTCATTATAGCAAAGCTCAAAGAAAGATTTGGATTGGAGAAAGATTTTTCAAAGTTTTCTGTGCGGGTAAAAGATTCTAAATCAGCAATAAAGAGCAATCAGTTGCTTTTACCTTCTGATATGTTTTTTGAGATATGGAAAATTTTAGAAACTAAAAAATCTCGTAAGCTTACAAAATCTCATGTAAGAAAAATTATATCTTCGGAGATAGAAAATATTTTAGCTGAATATGGAAATTGATTCACTCTCTATAAATCCAAAAGGAGATTAGAGTTTCTTGTAATTCTTCTTGAAAATCTGTACGGTATTAAAGAAGCATATTTACAAGTTCATTTTATTAGTTCTCAAAACTAAAAAAAGAAAAGTTATAAGTGAATAATGAGAAAAGTAAGATTCTAAACAAACAAGCAAAATAAGATTTTATAATTGTATAAAAAGCCAAAAAATAGATTTTTCAGTTAAGATAATAGATATGGATGGATTGCAAATTTTCAGCATAGTAATAGGGACATCAGGTGTTGTGGGAAGCTTTATAGTTCTTGCTACTCACACAACAAACAAAAGAATTGATGGCATGAACAAAAGAATCAGTGAAATAAATAACGATTTGAGCAAAAGGATAAGCGAAATAAATAGTGATCTGAACAGAAGAATAGATGATACAAACAAGCGCATAGATTCTCTGGAAAATTCATTGGTAAGAAGAGTAGAAAAAATAGAAGAAGATAATAAAGAAATAAGGAAAGAGCTTTCGGAGTTGAAAAGTGATATGAAGGAAATGAAGGCATATATGGTTTCTATGGAAAAGAGGATAGAAAGAATAGAAAGTGATGTAAGAGATATAAAGAGCTTACTTTACAAAATTATTGATATATCTCAAAATCAAATGGGAAAGGAACAAAAATAGTAAGGGAAGCGGAATTAAAATTGAGCAAATCAGGTTTTTTTAAACTTTTTGATATGTTGTGTATCGGAGCTCTCTCTGGAACTTCTATAAATGCGAAAGAAATCATTCTGTGTGATATAAATGGAGAAAAGATAAAGGTATTAAAGTATAAAGCTTTTGATTTCCACAAAGATGAAAAAGAAAAATTAATTCGCCTTATTCAGAGCAGGGGAGGGGAGTTCGGAGAAATTCTTCTTTGTAATGAGATTGTTGGGTTATCTTTTGCTAAATCTTTAAAGAATTTTTTGGATGGAATAAAAGTTAAACCAGAGGTAGTGGGATTTCATGGACAGACCATATACCATTATGAGTCAAAAAATAGTGTTCTTACCTATCAGATAGGAGAACCTTTGTATATTGCCAAAATGTTGAAAGTTCCAGTTGTTTATGATTTCAGAAAAAGTGATATAGTTGCTGGCGGTAAAGGAGCTCCTTTATCTCCTATTATACATAAAATCCTGTTTGGGAAAATATCAAAAAAAATTTCTGTTGTCAATCTTGGTGGAATAGCAAATATAACATATATCAAAGATGGAAAAATCTTATCAGCAGCAGATTTGGGTCCAGCGAATGCTTTATCTGATTTTATATCTAAAAAGAGGCTCGGATTTGATTATGATAAATTCGGAAAAGTGGCATCAGAAGGAAATTTAATAGAGCAGGCTTTCCAGAGAACTTTAAACTTCATACAAAAGAAAAAAAGAGGGAAAAAAACTTTGGGGTATGAAATAGAAGAAGCAAAACTTTATTTTTTTGAACTAACAAAGAATGAAAAACCATCAGATGCTTTGAGAACTGCTGTTGAGATATCTGTGAAGCTTAT
>Ga0079995_1069056_pt1 | contig 28358 bp, 26 predicted proteins | sample FaiFalFF_MnMetaG_2_FD_69198 | JGI IMG/M metagenome (GOLD analysis project Ga0079995, IMG submission 69198) | Freshwater microbial communities from Yellowstone National Park, Wyoming, USA - Fairy Falls C (FF_Mn_C) (SPADES assembly) (version 4) | ecosystem: Environmental > Aquatic > Freshwater >...
GCAACGAGGGGAGCCGTTTGTCAACAACGAGTTCGGTTATGTCGGCGCGGGCGATGGTGATGGCGATTGGTCTTGGGGCAATTTGTTCGTCGTGAACGCTATGCGTTCCTGCGACAAGTTAGTCGGATACACCTACACGGAATTGACGGACATTGAATGGGAGCATAACGGCGTTTACAACTACGACCGCTCACCCAAAGAGTTCGGCTACGACTTCTGGGCACCGGGAATGACGGTGCGCGATGTTTTCGCCGAAGACTTTCTCGTCTTGGATGTGCCAGCAATCAAATACGCCAAACCGGGCGAAAAAGTCAGCGTGCCCGTCCTGTTCAGCCACATGAGCGGCAAGCATGAGTCTGGTTTGACCTTAAAGTGGCAAGTCCGTTGGCTTGACAGGTTCGGCAACTGGCGTGAAAGCAAAGTCCAAACGCGCAAGTGCCCGAAGACGCCCGCATACAGGTTGACGAAGTTAGGTGAAATCACTTTCGCGCTCCCAAACGAACCTTCACTGGTGACACTTGTGGCTTGGCTTGAGGACTCAAAGGGCAAGCGGGTGCACATCAATTACACGCAATGGTGGGTGCGGGATGAAAAGGGGTTGCCGCGAATTGAAGTCTTGGACAAACGCACTTTAGTGCTGCGCTTCTCCCCTAACGATTGGGCTGAAAGCAAGTTCAACGAACTTTCCATGCCAGAAACACCTATAGACGGCAAGCACTATGGGCGAGGCTATGGCTTCGTTGAATATCGGCTCAAATTGCCCGAAGGCGTGAGTTTGGACAAGGTTAAAGCGATAAGGCTGCTCTGCGAAGTCGCAGCGAAAGCGGGGCGCGAGAAAGTCGATTGGGCAGAACGAGTGAACCCGCAAGATTACCCCCAAACCGACGGCAAAAAGTTCCCGACAACCGTTGAGGTCTCCTTCAACGGCATCAAAGTTGCGACTTGGAACTTGCCCGACGACCCCGCTGATGCTCGTGGAGTCCTGTCTCATTGGCGAGGCGTTGAGCGAGGTTCTTACGGCTACTTGATGAGCGTTGAACTTGACATGAACACTCCTGAGGGCGTTGCCGTCCGCAATCAGGTGGCGGAAACAGGGCAGTTAGTAATTCGCTTCACCGTTCCTTGGAACGCTGTCCACCGAGGCGGTATCGCAATTTACGGGGAAACGATGGGCTGTTATCCTGTTGAGCCGACGCTGATTTTGCAGTTTGCCGAACCGCTGCCTTTGCCTGTTGGCTGGTCATCAAGCGAAAGTGTTGCTGTCAGCACTTTTAGGGAACGGCTTCGAGTTGTGTTGCCTACGGCTCAACGGGGTGGACACCAGTGGCGTTACACGACGGAACGACCATCAGAGAACTGGATGCAACCTGAGTTTGACGATAGCGGTTGGAGAGTTGGAAAGTCGGGATTTGGCACTGAAGGGACGCCTGGCGCAATTGTTGGGACGAGATGGGCAACAGGTGAAATTTGGCTGCGGACGAAAATCACAATGCCAAAACTCTCTCCCGATGATGTCGTTTGGCTTGAAGTGCACCACGACGAGGACTGCGAGGTTTATGTCAACGGCAAGTTGCTATGGCGCGAAGGCGGTTATCTGACGCGCTACAAAACTGTTCGCCTCCGACCTGAGCAGATTGCCTTGTTCCGCGAGGGCGAAAACACCATCGCCGTCCATTGCCGCCAAACCGTCGGTGGTCAGTTCGTTGATGTCGGTTTTGTGGTGTTGAAAGCGGTGGATTAGCGGTTTTCAAGTTCTTGTCGTCCTTCCTCAACGATTTCAAGGAGACGGCGGGCGAACCGTTCTAAGCGGTTAAGGACACTGCGGACATACTCGTCGGTCTCTCGGCGGCGGGTTTCAGCATCTTGCTGAGCCTCCTGCAAAATTTCTCTTGCCCGCTGCTCTGCTTGTTGGACTATCAGGCTTTCCTCCACCAACCTTTCCGCTTCGCGCCTTGCTTGTTCCAAGATTCTCTCCGCTTCCCTCTTTGCCTCTTCAACAATCCGCTGTGCCTCTTCCCTCGCAGCCCGAAGATACCTCTCGCTTTCCCTTTGGATTTCCATTGCCTTGCGGATTTCGTCGGGCAAAGATGCCCTCATCCGATGGAGTTTCGTGGCGAAAAGTTCCTCATCAACGATGACCCACCGTCCCAGAATGTGCCTTCCGTTCCGAACCAGTTCTTCAAGTTCCGTGATGGCGCGGTAAATGTCCGAGATGGTTACCGCCTCCTTTCCGCCACTTTTTTGCGGAGTCTTTCGGCGACATTGTCTGGCACTAAGTCCTTTAAGCACCCGTTGAGCGAAGCGACTTCCTTCACGGCGCTGGAACTCAAGTAGGCATAGGGCAAACTGGTCATGAGGAACAGCGTTTCTATTTCAGGCGCGAGTTTTCGGTTGATGGCTGCCATTTGGAACTCGTAGTCAAAATCCGTCACAGCCCTCAAGCCTTTAATGATGACCTTTGCACCCTTCTGCCGGACGAAGTTGACCAAAAGCCCGTCAAAGGCTTCAACGGTGACATTGGGCAAATGGCTGCAGCATTCCTTCAGCATCTCAACCCGCTCTTCCAAAGTGAACCAAGGCGTTTTGGCTGGGTTGGTTGTGACGGCGACAATCAGTTCGTCAAAGATTTTTGCCGCCCGCTCTATGACATCCAAGTGACCGTTTGTCACTGGGTCAAAAGTGCCTGGGTAAACGGCGCGAATCATCTTTCATCCCCCCAATCTCCGGTTGGCGAATAAAAACGCAAGACATGTTCGCTGACCCTTCGGTGCTCAAAAGCAATCAGACCACCCACAACTTCGGGCAACTCCTCTTTCACCAATTGCTGCACCACGACCAATCTCGGTCCCTTCAAAAGTTCCAGATGGTTTCCCAGCCATGTCATGAGTTGCAAAGCCAAGTCGCTGCCGTAAGGTGGGTCCAAAAACACGATGTCAAACCTTTCGCCTTCCGCCAGAAGTTGGGGCAACTTCCTCCTCGCATCGCCCTTGACAATTCTTGCCCGATTGAAAAGTTTCGTCAGCAGCAGGTTTGTCTTTATGGTCTCAATGCAGCGACCGTCCAACTCAACGAAGACAGCCCGCTCAGCCCCTCTGCTCAGTGCTTCTATGCCCACAGCACCTGTTCCAGCGCACAGGTCAAGAAAGTGACTTCCGACGACCAATTGACCGAGCATGTCAAACAAAACGGTTCTGATTCGGTCGGTCGTCGGGCGAACCCGACCGTGAGGTGGGCTTTTCAGTTGAACACCTTTGCTCGTCCCTGCAATCACTCTCACGCTTTAAGTCCCCTCGCTTCATCCAACTTTTCTGAGACGGGCTGCGAAAACTCCGTCAGTGTTGTGTTTGTGCGGGAACAATCGCAAAAATCCCTCTTGCGTGATTGCGTTTGGGATTTCGCTGGGCAGAAATGGGCGCGGGTCATCCAAAACAAATTCCGGATGACGCTCCAGAAAAGTTTTGATGACCTCCTCGTCCTCTTCGGGCTCAAGGCTGCATGTAGCGTAAACAATAACTCCACCTTTGCGGACAACCGGAACTGATGCTTCAAGCAACCGAGATTGCAACTCAGCCAACTGTTTCACCTGTTCCTCGCTCTTCTTCCAACGGGCATCGACTTTCCGGCGCAATGTCCCGGTCCCTGAACAAGGGACATCAAGCAAAACTTTGTCAGCCCGATTGATGAATTGCTGGGCGAGTTCCGTCCAATCGCCCAGCAAGGTTTTGATGTTGAAAAGTTTGAGCCGGACGGCGTTCTCTTCAACCAACTTCAAGCGGGAGGGATGGGAGTCGACAGCGATAATTTCCGCTTCGTCTTTCACCAACTCAGCGATGTGAGTGGTCTTGCCGCCGGGTGCAGCGCAAGCGTCTATGATGATTTCGCCAGGTTTCGGCTCTAAAAGGTAGGGCACAATCATTGCCCCTTCGTCCTGAACGGTGAACAAGCCACCGATAAAGCCGGGCAACTTTGTGACATCGTGGGTTGTGTCCAACCTCAAACATTCGGGCACCCAAGGGCTCGGTTCTATTTTCCTGCACCGAAACTCTAAGGCTCGAGCGACCAACTCTCTTTCGGTGTATTTGAGGTTGACGCGGATGCAAAGTGGGGGCGGTTCGTTGTTGGCTCGGCAAAGCGCCAAAGTCTCATCCACGCCCCAAAACTTGACCCAACGCTCAACCATCCAACGCGGGTGGGAAGTCGTTATGCTGATATGAGAAACAGGGTCTTCGTCAAGGGACGGGATAGGAACACTTTGCCAACCTTCGCCCATGCTCCTGACGACAGCGTTCACGAGAGACGCAATCCCCTTGTGTTCGAACCGTTTCGCCAACTTGACATATTCGTTCCCAACAATCGGTGCAGGGTGCTTGAAGAAAATCAACTCGTAGGCTGCCATGCGCAAGATGTTGCGAGCAAAAACGGGAAGTTCGTCCAACGAGTAATCGCAGAAATGCTGGATGATGTGGTCAAGGTAAAGTCGCATTTTCACGACTCCCATCGCCAGCGCTGTTATCATTGCCCTTTCCTTCGATGGGAGCCGCTTCTGCCTCATCAGTTCCCGCAGGGACAAGTTGACATAGGCATCCTTTTTCTCTACCTCAACCAGAGCCAACAGCGCCAATTTTCTGGCAGGGCAAATCTGGTCAGCCGTTGTCGGGTGCACCATCCGGTAAGCCATAACAGGTCACCGCCCCAAAGCGGACACCAAAAGCGAAAGCGCTTTCAGTCGTCTCGTGTGCTTTCGTTACTGTTGTTGAGTTTGTTCGCTGCTCGTTTGAGTTGGTTGAGATGGTTGCTGAGTTTGAGCAGTTAGCCGTTCCATCTCTTTCGCTGCCTGATATTCGCTCCAAGCGATGGCGATAACAAGCAACCCACCAAGCGCAAGCATCGGTCCCAAGGCGCCTTTGAGCACCACCAAAAAGTCGCCCCACCAAACCACGAGCAACACTATCCCGACAATCACAGCCACGGCACCCGCCAAGAAAGCAATCATCGTCCCCTTGGACATAAACCATCGCCTCCATGCCACCGAAATTTCTGCTGCATTTTGATTATGCCACCAATGTCCGAACTTGGGCGTGTTTTTAAGGTCGCTTGTCGCAGGTGTAGTGCTATGATTGATGCGGCGGTTGAAAAGGGTGACCTTAAGGAGGGATTGAGATGCCTGTCAACAGAGAACGCTTTCTGGCGGATTTCCTTGAACTCGTCCGCATACCGAGCCCTTCGGGCAAAGAGAAGGAAGTCGCTCGGGCAGTGAGGGCGAAACTTGAAAGCATGGGTCTGACCGTAACGGAAGATAATGCAGGGGAAAAGTTTGGTGGCGAACAGGGCAACTTGATTGTCAAGGTTCAGGGCAACTTGGAAGGCGTCCCGCCGATTATGTTCAACGCTCACTTGGATACCGTCGTCCCCTGCGAAAATGTCAACCCAATCGTTGAGGGCGACAAAGTTCGGTCCGACGGGAGAACGATTTTGGGCGCTGACAACAAGGCTGGGGTTTGCGTGTTGCTGGAGTTTTTGCGCGTCCTCAAGGAAGACGGCATCCAACACGGTCCGCTGGAGATAGTTTTCACCGTCGCCGAGGAGACAGGGCTTCACGGGGCAAAGCACCTTGACTATTCCCTCGTCAGCGCAAAGGTCGGCTTCGTTTTGGATAGCGGTCCGCCAGTCAACAAAGTCATAGTCCAAGCGCCGTCGCAAAAGAATTTGCGGGTGGTCATAAAAGGCAAGGCTGCCCACGCAGGCGTTTCGCCTGAAAAGGGCATAAACGCAATTCAGTTGGCAGCAAGGGCAATTGCGGCGATGAGGCTTGGGCGAATTGACCACGAGACGACGGCAAACATTGGCGTCATTAGGGGAGGTTTGGCGACCAACATCGTGCCCGAAGAAGTTGAAATTTTGGGCGAAGCCAGAAGCCACGACCCGCGCAAGCTTGATGAGCAAGTCGCCCACATGGTTGCCCTCTTTGAGAAGGAAGCGCAAAAAGGTGGCGGAAGTGCGGAGATTGAAGTCAAGGAAGTTTACCGCTCATTCCGCATCACCGAGAATGACCTGCCAGCAAAACTCATAACAGTAGCCCTTGAGAAAATGGGGCTGAAACCACAGTGGGAGATAACCGGCGGCGGCAGCGACGCAAACATCTTCAACGAACACGGGATTAAGTGCGTGATGATTTGCTGCGGCGAGGAAAGCCCCCATTCGCCCGAAAACGAAAGGCTTGACATCCCTTCTGCGCTCCAAAGCGTGGAGTTGCTGGTGAACATCGTCACTGCTTTCGCCCAAATGGGCAAGAACCTTTAACCCAACCCCTTTCACACCTTTCAACTCCATGCCAAACTGATGACGGGCAAATTTGAAAGCAGCAAGGAGGCGATGGGGCATGCGTTGGCTATTGACAACTTTGATTTGCGGGTTGATGGCAATGGGGCTTTGGGGACAGCAATCGCCATCTTTGTTGGTCGGTTATGTTTCTCGCGATGACGGTGCGTTCGCTTGGGTCAGAGAAGGCAAGACCGAAACTCCTCTCGGCGCGACGATTCACGAACTAAGGCTAACTTCACAACGCTGGAAGGGCATAACTTGGCAGCACACTCTCCTCGTCGTCCAACCATCAAAAGTCACAACTGATGTCGCTATTCTCGTCGTCAGCGGTGGTAACACGGAGAGTAGGGGCGACACTCAAACCCGTCTCATTGCGACGACTATCGCTGCTCAAATCCAAGCCATCGTCGCAGTCCTTTTTGCTGTCCCGAACCAACCACTTTTTGACGGTCTCACCGAAGACAACCTCATTGCCCACACTTTCGTCAAGGTTTTGGAGACAGGCGATAAGGAGTGGGCTTGTTTGCTGCCGATGACCAAAAGCGCCGTAAAAGCGATGGACGCTATCCAGCAATTCGCCGAAAAGGAACTGGGCATAAAAGTCAATGGCTTCGTTGTCACGGGCGCATCAAAGCGGGGTTGGACGACTTGGTTGACGGCTGTTGCCGACCCAAAGCGCGTTAAAGGTATCGCTCCCATCGTTTACGACAACTTGAACATTCCAGCACAAATGCGACACCAACGCGAAGTCTTCGGTGGCTTTAGCGAGCAAATCAGGGAATACGAGGAACGAGGTTTGCTGGACTTGGTCGTCGGCAACGGCAAGGCACAGGAAATCGTTCAACTCGTTGACCCTTACTTTTACCGCGAAAGGCTGACGATGCCGAAACTCATCATCAACGGCACCAACGACCGATATTGGTCGCTTGATGCAGCCAACTTCTACTTCTACGACCTTCCGGGCGAAAAGCACATCCTCTATGTTCCCAACGCCGGTCACGGACTTGAAGGCGGGCTTGACAGAGTTTTGAGGACGCTCACAGCGTTCTTCAACAGGGTCGCTGGTCGGATTGCCTTCCCGAAGTTGCAATGGCAATGGAAGCAGGAAGGCAACTCAATAACGCTCGTTATCTGGTCGGAGCCGAAACCCAAAGAAGTTCTGATTTGGACTGCGAAAGCGCCGACGAAAGATTTCCGAGATGCAAAATGGTCAAGCCAAACCATTAACGCTGCCGACGGCGAATTCAAGTTCACCCTCAACCCGCCCGAACAGGGATTTGCAGCAGCCTTCGCTGAACTCGTTTACGAAATTGGTGGGCAAAGTTTCTCCTTGTGCACGACTGTTCGCATCGTCGGTAAGTGAAAGCGAAGCAAGCGTTTGGGGAGCGACGGAGAAGTGTTGGCAGCATATCTTGAACTTTGGCGACGAGAACCGATTTTGCGCCGAATTTTGATGGTGTCGCTTTTGGCTGACACCGCCTTCGGCGCCCTCATTCCGTTCGTCAACTTCTACCTCAGCGATGAATTGAAGGCACCACCTCACATCACCGGTTTCGCCTTCGCTGGCTATCTGGCGGTTGAGGCGATTTTCAAAGCGCCTTTCGGGGCTTTAAGCGATCGATGGGGACGGAAAGCGGTGATGGTGCTTGGGTTGATGATTACAGTGACAGCGACGATACTTTTGGGCACAATCCGCTCCCACTATACAGTCATGCTTTTGTTCCCTCTCGCTGGCGTCGGGTTCGCTGCTTTCTTCCCGACAATCGCAGCCTTCGTCGCCGATTACGCACCAGAGGAGCATCGCGGTGGGATGATGGGCATCCTAAACCTGAGTTACCTGTCAGGGCTGGGAATCAGCGCTGCCGTCGGATTTCTCCTGCACCACAAAGCGGGGACTTACAAACACGCCTTTTTCGTCACAGCAGCACTTTTAATGCTCGCTGCCGTTTTGGTTATCGCCGTCCTGCCTTCAGTGAAAAGGGAGCGACAGAAAGGGAGCAAACCGAAGCGACCTTTTTCCTTGAAACCACGCCTTGTCCGATTGCCCGCCTTATCCCGCCCTATCCTCATCCTTGCGAGCGTTTTCGCCATAAGCCAATTCGCAGCGTCAATGCAAGTTCCCGTCATCGTCCCTTACGCAAAGCAAGTCTTGAAATTGACGGACTTGGAACTCGGCTTGGGAATCTCGCTCGCTGCTGGCGCTTTAGCCCTCATCGCTGTGCCCATTGGTCGCATCTCAGATGACATCGGCAGGGAGACATCTTTGAGAGTTGCTTTGGCAAGTGCGACTTTCGCGTTGGCAACTTTCCCGTTCGCAAAAAGCATGATGCTCATCGCTGCGCTCGGCTTACTCATCGGGTTTGCGTGGTTGTTAGCGTTTCCTGCTGCGTTGGCATTGGTCAGCGAAGTGGTGACTGACCAAGAAAGAGGGGCAGCAGTGGGGCTCATTTACAGCGGACAGGGGATGGGCGCAATTGTCGGCGCACCAGTTGGAGGAATTATCGCCGAACTGGCAACACGCATTTCAAGCAGCAAAGCGTTGGGTCTGAAGTTACCTTTCTTCGTCGGCGCTACCGCTTTGGCAATCGCTTTCGTCATGACCTTCTGGCTCAGTTACGAACTGGCAAAGAGACCTGTTGAAGTGGAAGAGCAGGAGTGAACTCATGGGCGAGAAAGTTGTGCTCATCACAAACTTGCAGCAATGGGAAGAGTGGCGAGAGGCTTGGGATGACCTGCTCTCAAACAGCACCGCTTTTGAAGCGCAAATCTTCCTCAGTTACGAGTGGCTAACCACTTGGTGGCGATTTTTCGGGTGCGGATTGCAAGGCGTTGAGTGCGGTTTGGGAAGCAGGAAATTGTTGGTGATTGCCGTCGCTGACGGAAGGCATTTGCTCGCCGCTGCACCGCTTTTCGTCTCGCATTCGCCTATCTTGCCGCTTGCCCGCATTGTCAAGTTCGTCGGAAACGGAAACGCTGACTACGGGGATTTTCTCGTTCGCAAAGGTTGTGAGGAAGTTGCGCAAAGGATTTGGCTTTGGTTGTTCGCTCACCCTTCGCTTTGGCATCTCATTGCTTTGCACGAACTTCCCGAAATCAGCGAAGCGATTTCATCGCTGCAACGCATGAACATTCCCGACGGTTTCCAAGCGGCGATTTTGGTCGGCGAAGTCTGCCACCGAGTGCCGTTGAACTGCGAAAACGGTTCGTGGCGAGAACGGGCGAGCAAGTCTTTGAGGGAGCAACTGAAGCGACGGGAACGACAAATTGGGCGGAACTTCAAAGTCCAGTTCCGAACGGCTGTAAACGGGCAAGAAGTTGAAGCGATACTCCCGCAACTTTTCGCTTTGCACCGGCTCCGTTGGGGTCAATTGGGTCAAACGGGCGTTTTCATTTTCCCGAAGGTCAGGAAGTTCCATCAAGAGTTCGCCCGACAGGCATTGAACCGCCGTTGGCTTCGGCTCCATTGGCTTACCCTTGACAATGTTACCGCAGCCGTCTATTACGCCTTCAAGGTCGGCGACTATTCAGGCTTCTACACTTGCGGCTTCAACCCATCTTTCGGTCGCTACAGCGTCGGCAAAGTTTTGCTGGCGAAGGTCATTGATGAAGCGGAAAGGGAAGGTGCGAAAGTTTTTGACTTCATGCGCGGCGACGAAACTTACAAATCCGAGTTTGGAACGGTCACGCAACGCAACTTCCACCTTTTCATCTGGCGAAACGGAGAACTGCTATCACGCAACGCAGCCAACCTGCATCGGCTCACCACTTGGCTTTCACTGTCGTTAAAGCGAGCGGCGCAAAGGTAAAAGCGGTGGGATGGGTTCGGGGTTGAGCGTTGCGGGTTGAGAGTTACGGGTTAAGGCTTTTCTCCGAACGCTCAACTCGCAACTTTTTGTTAGTCCGCTTTGAGCAAGTTTCGTTTTTCGCAGCCACCAACTTCAGTCGGCGGAGAAATCTTCTTCCTTCGCCTCTTTGATGGCTTCCCAGCCTTCACGAACGATGACAGGCAGCATCAAAAGGGATGCAACTGGGTCTGCCCACCACCATCCAAGCCAAGCGTTAAGTGTCAAGCCCAAAAGGAGCGTGAAGGAAAGGTAAGCGCAAACGATTGTTTCCATAGCGTCAGCCTCCAAAGCGCGGCTTTGAATGCGAGACGCAACGAATCGCTTGCCCCAAGCCAGAACAGGCATGACAATTAGTGAGACGGTTGCGAGGACTATACCGACTATGCTGGCATTAGGTGCTTCCTTTGCGATGAGTTTTCCGATGGCTTCGTAAGCCACATAGCCCGACAGGAGCCAAAAAGTTATCCCCACGCCCAACAAAGCGGTTCGCTCCGCCTTCTCAGTTTGCTCCTTTGAAACACCAACGAGTTCCCTTTTCAACCGCCACAACAAGATTGCCCCCGAAACTGACTCAATAACGCTGTCAAGCCCAAAGCCAATCAGAGCGATTGAGCCTGCAAGCCAACCTGACCCAACAGCGACGAACGCTTCAACGGCGTTCCAGCCGATTGTGAAGTATTCAAGCAAGATGCCTCGTTGCAACCATTTCGTTCTCGCTTCCGACATTGCTTTTTCACCCACCGCAAGTTTAAACCCAAACGGCGTTAAAAACTTACGGCGAAAAATTTGGGAGGGCGAGGCTTCTGCCGAACCAAAACGGCAGCGAGTAGCGAATAGCGAATGGCGAGTAGCGAATGGTGAAAGGTGAATGGCGAATGGCAACGAATTTGACCACCCACCTGAGGTGGGTGGCTAAAAATTCAAAGCAGGCTAACTGAAAGTTGCGAGTTGCGGGTTGCGCGTTCAGAGAAAAAGCCCTAACCCTCAACTCTCAACCCGCAACGCGCAACCCAAATAGCAGGCTTCGTTTTCGTAGCCACCAACTTCAGCCAAAACGGCAGCGAATAGCGAGTAGCGAGTGGTGAGTATTTCTGGAGGGCAGTGCTCCTGCACTGCCGAAAAATTTTCAGCGCATCAGGAGATGCAACCTCCAGTTTCGTCAACCTATGAAGGGTTCGTGCTCCTGCCCGACCGAAAAGTTTCGGCACGGTAGTAGCCGTGCCCTCCGATTTTTCGCCGAATTTGTTCGGCGACCACATTTCTTGAACATGCCCCATTGCGCTTGACGGCGCTATTAAAGCCAGCCACAATGAATTTCGGTTGCAATTTATTTTGCGCCATTCCACCAACCGCCAGTCGCCAATCGCTATTCGCTGCCGTTTAACCAGTCGCTAATCGCCAGTCGCTGCCGTTGGAGGGATAGGCGATGAAGGAGAAATGGCTCAATAGTATTGCGTTGGTTGGCTTCATCCTCATTGTGAGTTCGTGGGCTTGGTGGCTCTTTCGCCCTCGCACTACCCAACCTATGCCCTTCACCCTGCGAGCACGATGGAAGGACTTTGCAGTAACAATAAAAGGGATAAAGATTGCTTTCTCGCCGAAAGGCAACTGGTTGGCAGCACCAGTGACGAAGAAAGGTCAATTGGTGGTTCATTTGTGGCAAGTGTCAAAGGTGGAAGACCCTCCAAAGGTTCTCACCATAAGCCAACAAGCGCTCCCTTCCAAACCAGACTTTTCTCCTGACAGTCGTCTTTTGGCAATCGGATATTGGGAGCAAGGCATAGGCAAAGTTGCCCTTCTCACCGTTGCTGATGGGCGCAGGCTTTTGACAGTGACGATGGGCAAAAGCAAAAATTTTATGCAACCTCCCACCGTTACTTTTGCTCCCGACGGTCGGCTCGCGGTCGTCCATAACTCTCAACTTTATTTCGTTCGTGTTGAAGACGGCAAGAAGACGCCAACTAAAATCCAAGCGGAAAGCATTGCCTTCTCGCCTGACGGTCGGTGGATAGCGGCTATTCAACCGAATGTTGTGAACATTTACGACGCTAACGGTCATCTTGTCAAGAGAATCCGTCCAACTTCTCAAACCACACTCCTGACATTTGAGGCTGTCGCCTTTTCAAAAGATGGACGGCGCCTTGTTTGTCTTTGGTCATCGCAGCACACGAAATCCCCGTTCCCTCTCATGCGATATGGCGTTACCGTGTGGCGGACGGACACTTGGCAGTCTGAAAAGTCAATGCCACTAACACCGTTTTACGAAGACTCTTTGTTAATTCGCTCCGCTGCCTTTGCCCCTGACCTTTCAATGGTAGCGCTTTCAGAGTTAGATCCGAGCAGTTGGGATGGGACTTATTGGCGGTTGGAGCGTTTCGTCCACAGGCTATTAAGGCGTCCACATTTGTCTGTCCTACCGACGCAAGTAGTAGTGCGGCGACTTAGTGATGGAAAAATCATCGCCAAGTTGCCCCGCTTTGGGTATTATGTTCAAGGTTGCGCCTTCTCTCCCGATGGGCATTACCTTGTTGTTTCTCATAGCCCCACGATTGCCCTTTGGGAGCGCAAGGGCGATTGAAGCGTCTGTCACCATCTGTTCTCGCACTTTGGTAAGCAGTTTTTAATGGTGAACCTGACGGGGTCTTGCTCTCCCACAAAAACTATGAAAGGCGGTGTGAGGATGGCGAGGAAGCGACCTTTAATTTTGCTGAGCAACGATGATGGCGTTCACGCACAAGGCTTGCTTTACCTGAAGCGAGCGATGAAAGCGATAGGCGAGGTGATAGTGGTCGCTCCTGACCGACCGAGAAGTTCGTGCAGCCACTCAATCACTTTGCACAAACCTTTGCGGGTTTTTGAGTGGCGGGACGAAGACGGAAACATCGTTTACGCTTGCAACGGCATGCCTGCCGATTGCGTCATTTTGGGCATAAGGGTTCTCTGTGACCGAATACCCGATTTGGTCATCGGTGGCATAAACGATGGACCAAATTTGGGCGACGACATCATCTATTCGGGAACAGTCGCCGTCGCCCGTGAAGCAGCCTTAGAAGGATGCCGAGCCTTCGCAATCTCAATTGCAGGGTTTGAAAACATCCACTATGAAACCGCAGCGTTGGTGGCGAAATGGTTGGCTAAGCAGTTGCTGAAGGTTGAACTTCCGAGGGGCGTGTTTTTGAATGTCAATGTTCCCAACTTGCCACCTGACCAACTGAAGGGGTTGAAAATCACGAGGCGAGGCTTTAAGCACTATGTTGGTCCGCCAGAAAAACGGGTTGACCCACAAGGGCGTGTTTACTTTTGGAGGGGCGCTGAACGACCAGTCAGCGAAAACTTACCAGGCACTGATGTCGGAGAGGTCGCTGCGGGTTTCGTCTCAGTCACACCGTTGCATGTTGACACCACCTTTTCGCCGCTGCTTGAAGAGTTGCAAGTTTGGGAGTCGTCCTTTGACAAATCGGCAAAAATAACCACTTCATCCAAACGGCGGAGAAGCCTGTAGAGTGTTCCGTGCCACTGGCTTTAGCCAGTTAAGGGACAAGGGGCATGGGTTTGACGGCGAACACTGGCTGAAGCCAGTGGCATGAGTAGTTTTTAGGACACTCTCAGATGTTCACCCTTGCAACGCTGCTTGCTCCAAATCGCTTATGAACTGGGCAACACGGTCACGCCAAGTTTGGAAGTGCCACTCAGGGTTATCGTGCGGGTAGTCGCCTTCATACCAAAAGCGAATGTGCAAGGTGTTGATGATGGCGTGGAACTCGTCTTGGAAAGGTTGTGGCAGTTGCCGTCTCAGGATGCCCCAACGACTTTCTTCTGTGTTCAAGAAAGCCATTGCTGCCAATCTTGCTGCATCAAAGAGCCAATTGAAGGCACTTCGCCATCTTCGGTCAGCGTGCCACTCGTCTTGAGTCGTCATCGCTTCCCGCGCGTCAGTTTCTGCTTCCCCAATGGTGCGTCGTGCATCTTCAAAAGTCGGGACAGGCATGCTATCAGTCACCTCCCAAACCCAACTCTCATCGCCGAACAACACTTTCCCAAACGCCCTAACCGCTCCGCTCAATCGCCCCAATTTCTCCCCGACCTTGTGGACGACCAAATCCACATCCCAACCTTGAGACGCTTCCAAAACCGCATCTTCATATCTCTCCCGTTCCTTCGGCGCTTTGCTAATGACCAGCAAGTCAATGTCCCTTGCCAAATCGGGAGCATAAACGGCTGAGCCAAACAAAACAACCGCAACAATGTCTGGGTCAATGGAAAGTAGCGCAGAAACAATCTTTGACAGCAACGAATCCGTGATCGGCGGTTTTCTGAGCGTTTTCATGCCACATCACCGAACTTCAAAGATTTGTCAAGGCAAGCCGCGAACGACTTGAAGGGTGACATAAGATTTTCGCTGAGCAGGAGCGTTCAGGCTGGGCGTTATGTCCAACCCTTCCGCTTCCGCAGTAACGAGCAAGCATCTCGGCGAAGGTGAGCGCGAAGGCGATGGCGGAATTGGCAAGGTCACTGTCGCCGATTCCTGAGGAGCCAAAGCGGGCAATTGTGCCGTTGAAATAGGCACGAATTCAAACACTGACGGGCGCCAAGGCTCGTAAGAACTTGCCGTCCGTTGATTGACCAAACGACATTGCCCTGGCTTCAAGGCGACAGGCAGACGGTTCGTCACCGTGACTTGCAAGTTGTTTCCTTGCCGCTGAACTTTGACATCAACGGTGCCATTGAGCGTGATTGGTTTGGCGAAATAAAGCAACCGAAAACTCAGGTTAGGAACTCGCAGAACCGTTGAGACCGTCGGACCGTCCCAAGTTTCCAGAACTGTTCCGCCCATCATGTCGCCGTAGTAGTCATGAATTTGCGAGAACACGCCTTCGGCTTCACCGAAGTCCAAAAGGTAGTTGCCAGCGCGCTGAATGAACAAAGTTGAGCCGGCAAGCAAATAAGCGTCTGCTTCTCCCGCTGCCACAATCACCGTCCCGCGAGTGAGGTTTTGAGTGCCAATTTGGTGCAAGCCCAAAGTCGCTTGACCGATGAGAAAGACGAAAGCGATGGCAGAGACAGGTGCGATAAGCCAATGCCAGTCAAGGGCTCGCCTTCTGCGAAGCAACGCATAACTCAGCGGGACTATGATGACGAAGTAGGCAAGCAAAGTCATCGCAATGTTGGTGACGCTGGGAAGTTCTAAGCGGAAAGGCAGAGGTGGCGGTTGGGTTGGAGTTCCTCCTGTCATCGGAGCGTAAGGCATAGGGTAGCGCTGCCATCCCTGCCACTCGCCTAAAGGAGTAAGCCAAACCGACCAAAGGTTTGCGACCGTTAAGTTTGTCAATGGCACGACAGACTTGCGCCAAAAATTGGGCAATCCTTGCCAGCCGCGGAATGGCTTGTCCCAAAGGTTGAAAGCCACAAAGACGATTGAACCGAACCCGTAACGGCGGACGGCAACGAGTGGCAAGTTCTCAGTCCCGCACAAAAGTTGAGCGTCGTCGGTCAATGTGCCAACGGTTGCGAATGCTGGTTCGCGTGGGGGCTGAACTTGTAGCCAACGGGCAAGTGGTGTCCAATCGGAGATTTGGGCGGTTCTCGGTTTTTGGATAGGTAGCAAAGAAGCCAAAGCGATATGCCTAAGGTAAATTGCCGCTGAACCGCCGGGCACAACTAAAATGCCGCCCATCATCACCCATCGGCGAATTGCCCGCCATTGACTCATTGTCAACCTTTCAGAACCGCTTCCAAGCACAAGCACGCTTACGCCCGTCAATGCACCCGCCTTATCGGGCAAATCTTCGGGGCGACAATATGCCCAAACCCACTCTCGCGGCATAGTTGCTCCCGGAGTCAAGAAAGGTGCAGGTCCTGGTTTTGGTGGCGATTGAGGCTGAGGATTCAATTGCCGAAGCCATTCCAGACCGCCAATTTCATCGCCGACAGCAACAACGAGCCTAACATTGTCGTTCGGCGTGACAGAAATCGTCTGCTCCGGTATGCCACGAACTCCATCAAGCCTGACAGAAATGCTCATCGTGTTGGACAAAACGAAAGGCAGGGCGATGATTTCTTTTCGGCTACCCGTCGGAAGCGGTAAATGGAACGAGTGACGCCGCTCAGCGCGAACGCGCGATGGCGAGACGACAAGAGTGGCGTCAATTGACGGACCATCGTTTTGAACGACGATTTTGAGGGGCAAGCAAGAGGTTGGAGGGACGGTTGTGCCGAAGAGGGGACGAACTTCAATTTGGACGGGCAACCTCTGAGCGGCTGCCAAAGCCACAAACGATGCCAAAACGGTCACAAGCAATCCTAACCGCATAAGAATGCACCTGCCTCTCCTTGTTCGGGAATCGCTACTCGTTTGACGAAATTTTGCCATCCTTCGTTCCGCAATGGCAAACTTGTGGCGGAGGTGAAGAAGATGGCGGAAGTTGCACGGAAGGTCATCACTTGGGAGGATTACCTGCAGGGTGAGCCGAAAGATTTGGAGTGCTACGAGATTGAGGACGGAGAGGTGATAGTTGTGGGAGCGCCAAGCGGAGAACATCAATGGGTTGTCGGAAACTTATACCGGCTAATGCATGAGTTCGTTGTGCATAAAGAACTGGGCGCGATCCTACTGGCGCCTTTTGATGTCGTTGTCCAACGAGACCCAGTTCGCACTCGTCAACCTGACTTGCTTTTTCTGCGGAAGGAGCGAGGTGGGACGCCAGAACAAATTCGGCAACTGAAGCGGCTTGAAATTCCGCCCGACATCGCTATTGAAGTCGTTTCGGCTTCCGAAGAAGAAACAGAGCGGTTGGAGCGAAAACTTAGGGACTACCATCGCATCGGTGTGCCTGAGGTTTGGCTCGTTTACCCTGAAGAGCGAGCCGTTGAGGTTTTGGTTTGGGCAGAAGACGGTTGGCGTTGGCACGGGTTGTTTTTCAGCAAGGACAAAATCCGCTCAACGATTTTGGGCGAAACCGATTTTGCCGTCGGGCGAATTTTCGAGTAGGGGCAAGGCTTTTGCCACCCTGCTTATCTTCCGCAAGAAAGTCCAGTCTCCGATTTCCTTCTGCGTGGCAAAATGCTGTCGGTGATGGCGGCATGTTGGTTTTGGGCATTGAAACTTCATGCGACGAAACTTCAGCGGCAGTCGTTGAAAACAAGGTCTGGGTGCGTTCAAACATTGTGCTGACACAGACGAAGTTGCACGAGCCTTTCGGCGGCATCGTCCCTGAAATAGCGTCGCGAAAGCAAATGGAGTTTATCGCTCCCGTTGTCCAACAAGCCCTTTCTGATGCCGGAGTCACTTGGCGAGATTTAGATGCCGTTGCGGTCACCAACCGCCCAGGCTTGATTGGTTCGTTAGTGGTGGGCGTGAGTTTCGCTAAAGCAGTAGCGTTGGCTCATAACTTGCCACTCATACCCGTCAATCACCTTGAAGGACATGTGTTTTCGGTGTTTCTGAAGGAGCGGGGCGAGGGACGGGGGACGAGGGACGCGGAAAAAGCGAACGGAAACCAAAAGGAGTGGGGATTTCCTTTTCTTTGCCTGCTGGTTTCGGGCGGGCACACGGAGTTGATTTGGGTGAGGGATGTGGGTGATTACGAGGTTTTGGGGAGAACGAGAGACGACGCTGCGGGTGAAGCCTTTGACAAAGTTGCTCGGGCTTTGGGGTTAGGTTTCCCCGGCGGTCCTGCAATTGACAAGGCTTCGGAAGGCGGTGACCCCAACGCCATTGCCTTTCCGAGAGCCGATTTGACGCCATCGTTGGATTTCTCTTTTGCTGGTTTGAAGACAGCAGTCGTGCGTTACCTTAAGGGCTTAGAGGAGCGGCTCAAACGCAAACCGAACCCAACCGTCGCTGACATTGCAGCCAGTTTTCAAGAGGCTGTGGTTGACATGCTGCTGACGAATTTGGAGCGGGCGGCAGAATTGACCGATGCTGAACGGGTTGCCGTTGTGGGCGGAGTTGCTGCCAACCGAAGGCTAAGGCAAAAACTGCTGTCGCTCGCGGAAAAGCGAGGATGGCAACTGGCATTGCCAGAACTCAAATGGTGCACTGACAACGCTGCCATGATTGCCTGTGCCGCCAGTTTCAGGATGGAGAAAGGTTTGGCTCAACCCAACTTGCTCTTTGATGCCTACGCTGTGGCTGAAATCAACGACGCCCATCCCGCCTTCGTTCTGCTTCCCAAATGGGGGGTGAGTGCCGTGTTGATGCAAACAACGGCTGCAACTCTTTTCGCCGCATTGCTTTGTTTCGTGGCTGGAGCAATTTCGTCGTCTCGGCGTTCGGGGCGGGCAAATTTGGCTTTGATTTTGCTTTCGGCTTTGCTGGTAATTTCCCTTGCTGCCGCTCAAGTGCTCTATCGGCGCGACAGTTTGTATCACCGCATCATCGTGGAACAAGTCGGCAACATCCGCTACCTGAGATTTGATGCCAGTTACCAGAGTGCGATGGACTTGAAAGACCCAGACAGGGCAGTTTTCGTTTACACGGACTACCTGCATTTGGGTTTGCTGTTCAAACCCGACGCGAAAAAGGTTCTCTTCATCGGGCTCGGCGGTGCGACGGCTCAAAAGAAGTTTCACAAAGACTACCCGCAGATGGTCATCCACACCGCCGAGATTGACCCTGTGGTCAAAGAGGTTGCCGAGAAGTTTTTTGACTTCCGAGAGGACGAACGGATGAAAGTTTTCATTGAGGACGGAAGGGTTTACTTGCGCAAGACCAAAGAGCGTTACGACCTCATCGTCTTGGATGCCTATTACGGCAGCCGATACGAAGTCACGCTGCCCTTCCACCTCGTCACGAGGGAATTTTGGTGGCTCGCAAAGTCGCGGTTGACGGATGATGGCGCTGTGGTGTTCAACCTTGTCGGTCGGTTGGAAGGTTTCCGCTCGGAAGTGACCCGCTCAATTCTGTTCACGATGCTCTCGGTCTTTCCAGAAATCTACCTGTTCCCCGTTGAGTATCGGAGGATGCCTTGGCTTTACGACCGTCGAAACTTGATCGTCATTGCGCCCGTCAAACCCTTGAAACTCTCACGGGAAGATTTGGTCAAGCGAGCCGAGGAGATGGTGAAAGAGGGCAAAATCAAAATCGCCCAACTGCCCAATTACGCTGCCGACCTTTACTTGAAGCGAATTCCTTTCAACGATGTCCCGCTTCTCACCGACGATTACGCTCCCGTTGAGTTCCTGCACCCATAAGCGAGTGTTTTTGTCAAAAGTGATGCGAGCAGGAAAGCAAACTTTGAAGGCGCGAAGGTGATGGCTGTGGCGGTGACGGAAGACAGGCTTCTGAAGATGAGAGAGGTAGCACGGAAAAGGCAGTTTGGCTTGAGGGTCGTGCTTGAGGAACTGGAGAACCCGCGAAACATTTCGGCAATTTGCCGAACTTGCGATGCTGTCGGCGTTCAGTTCCTGCATGTCGTCCACAGGGGCATTTACCCAATCGTCCTTGACAAGCGGACTTCTGCGGGAAGCCATCAATGGCTGACGGTTATTCAACATCCAACGATTGAAGACTGCTTGAACGAACTCAAGGCAATGGGGTTTCGCATTTACTGCACCCATGTTGACCCGACGGCTAAGGAGTTCACGGAAGTTGACTACACTGGCAAAGTCGCTATCGTTTTTGGGAACGAAGGGCATGGCGTTTCTGAGACGGCTCGCAAATTGGCGGACGAGCGCATCGTCATCCCACAGGTTGGTTTCGTGAACAGCCTAAATGTTTCAGCCGCAGCAGCCATCATCCTTTATGAAGCCTTCAAACAGCGCAAAAAGGCAGGGCTTTACGACACCCCAGAGTTTACGGAAGAGGAGCAAAACGAACTCGTTCGGATGTGGTTGGAGCGGGAAGAGGCAATTTCGCAGTTGGCAGAGTAACTTGAGGCTCACATTCGTTGGTGAACGAACTCGCCTGCAACCATTGTTGCAGTCGCCTCTCTCCCTTCGCTCAGCAGCACATCGTAAGGGTCATCAATGCTGGCGTTGAACCGAAAAATTGCGATGTCCGCCTGCTTACCCGCATCCAGAGAACCGACAAACCTGTCAAGCCCTAATGAAGCCGCTGCATCCAAAGTGACCATCCGAAGCCAACGGCTCGGCGAGAGTGTAGGGTAAAGTTTCGGATGCTCGCGAGCGACCTTAATGGCAAATCGGATTTCGTCCAAAGGGCTCAAACTGTCAACGCTCGCCAATCCATCGGTAGCCAAGCAAACTTTCACACCTGCCGACAACATTTTTCCCAAAGGCATTAAGCCCACCTTCAAGTTTGCGTTTGACCTCGGACAATGAGCGACCCAAACCTTGCGTTCAGCCAAAAGGGCAATATCGGCGTCATCAACTTGAACGCAGTGAACGAGCAAAGTTTTAGGTTGCAAAACTCCAAGCCAATCAAGGTAGCGGATGGGAGAGAGCCCAAGAGGCGCATCGCGAAGGACACTTCCAAGCCACCAACGCCATACGCCTTTGCGCTGCTCAACGAGTTTGCGCTCTGATGGCGATTCGGCAGCGTGGATGCAAATGCGGTAATTCTCTCTTTGCGCCAATCCGATAACCCGCCTGAAAGCCGTCGGCGTGACGGTGTATGGTGCATGAGGTCCAAGACCGATGGTCAAAAGTGGGTTCATCAATTCCTTCGCATCTTCAAGCCACCGTGCAAGTTCGCCCAAATGCCTTTCTGCATCTTCATCCCTCAAGCAAATGAACTCTTTGAACACAACTGCCCGCAGCCTTGAGTTTTTGAGGGCTTGAAGCGAAGCGCCAAAGCGAGAAAACTCGCCGATGCATGTCACCCCGAACTTTGTTAGTTGCTCAATTCCCTTCACAGATGCTTGCAAAGCATCTTCAAAAGTTTGGCTGCGAACGAGGCGAACCATTTGCAACAGCCACTTGTTGAAAGTTTGAGGGCGTTTGATCGTTTCGGCGAAGTTTGTGTTTTCAAGGTGAGTGTGAGGGTTAACCAAGCCCGGCATCAAAACTCCGTCAGGGAATTCCCAAACTTCGGCTGGAAACTCACGGGCAATTTCTTTCCACTCGCCGACAGCGATGATGCGGTCACCCTCAATGACCACAGCGCCGTCGCGGATGGGAGGGGAAGTCATCGGCAGAACCCAACGCGCCATCAAAAGCGTCAAGCCCTTCCGCTTCCCTTCATGCACCCTCGCTTCATCACCTCACAGCGTCGCAAATCGCTTTCCTTATCAACTCCAGAAACGCTTCGGGACGCATGACCAAAATTCCTGTCGCTTTTGAGTAGTGCTTCGTGTTGAAAGTGACCAGAACCTTGCAGCCTGAAAGGACCGCTGCTGCAAGGATTGGGGCATCGTCTGGGTCTGTAACTTGGCTCGTGAAAGGCTGAACTTGGTTTGGTGTCGGGTCAGGAACGATTTTGAAGAAGCCCTCAACCAGTTCGCGAAAGACCTGAGTGGCTTCGCTGAAACGGTGAGGAAACTTATCCCTAAGCACTCGGTTTATCGTCGTCATCATGTCTTGCGTGATTATGCCTTCAATCAACCCGATGGCAGCAGCGATGAGAACCGAACGGGCAGCGCTGTAATAGCCGCGAGTTGTGGCGCATCCAGCAGCAATTACATCAAGGTCAGCGAGAACCCTTAACCTTTGCACCTTCTTGCTTCTCCCTCCGCAAAAGTTTCCACTGCCTTCTCGCTTCCCTTATGAGTTCCTTTTCCGTGATGCCTGCTTCTTTTGCCCACTGGGACAGTTTGTGCAATCCGACAATGACGCGAACGAACCTCTCATCAGCATCCCAAGTTTTTGTCTGCTTTTTCGGCATTGTGAATCACCCGCTTAAAGTTTAGTGCTGCTCAGGCACATTGTAAGACTTAAAACAGCGACACAATTACACTTGTTCCTGCCTCAAGATATGTGACCTCTTCTGGGATGACGATGAAGCCGTCAGCGTGGGAAAGGCTGGTGATGGTTGAAGATTCCTTGTAAGCCCTTTCAGCCCATCCGTTTCGGAGCCTGACAGTGAAAAACTGTCGCAGACCTTCAATTGACTTGACATCGTGGGCAAGTTTAGCCTGAACGGTTTTGGGCTTCCATTCAGGCAGGCGAGCCAATTTGCGAAGGATGGGGACGAGCAAAACATGAGCCATCATGAGGCAAGAAGTCGGGAAACCGGGCAAATTGATGACCAACTTCCCATCCACAACTGCAGCCAAAGTTGGGCGACCGGGACGAGTGGCGAGACCGTGAAAAAGGAGCGTCCCCCGCTCGCCGATCAGGCGTGGCAATATGTCTCGTTGCCCAATTGAACTGCCGGCGGTAAAGACAACCATGTCAGCGTTCTCAACGGCATCTTCAAGGGCATCTTGCAACGATTTCTCATCATCGGGCACAATGTCTTTCAGCAAAGGTTCGCATCCATGTTGGCGCATCAACGAAGCGAGCGTGTAGGAGTTCATGTCGTAAACTTGTCCCAACCGCAAAGGTTCGCCGGGCTTTGCAACCTCGCTGCCGGTCGGGATGACAGCGATTTTGGGGCGTGCATAGACGGGAACATTTTCCAGACCCAATCCTGCCAACACCCCAATTCGCGCTGGGGTGAGCAATGTCCCTTCGGTGAGAACTATCTCGCCGACTCGTATATCTGCGCCTCGTTCGTCAATGTTTGCGTGCTTGGGATAGGCTTTAAGGATAAGCACCAAATCGCCTTGCCTTTTCGCGTCCTCAACAGGCACGACGCAATTTGAGCCTTTGGGAATAGGTGCTCCGGTGGCTACTTCAAAGCAGGTTCCATTAGTCACTTCTGCGTTTGTTGGTTCATCGCCCGCAAGCACTTGCCCGATGACTTTTAACGCGACGGGGTTTTCAGTAGACGCTTCAGCGATGTCCTCTGCCTGAACGGCGTAGCCGTCCATTGCTGCCCTGTCAAAAGGCGGGACATCAAAAGGAGCAACGATGTCCTCAGCCAAAACGCGGTAGCCACACTCTGTCAAGGCAACTTTTTCTTTGCGCTCTATCGGTTTGGCAGCATCCATCAATTTCTCCAACGCCTCATCAAATCTCGTCAGCGGCTTGCCTCCAAGGTAGTAGCGCATAACGCTTTCTCCTTTCCATGTCCCTTGTCCCATGTCCTCCCTGCCCAAAGATTAAGGTGCAATGCCTCCACACCACAGCCCAATGCGCTCGTCCAAATTGAACATCAGGTTGAAACACTGAACGGCGTTCCCTGAAGCGCCCTTGACGAGATTGTCAATCGCAGAAAGAGCGATAACCCTTTGGGTTCTCTCATCCACGACGATGGAGACATCGCAGAAGTTGCTCCCGACAACCGCTTTAACTCGCGGCAGTTCGCCAATTTCAAGCAGGCGAACGAAAGGTTCGTGGGCGTAATCCAACTCGTAGACTTTGTGGACATCTTCCGTGCTCAACGGTTCTGTCAATCTTGCGTATGCGGTGGTGAAAATCCCGCGAACCATAGGGACAAGGTGCGGCGTGAAAGTCAGGCGGACTGATTCGCCCGCCAGTTCCGAAAATTCCTGTTCCATCTCAGGCGTGTGCCTGTGGTTCACGACGCCGTAAGCCCTAAAGTCTTCGTCCAATTCTGTGAACAGGTAACCGACTTCAAGCCTTGAGCGCCCCGCACCTGAGACACCCGATTTGCTGTCAATCACAATGCTGTCCAAGTGAACCAGTTTCCGTCGCAGAAGGGGCGCTAAAGCAAGCAGGGCTGAGACGGGATAGCAACCGGGATTGGCGACCAATCGTGCGTTGCGAATTTGTTCCCGGCGAATTTCTGGCAATCCATAAACCGCTTCGGCGAGCAAGTCTTTTGCGGAATGGGTTTTGCGATACCACCGTTCATAAGTTTCGTGGTCGCGAAAGCGGAAATCGGCGGACAAGTCAATCACCTTGACACCTTTTTCAAGCAACTTCGGTGCAAGTTCCATCGCAACTCCGTTGGGGACAGCCAAAAAGGCAGCATCAACGCCGTCAAGCAGACTGTCATCGTATGGGACGCATTCAAGTTTCGTGAGACCTCTCAGGTGCGGGTGAGCCTTATGGAGCGGAAGTGCATCTTCCGAAGACAAACGGAGCAAGGCAGCAATTTCTGCGTTAGGGTGCTGAAGTAGCAGCCTCACCAGTTCGCCCCCGGTGTATCCTGTCGCCCCGATAATCGCGACTTTGAGTTTCCTGCTTTCCATGCTTCGTGCCTCCTTGACTGCCAAAGAGTTTGAAAATGCGGTCACTTTTTGAGCCGCTCCTTCAGCCTCTCCCACCAGTTGGGTTCAGCCCCTTTGGGCTCAACACCCATAGTCTTTGCCAGTTGCCTTAGAAGTTTCCTTTGCTCCTCCGTCAACTCAGTTGGCACTGTGACTTGGACATGGACAAACAAATCGCCTCGTCGCCCGCTGCGCATGCTGACGAAACCTTTTCGCGGGATTTTCAAGACGGTGCCAGGCTGCGTTCCCGGCGGGATTGTCAACTCCGCTTTACCGTCCAGCGTCTCAACTTCAACCACATCGCCCAAAGCGAGTTGCGGGAATGTTAATGGCAACTCCATGTGCAGGTTTATGCCTTCTCGCCTAAATACAGGGTGCGGTTTAATGCGGACAGTGACATACAAATCACCCGGCGGTCCACCTGCCTTGCCCGAGTTACCTTGTCCAGGGATGCGAAGGGTCATTCCGTCCTCAATTCCCGCTGGCAACTCAACTTTGACCTTTCTAGCGGTCTCTATTCGCCCTATGCCTTGACATGTATCGCAGATTTGGGCAGCAACTTGCCCACTTCCTTGACATGTCGGGCAAGTGGTCATCGTTCTCATGAAGACGCCACCGGCTTGACGGGAGTAAGTGATGCGCCCGCTCCCGTGGCAATCTGGGCACCGCTTGAAACCTCCCAGAGCGCCGAAACCGCTACATTCTGGGCATGTGACCAAGACATCAACCTCAACTTCTTTTTCGCCGCCGTGAAAAGCCTCCTCAAGGGTGATTTCCAAAACCGCTTCAATGTCTTCGCCTCGTTCCGTTCGGGTTCGGTAACGGCTGGTGGTTCTGAAGCCGAAGAATTCGTCCACCATCCTCATCAAGTCTTCAAAGGGGTCAAACCCGTATCCGCCGGGCACAGGGACTTCGCCGACAGTGCCGTAAAGGTCATACTGGCGACGCTTTTCTGGGTCGGATAAAACTTCGTAGGCTTCCTGAATTTCCTTGAACCGTTCTTCCGCTTCCTTGCGGTTTTCGGGATGCAGGTCAGGATGCCATTGCTTGACCAAGCGCCGATATGCCTGCTTGATTTCCTCTTGTGTCGCATTGCGCGGCACACCCAATATGGCGTAATAGTCTTTGTGCCCCTGCGGCACGGTTTAACCCCTCCGTCACTTGAGAAAGTTTTGAACGATGATTCCTGCCAGCATAAGCAGGACGGGTATGGCAAAGGCGAGAAACCAACGCTCCAGTCGTTGAATCTCGCCGCGAAGCGCTTCTATCTCTTGTCGCAATTCTCTGCGGATTGCTTCATCCCTTTCTTCCGCTTGCTGGAATCCCAGTTGCATTTCCCGTCGCAGCGCTTCAAATCGCTCATCCATCTCCTGCCTTAACGCTTCAAATCGCTCATTCGTCTCTCGCCTCAAACTTTCGTCTCTCTCCGCTGCTTGCTGAAATCCCTGTTGCATCTCCCGCCTTAGACTTTCATCCCTTTCCATTGCTTGCAAAAATCCCTGCTGCATCTCCCTCATCAGTGCTTCAAATCGCTCGTTCGTTTCTCGCCTTAGACCTTCATCCCTTTCCGCTGCTTGCTGGAATCTTTGCTCTATCTCCCGTCTCAGAGCCTCGTCCCTCTCTTCGGCTCGTTTAAACCCCTGCTCCATTTCCCGCCTCAGCATTTCGTCCCTCTCTTCGGCACGCTTAAACCCCTGCTCCATTTCCCGCCTCAGCATTTCGTCCCTCTCTTCGGCACGCTTAAACCCCTGCTCCATCGCAATTCTCAAACCGTTGATTTCAGCCTCAAGGGTAGAACGGAGACCGTTGATTTCCGCTTCAAGGGTGGAGCGGACACCTTCAATCTTTGCATCTAAGTAGCGGACAAAGGGCGGCTCAACATCAATGGCTAAAGGCAACTGCTGCCACAAGGCTTGAAGGAATTGACGGATTTCGTCTTCAGATTTGCCCAACGCCTCTGCCAAGTCAGCAATCAAACTTCGTCGGTGCATTCAGTTTCACCCTCCTCAGCGGGTTGTGGCGCTGTAAGTTGTGGTGCTGGCTTTACCGCCACATAGACCTTTGCTGGTCTTATGACCCTATCTCCCATCTTGTAGCCCCGCTCCACTTCACCGACGATGAGACCTTCCTCAACATCTTCCCGCTCAACTCGCTCAAAGGCTTCGTGGTAGTATGGGTCAAACTTTTGCCCTTCTGTCTGGATGGGCTCAACATCAAGCCGCCTCAATGCCTCTTGGAACAACCTGACGATGAGTTCCAAACCGCGCTTGAAAGCGTTCAGGTCGGATGTTTCCGTAAGGGAAGAAAGCGCCCTCTCCATATTGTCAAGGACAGGGAGAACAGCCAGCACGGCATCTTCCTTGCCTTTGTTGTAAGCCTCAACCCTTTCCTGCATGACCCGCTTTCGGAAGTTTTGAAAGTCTGCAGAGACCCTAATCCAACGCTCCTTGTAATCCTCAGCCTCAGCCTTCGCTTGTGCCAATTGCTCTTCCAGTTCGGCGATGCGGGCTTTGAGTTCCTCAATCGAAGGCTCTTGCTCTGTCACAACGGTTTCCCCAGTTGCTTCGGTTGGCTCAGAAGTCTCCGCTACTGGCTCTTCAACCTCGTTTGAGAGATTCTCAGCCTGCTTGAGTTCTTCGTCCATCTCCCATCACCTCGCTCTGGGAAAGTCAAAAGTCTTTTCTGCTCAGGATTGGAGCGAAGCGGTCGGCAGGTCTCGGTTGTCGCTGCAATACGCATCATTAAGTTTGGCACATCGGTTGTGTGAATTGGATTGCTGTGAACTGCCTTTCGCAACTAAATTTGCTCCAAGACTGCTTGAGCGAAAAGCGGTATCAGCAACTCGTGGTGACCGACAATGTAGTAGCCCTTCCCGCCTAACGCATCAGCTTTTTCGGGTGGGTTGCGCCAAGCGCGATAATGGCGGATGAAGTCGAAGGTGACGCCGATAAATTTTTCAGGTTCGCCCCACAGGTTGCGTGAAACGGTCAATGCCTTTTCAAGGACTGTCGGGAGCAAAACCGCAGAACCCCAAAGCATCACCACTCCACCCGTTAAGTCTTTGACCAACCTGCAGAGTAGCCTGAAATCGTGATGGGTCGCTACGCCCCAAGCGGCAGGGTCAAAACTCCCGTGCATATGGTTGACATCGGTTCCAAAAGCGACATGAACGGTCACGGGCACATCCATCTTGGCACATTGAGCGAGAACGCTGAATTCAACGAACTTGCCGTTACTTTCCAAGAGAGCCTGCCCTATCGCTTGCCCCAAGCCAATTCCTTGCTCGGCAGCCTTTTTCGCCGCTGCATTGATGAAATCGCAGGGCTCTTTCGCCATCCCGAAGGTTCCCACTTTCATGCCTTCAGTGACATCCTCGCTCGTCTTGCCGAAAAGCGCCAACTCAACATCGTGGAATGCTGTCGCACCGTTGATGGCAAACGAAGTGATGACACCTTCCCTTGCCAACTGGACGACAATCGGTCCCAACCCGACTTTAATGACATGAGCGCCAAACAGCACGATGACGGGTCTTCCATTCTTGCGAGCCTTGACAACTGCATCCACGACTTCCTTCAAATCCTTTGCGGCAAGGATAATGGGAAGAGATTGCCAGAACTCAGCGAAACTTGCCCCTTTGCGCAAGGGTTTTGCCAGCAAGTCAACTTCCACTTTGCTTTCCCTTTCGGCGACGGAAATCGTTTTCACTTTCGTCAAGTCCGCAGGTTGGATTTCACCGCTCATTTTTTCACCCCCAGTTCGTCCAGCCAACGAAGTGGCGGGACTCGTTTTATGTCCTCGGTCAGCGAGCGGCATTCGGCGTAAACTTGAAACGCCACGAAAATTGCCATCAAAACCCACAACTCAACCGTTGCGATACCGGACGAAGGCGACATCCAATGGTTCAAAACCCAAACGCCAAAGCATGCCCCCAACGGGTTTGAGCCAGCATCGCCCATCATCGCTTGCAGCCGAAAATCTGCGGGAGCGTAAGCAACGGTTCCCGCCAACAAAGGCA
>Ga0079995_1060092_pt2 | contig 28109 bp, 25 predicted proteins | sample FaiFalFF_MnMetaG_2_FD_69198 | JGI IMG/M metagenome (GOLD analysis project Ga0079995, IMG submission 69198) | Freshwater microbial communities from Yellowstone National Park, Wyoming, USA - Fairy Falls C (FF_Mn_C) (SPADES assembly) (version 4) | ecosystem: Environmental > Aquatic > Freshwater >...
GGCACCGAGCTCTGAGCTGGGTAGAGAGTGATGTAACATCTTCGGCACTGAGCGTGTCTGTTGCTCTTGGACAGTGTCGGTGGATGGATTTGCACTCTCTCCATGCACCGGGATGGCGGAGCAGTTGTGGTGAACGCCGGAGCAGCAGCGGGCATGCTGGCGCTCGGGGGCAAGGGATGCCGGGGCTGCCGACGCGAGGCGGACCTCAAACTCCACCGGTTGACAGAGCGGAGGATTTTTTGTAATTTCGAGGAAGCCAAACTACAGGAGCAGGTCAGTCTCACATCCAACAGAGGGGTACCATGCAGAGCCGGATTACCAGGTGCCGGATCCCAACGGGGGGGGGGGTAGTGCAGGCGTGGCAATCGTGGGAGCAGCTCTTCTGCTATGGGTGGGAGGTACTCTGCGGGTGCAGGGGCAACCATGCCCGAACCTTTTCCCGCCTCAGGGGAACGTAGGGATAGCGACGTCCACGCCGCAGAATGCACTCCACATCGTGGGGTGTCCACTGACAAACCAGTGTGACCCCACCATTCGACTCTCCTTTAAGACAGGCTGTGTACTACCGGAGGGCACACTCACCCACCATGCAACCATCTCCTTGATTACCCCCCAAACGCGGAGGTTGTATACGCGTAATGAGCTCGCGCGGACCGGGGATCTCGTGATCCGGGCAGATACGGGGAGCATCTTCTACATGGTAGAGGAGCCGAACGGAGAGCATGTGTTCACGCTCGAGGCTCGACGTGGGGACTTAGTCTGGGATCAACCCCACGTGTGGATCAAGCAGCGGTATTGGGGAGGATGGGATGAACGTACCAAGCTCTGCATCTCTGGAGACTGGACTCCCCTGGTTGGCATATCGCAGCCTGTGCCCCAAGGACTTCTTCACGTCGGGCAGTTTAGCGTGATCGAGCACAATGGATACTGGCTCAATGGCGGACAGACTGCCGAGTGCGATGGGGATACCTGGCGATGGTATAATCGGGCACTGGAACGGCAGAAGCCGGTTGCGTTGCTGAGCGGGAACTTCTGGGAAGTGGACGGAAACGCCGTGTGGCTCATGGTGGATAAACCCTCTCGCAATGACTCAGAGCCTAGGGTGTTCTGGTCGAGAGAGGGGTACTCCTTCAAGGGAATCAGCATTGATGCTGCCAAAGGTGGGGTGGGGATAGGTGTAGACCGCGATGTTCTCCGGCGCGACCTACCATACGTGCACAGCCAGTACTCACGGCTCGATGTGTTTGCGGATTGCCCCGAATGTGATACATCGTCAAGGCGGAAGGCTGCCATTCGGGTGCTGATGTGGGAAGATTCGCTGCGCGAGCAGTTCAAGGTCTCCTATGATGGGTACGTGATGTGTCGGGAGCTTAAAGTAGCGCTGCCGGGGAGCTCGGAGTGGGAGTGGTGGCCTGACTATGTCTTCCGTCCGGATTACCCGCTGATGCCTCTGGAGGAGTTGGAAGCGTACGTCCGCACGCACCGGCATCTGCCGGGGATACCGAGCGCTGCGGAGGTGCAGCAGAAGGGAGGCGTCGAAGTGGGGCAGATGACGGCGAAGCTGTTGGAGAAGCTGGAGGAGCTGACGCTATACCTGCTGCAGATGCACGCTCGGCAGAGGGAGCTGGAGCGGGAGAACATCGCACTTCGGCAGCAACTTGAGCAATTGCAAACGCAGACGATGATATCCTCCCCAATGTCTCACAATCCACGAGGTCAACGATGAAGCGCGTGTGGATACAGGTGCTGGCAGTAGCCCTGTTGGCGGGATGCAGCACCCCCAGCCAGCCGGAGCGGGTAGTGACCTCAACGGGTACGTGGGAGTACGTGCCAGGGACGGTGGTGTGGTATCGTTGGAGAGCGCACCTCGAAGGTCCACCTTCGGCCGATTCGGTGCTTCCGCTGTATGGTTGGCTGGTGCTGCGCGATACGCAGGAGTACGTGGCGTTTCGGGAGTTGTGTGAGGTGGCACGAAATGAGTCCCCCTATTGGTGGAGAGGTGTGCCTCCGGATACGATGCCGGACCTTTCTCAGTATGCCCTGGTAGTGGTAAGGACAGACTATGGTTTGGGACTCCCAGGGGACAATTTCGATGCACAGCCCGATTCACTGAAGCGGTATTCCTGGTTCCACAACGACAGCTTGAAGGCATACCGCTTCGTTTGTGAGCCCCGTACGGGACTTATTCTCCCATTGCCTTTAAGCTACATCACGATGATTCAAGTTCCGAAGCTGCTCCCTGGGTACACGGTGGAGGCGGTGATTCGTAAGTGGTGTGAATAAGGAGCCTCATCCGAACCTGGAGCTTGAGGAGTAGAACAGCACTGGAGGAGCAGAGATGGCACGGTGGCAACCCCGAATGTGGGTAGTGGGTGCAGTGCTCCTGGGCATACGGCTCTGCGCGCAGGAGGCGGAGCAGGAGCCGCTGCCGGTGAGCTGGAGCTACCGCTCGGAGAGCTTCCCGATTGTGGCACGGGAGCAGGTGGCAACGATCGTGCTTCCGGTGCCGAACGTGGATTCGGTGCTGGCGGAGGAGAGGCGACTCGACTCCTTAGGGGTGATACGCCCCTACCGCTTCGGTATCGAGATTCCGGTAGAGGTGGATGTGAAGGAGCAGGGGACGGTAGAGCTGCTGGAGGATGGGCGCTACCTGATTCGGCTGCGCTTTGTCTGCCCTGGCGCTAAAACGCTGAACGTCGGGGTCAAGCGCTATCGGTTTGCAGAGGGAACACAGTTGTTCGTATACGGGACATTTCCGTATCGCCCCGAATACCGCTCGTTCGCTATGGATGGACCCTTTCCGCGGTATCCCTCGTGGAGGATGGAACGGTTCTGGACCTGGCCAGTGGTGGGGGAGCAGATATGGATCGAATGTGTGGTGCCCACGGAGGGGATGGACGAGCTTGTGCTCGAGCTTGGCAATGTAGTGTACGGCTTTCGACCGGTGGAACCTCTTCCCGAGGGCGAGAACAGGCTGCAACGAAATTTAAACAACTGCTTCCGCGATGTTGAGTGCCCAGAGGGAAACGAGTGGTGTAGGGAGAAACACGGGACAGGACTAATCTTAGTTAATGGTCAATACCTGTGTTCATGTTCTCTGCTTAATAATACCGCTGAGGACTTTACGCCTTACGTCTTAACAGCCGCGCATTGTATGGACGACACAGATGGCTCCCCCGGCATATCTGATGCAGACAAGCAAGGAGTTGCGACGTGGTCCTTTAGGTTTGGCTTTCGCCGTCAAGGATGCGGCAATGGACTAAGCATTGGCGGAAGATTTTGGACATATGATGGTGCTGAGTTTTGTGCAGCTTGGATGACTTTGATATCGAGAGGGCCGTGTGATTCGTCGAATGCCGCAAGTGATTTTGCTCTACTAAAGCTTGTTACTCAACCGGAACCTGGCGACGGAATCCCCTCTAGCGGTTTCCTCGATGTCCACTTCAATGGGTGGGATCGGTATGATTCTCCCCGAACGCCAGATGGTGCGGTTTCTCTTCATCATCCCGTCGGATTACCTATGAAGATAAGCATTAGTGGTGACTCGCTTGAACGACTAGAAATAGCGATACCCGACGATTCATTATATTATAATTGCGTTGACGCATGGTCGATTGAATCTGTTCAATGGAGTGCTTGGGGAGGTTCATCGGGAGGACCAGTGTTCGACAATAGGCATAAAGTGATTGGGCATGTAGTCGGTGTAGCAGGGACAATCGGCGAGTGTCCAAATGCAATAATAGCAGGTCGCTTAGAGAGAGCATGGCACGGTGGTGGTACTCGGGACACTCGGCTGTGGGATTGGCTCTCCCCCAGGGACTCGACGGTGCAATCGTTCCGTGGGATTCACATGGACAACTGGCAGTTGGGGAAGCAGTTTGCAGGGGGCGGGACCTATCGGAGATCGGCATATGACCGCCTTATCATCGGGAGCCGTCGGGGGAATCCGGTAACGCCCTTCGTTACCCAGCAAGGAGCCGATGGACGGTATCCAACGCTGCTGCTGCACGCGGGACGCTCGATTACGATGAAGGCGTGTACACATTTCAAGGCGGGCTCGACGGTACGGGCGTGGATCTCGCACGTCTCCTGCGATACGACGGTAGACCCAGTGTATCCAAGCAACCGCCGGAGTGAGTATGAGCCATGCGGTACCACTGCTGGTGGAGGAAGGCGCATTGTGCAGGAGCAGCCCAGTGAGCAAGGCGTGAGAAGGGAAGCCGAATGGACAGTGCGGCTGATACCCCAACCTGCTGCCGAGGTGGTCCGTATTGAGGTGAGCGGTGCTGAATTTGAGCGAGCAGAGATCTACACGGTGATGGGTGAGCGCATCGCGGAGCTGAGCAACGGCGTTCGCGTGCTCAATCTGCGCTCCTATGCGCCCGGGACCTATGTGGCGCGGGTGTGGACCTCGCGCGGGATGGTCTCGAAGGTGTTCCTCGTCATGCGGTAATGACAACGAAAGGAGGTCGTGATGCGGTGCAGAGCCATAGTGTTGGGAGGATGGCTGCTCGCAGCAAGTTCGCTGCTGTGGGGGCAGTCCGGTGGTGCCATACGCTGGTTGGGAATAGGCGCGAGGGAGCATGTGGGAGCGGTCATTGATTCCCCGTTCGTGGTGGGTCCGGCATCTACACGGCTGTGGGATCCGGACAGCATCCGGTGGACGGTGGTGCGCCCACCCGCTGGGTATAGTGACATGGAGCTCTACGATATCTCTTGGGACGGACGGGTGCTCTCGGGATGGGTCCGGGAGGCAGCAAGCGGCAAGGAGTTCCTGATCCGCTTGCGACGGGGGGATGGAGGGTATGAAGTGACGCTCCCGGAATGGGGAGCCGCATACAAGGTTATCTTCGTGGCAATCTCCGGTGATGGCAGAATATGCGGTGGGCGGATGGTACATCGCTTCGACGGGGACACCGCTCTCTTCCTCTGGCGTGGTGGAGATACCCTCTGGGAGAGTTACAGCCGTTCCGTTCCAGTTGATATATTTGATCTCTCATGGGATGGCAGCATCGCGGTGGGAAGGACTAGGAGCCTCTATTATGGAGTCTTCCCATACCCTGCGCGGTATATCTACAACCCTACCCGGCGGCAATGGGAGGAGCAAGCCCTCACGAACTTGGGGGGTGGCGCTACCGGGGTATCGGCGGATGGAAGGGTGATTGTAGGGTGGATAATAGACCGCGCATTCCGGTACACTGAACAGGAGGGAGTCCGGTGGCTACCGGGGCTCCCATCCAGTGTTGAAAACCGTGCGTTCGCGGTGTCCGCTGATGGGCAGATCATTGTAGGGAGCTCACAACTACGGTATGCAGTGACGTCGCGCGCAGTGCGCTGGGTGAACGGGGTGGTCGAGGACCTCAACGAAGTCTACGGAGCGCTGCTGCAGGATAGCTCGGTGCTCTATGATGCACGGGCGATATCCCCCTCGGGACGCTACGTCATTGGGACGGGGTACAACGGCAGGACTCGACAGAAGGAGTGGTACCTGCTGGAGTTCTGGGGGAATAATGCGCCTCGGGCAGCCTACCAAGTTTCCCCTGCCGATAGCGCGCGTGTGGCGCCACAGCCCGTGCTGGAGATGTGGGGAGCGGATATCGAGCAGGACTCGCTGCGCTTTGTGGTGGAGCTGATGCAGGGGACGGATACGCTGCGCGTGACGAGCGGATTTGTCTACGACACGGCGCGCGCCCGCCTGCAGGTGACGCTGCCGGATGGATGGTGGCGCTGGCGGATACGCGCTGTAGACCGGCACGGAGCATCCTCCCCCTGGAGCCCGTGGCGGAGCTTCTTGGTATCGCCGAACCAGATGCCGGCGTTCCGGGTCCTCGGTCCTGAAGATACCGCCCGGTACTACCGGAGCGATGCGGTCGCTTTCCGCTTCGTCGCCGAGGACCCCGATGGGGATTCGGTTCGGGTAGAGCTCCGGCTGGAGCGGCTGGGGATGCCCTCGGAGCAGCGGCTGTGGACGCAGTGGGCAGGCAGTGGAGATACGCTGGAGTACCGGCTCGAGGGACCACACATGCCCGGAGAGGTTCGGTGGCAGGCACGGGTGTGGGACAACCGTCAAGGGGTGAGCGACTGGAGCGCGGCGCGGCTGCTGGAGTTTGTGAACCGGGCGCCGCTGCTCGAACCAGTATCGCCACCGGAGGATACGCTGGTATCCCATCCGGTGTGGGTCTGCGTTCGCCAAGAGGACCCCGATGGAGACAAGGTGCACATAGAGCTGGAGCTGCAGCATGCCGGACAGGGAGGGAGCGTGAGCTGGTCCTCAGACTCGTTGTACACGCCGCAGCAGAGCATCCCGTGCGTGAGTGTTGGGATGCCGGATTCCGTTGCTGGGACTCCAACGGTTCAGCTTCCGGCGGAGGGAACGTGGCTGTGGCGGGCACGTGCAAGGGATGGATTCGGCGGGGTGAGCGAGTGGACCCCAACGCGGCGCTTCCACTACCGTGGGGTGTCGGTGCCGGATGGGCAGCCCGTGGAGAGGGTAGGGCTGTGGGTTGTAGAGCAGGGAGCCGGAATGGTGGTGCGGTGGAGGCTTACGCAGCCGGCGCCGGTGCGGTTGGAGCTGTTCGATAGCTACGGGCGAATGGTGGCGCGCCTCGCCGAAGGCGTGTACGGCGTAGGCGAGCACAGCACGGAGGTGCGCATGGAGTTGGGCAGCGGTGTGTACTGGTTCCGCCTGATTGCCGGCAGAACAGTGGCGCTCCATCCGGTGGTCCTGCTGCGGTAGAGCTGCGGGGAACCGTGCAGCACTGATGGTACGGGGGTGCAGCAGCGGCACCCCCATTCTGTATGGTTGGCGCATTTCTCTGGAGTGCCTTGAGGAGTGCCGGGTGTCCGATGGTAGCGGGAGGCTGCTGGGCATCCCTGGGGGCAACTCCGTAGTTTTGCATCCTCCGTGGTGGAAGCGCGATGTTCGAGCGGCTCAGTCAGCAGTTGCAGCAGGTGCTGCGGCGGTTCCGCGGGATTGCCCAGTTGGACGAACGGGCACTGGAGGAGCCGCTGCGGGAGCTGCGCCGTGCGCTCCTGAGCGCCGATGTGCACGTGGAGGTGGTCGAGAGCTTCCTCCGGCGCATTCGAGAGCGGGCGCTGGGGCTGCAGCTTCCTGCGCATCAGTTGCCCGAACAGGCGCTGCTGCGGATCGTCTACGAGGAGCTCCGCACCGTGCTTGGCACGCAGCATGTGCCACTGCGGAGCGCCCCGCGTCCGCCGACGAAGGTGCTTCTTGTTGGACTCCAGGGGGCGGGGAAGACCACTACGACGGCGAAGCTGGCAGCCTATCTTCACCGGCGGGGGCAGCATCCGCTGGTGGTAGCAGCAGATCTGCGCCGTCCGGCAGCCGCCGAGCAGCTCCGGACCTTAGCAGAGCAGATTCCGGTGCCGTGTGTCCTTCCCCAAGAGGGCGAGACGCTGGAGGCGCTCATCGCACGGGCGGTGGAGACGGCGCGCTTGAATGCCCGAACCGTCGTCCTGGTGGATAGCGCCGGACGGCTCACCATCGAGGAAGCCCTGATGGAGGAGCTCGAACAGCTCCATCGGCTGCTGCAGCCGCAGGAGACGCTGCTGGTCTGCGATGCCTTGCTGGGGCAGGAGGTGCTGCCGACGGCGCGCGCCTTCCACGAGCGCATCGGGCTGACGGGGGTGGTGTTGACCAAACTGGACGGCGATGCCCGGGGTGGCGCAGCGCTCTCGCTGCGCGCCAGCCTGGGGGTGCCTATCAAGTTCATCGGCGTCGGGGAGCGGCTGGAAGCGCTGGAGCCCTTTCATCCGGACCGTCTGGCGGCGCGGATTCTGGATCTGGGTGATGTCGCCACCCTGCTGGAGCGGGTCCAGCAGGGGCTGCCCGCCACGCCACCGGCGAAGGGAGCAGAGGAGCGCTTCACCTTTGAGGATCTGCTCGAGCAACTCCGGGCATTGCAGCGGATGGGTCCGCTCTCGGAGCTGCTGCGGCTGCTGCCCGGCGGAGGAGCGCTCGCCAAGACCCTACCCGTGGATGAGCGCGCGCTGCGCCGAGCTGAGGCGATTATCCTCTCGATGACGCCCGAGGAGCGACGCAATCCCAGGATTTTGAATGCTTCGCGCCGGCGCCGAATCGCGCGCGGCAGCGGAACAAGCGTTCAGGAGGTGAATCGTCTTGTGGCAAGCCTTGAACAGATGCAGCAGTTGCTCAAGCTGTGGAAGCGCGGTCGGCTTCCCCTGCCACTGCAGCAACTGTTTCGGCAATGAGGATGTGGAAGTCGCACAGTGAGTGCTTGGCGTAATGGTCAAACTTCGCCTGCGGCGCCGTGGACGGCGCAATCGCCCCTTCTACGACATCGTCGCCGTTGACAGCCGCGCTCCGCGCGATGGTGCATACCTGGAGCGCATCGGCTACTACGATCCGCTGACCACGCCCTCGACCATTGTCATCAACCCCGAGCGTGCCCTGTACTGGCTCAACGTGGGGGCGCGTCCGACGCACACGGTGCGCTTGCTGCTCAGCTACGAGGGCATCCTGCTCCGGCGCCGTCTGGAGAAGGCAGGGAAATCTCCGGAGGAGATCGAGCGCATGGTCGCTGAACATAAGGAGCGGGTTCGCCAACGCTACTTCCGGCTCAAAGAGCGACGGCAGCAGCGGAAGCTTCGTCGGAGCAGCGCTCAAGAGTCCCCAGCTGAGGCGTGATGACGCCGGAGAGCTTCTACATCTACGGGCGCCATCCTGTGCGAGAGGCGTTGCGCACCGGAGCGCCGGTGCAGAAGCTCTACCTCCACTACGGCACGCGGTATCGAGAGGAGCTCGAGCGCTTGGCGCGTCAGCGGGGGATACCGGTGACGGTTGTGGATGCTGCGCGCTTTGCCGAACTTGCCCGTAGCGCCGGCGCAACCGATGTTGCCCAGACGCAGGGGGTGGTGGCGCTTTGCGCGCCGACGCGGCTGTGGAAGCTGGAGGAGCTCATCGGCTCGGCGCCGCAGCCGGATGCTCTCCTTGTTGCTCTGGACGGGATAGAGGACCCGCAGAACCTGGGGGCGATCGCCCGCAGTGCGGAAGCCGCCGGATGTGCCGGGCTGCTCCTTCCCCGACACCACGGAACCCCGATTACCCCTGCAGCCCTGAAAGCCTCTGCCGGAGCACTGGTGCGCCTGCCAGTGACGGTGGTGGCGAACCTGGCACAGGCGCTGCGCTGGCTGCGCGACCGGGGCTTCTGGATTGTGGGCACCGCTGCCGATGGCGAACGGCTCTACTGGGAGCCGCTTCCAGTGCTCCCGATTGTGCTCGTCATCGGAGGGGAGCATCGCGGGATGCGCCCGAGCATTCGCAAACTCTGTGATTGGGTTGTGCGGATCCCTCTGCGTGGAGCGGTTGAATCGCTCAACGCTTCGGCTGCTGCTGCCGTTGTGCTCTTCGAGCTGCGTCGGCAGCGGAGCATGGAGGTACCTCTTGCCACATCGCCGGAGCATGTATCGAATTGAGCAGACCGATGCCGAACTGCTCGGCACGCAGGCGGAGATTGTCTACGAGCTTACCTTCGACGCTGCCGAACGCCATCTGCTCGGCATAGAGCTGGAGGTCACCACCCGAGGAGAGCCGTGCCTGGAGTTCGTGCTGCCGGCATGGACGCCGGGCAGCTACAAGATCCGCGAGTTTTCGGCGCACTTCACCCTGCTGCAGGCAGAAGATGAGCGCGGAGCGCCACTGCCGGTGGAGTGGTGCGAAAAGCATCGCTTCCGTGTGCACTGTGCATCTGCTGAGCGTGTGCGGCTGCGGGCGCTCTACTACGGGAATGAGCGCTCGGTGCGGACCACACACGTGGACCGCTGGCACGCCTTTGTGATGCCTTCCAATTGCCTACCGTACGTGGAAGGGCGGCAGCAGGAGCTACACCATGTTGTGCTGCGCCGTATCCCCGCAGAGTGGTCAACGGTGACGACAGCGCTGTCGCCGGTGGAGGTGCGCGAGCATCGCTACGGGGCGCTCAACTACGATATCCTGGCGGATTCGCCCATCGAGGTGGGCTCGCACACGGTGCTCCGCTGCATCATTGACGGGGTTGTGCACGAGCTGGCAATTGTGAGCCAGGAACCGGTGCAATCGGAGTGGCTGCCGGACGCTGTGGGTCGGCTGGTACCGGTGGTGCGCGATTTCTGGGGTGGAAGCCTACCCTACGACCGCTACGTCATCATCGTGCATGTTGCGCCGGGGATGTTCGGGGGATTGGAGCATGCGCGCTCCCAGGTGCTGGGGGTCGAGGAGGCAGCCTTCCGCGAGCCTGCCGCAGCGCAGCGCTTTCTGCGCCTGCTGGCGCATGAGCTGTTCCATGCGTGGAACGGCAAGCGGATCCGACCGCGGGAGCTGGGTCCCTTCGATTACACGCGCGAGGTCTATACGCCGCTGCTGTGGTTGGTCGAGGGGGTAACCTCCTACTACGAGCTCCTGTGCGCCTACTGGGCTGGGGTGCTGACGCAGCGGGAGCTGCTGCAGCAACTGGCGCTGGATGTGGAGCGCCTGGCGCACACGCCGGGGCGCTTTGCCCTTTCGGTGCGCGATAGCAGCCTCCTTGCCTGGGTGAAGCTCTACGCTGCCAGCCCCGATGGGGTGAACCGCTTCCCCTCGTACTACCTCAAGGGCGAACTCATCGCCTGGTTGCTGGACCTGTGGATTGTGAGCCACTCGGAGGGCAAACGGCGGCTGCGAGATGGGCTGCTGGGATTATGGGAGCGGACGCGGCAGCGTCCGCACGAGGGCTTGACCGAAGAGGAGGTGCTGCACATCCTGCAGGAGTCCACAGGGGTGCCCCTTGCTGGGATGCTCCGGCAGTGGCTCTCCGAGCGGGCTGAACTGCCGTACGAGGAGATTCTGAAGCGGGTCGGACTGCAGCTGCTCTGGGAGCATCCGCAGCCGACGCCGCAGAGCCTTGGCGATGGCATTGCGATTGCGCCGCAGTTGCCTCCGCGCTTCACCGGGCTGAGCCTTCGGGAGACGCCGGAGGGATTGCTGGTGGAAGCGGTCGAGGACGATTCCCCTGCTGCCCATGCCGGCATCGCCGTCGGGGATGAGCTGTTGGCGTTGGACGGGTATCGGGTGCGTACGCGGCAGCAGTGGGAGCGCATCCTCGCTGCTGCCGGCGCGCCGCTGGAGGTGCTGGCGGCAAGCAACGGGCGAGTCTACCGGACGGTGCTGGCACCAGAGCTGGAGCGCACCGCGCGCGTGCTCATTCGTGCCGAAGATGCAGCGCAGCTTCAGTTGCTGCAGGCATGGTTGCAGCCCCCGCTGCGCGCGCCCGAATCCCTTCCCTCGGCGGAGCTGCCATGGGACGCTGGAGTATCGCGCTAATCGGTTCGCTTGCCCTGGGTGGCTGCCAACTCTGGTGGAACGCCGAGGCGTACTTCAACACCTACTACAACATGCACCGCCTGATGAAGGAGGTGGAGTCCGAGTTCGAGTACTACGACGAGACTCGCCGCACCGAGCGCCCGCGCGTGCTGGTGCCCGATTCGGTGCTTCCCGAACCCCTGGAGGCGACGGAGTTACCGACCTTCCTGCGGGCGTATATCATCGAGCCGCCGAAGCTCCAGGTGGTGCAGCAGCGGCTGGATTCGATTCTGCGCAAAGGCTCGAAGCTGCTGGCGTTGCGTGCCCGCTCAGAGCTGGTGGATGATGCCCTCCTGCTCATGGCACAGACCTTCTTCTACCGCGGGGAGTGGCTCCCAGCGCAGGTGAAATGCCAGGAGCTGCTGCAACTGTTTCCGAACAGCCCGCTGGCAGCCGATGCGCAGCTGCTCCTGGCGAAGTCCTACCTTATGCAGCGCAAGATCGCCTTGGGCAAGCGTACGCTCTCCCGAACGATTGATGCCGCATGGCGTCAGGGGCGCAGTGATATCCTTGCCGAAGCATACCGGCTCCTGGCAGAGCTGGCGCTCGCCCAAGGGGATGCCGAAGGGGCACTGCGTCCGTATCGCCACGCTGTTGCCATTGAACCCGATGCTCGGCTGCGGGCGCGCTGGCAACTGGAGCTGGCAGCACTGCTATATCGTCTGCGCCGCTATGAAGAAGCTGCAGCGGCGTTCCAACAGGTGCTGCGTTACAGCCCCGAGCTGGTGGTGGAGTTTGAGGCACGGCTCTACCGAGCGGCAGCGCTCATCCGGAGCGGAGGGCTTGCGGAGGCGGAGGCGCTGTTGCAGCAGCTCAAATCCAGCCGGCGCTATGCGCAATGGGTGGGGTACGTGCTGGCGCAAGAGTTGACGCTGCGCCGAAGGGCAGGGGCGTCTGATGAGGAGTTGCGTCGGATCGAGCGCCAAGCCGATTCGGCGTTTTCGGGTAATCCCGCGCTGCTGGCGGCACACTACGAGTACGGTCTGGAGCTGCTCCAGCAAGGGGATCTCCGCCGGGCACAGCGCTACATTGCCCGTGCAACGGTAGCGCGCTCTCCGGTCTTTGCGCGGGCACAGTACTACAATCGGCTCTTAGCGCGCTGGGAGCAGGCAACTGCAACGGTGGAATCCGCCCGGCAACGCGCTCCGGAGGAGCTGCCCGATACGCTGCGCACGCGCGTTGCCGACGCACTCTACGAATTGGGGCGGGTCTATGCCCAGCTTGGGAAGGCGGATTCGGTCGAGCGCTTCTACCGCGCAGCACTCCGCTGGTATGAGGAGGGCAACCCCAGGCGCGCACGGGCGCTGTTGGCGCTGGGGGAGTGGCTCCGCAGCAATAACCCGGCGGAGTCGGACTCCTTGCTGGAGCAGGTGGTGTGGCGATATCCGGCAACGCCGTATTCGGCGTATGCCCGTCAGCTCCTTGGCTATACCGAAGAGGCGGTGGTGGACACGGCAGCGGAGCTGTACCGTTCGGGGATGCTGCTCCAAGCGATCGGGGAATACGCTTTTGCGCAGCGCCAATGGCAGCGCGTCGTTGAAGGGTATCCGGAATCGCCCTATGCGCCGAAGGCGCTCTATGCCCTGGGATGGCTGTACGAGCGCCGGCTCGGTCATAGGGATAGCGCCCTTGCGTACTATGCCGAGCTCGTGGCACGGTATCCACAGACACCCTATGCCCGGGAGGTCTACACGAGCGTGCTCTATGCCCTTGCGCATCGAGAGGGGGTGCCGGTGGATTCGATACGGCAGCGCTATCCAGGGGGCACGCCGTCGGGGGAGAAGGGCAGGGGCGGAAGGGAGAATCCCCCGCCGGTGCTCGAACCTGTTCCGGAGCCTCCTCCGGTTCAGCCTGATATTCCAATGCCAAAGACTACGCCGGAGCTGCCAAGACCTGTTCCGTCGCCGAGGAAGCCGTAAGAGCTTGATTTTTCAGCGACTTGTGGAGCTCACAGCTTCGGGGAATTTTCCGTAAATTGCGCCCGGGTGCTGTGCGCCCAGAGAGGATGTCGAACCGCGTGGAGAGCTCCCATGGCACTGCTGCCGCCGATCAACTTCCGGCGCTGGATTGAGGAGCACCGCCACCTGCTCAAGCCCCCGGTAGGGAATGCCGTGGTGTACAAGGACAACGCGGACTTCATCATCATGGTGGTGGGCGGACCCAATTCGCGCAAGGACTACCACTACGACGAGGGCGAGGAGTTCTTCTACCAAATCGAGGGCGACATCACGCTCAAGGTCATCGAGAATGGCAAGCCGCGCGACATTGTGATTCGGGAGGGCGAGATCTTCCTGTTGCCGCCGAGGGTGCCGCATTCTCCGCAGCGTCCGCCGAACACGGTGGGACTGGTCATTGAGCGGAAGCGGCGTCCCGATGAGCTGGATGGCTTCATGTGGTTCTGCGAGCAGTGTGGGAACAAGTTGTACGAGGAGTTCCTACACGTCAGCGATATTGTCGAGCAGCTTCCACGCGTCTTTGAGCGCTTCTATGGCTCGCTGGAGCTTCGCACGTGCAAGCAGTGCGGAGCCGTCATGGAACCACCCCAACCGGCGCGCGAATGAGGCGGTGGAAGCTGTGCGTCTGCATGTGGGGTACCCTGTGGCGTTTCTGACGCCCGGGGTATCCCTGTGCAGGCGTGGTGAGCTTACTCCTCAGGCGGTGGGAGGAAGCGGTTTTCGCCTTTGCGGATTGCCGGTGTAGGGAGTTCTCGGCGCTGTGAGGGAGGCGGCGGTTGCACGGGCTTTGTGGGGAGGACAAAGCGCGCGTCGGGCTCCACGACCACCGGCGGAATCGCCTCAGGCGTGCGGAAGGGAGCGCTCGAAGGCGCATCGCCTGGGCGGAGGAGGTACCAGAGGGCGAGAGAGCCGCTGAGAAGAAGCGCTGCGGCAACCACCCATCGCCGCCAGGAGGGGGCGGGGCGCTCGGAGCTTAGGCGCTGCAGCAATTCCGCTTCAAAGGTTTCGGGAACAGGGGCTTCGGGCAGCTCGCGCAGGATGCGGCGAAGCCATAGCTGCTGCTCGAAGTCCTCTGGAACGGGCACCTCCGGAAGGAGATGCTTCAGCTGTTCGGGCTGGTGTGGGGTGAGGCTCATGGCTGCTTAGAGGGGTTGCCGTACAGCTCCTCGTAGAGGTCGCGCAGGAGTTCCTGAAGGCGCTGTCGCGCACGGTTGAGCCGGGATTTGACCGTGCCCAGCTCGGTTTGGGTGATTTCGGCGATCTCCTCGTAGCTCAGCTCCATGATTTCGCGCAGGATGATGATTTCGCGGAAGCTCGGCGGGAGCTGCATCAGGGCTGCCTGGACGCGTTGCGCGATGAGCGTTGTATCCACCCGAGTGTCGGGAAGGTACTGGGTATCGGGAGGCTCCCACGAGGGCTCCTCGTCGGGATCCTCTCCGCTGCTGAGTGCGGAGAAGGGTATGGTCGCGCTGCGCTGTTGGCGCTGGTAGAAGCCGCGAGCCAGATTTGCAGCAATGGTGTAGAGCCATGTCGAGAAGCGCTGCTCAGGGTTGTACGAGTGCTTGTACCGGTAGATGCGCAGAAAGGTTTCCTGCGCGATATCGAGTGCGTCGTCGTAGTTGCCGGTGAAGCGGTAGAGGAAGTTCACGATTGCAGACTTGTAGCGGCGCACCAGGAGCGTATAGGCTGCCTCGGAATTGTCCGCCTGGAAGCGCTGCATGAGCTCTTCATCGCTGGCGTGGCTGAGGGCGCGAAGTTCAGAGGGGCTCGGCGGCATAGTCACTCAGCGGCTATGGGACGGGTCTGCCGAGGGGAAGAGCTGGAGGAGCGCTGTGGAGAGGCGCTCGGCAGGGAGCAGTTGGAGTCCATCCCACGTGGGGCGGCGACGGTTGCGCACGAGAGCACTGGGCAGGAGGACCTGCCGAATCCCTGCCCGCTGGGCTTCGCGCAGCCGGAGCTCAGGAAGCGGGACGGGGCGAAGCTCGCCCGTCAGACCGATCTCGCCGAATGCTGCGGTGCCCTGGGGCAGCGGGAGGTCGCGATAGCTACTCACCAGCGCCAAGGCAACGGCGAGGTCGAGTGCGGGATCGTAGATATGCAGCCCGCCGACCACGTTGACGAACACATCGTGGTGGCGAAGCCCGATCCCAAAGCGCCGCTCTAACAAGGCAAGGAGCATCTGGACCCGCCGGTAGTCGTAGCCCGTAATGGTGCGTTGCGGCACGCTGTACCCGCTTGGAGCGACCAGCGCCTGTACCTCGAGCAGGAGGGGACGGGTTCCCTCCAGCACTGCGGCAATTGCTACTCCAGGCTCGGGAAGTTCGCGCTCCTGGAGGAAGAGCGCCGAAGGGTTGCGCACCTCACGCAAGCCCTCCGAGCTCATCTCAAAGAAGCCCAGCTCGTGGGTGGCGCCGAAGCGGTTCTTCAATGCCCGCAGAATGCGGTAGCCGTACGGGCTTTCCCCTTCGAGTACAAGGACGGTGTCCACAATGTGCTCCAGGACCTTGGGTCCGGCGATCAGCCCCTCCTTTGTGATGTGCCCGATGAGCAGCAGCACCTTTCCGCTCTGCTTCGCCAGGTGTTGCAGTCGGGAGGCGGCGTAGCGGACCTGGGCAACGGAGCCCGGCGGGGACTCCAGCTCGGAGTGGGCAACGGTTTGGATGGAGTCGATGACGACCACCGGGGATTCCACAGCGCTGATGAGCTGTTCGATGCGCTCCAGCTCCGTTTCGCAGCACAGGAGAAGCTCCTGGGGAGAGGGGCGAAGCCGATCGGCGCGCATCCGGATCTGCTCGGGCGACTCCTCCCCAGAGATGTACAGCGGGCGCAGCGCGTCCAGATGTGCGCAGAGCTGGAGTAGCAGGGTGGATTTGCCCACCCCCGGTGGTCCTGCCAGGAGGAGGATGGAGCCGGCAACCATGCCGCCGCCGCAGACGCGGTCGAACTCTTCAATGCCCGTCCGAATCCGCTCCTGTGCCTCCGGGGTGACCGCTCGCAGCGGAACCACTGTTGCCGGTGCCGAGGAGGTCTGGGAGGTCCGTGCGGGGAGCTTCTCCTCCCGGTGCTCCTCGACGAAGGTTTCCCATTCGCCGCAGACGGGGCAACGTCCGACCCAGCGGGCAGAGGTTGCTCCGCAGTTCTGGCACACGTAGAGGGTGCGTGTCTTCACGCCGAAGAGTCCGGTGCTGTGACGGCAATACGGACGTCTACGACGGCGGCTCCATTGCCTTTGGGGTAGACCAGCAGCGGGTTGATGTCCAGCTCCTCAATCTGCGGCTGCTCCATGGCAAGCTGCGACAGGCGCAGGATGCACTCGGCAGCGGCATCCAGATCGGCGGGTGGTTGCCCGCGAGCTCCTTGCAGCACAGCAGCCGAGCGGATGGAGGTGAGCATCTGGTAAGCGCTGCGCTCCCGCAACGGGGCAATACGGAAGGCGACATCGCGGAAGACCTCCACGTAGATGCCTCCTAAGCCCGCCATGAGGATGGGACCGAACTGCGGGTCGCGCTTCATGCCCAGGATGAGCTCAACACCGCGCTGCCCCATGCGCTGGAGGATCACCCCGTGGAAGCGCGCCTGAGGGGCACGTTCGGCAATTGCACTGCGGATGCGCTCGAAGGCAGCGGCTACGGCGGAGGGGGAGTCAACATTCAGGAGAACGCCGCCGATATCGAATTTGTGCACAACGTCTGGCGAGAGCACCTTGAGCGCCAGCGGGTAGCCTAAGCGTTCGGCTTTCTGCACTGCTTCCTCTGGGCTTGCGGCGGTATCCCAGGGCAGAAGGGGGAAGCCGTAGAGCTCCAGCACGCGGAAGGCGATGTCTTCGGGGATGAAGCCGTACGGGGTGCGGGGGGCTGTCGCAAGGAGCTGGCGAGCGCGCTCGGCATCGCTGGGGAAGGAGCGGTAGCCCGTGCGTGGGCGTTCGATCCAGCGCCGGTACTGTGCCATTGCTGCCAGAGCGCGGGCAGCATCCTCGGGGAAGTCATAGCACGGCACGCCGGCGGCGCGCAGCCGCTCCTTGGCTGGCGCTACGTCAATGACGCCCATGAAGCAGGTGAGGATAGGCTTGCGGCGCTGCTGCGCTGCCTGCAGGATAACCTCGGTGATCGCCTCCATATCCGCGGTGGGGATGGGCACGAAGAGCACCAGGAGGGCATCCACTGAGGGCTCCTCCAACAGGGTTTGCAGGACGCAGGCGTAGCGCTCAGAGCGGGCATCGGCGATGAGGTCAACGGGGTTGGTCACGGCAGCGTGTTCGGGCAGATGGCAGCGCTCGCGCAGCCGAAGGGATTCCAGGGTGGGAACCTCCAGACCGTGCTGCACGCATGTATCGGCTGCCATGATGCCGGGTCCGCCGGCGTTGGTCACGATTGCGACCCGCGCACCCCGTGGGAGCGGCTGATTGGCAAAGGCAACGGCGTATTCGAAGAGGTCCTCCACAGTCTCGGCGCGCAGAATTCCCGCTTGGGTGAAGAGCGCCTGGTAGAGCTCATCGCTTCCGGCAAGGGAGCCTGTGTGGGAGGCAACGGCGCGGGCGCCAGCGCTGGTTCGCCCGGCTTTGAGCGCCAGGATGGGTTTGGTCGGAGGGCTCTCACTGGTGATGAGCTGTGCCAGCTCCAGGAAGCGGCGTCCGTCGCTGAGCTCCTCGATGTAGAGCGCGATGACGCTCGTCTGCGGGTCCTGCCACAGGTAGACCAGGAGGTCCAGCTCCGTTGCGCCGGCTTTGTTGCCGAGGCTGATGACCTTGCTGAGTCCGATTCCTTGGGCGCGGGTGTAATCGAGCACGGCGGCGCACAAGGCTCCACTCTGGCTGATGAAGCCGATGTTGCCGCCACGCGCCATTGCTTGTCCGAACGTGGCATTGAGTCGGATGGCAGCGTCGGTGTTCATCACGCCCAGGCAGTTGGGACCCAACAGCACAATCCCGTACTGCTGGGCAATCCGGCGCAGCTCGGCTTCGCGGAGGGCTCCCTCCGGACCGATCTCCTTGAATCCGGCGCTGATGACGATGGCGGCGTGGATGCCGATCCTCCCGCATGTCTCCAGCACCGATGCCACAGCGGGTGCTGGAACGGCGATGATCGCCAGCTCGACCGTCTCCGGCAGCGCTTCGACGCTGGGGTAGGCACGGATCCCGCGGATGGCGTGGGCGTGTGGGTTGACTGGGTAGATCACCCCGGTGTAGCCGCCCAGCAGCAGGTTCTCCAGCAGCAGGTAGCCCACGCTATTGGGCTGCCGCGAGGCACCGATGAGCGCAATTGAGCGGGGCTCCAGAATCGGGCGTACATCCCACACCGTTCCGATGGGCGAGCTGCGCTGGCTCATGGCTACCCTTGGGAGCGGAGTGCTTCGGCGCCGCTGGCGATTTCGACCATCTCCTTGGTGATAGCAGCCTGGCGCTCCTTGTTGTACTGGAGCTGCAGGTGACGGATGAGCTCGCGAGCGTTATTCGTGGCGTTCTCCATGGCGAGCATTCGGGCGGCTTGCTCGGCGGTGTGGGATTCCAAGAGCAGTTGCCAGAACTGCACCCGCACATACATCGGGAGCAGGGCATCCAGGATCTCCAGTTGGGAGGGCTCGAAGATGTAGTCCACCCGCTGGGCTTGCCGCTGTGGTGCGGTGATAGGCAGGAGAACGCGGTGGCAGACCTCCTGCCGCAGGACCGAGCGGAACTCGTTGGAGAGCACCTCGATGCGGTCGTACCGCCCGGCAAGGTAGGCATCCATGAGGAATTGGGCAATCTCGTAGGCGGACTCCATGCGCAGCGGCGAGAACAGCCCTGGGCGCTCGTAGCCGAGCAGTTCGGCAGCGTACTTGCGGAGGTAGTTCACCGCGCGTCCGCCCAGGGCAAGCAGCTCCAGGCGTGCCTTTGGGAATTGCTGCCGTAGGTGCTCCAGATGCTGTTGGGCTGCGCGGAGGACATTGCTGTTGAAGCTCCCGCACAATCCGCGATCGGCGGCGATGACAACGAGCCCAATCGCGTTCACCTCGCGCCGGATGCCGAAGAAGGGATGCAGCAACGCGGCATCGGTTGCCGCAACGTGGGAGAGGATCTCGCGCAGCTTCTGCACGTAGGGGCGTGCTGCCCAGACCGATTCTTGCGCGCGGCGCAGCTTTGCCGCAGCCACCATGCGCATAGCGGAGGTGATCTTGGCGGTGCTACGCACAGCCTGAATTCGCCGCCGGATGTCACGCAGTGTTGCCATGTTCGCTCACAGGTAGAGCCGACCTGAGAGGAGGAACTCCTGCACGTACTCCCGAACGCCCTCCTCCAGTGGCGTGAAGTGGTGGGCGGCGGGAGAATGCTGCAGCTTGCTCATATCCGCTTGGGTGAAGTTCTGGTACTGCGGGCGCAGCTCCTCCGGCATCGGGATGTATTCGATGGCGGGCTCGCGCCCCAGGGCAGCAAAGAGGGCGTGGGCGAGCTCATTCCAGCTGCGCGCTGTTCCGGTGCCGAGATTGAACAGCCCTGCCAGCTCGCGCTGCTGTAGGAGCTTCCACAGGACCTCCACGACGTCGAGCACAAAGATGAAGTCGCGCTTCTGCTCGCCGTCGGCGAATCGGGGGTCGGTGGAGCGGAACAGGCGCATTCGCCCGCTCTGTTGGATCTGCTGGAAGCCTTGCCAGACCAGGCTTGCCATGCTGCCCTTGTGGTACTCGTTGGGTCCGTAGACGTTGAAGAGCTTGACCCCGATGGCGTGCTGCAGGATCCCTTCGCGGGCAGCCCAGAGGTCGAAGAGGTGCTTGGAGAAGGCGTACGGCGAAAGTGGGCGGAGCTCCCAGAGGGCATCTTCGCGGAAGCCATGTTCGCCCGCACCGTATGTGGCGGCGCTGCTGGCGTAGAGAAAGCGGATGTCGTGCTCGGCAGCAAAGCGTGCCAAAGCTTGGCTGTAGGCGTAGTTGTCGCGCAGGAGTGCATCAATATCGGTTGCCGTCGTCGTGGTGCGGGCACCCAGGTGAACGATTGCCTCCGGACGCCCGAACTCCCCCCGCAGCAGCCGCGGCAGGAACTCCTGCTTGGGGATGAGGTCGCGGAAGCGCTTCCCCACGAGGTTGTGCCAGTTTGCAGCCGTGAGCTCATCCACGACGAGCACCTCCTCGATGCCCATGCGGTTGAGCTTCCACAGGAAGCAACTTCCGATAAAGCCCGCACCGCCGGTCAGCACGATCATGCGTGGAGTCCGTGAGCACGGCGGAACTCCTCGCTGAAGCTCTTCAGCGCTGCGTCGAGCCGTTCGGTAATCTCGGGCGTCAGGTCCTGGGTGTCCAGGATGGCTTCCAAAATGTCCTGCCGATGGAAGGTGCGCATGTACTCCAGCAGCTCACGCTCGAAGGTGGAGACCAGCTCCAGCGGGAGTGGGTCCAGCCAGCCTTTGGTAGCGGCGTAGAGGACGACGATCTGCTCCTCCACCGGCATTGGGCTGTACTGGGGCTGCTTGAGGATTTCCACCAGGCGGGCACCACGCCGAAGCTGCTGCTGCGTGGTGGGGTCCAGCTCGGAGCCGAACTTGGCGAAGGCTTCCAGCTCGCGGTACATCGCCAGCTCGATCTTGAGCGGACCGGCAACCTTCTTCATCGCCTTGATTTGCGCGTTCCCGCCCACGCGCGAGACGGAGATCCCCACGTTCATCGCCGGGCGAATACCGGCGTTGAAGAGCCCGGTCTCCAGGTAGATCTGCCCGTCGGTGATGGAGATGACGTTCGTGGGGATGTAGGCGGAGACATCGCCGGCTTGGGTTTCGATGATGGGCAGGGCGGTGAGGCTACCGCCACCGAGCTCATCGCTGAGCTTGGCGGCGCGCTCCAGCAGCCGGCTGTGGACGTAGAAGATGTCGCCCGGATAGGCTTCGCGCCCCGGTGGACGGCGCAGCAGCAGCGAGACCTGTCGGTACGCCGCCGCTTGCTTGGAGAGGTCGTCGTAGACAATCAGCGCGTGGCGTCCGCTGTCGCGGAAGTATTCGCCCATCGAGGCACCGCAGTACGGGGCGATGTACTGCAGAGGGGCAGGGTCGGAGGCGTTGGCAGCGACGACGATCGTGTAGTCCATCGCGCCGTACTCCTGCAGCGTTGCCACGACGTTGGCAACGGTGGAGGCTTTCTGCCCGATGGCGACGTAGATGCAGTAGACGGGCTTGATGCCGCGCCGGCGCGCCTCCTCGGTGTGGGTGTACTTCTGGTTGATGATGGTGTCGATGGCGATGGCGGTCTTGCCCGTCTGCCGGTCCCCGATGATGAGCTCGCGCTGCCCGCGCCCGATGGGGATGAGGGCATCGATGGCTTTGATGCCGGTCTGGAGCGGCTCCTTGACCGGTTGGCGGTAGATGACACCGATGGCTTTGCGCTCGATCGGCAGGAACTGCTTGGCGTTGATGGGACCCTTGCCATCGAGCGGAACCCCCAGCGGGTTGACCACGCGCCCGAGCAGCTCCTCGCCGACGGGGACGGACGCCACACGCCCGGTGCGCCGGACTTGGTCGCCCTCCTTGACCAGGCGGTCGTCGCCGAAGAGGATGACGCCGACGTGGTCCTCCTCCAGGTTGAGGACCATGCCGACGACGCCGTTGGGGAATTCGACCAGCTCCGACATCATCGCCTGGCGCAGTCCGTAGACGCGGGCAACGCCATCGCCGACCTGGAGCACGGTGCCGACGTCGTAGATATCCACTTCGCGCTCGAATCCGGACAACTGCCGTCGCAGAACTGCGGAGATCTCTTCCGGACGCAGCTCAATCATGGCAGGTGGTCAGTGCTTGGGGGACTTGCTGTGAAGGCGTGGTGTGTGGGGAGCTCCTGGAGGAGCTGTTGGCGTAAGCGCTGCAGGGCATGCTGCAGGGTGCCGTCGTAGACGGTGTCTCCAATCTGGATTTGCAATCCGCCGAGCAGCTCCGGGCGGACCTCCGGGCGCAGCAGCACCTGTTTCCCAGTGCGCTCGGAGAGGATTTGGATGACGCGCTCCTGCAGCTCCTCATCCAAAGGGATCGCCGAGCGGGCGATGACCGCAAGGCGATTGGTGTGCTCGAAGAAGAGCTCCTCGTACGCCACGATGATATCGGGCAGCAGCGGCTCGCGCCGTTTCTCCACAAGCAGCCGGAGGAATTGGAGCAGCAGCTCGCTGACACGCCCGGCGAAGAGCTCCTCCAAGATGGCACGTTTGCGTTCGGTGCGGATGACGGGATTGCGCAGCACCGCGCGCAGCTCACCCGAGGCGCGCAGCACTGCGGCAACGCCCTGCAGTTCCTCGTAGATACGCTCGTGCACGCCCGCTTCGGCTGCCAATTCCAGCAGAGCGGTTGCGTAGCGCCGAGCAATGCGCAGCGAAGCCATGGTGCTCAATTCTGGCGTGCGACTTCGCTGAGGAAGCGCTCGATGAGCTGCCGATGGGTGGCGCTATCCAAGGTGCTTGCCAGCACACGGGAGACACCCTGCACGATGAGGTCGGTCAGCTCACTGTAGAGCTGTGCCGTAGCGCGCTCCAGTTGGCGCTGGATTTCGCGCTGTGCTTCCTCGAGCTTCTGCCGTTTGAGCGCTTCGGCGTGTTCGGCAGCCTGGCGCAGTAGGGCATCGGCTTGCTGCTTGCCCTCGCGGATGAGGCGATGCACCTCCTGTTGTGCCTGCGCAAGCTGCTGTTGCGCCTGCTCAAGCAATTGCTGGGCTTCCAGCCGTGCCTGTTCGGCGCTGCGCAGAGCTTCAGCAATCCGGTTTTCGCGCTGCTCAACCGCTGCCAGAAGGGGCTTCCAGGCAAAGCGGGCCAGCAGCACCAGGAAGATGCTGAAGTTGACCAGCGTCCAGAACATCAAGCCGGGCGAGATCTCCAGAAAGCTGGGCATTGCCCGCGCGGCTTAGGCTGATTTGACTGCCAGCAGGATGCAGACGATGCAGGCGATGAGGGCGATTCCCTCGATGAGCGCTGCGGCGATAAGCATGAGGGTGCGCGTTTCGGCTGCCGTCTCCGGTTGCCGGCTTGCCGCCTCCAGCGCCGCTGCTCCGAGGCGTCCAATACCGGTTCCGGCACCCAGCACGCTGATGCCAACGCCGATTCCTGCTGCAAGCCATGCCAGTCCGAGCTCCATTGATGCAATCCGCTGTGATTGTGGAACTAACCCTTGGCATCCGCCGTTGGGGCGGTGCCCACCTTAGTGTTCATGGTGTTCGCTTGCCAAGCCCAAAAAGACCGCCGTCAAAATCGTGAAGATGTACGCCTGCAGGAACGCCACAAGCGTCTCCAGGAAGTAGACAAAGACCGAGAAGGCAACCGAGATCGGCGCAATCAGCACCGTGCCGAAGAAGAAGATCAGCCCCACCAGAGATAGCAGCGCCGTATGCCCGGCGACCATATTGGCGAACAATCGCACGCACAGAGCAAAAGCTTTGGCGAACATCCCGATGATCTCGATTGGCACCAGAATTGGACTCAGCCACAGCGGACCGCCGCCGAGCAGATGACGCAGCCATGCCTTGGGACCAATCGTCACAAGCGCCCCACCGTTGATGACGAGGAAGGCAATGGCAGCGAGCACACCCGTGACCGCCAGATTTCCCGTTGCCGTGTGCCCTCCGGGCAGCAGCCCCAGCAGGTTGAGCACGAGGATGAAGAAGAACAGCGTCAGGAAGTACGGCAACAGGCGATTGCCCAGCCGCTCGTTGCTGATGTTGGGGCGCACGATGGAGTCGCGCACAAAGAGCACGATCGCTTCGATAGCATTCTGTAGCCCACGCGGAGGTGCCAGAGGATTGCGCCGGTAGCGCCGAACACTTCGCCACAGCGCGATTCCCAGCAGCAGCATCCCCAGCCATTGGTAGGCGACCAAGTTGGTGATGGAGAGGTCCAGCGCCGGAGGCGCTCCCGTGCTGCTGCGCACGATCTTCCCCTCGACCATGCGGTAGAGTCCGGCTGCCTCCATCGCCTTGGTCGAAGGGTAGAGGTGTAGGCGTCCCTCGTCCCAGAGTATCACGGGCAGGTCCAGCACCTTGTGTGGACCGATGTAGAAGCCGTGGTGGTCCCCCAGCTCCTCGAGCAGGTGGGTAAAGACATTGCCCGAGCCGGATTGCCCTGCGCTCATGCTGCTGTGGGATGGTTCAACGCACCTTCCAGGAGCGGGCGGAGACGAAAGGTCTCGTATCGGCGGTGGAAGTCCCAAATCTCTACCGCCAACAGGATGCTGACCCCGATGGCAAAGGAGAGGGCAAAGCTCAAGGCATCAACGCGCACAACGGTCAGCAGATAGAGCACCACAGCGCTGACAAGCAGCAGGCGTACCACCATTCCGCCGAGCACCCAGCGGAGGAAGCTCTGCAGGGAGCGTCGGAAGCTCCAGCGGGCGATGAGGTAGCTTGCCAGGAAGTTCGCCGTGCACAGCCCGATGCCCCAGAGCATGCCCGAGAGGGCGTGATCCCAGCTCATTGGTGTGTCCTCGAGGTGGAACGTGTTGTGCGTTCGGCTGCGCGGATGAGCTTCCACAGTTCGCGCGCCGCAATAAGCAGTCCAAGGAACAACCCTGCAAGTAAGCCGATGGGCGAGGAGTGCAACCGCTTGTCCAGCCACCACCCCAGAGCGCCGCAGCCCACAAGGGCAACAGCGATGGTCATCCCAACGTTGGCGTAGACCGCAAGCTCGCGCCATTGCGTGCGTTGCCGCTCCTCTTTTGTGTTCGGCTTCACACAGGGCAGAGCGTGCCGTTTGGACAGCACACAAAATTAGGGCGTTTGCAATGGACTGCTGCAGAACCCAGCGCACGAGCATCGCCCCTTGTGCGTTCGTAGCCCCGCATGTGGAGAGCACGGATGCTTGTGGAGCAGCTTCGGCGGCAGGGGAACTGGCTCTTCCGGCAGCGGAGTTGGTTGCCGCTGCTGCTTCTACCGGTTGTGGTTGCTGCCATTACGGGGGAATCGCTGCCCGCGTGGGTGATGCACCCCTGGTGGCAGGCGGTGTGCGCGGGGTGTATCCTGCTGGGGCTGCTCCTGCGCGGCTGGATTGCCGCAAGCGTGCCCGAGGGGACCTCCGGACGCAACACCGCACAGCAGCAAGCCGAACGGCTCAACACGACGGGCGCGTACGCACTGGTGCGCCACCCGCTCTACGCTGCCAACTTCCTCATCTGGAGCGGGATTCTGCTGCGCCCGGGCATCTGGTGGTTGTGGGCGCTGGGGGCGGCTGTTTTTGCGTTCATCTACGAGCGGATTGCGCTCGCCGAGGAGGAGTTCCTGGAGCAGCGCTTCGGAGAAGCCTTCCGGAGTTGGGCTCGCAGAACTCCGGCGTTCCTGCCGCGGTTGCACGGATATTGCCCTCCGGAGGAGCCGTTCCGCTGGGGGCAGTTGCTACGGCGCGAGTACTCGACCTGGCTTTCGACTGCGCTGGCGGCTGCTCTCGTCGAAGGGCTTGTACGGTGGCGAATGACGGGAACGGTGGCGCTACCGCCGACGTGGTGGGTGCTGCTCGGCGCGGTCCTCGTGGTGGCTGCGGTGCTGCGCCTGTACAAGGCGCTCCGACGGGGGCGCGCGGCAGCGCAATGAAGTATGAGTCCGTACGTCTGTGCAATCGCCCTGCTCTTGCACCGTGGTGGGGTACGCAATACGGTGGTCTCTCCTCCCAGTCTGCAGTAGCCGCAGTGCAATTGCCGTAGGCAGTGGCGGCACATCGGTGTCCAGGTAAGTTCAACGAAGGGCGGTCTCTCTGCAATGGAACAGCAGCCAATGAACGGTCCGGAGGTGGGCACGACGCTGCCCTTGCTGGATGTGGAAACGCTCCGGGGCAAGAAGATTGCCGAGCTCTACGAAATCGCCAAAGCGCTCGGCATCCCCAACTACGCCGACATGCGCAAGCACGAGCTCATCTTCCGCATCATGGAAGCCCAAGGGCAGCTCCTGCGTGCCCAGCAGCTCCAGCCCGAAAGTGGAGCAGCAGTGGTCGAAGGAGTGCTCGAGATCACCTCAGACGGGTACGGCTTCCTGCGCTCGGCGGACTCCAGCTACCTGCCCTCGCCCGATGACGTCTACGTCTCGCCCTCCCAGATCAAGCGCTTTGGACTACGCACGGGGGATACCATCCGCGGGCACATCCGTCCGCCAAAGGAGGGGGAGCGCTACTTTGCGCTGCTCAAGATCGACTCGGTCAACTACCTGCCGCCCGAGGAGGTCAAAGACCGCCCGCTCTTTGAGGAGCTGACCCCGGTCTACCCCACCGAGCGCTTCCGGCTGGAGACGGTTCCCAACGAGTACTCCACGCGCATTGTGGACCTGCTGTGCCCGATTGGCAAGGGGCAGCGCGGCTTGATCGTTGCTCCGCCGAAGTCGGGCAAGACCATTCTGCTGCAGCAGATTGCCAATGCCATCAGCCGGAACCATCCCGAGGTCAAGCTTATCGTGCTGCTCATTGACGAGCGCCCCGAGGAGGTGACCGATATGCAGCGGTCGGTGCGCAGGGCGGAGGTCATCGCCTCCACCTTCGACGAGCCGCCGGAGCGCCATGTTCAGGTTGCCGATATCGTGCTGGAGAAAGCCAAGCGCTTGGTTGAATGCCGCCATGACGTGGTCATCCTGCTGGACTCCATCACGCGCCTTGCCCGGGCAAACAACACGGTCATTCCGCATTCGGGCAGGATCCTCTCCGGCGGAGTGGACGCCAACGCGCTGCACCGTCCCAAGCGCTTCTTCGGTGCCGCCCGCAAGGTCGAGGAGGGAGGCTCGCTCACCATCATCGCAACCGCGCTCATCGAAACGGGCAGCCGCATGGACGAGGTGATCTTCGAGGAGTTCAAGGGCACGGGCAATATGGAGCTGGTGCTGGACCGCAAGCTTGCCGAGCGGCGCATCTTCCCCGCCATCGACGTCAACCGCTCGGGCACGCGCCGCGAAGAGCTGCTGCTGACCCCCTTCGAGCTCAACCGAATCTGGGTCTTGCGCAAGGTGCTCAGCGAGCTCTCCCCAGTCGAAGCGATGGAGCTGGTCCTGGAGCACATGCGGCGCACGAAGACGAACCGGGAGTTCCTGGAGACCATCAACACGTTGACCACGGAATAGCCCGAACGCATGGCGGCGGTACCATCGCAGCATCTGCGGGCGCTCAAGGTCGCTGTAGTGTTGTCCGCGGTGGGGCTGGTGGGGAAGTGGAGTGCGTACGTGTTGACCGATTCGGTGGCGATCTTCTCCGATGCCCTCGAGTCCCTCGTCCACATTGCAGCCATCGGGGTTGCTTGGTATGGGATGCAGGTGAGCTTCCGTCCGCCCGATGTGGAGCACCCCTTTGGGCATGCCAAGGCGGCGTACTTTTCGGCGGGGCTAGAGGGAGGGCTCATCATCCTGGCGGCGGTGCTCATTGGGGTTTCGGCGGTGGATAAGCTCATCTCCGGAGTTGCCCTGCAGAGGTTGGATGTCGGGCTGGGGATGACCGGACTTGTAGCGGGGCTCAATGCTGTTCTGGGGCGCTGGCTGCTGCGTGAGGGACGGCGTCTGCACTCACCCATTCTGCATGCCCATGGCAAGCACATTTTGACGGACGTCGTAACGACGATGGGCACAATTGCGGGGCTTTCCGCGGCATGGGCAACGGGCTGGTGGGTGCTGGACCCCGTTCTCGCACTCGTTGTGGCGCTCAACATCGTGCGCGAGGGAGCACGGCTGCTGTGGGGCTCGGTGCATGGGCTGATGGATCGATCCAATCCGGAGTTGGAATCGCGGGCGCGGCAAGCATTGGAGGAGTTCTGCCGCGAGCACGGAATCCGTTACCATCGTCTGCGCCTGCGCGAAGCCGGTGCCCAGGTCTACATCGATGTGCACTTGCAGTTCCGCGATGGCACGCCCAT
>Ga0079995_1059230_pt1 | contig 28049 bp, 31 predicted proteins | sample FaiFalFF_MnMetaG_2_FD_69198 | JGI IMG/M metagenome (GOLD analysis project Ga0079995, IMG submission 69198) | Freshwater microbial communities from Yellowstone National Park, Wyoming, USA - Fairy Falls C (FF_Mn_C) (SPADES assembly) (version 4) | ecosystem: Environmental > Aquatic > Freshwater >...
GAATTCAATGGGCAAAGCCAACAGCACCCCGCCGAGCCCGCCCGCAAGCGTTCCCGCTACGCCACCCGCTAAAGCTGCTATCGTCCCGCCGCCGATCTGTGTGCCATAGTAGAGAGGGCTTTGCCCTTGAGCCTGAGCCGACACCCCTACGGCCAACACGCCCAAACACACCAGCACTGCGACAGACACTGACTTCATACGATCACCTCCTGAGCGTATTATACACTCAGCAGGCCAAGATGAGAATATCCGCGAGCACGCCCGAAGCCGTCAGCTCCGGCCCCGATCCCTTGCCCCGAATAATTAAAGAACTCTCGCGATAGCGCGCCGTCTGCACAGCTACAACGCTATCGGCTACCCCCGGACGCACCAGCTCATCGTCAGATTTCAGTCTTTCGAGCCGAGCTTGACAACGCCCTTCAGTCACTTCAACGACATAACGCAGCCTCTCTCCTCGCGCTTGGACGTCTCGACTGAGCTCTGTCCATCGGGCGTCTTGCTCCGACAGACGCGCTAAGAAATCTTCTACAGAAAGCGCATCCCACTCTGGGGGATAGAGTGACTCGCGCGATACGTCCTCAAACTCTAGGGGGTACCCAAGCAAGCGCGCTAATATCAGCGCTTTACGGGCAGCGTCGCGCCCGGAGAGATCTTCTCGAGGGTCGGGCTCGGTGCGCCCTTGCGCCCTAGCCTCCCGCACGATCTCTGAAAATTTTTGTCCTTGCTCCAGACGCTGACAGATCATATTGAGCGTCCCCGAGAGACACCCGCGAATTTTCTGAATAGTATCCCCAGTGTCAAGCAAGAAGGACTGTATTGTCACGATGATGGGCAGCGCCGCGCCCACCGTCGTCTCAAAGCGCGTTCTGGGATTGGCCGTCAACTCACGAAAGAGCTCATAGGGCCCAGCCAGCGGCAGCTTATTAGCCAAGACGATCCCAAGACCCCGCGCGCACGCCGCGCGCAGCACGGGCACAGTCGCTTCTGTAGCCGTCACGTCCACGACGATCGCATTGGGCTCGAAAAGATCTTCTAAAATTTCAGGGCTGCCGTCCCACGGACGGCCCTGGGGCAGAGCCCGCAGCCGCGCCCCTTGTGCTTTCGCTGCGACGATCTCTGTCAGCCTCTCATCAGAAAGCCCATCTCTATTGATGACGATCCCGTCGCGATCCGCAAGAGCGATATACTGCAGCGAGAGCCCAAGCCGCTGGGCATGATAAGAACGCTGCGTCAAGATGTGGCGCACCAGCGCCCGACCTACGCCCCCTAAGCCCAACTGAATCAGCGCGATGCGTTTCGTCATAGAGATTCTCCTAGCTGTTGCGTTTGTGGCCGAGTCTCCATCGGCCCAAGGACGAGCGTGATCTCCCCTTTGATCGTCGGGCGAGCCCGGAGATTGTCGAGAATTTGTTGGACTGTGCCGCGCACGATCTCCTCGTGCATCTTTGTGAGTTCTCGGCAGAGCGCCAAGGGCCTGTTGGGAAAGATTTCAGCCATCACTTCCAGGGTCTTCAGCACCCGATGGGGGGACTCATAGAGCACGATCGTGCGAGGCTCTTGGGAGAGATGGGCGAAAAACTCGCGCTTGGCTTTGGGCTTTTTCGGCGGCACCCCCGCGAAGACGAAGCTCTCCGTAGGGAAGCCCGAGACGATCAATGCCGTGATCAGCGCCGTCGGCCCTGGGATGGGCACTATAGAGATATTTTCAGCGATAGCGCGACGGACCAGCCCATAGCCCGGATCGGAGATGAGCGGCGTGCCTGCATCACAGATGAGCGCGATCTGGGCGCCAGCTTTGAGTTTTTCTATAAAATATTCGACGCGCTCGCGCTCCACCCCGCGATACAAGCTGCGCTCGAAGGGCTTCTCGATCCCATAGTGCGCCAGGAGCTGGCGTGAGCGCCGCGTATCTTCAGCAATAATAAGATCGCACTCCTTGAGAACTCTCAGCGCCCGCAGAGTAATATCTTCTAAATTCCCAATGGGGGTCGCCACGATGTAGAGCGTGCCAGTTGCATTCTTCACACAGCAATCATAGAATACTGTGAGCAGAGTGTGCAACAAGGAGGACGAGAGCTGTGCTGCAACAATTGCGCGATCGGCTGAACCAGATCGCTGATCGTCTTTGACTTAGCTGCTCTTGAAGCTGAACTCAAGAGCCTCGAAGACCAGATGGCTGCGCCGGGCTTCTGGGAGGACAAGCAGCGAGCGAAGCTCGTCTCCCAACAAGTTGAGCAGAAGCGCCGGATTTTGCAGAAATACAAAGCGCTGGAGACCCAGCTCGACGACTTAGAAGTCCTAGAAGAGCTGGGCAAGTCTGAGGGCGACCCCTCCGTCGAGCGCGAGGTGCAGTTGGGCATTCAAGAGCTCTCCAAGCGCTTAGAAGCCCTAGAGATCGAAGCGTTTCTCAACGAGCCCTACGATCCCAATGATTGCTACTTGAGCATTCAAGCAGGAGCCGGGGGCACCGACGCTCAAGATTGGGCCGAGATGCTCTTGCGCATGTATCTGCGCTATGCAGAGCGTCGGGGGTGGCGGGCGAGCATCATCGAAGTCAGCCCTGGGGAAGTCGCGGGGATCAAGAGCGCGACGGTTGAAGTCGTAGGGCCCTATGCATACGGGTATTTGAAGGCCGAGCGCGGCGTCCATCGTCTTGTGCGCATCTCCCCGTTCGATGCCAACGCGCGGCGGCATACGTCGTTTGCGGCCGTGACGGTCATCCCCAAGATCGAGGATGTGGATATCGAGATTCGCCCTGAAGATCTGAAGATTGACACGTTCCGGGCTGGGGGAGCCGGCGGGCAGTATGTCAACAAGACCGAGTCAGCCGTACGAATTACGCATCTGCCCACGGGGATTGTGGTGACGTGTCAGCGGGAGCGCAGCCAGCAGCAGAATAAAGAGATCGCGTTAGAGCTGCTTGCGGCGCGGCTCTATGAGCTGAAGCTGCGCGAGAGAGAGCAAGAGATCGCAAAAGTGCGCGGGGAGTTGCGCGCGATCGAGTGGGGCAACCAGATTCGCTCGTACGTCTTGCAGCCCTATCAGACCCAAGAAGCTGTCGGCACGAGCTTAGCTGCGATCGTCTTCAATTCGATCTCCAGCACGATCGCCTACTCCCGCCAAAAGAAGATTGATTATAAATTCGCGTTGGCATTGCTCCCCGCAGCGCTGGTGGGCGCATGGCTTGGGGCGTTTCTCACAGAGTTCATCTCAAGCGAGGAGTTAGCTATTGCGTTTGGGGTCTTATTGCTCTACGTCTCCGGGCTGATGCTCGCCGGGAAAGAACCCAAAGAGCTGGGCTTGCTGCTCCGACGTGGGCTGGATCCACACGGCAATCCCACACCCCTGCTTGGCGCTCTTGTCGGCTTGGTCGCGGGAGTCGCTGCGGGGTTCTTCGGGATCGGCGGGGGGATCGTCATGGTCCCGGCGATGAATATCTTTCTGGGAGTTGAGATCGTCAGCGCCGTAGCCACGAGTCTCTTCGTCATGGGGCCGTCGTCGCTCATCGCTGCGATCACGCACTTCTTTCAAGGCAATCTTCATATAGATTTAGCGATCCCGCTGGCGCTGGGGATTATCATCGGCGCACAGTTGGGAGCGTGGAGCACGGCGAAAGTCTCAAAAGTCTTTCTGCGACGGCTCTTTGGAGTGGTGCTGCTCTACTCAGCGATCAATATGATTTGGAAGGGCGTGCAAGGTTTGATATCATAAAAATGAAGTGATCTTGATGAACGAGGAGTATTTTCGGTTGCAATCTTTGCACGTGCAAGGATACAAAATCTTGAAAGATTTTGTGCTCGACAGTATTGGCCCTCTGACTGTCATTGTTGGTCCTAACGGCTGCGGGAAGACGGCTCTCTGGGAAGTGATCACGCTCTTCCCTGATCTGATGAAAGTGCATCCCTCTCTCGATATAGATACTTATATGTATCAGATCTTCTATCCCCATCGCTCTCACATGGGTTTTGACGGGGTCGTTCATCCTCAATCCCAAGGAGTCTCAATTGAGTTAGGACTTCGTTTGGGAAACCGGCCTTATACATATAAGCTCCGTTTCAATCAAGGATCGCCTTGGCCACTTCCTGGGGTAGCAGATACCGTTTTTGAAAAGCTTACAAGCCAGGAGGAAGTACTTCTTTGCTATGAGGGAAGGCGTGACTACGAAACTCTCTCCCCTCAAGACATCACACCCAAAAAGTACAAAGCTTCTGTAAATAACCAAGAAATTGAAGTCTCTTGGCCACACTTCCACCCTCTGCTTGCGCTTGATGCGCCTAACGATGAGCTTGCTAAAGACGAGCTCTTCAGGAAGGTACGGGAATATTTTAAGAGTTGGAGAGGCTTCAAGCCGGCTTTTATCCATTTGCTTGCTAAGGGCGGCCAGAATCTTGATGCTCACCTTATTACTCCTGGAGAGCGATTCCCCGGAGAGTGGCTCGATGTGCCTATGGGCAACCTCCCTCAAGTGCTCTTTAGACTGAAAGAACAAAATCAGGATAAGTTTGAAGAGATCGAGGAAATCTTTCTGGTTGCTATAGATAGCCCATACGACACGCTCTCTGTCTATCAAGAGAGCTACCAGATTAAAGTATTCTTGGGAAGAGCGAATAAGCCTAATGAATTATGGTTAGCTGATTGGCCTGACGGCTGGAAAGCATTCCTCAGTTGGTTGGTCGCTTTGCGTACTGCCCCCCCAGGCGCTGTCATCTACCTCGAAGAACCAGAGAACAACTTACATCCGCGTCTTTTGGCTCAGCTGTTGGAGCAGATCCGGCTTGCCAATCAGCGAGGCATACAAGTCTTCATCTCTACGCACTCTATGGAACTTGTGAACTTGATTGAGCCTCACGAGCTCGTTCTCATGGAGAACGGCCAAGCGCACCGGGTGGATGGTGAAAAAGCGCGCTACATTCGAGAAGCTGGTATTCTCTTAGGAAGCGCCTGGGTCGAGGGGATTTTGGAAGACATTGCGAAGCCGCCCGCAGCGACATCACAATGATCTTGCTCGTGGTGGTAGAAGGTCAAGGGGATAAAGATTTCTTTGAATACGTTCTCTATGAGATCCTTCGACAAAGTAAACATAAAGTCGAAGTTAAAGCAGCTCTTGGAATTAACAAGATGCTCGACAGTATGCTGCCGCATGTGTGTAAGCTTCAAAATCAGTATTTTAAGGTTATCGCTATAGTTGATAGAGATAAGATGCACGAACCTTCTGGGAAAGGGACACGTATCAGTTGCCTGCAGGAACTCTTGAAGAGCTATAAACACCTTAGAGCTTTCCTAGTGCGCGATAAACTCGAGGATCTTATACAAAATTGCTTGCCTCCTCAAAAAAGGAGAGAATTTAACGACAAGATCCATAGATCAAAGCGCGCCGCTGCTCAATGGGCAATCAAACAAGACCTGGATGTGGATACCCTGAAGAACAAGCTCGCAGATCTAGAAGGATACTTGCGCTGTCAGCAACAGAAAGAGATTTAGGAGACACGTGCTCTTATGCAGATCGCCATTGATGGCCCGGCTGGCTCCGGCAAGACGAGCGTCGCCCGCGCCTTGGCAAAACGCTTTGGATGCCTTCTCGTCAACACTGGCGCGATGTACCGCGCCGTCGCCCTGGGACTCTCCCAAGGACTGAACCTTTCCGAGATCTCCATCGAAGTTCGACCCGACGAGCGGATCTTGCTGAACGGCCAAGATGTCACAGAACAACTCTACACCCCACAGATGGACGAGCTCGCCTCTCAAGTCGCCGCCCGCCCCGAAGTGCGCGAATTTCTCATCGCCCAGCAGCGGGCGCTCGCCCGCGACAGAGATGTCGTCATGGAGGGACGCGATATCGGCTCGGTCGTCCTCCCCAATGCCGACGTCAAGCTCTATCTGGACGCTTCTATTGAGGAGCGCGCTCGACGCCGCTGCCGCGAACGCCCCAATCAATTGTATGAAGACGTCTTAGCCCAGATGCGCGCCCGCGACGCCCGCGACGGAGTGGGCTTCGGACGGTTACAGATCACCCCCGAGACTATAGTGATTCGCACCGACAGCCGGACCCTCGAGGACGTCATCGCGGAGGCCGTGCGAGCAGTAGAGTCGGCGTTGCAGAAGCGAGGAGCGTCTGGTAAACTAAGCGAGTGAACGCGGCCGAAGCCATCAAGGGGTTCTTCTATTGGCTGCTGGCCCCGGTCTTGGGCGCGATCGTGCGGGTCCTGTTCCGGCTGCGGGTGCGCGGCTGGGAGAACCTCCCCCAACAGGGTGGATTTCTTCTCGTAGCGCGCCATCGCAGCTACTGGGATATCCCGCTGCTTATTACTGTGCTGGGCCACCGGCACCGTATCTACTTTGTCGCGCGCAAGACGCTGCTTCATGAGAACCCCTTCCTGGCCTTCTGGGTGCGCCACTACGCGATCACCATCGATCGCGAACACTTCCAAGTGGAGGACTTGCGCAAAGTGCTCGAGGCTATCAGATCTGGCAAGATCGTCGGGATCTTCCCCGAGGGGACGACACGCGCGCCCCAGCGGGCCCACCCTGGGGTGATTCGCTTTGCTGAGCGCACCGGCAGCGAATTCGTCGCCGTGCGCTTCGAGGCCCGCGGGCCCTATCCCCCACAGTATCCGTTCCGCTGGCCTCAAATCACGGCGTACATCAGCACGCCGTTCAGCTTGCGAGACTTGGAATTCGACCTTGGGGAGGTCTCCGATCGCCACGAGCGCTATCAGAAGCTCGCTGATCTGTTGATGGAGCGCATAGATCGAGTTGGGCTGGAGCGCTCCCCAGCCCTCCAGGAGAGCCTATGATCTCTACAGAAAGACCGATTATCGAGATTGCGCGCAGCGCCGGGTGGTGCTTTGGCGTAGAGCGCATTGTGGAGATGGCTGAAAAGCTATTAAACGAGACGCACGACGGCCCGGTCTACTGTCTGGGGGAGCTCATTCACAACCCTCAAGAAGTGGCGCGGCTGCGCGCCAAGGGGATGATCTTTGTGAAATCTCACGAGGAGCTGCCCCCACTGGAGCCGGGGCAGAAGGGCAAAGTCTTGATTCGCGCCCACGGGGTCGCGCCCGCGGTCAAGCGCGCCCTCCACCAGAAGGGCTACGAGATCTACGACGGGACATGCCCGCTGGTGACGATCCCTCAAAGATTCGCGCGCGAGCTTGCAGAGCAAGGGTACAGAGTAGTGATCATGGGGCATATCGAGCACCCAGAGATCCAAGGGATCTTGGGGCATTTAGAAGGACTCAACGCGCAAGTGGACGTGATCACCGGCCCGGAAGAGGTAGAAAAGCTCAAGCTGAGGGCGTCGGATCGGGTGGGGCTCATCTCGCAGACGACCCATCCGTACGAGAGATTCGCCCGGCTCATCGGGCAGGTGCTCGAGCATTGCTTGGAGGTCCGGGCATATAATACAATATGTCAAGCGACCTTCGAGCGCCAAGAGGCGATCCGGGAGCTGGCTCAGCGCTGCGACGTCGTCATCGTGATTGGCGGGCGCAATAGCTCCAATACGTGCCGCCTGGCTGAGATCGCGCGCGAGTACACCACGTGCTATCATATTGAGGACGCATCCGAACTGAAAGGAGAGTGGTTCTGGGGGAAGAAGCGCATAGGGATCTCCGCGGGGGCATCGACTCCCGCGCGGGCTATCGCGGCTGTCCAATCGGCCATCGAGCAGTTGATCAGCAAATCCTCCCAAGCAAGCGGGTGATCGAGCATGTCCGAGGAACTCAATCAGATGGAAGCACTCTTGGGCGATCAAGACGTGTTGACGTATTCGCGTGGAGATATTCTGCGGGGCCGTGTGGTCCAAGTCAGTGATCAAGGGGTCTTAGTGGACATCGGCTACAAGTCCGAGGCGCTCCTGAAGCCCTCGGAGCTGGCGCCCTTCCACAAGACGCCGCTGCAGCCCGGAGACGAGATCGAGGTGCTCATCACATATATTGACGAAGAGGAGGGCACGATCCACGTCTCCGAGAAGGCCGCGCTCTACGAGAAGCGCATCAGCGAGCTGGAGCGGGCATATAGGAATCGCCTGCCCATCACCGGCACCATCGAAGACGAGGTCAAGGGCGCAGGCTATCACGTCAATCTCTTAAAATCGGGGATTCGCGCGTTCCTGCCCGGCTCGCACTTGGGAGATGACCTCCCTCCCAATATCGAGGAGCTGCGCGGCAAGGAGGTGCCGTTCATCATCTTGGAGCTGGACCGGCGCGAGCGCAACCTCGTCGTCTCGCACCGGGAGTACTTAAAAGAACTGGAGCGCCAGCGCAAGGAAGAGCTCTTCAACAAGCTCCAGCCCGGCCAGGTCGTCGAGGGCACGATCAAGAGCATCGTGGACTTTGGGATCTTTGTGGACGTTGGGGGCTTCGAGGGGCTGGTCCATCGCTCGGAGATCAGCTGGAAGGACATCCCCGTGGTGCCGCCCAACACCTACAAAGTCGGCGACAAGATCAAGGTCAAGGTCCTCAACGTGGATCGCGAGAAGGAGCGGATCTCCCTCTCGATCAAGCAGCTCCGTCCCGACCCGTGGATCGGGTTAAAGCAGCGCTATCCTGTGGGCACTAAGACCACGGGGACGGTCGTCAGCTTGACGGACTTTGGCGCGTTCGTGCGCATCGAGGAGGACGTCGAGGGCCTGGTGCACATCTCGGAGCTCTCGTGGGGTTACCCTGAACACCCCAAGGAAGTCGTCAAGGTCGGCCAGCAAGTGGAAGTCGTCGTGCTCGACGTCAACGAGCAAGAGCGGCGGGTGAGCCTCTCCATCAAGCGCACCCAGCCCGACCCCTGGGAGAAGATCGAGGAGAAATATCCTGAGGGCAGCATCGTCAAGGGGCGGGTGACCAAGCTCGCCGACTTTGGGGCGTTCGTCTACTTAGAAGACGGCGTGGAGGCGCTCTTGCACATCTCCGAGATGAGCTGGGATAAAGTGAACAAGCCCAGCGACGTCGTCAAGGAGGGGCAAGAGATCACGGCGAAGGTCATTAAGTCTGATGCGAGCAAGCGCAAGATTCGCCTCAGCCTCAAGGAGCTCCAAGAGGACCCCTGGCATAAGTTCTTAGAGAACTATTCCGTGGGGAGCATCGTCGAGGGCCCGATCACTCAGCTCAAGGAGTTTGGCGCGTTCATGAAGATCACCGAGGACGTGGAGGGGCTCATTCACGTCTCGGAGATCACGGATGAGCGCATCTCGACCCCTGCGGATGTCCTGCAGGTGGGCCAGGTCGTCAAAGCGCGCATCATCGGGATCAACGAGGAGAAGCGCCAGGTCCGGCTCTCTCTGCGCAGCCTCCACCGTCAAGAGCACCTGCTCACCAGCGATGCCGGGCGTGAGGGAATCACCATGGGGGAGCGCGTGAAGGGCCTCAAAGAGCTCCTCAAAGAGTCCGAGAGCTCCTCGTAAGCTATGGACTGGCAGGCCCTGGAGGCAGCCGTGAGCTGCTATCTGATCGGCTCTCTGCCCTTCAGCTATGTTGTTGCGCGCCTGAAGAATATAGATATTCGTCAGCACGGCAGCGGCAACGTCGGGGCGACCAACGTCACGCGCGTGGTGGGCGTGGGCTATGGGGCTCTTGCTCTCGTTGGGGACGTGGGCAAGGGAGTTGTCGCGGCGTGGGTGGCTAGTCTGTTGAATGCCCCTCTGTGGCTTTCGGGCTTGGCGGTCGTCGGGCACAATTGGAGTATTTTTTTGAAATTCACCGGGGGCAAAGGGGTAGCCACGACGCTCGGGCTTCTACTCTTCTTCTCCTGGCCAGCGCTCTTGGTGACCGTTGGCGTGTGGGTCGTGACGGTCTTACTGACGCGCTATGTCGCGGTCGGTTCGATGATCGCGTTGCTCTCGGCCCCAGGGGCGCTGTATATCTTTGCCGGGCCTCCTGAGTTGATTGGGCTCTTTGGCGCCTTGGGGGTGTTAGCGGTCTGGCAGCACCGCAGCAACATCGAGCGCATCCTCCAGGGCAAGGAGAGCCGAGTCTTCAAGAGATGACTTACGGCTTGAGGCGATAGAGCATCCTGGGGAAGGGGATAGCTTCGCGTAAGTGTTCGATCCCCGTGATCCACGCCGTCAAACGTTCCACTCCCAACCCAAACCCCGAATGCGGCACGCCTCCGTACTTTCGCAAGTCAATGTACCATTGATAGGGCTCTTCGGGCAGCCCAAACTCTTTCAAGCGCTGCCTCAAGAGAGCAATATCTGAAATGCGCTGGCTCCCCCCGATGATCTCCCCATAGCCTTCGGGAGCGATGAGATCTGCCGCCAAGACGAGCTCGGGGTTATCGGGCTTGGGCTCCATATAGAACGCTTTGATCTTTGCGGGGAAGAACTCGACGAAGACGGGGCGCCCAAAGTGCTGCCCCAGCGCCTCCTCGTGCGGTGCGCCAAAGTCATCCCCCCAGTTCAGTCTTTCTACTTCCCCAGAGGCGATCTTCTCCTTGAGAAGCTCGTTGATGATCTCGAGCGATTCGGCATAGGTGATGCGCGCGAACGGCTCTCGAAGGGCTTTTTCGAGCGCTTCCGTCTGACGACCAAGCCCCTTAAGTTCGCGGGCGCGCTTGTCTAGGCATCGCCCGATCACGTATTTCACCAACTCTTCTTGGAGCTTTATATTCTGCTCATGATCGAAGAAGGCGACTTCCGCCTCGGCCATCCAGAATTCTGTCAAGTGCTTTCGGGTCTTGGACTTTTCGGCTCGGAACGCCGGGCCGATCCAATAGACTCTCCCTAGCGCCATCGCCGTCGCTTCTAAGTAGAGCTGCCCGCTCTGGGAGAGATATGCTTTCTCGTCAAAATAATTGACTTCAAAGAGCGTGGTGGTGCCCTCGCACGCTGAGGGCGTCAGAATGGGCGACTCCGTGGCGATAAACCCCCGCTCGTTGAAGAAGTCTCGAATAGATTGCATCACTTCGTGGCGCACGCGCAGGATCGCCGCTTGTCGAGGAGAGCGGATCCACAAGTGCCGATGGTCTAACAGAAACGCCGGCCCGTGCTCTTTCAAGTCAATGGGATATTTCTCCTCAACGCGCTGCACGATCTCGATGTCTTTGATCTGCAGCTCGTAGCCGCCGGGGGCGCGCTGGTCCGCGCGCACCGTGCCCCAGACCTTCAAAGACGATTCTTGGGTGAGTTTTAAGGCCTTCTCGAAGGCCTCTCCGTCGGCCTTGGTGACGACTCCTTGGATGACCCCCGTCCCGTCGCGAATTAAGAGAAACTGAATCTTGCCGGACTCGCGCCGATTGTAGAGCCAGCCGCAGATGAGCACTTCTTGTCCGACTTTTTGAGCGATATGTTCGATATATGTCTGCTCCATAGCTACTCACGCTCGCCTTGTAAGATTTTGATCATCTGAGCATGAATCTTCCCGTTGCTCGCCAAGACTTCGCCACTGGAGAGATCGAGCTTATTCCCTCTCAAGTCTGTCACTGTCCCCCCGGCCTCGCGCACGATGAGGGCGGCTGCGGCCATGTCCCAGGGTTTCAAGTCCAATTCCCAGTAGCCGTCGGCGCGCCCAGCAGCTAAATACGACATAGCCAGCGCCGATGACCCCATGCGCCGCAGCGTCTGCGTCTCTCTTGCAAAGCGCTCCCACCACGCCAAGTGCTTTGGGATCAAGCGTTCGTCGTAGGGAAACCCGGTCATCACCAAGCTCTCGTGGAGCGTCTCCACGTGCGAGACGTGGATGGGCTGGCCGTTGAGCCACGCTCCTTGGCCAGCCTCAGCGACGAACAGCTCATCATGGATGGGATTATACACGACGCCCACCACGGGTTCACCTTCGTAGTACAGGGCAATCGAAACGGCGAAGAACGGAAACCCGTGGGCGAAGTTTGTTGTGCCGTCAATGGGGTCTATGATCCACTGATACGAAGCTGTATCTTTGGGCGACACCGAGCCCTCTTCGGTGAGAATGGAGTGCTGGGGGAATTCTTTCTGTATGAGGGAGACGATGATCTCTTCGGCACGGTGATCGAACTCTGTGACCAAATCGCGGAACCCGCTCTTGAGTGCGAAAGAATGTCCTTGGCGAAAGTTTTCGCGCAAGAGTTTTCCGGCTTGATGGGCGGCTTCGATAGCCAGGGTTTTTAAGTCTTTCATTCGCTTAGTATAATCCAAAGTAGTCTGAGTGGGCAAGAAACTGCACTCCCTAATAATCCCCAATAATCCAACTGCCGATCCATACGTGATTTTCGTTCGCCCTCTTGACTTTTGTCCGCAGTTGTGGTATATAGAGGGTGAGAAACCATAAAGCCGCCCATTCCCGCCCACAGCTGAGAGGGAGCAGGGGAAGGAGCGCAAAAGGATGAGTCATGCGCACGGCTCGCCTGGCCAAGCTCACCTTGGGTCTCGCCCTCGTCTCGGTCCTCGTCGGCTGCACTGCGCTTTGGAATCCTCGGAATGTTACCCCTCCCCCCGCTGAAGCCTGATTCTCAAGCCAACTTCCAAGCACTTTCTACCCAGCTTGGCGACAACTGTTCTGCTCCCATCCTTGAGCCAGAGCGCTCGGCTCTCCTGCAAGAAGCCCTGCAGACTCTCAATTGCAAGCAGTCAAGGCCCAACTAGAAAGCCGTGGGTTTGGCATGAATGCCGACGAAGCCCAAGCGGTGCGGCTTGTGGGTGGGGCGCAGCTTTTGATCCCCTTCGGCCAGGATGCCCATCTGGTCTGGACCAGAACCACTGGGCATACAGCGGCAGTGGGCTTCATTCGTCAAGGGAACAAGACGCTTAACGTCGGTGGTGATGGGCAGGAGCGAGTGGTGAGGGTCCTCAGCGGGCAGAAGGCGGAGAAACTCTTGAGGAAGCTGCGGGAGAGGAGCAAGTTCCAGGAGTTTGAGGGGAAGCTGGCCCAGAAGGGCAAGCGGGTGGGCAAGGTGCGGGTCTTGCTCGATGAGACCAATAAGCTAGCGATCGTGGGGATAGCGGCTGAGGGGGATGAGAAGAAGATTGGGCATCAGGTGCGGATCAAGGTGAAGGCTAATAAAGATGATGAGCCGGAAGATGATGCCGAGCCGATGATTCAAGCCACGGCCTGTGGGCAGGCGAGTGGGGAGGCGGTACCCACAGGGGCGCGGCTGCAGCCGTTGAGGCTCGATGCTGGGGAGGGCGGGGACACCACGACAGGGAGCTATAACGTCTTTGAAGGGCGGGATTATGGCCCGCAGCTCTGCACCTCCCAATGGGGGTATGAGTATCTATGCACCAGTACCACCCCGATGCTCCGCCTCTCCTTGAGCAGGCTTGCTCCCACCCTTACGCTGCCGCCGACGTTCATCGACCAGCAGGTGCAGGCGTCGTTCACTATTTGGAACGGCGGGGGCGGGAGGCTGACGGGGACGGTGAGTGCTCAAGCACCCTTCAGCATTGTGTCTGGGGGAAGCTTCAGTCTGCTGCCGGGGCAGCCGCAAGAGGTGGTAGTGCGGTTCTCTTCGGGGACGGCGGGGAGCTTCTCTAAGAGTATAATCATCAGCAGCAATGGTGGGAACGCGACGGTGACGGTGAGTGGGGCAAGTTATGAGAATCATTTCCTTGGGGAGCTTCAAAGAGATTCTAAGACCCTGAGGGTTGGGATGCTCGATTCGACTGAGGCCTTCCGCACAGGGTTCTTCTTTGAGCCCTTCTCTGCACAACCCTTGTACTTCAGGTATCACTTTGATCGGGTTCACCAAGAGATCCTCGTAACCATCCAGTTCAGTCAAGATCGCTTACAAGGACGTATAAAGATCCTGCACCTCTCTGCTGGCGAGATAAGCTGTCCAGGTCTTCTCCCTTCAGACTTTGAGGATCAGCAAAATGTCCAGGCAGCTTATCAATGCTTAGTAGATGCAGGGGTGCGGGTGGAAATCTCGCTTCAATTCAAAGATTATAGCGTTACATTGCCCGTGTTACTATCTTCCGAGAGCGACTATGCAGCTACGGAGGAAGCAATCCGCCAGATTGCCAGCAGGGTTAACCCAGCCCTCAGGGATACTACGCAAGCCTTCATGTCAGCCTTCTTGAATAACGAGACAGTACAAACGCTAGAACAATGCATGCTGAACCAAGTTACACAAACATCACTTAGCGCTATACGAATGGTTCCACTTGGATGCAGCCGTGCTGTAGGTTGTTTTGGGTGCATCGGCGGGCTATTTTCATTTGGGAAAGGCTGGTGGGGTGTTTTAAGATTTACTCCCGGCGGTGCTGCTCTTAGCGTTGTAATAGGGCTGTATCAGGGCGCGTTATTCGGCGCTGGTGGGGCAGCTATAAATTGTCCCACCTGCATCCGTGGCTGTGGTTCGAATCCACCTCCCCCTAGAGGAGGAGGGTGTAGTCGGTGTCCTAGCAATAGCTCTCCAATCCCCAGCTAAGGTATAATATAATGCTAAGAGCGGAGTAGCAAAAGCTTGCTTCTTAGGAGTTGTATTAGCAATGTACGAAGAGTTTCTTAGGCAAGCTCAGGAGTTTAGCCAATCAATCTGGGGTGGGCTGTTCTACTTAGTTGGCGGAGTACTTATTGTGGCCCTTTCTCTTCATGATATCCGACGCGAGAGATTATGGCCTGCTATTATAGGGCTTCTGGCTGCACTAAGTTGGACCATCATGTTCTTCCTAGAAGGTCGTCTCCTCTTTGGGAGTCTCTTAGCACTCATCGTGCTGGTGAGTGTTGCTTATGCAATCATCATGGGAGTTCAAAGGAGAAGGAGAAAGATGTAGGAGGGCCTGATGGAGGGATTCTTGCGTTCGCCAGAGGGAACTTTCTTGCTCTTTGTGGTAAGCGCTGGGCCATTCTTACTTGCCGGCATAGGAAGCATCTGGCGCTGGAAGCCTGGTTGGATCATCCTTGGCGAGCTGTTGTTGGCGTTGGTAGTAGGAGGGGCTTGGATAGTTGGCAACTTAGTAGCAGCATGGATCTTGGGTTTTGCGCTCCTTAATTCTCTTGGGATGATAGCTGTAGGGTGGTGGAAACAGCGGCGCGGGTTCAAGAGCAATTAAAGACAGAAGTGATCTCTGCCCTGCCGACTACCCCTGGCAGCCGGGGTTTAGAAAGTAATTCAAGCCCTCAGGCGTCCGCAATCCCTTCTAAAATTGCAGCTCGCTTGGCTTGGGCTTGGTGAGCGAGCCTCTCCCGCTCGCGACTGTATTCGAGCTTGACGGTCTCGTCCGAGAGCGAGGCGAGGTTGATCGCGACGTTGAGCAACGCCGCTTGCAGAGCGCCCTCAGCGAGCACCGCCGCCGCGCCCCCGTCGCTGAGCGCACTCTTGTTCCCGCGAGCCACGACAATCTCCGCAAGCTCTAAGACGCGCAAGCAGCGCAGTGCCGTCTGATGGGGAATCTCGGTCGCACTTTTGAGTGCCGTTTGGATCGCTTGCGCGCGCACCGCACGGTCTGACTCTGTCTCCTTGGGAAGCTTATATGCCGCCATCACGGCGTTGAATGCTTCGCTGTCTCGATCGGCAAGCTCTAGGAGTTCATCGCGCAGCTTCGTCGCTTCAGCGAGAACGCGACGCATCTCCGGCTCGACAGCTTGATAAGACTTCTTCCCAAGGGTGAGCCCCGCGACCATCGCCACGAGCGAAGCCGCGATGCTGCCCACAAGGGCGGCCGCGCTGCCCCCGCCGGGAGTGGGCGTCGCCGCCGAAAATTTCTCTAAGAGCGCGCGAAAGCCCTCATCACGGATGGACATTATTTTTTGGAAGTCGGCTGATCGTCGCGGCGCCAGTAGACGCGAGCGAAGCGATCCCCTTCCGAGTATTTGATGTCTAAATGCCCTTTGTGGGCCTGGTAGATGGCTTCGCCAATGCGGCGCGCCAAGTGCACGTTCGTCGTGGCGATCTCCAGCCCATCGCCGTTGGGCTTCATCCACATGATGCGCTGGAGAGGGCGCTGCTCGCGCGCCAGCCTCTCTTGATTCTTCGCGATGTTTACAATCTCCTCGCGGTGGGCTTGCAAGTACGAGCCATCAACATAGACTACGCCCCCAGGATTGCGATCCTGGATGCGCTTGCACGCGGGGCAGAGCTCGCGATTGGCCTGAGCAGGGGCTTCAGCACTATGAGTCCAGCGCCCCTTCTGGTAGACCAAGCCACAGCCCGAACAGACCGTGGGCTCAGAGTAGCTGCGCAGCTCATAATAGGGACTCCCTGTGTCTTCAGCGAGGATCTCGCGGCGGGTGATGTTCCTCATACGTGTCGCCCTCCTCAGCGTAGCGTATTACTATAGCTATCAAGATGAGATCTGTCAACTTGCCCGAAGGATTCGCGATCTTGCATCGAGGCCCCTGCGTGGGTATAATGGGACATCGAGGTGGGATATGTCATCCCACAAGGGAGTGCCCGTGCGCGAGCACATTGCGTATCAATTGCTCTATGAGCTCAGAGCGACTCCCCTGGGGCGGCGTACGCTTGTCAAGCGCACAGGGTTAACGGAGAGCGTGGTGCGCACCGAGCTGGAGAAGCTCGAAGCGCGCAAGCTCGTCTCGTTCTCGAAATTGGGCACGGCGCTCACGGCGCGCGGTCGGCGGTTCCTCTCGGAGAAGCTGAGCGCGATCATAGATATCCGCGAGGCTCAGCTCAAAAATCTGATGCTCGATCGCTACGGGCGGATGGCGCTCGTGCGCGGGGCTGCTGATGGCTTGTCGGCTTGGCTCTATCGGGACATTGCGGTTCGTGAGGGCGCGACCGCGGCGCTCTTTCTCACGAAGCGCCAGGGGGTGCTCCGCTTCGTGGAAGAGCGCGAAGCGCTCGCCAAGAAAAATCCCGATGACAGCCGGCTCATCGAACAAGCGTTCCCAGCTATGAAGAATGACGATTTGATCATCATCGCTTTTGGTCCAGATCCAGGAGCGGCAGCGCGCGGGCTGTGGGCTGTCCTGTGGGCTTTGGTATCGAATTCATAACCTACCTCACCCTGACCCTCTCCGTTTACGGAGAGGGAACGGGAGAGGTGAGGGGATTTTAAAGGAGGAAGCACCTATGCGGTGGACGCGGTGGAAGGTCGTAGCGGTCTTCGCGCTCGTTCTGGTTGGGCTGGTCTGGCCGTCGTTGGCGGATTATCCCGTCACGGTGACGGACGACCGAGGCAAGACGATCACCATCCCCAAGCGCCCGGAGCGCATCGTCGTCGCCGGGACGCCGCTGTATACGGAGATCCTCATTGATCTTGGGGCGCTCGATCGCATCGTCGGGGTGAGCGAATCGGCGGACAATCCCAAAGAAGTTGAGAAGCTTCCCAAGGTCGGGCCGGCTTTTAACCCCAATACAGAGATCATCATCTCGCTCAAGCCCGACGTCGTCTTCGGGGCGATCGGCGCGGTGCGCGAGACGCTCGAGCGCGCCGGACTGATCGTCGTCTCGCTGGGCAAGGTCGGCACCGGAGCGATTGACAGCGTCACCGAGATTTTTCGGACAATTCGCTCTGTAAACCTAGTGATTGAGGGCGACACCAAGAGAGCCGACACTCTCATTGGGAGGATCGCCGAAGAAATCGTTACTATCGAGGGCACGGTGCTCGATCGGTTCAAGCCGACGGTGGCGATTCTCTATCCGTCAGGGGAGCAGCCGCCCTTTGCCGCGGGGCGCGGCACCCCGGAGAACGAGATCGTGCTGCGCGCTGGGGGCATCAACGTCTTCCCCGATGTCGCCGATTACAAACAAGTGAGCTTCGAGGAGATCGTCAAGCGCGATCCCAGCGTCATTTTCACGGACCCGGTGCTCATCCCCTTGATCACCCAGAATCGCTTCCTCCAAGAAGTGAAAGCCGTGCGCGAGAAGCGCGTCTACGGGATCAAGGCGTCGCAGTGGGTCAGCTCGCGCATCGCTCAGACGATCAAGACCGTTGCGGACTTGCTGCATCCAAATCGGTGACCTCTCCCACAGCCCCTCTTACCTCTCCCTGACCCTCTCCGTAAACGGAGAGGGAACGGGTGAGAGGGAAGGGGGTCGGGGGGTTAGGTCTCAAGCTATGCATCACCCCAAAAGTTGGCTAGGAGTGCTCGGAGCGCTCGTGCCGATCGTGCTCGGCCTAAGCGTGATGTTCGGCGCGGTCTCTCTTTCGTTGAGCGAGATCGTCGCCGTGCTGTCAGGCCGAGCAACAGATCAAACAGCAGTGACCATTCTCATACAGATTCGGCTGCCGCGAGTGCTCTTGGCGGCTTTGGTGGGCGGGGCGCTAGGGCTTTGTGGTGCTGTGATGCAAGGGCTCTTTCGCAATCCGTTAGCTGATCCGTATCTGTTGGGGATCGCCAGTGGAGCGACTGCCGGGGCAGCAGTCGTGATCGCGCTCCATCTTGACATCTATTGGGGGGCAGTACCGTTGGGGGCGTTTGTCGGCGGCGTGCTCGCCGTTGCGATCGTCTATCGCATCGCGCAGACGCGCTGGGCCCAGCTCGACAATTACGCGCTCATCCTCTCAGGAGTAGCGTTAGCGGCACTCTTCTCGGCGATCACGAGCTTTTTGCTCTTTTACAGTGGAGCCTCTCATGACGCGCGACGGTTGATATTCTGGATCTTAGGCGGGCTCGGTGGTGCCCAATGGGTCTATGTCTTTGGGCTGCTGAGTGTGCTGATAATAGCGGGGATGGTGCTCATGCTCTTCGCGCGCGATCTCAACGCGCTCGCGCTGGGTGAGGAGATGGCCGCGCACCTGGGCATCGAGCCAAGACACTTACGAAGAATCTTGCTCATCGCCGTGACGGCGCTCACGGCCGTCGCCGTTGCCGTCTCGGGGACGATCGGCTTTGTAGGGCTGATCGTGCCCCATATATTGAGGCTGATCGTCGGGCCGGATCACAGGATGTTATTGCCGGCGTCGGCGCTGGGCGGAGCGATCTTGCTGACGCTCTGTGACACTCTTGCGCGCACGGTGCTCGCCCCCGCGGAGCTGCCCATCGGGATCATCACGGCGCTTTTGGGCGCGCCGTTCTTTCTCTTCTTGTTGCGGCGGCGGGCGCAGCTGGGGGCTTTACTATGATTCGTTTAGAGAGCGTCCAGCTGGGATATTCTGGGCGTTTGGTGCTGCGCGATCTTGATCTAGAGATCGCGCCTGGGGAAGTCCTTGGGCTGGTGGGGCCCAACGGCTCGGGAAAGACGACGCTGCTGCGCGCGATCTCCGGGCGGCTCGCTCCCGAAGCTGGCGCGATCTATCTCGATTGTCGTCGTCTCAATGAGCTCTCGCCCCGAGAGCTGGCCCGCGAGCTTGCGGCCCTTGAGCAGGAGATCTCGTGCTCGTTCGACTTCACCGTCAGGGAGATCGTCGAGCTGGGACGACTACCCCATCGGGAGCGCTGGCAGCGGCTCTCTCAAAAAGACTCTGACGTCATAACTCGTGCCCTGAAGCTTACGAAGACGCTCGAATTCTCTGAGAGAAAGATTCACAGCCTAAGCAGCGGGGAGCGGCAGCGCGTCTGGATCGCGCTCGCGCTGGCTCAGGAGCCCAAAGTCTTGCTACTAGACGAGCCCACGGCTCATCTCGATCTCAATTATCAGCTCGAAATTATGGAGCTCATCCGCTCTTTAGCTCAGCGAGATCTGACAGTGCTCGTCTCGCTGCACGATCTCAACCTCGCGCTGCGCTATGCTGATAAGGTTGCTGTGCTTCATGAGGGTCGAATCGTTGCGCTTGGGAGGCCGCAAGAGGTGCTCACGGAGGATTTAATTGAAAAAGTCTTCAAAGCGCGGGTCAAAATTTTCAGAGATGGAGAGAGGGGCTTTTACGTCGGCGTTGTGCCGAAGCCAAAGCCTGCGGAGTATGCTGCCCAGGGTGTTGATCGCTGGAGTTGAGAGCAGCTCCGGCAAAACGACCGTTTCATTGGGGTTGATGCTGGCTTTGAAGGCGCGAGGGCTTGAGGTGCAACCGTTTAAAGTGGGGCCCGATTTTATAGACCCTTCACATCATGCGCGTATTTGTGGGCGGCCTTCGCGGAATCTCGATACGTGGATGTGTGAAGCGAAAGCCGTGCTCGAGATCTTTCAGAGGGGTGCCCAAGGGGCAGATGTGTCTGTGATCGAAGGGGTGATGGGGCTCTTTGATGGCTTTGGGCCGGGCGAGGAGCGCGGGAGCACGGCCCACCTAGCAAAGCTGCTGAAGGCGCCCATTATTTTAGTACTGGATGCCGCCAAGACCGCCACCAGCGCCGCGGCGATCGCTTTAGGCTGCCGAGAGTTCGATAAACAGCTTCAAATCGCTGGCGTGATCTTCAATCGTGTGGGCAGCCCGGGGCATTATCACTGGCTGAAACACACCCTAGAAAAGCGAGTCGGAATCCCATCTCTCGGCTACTTGAGATATGATCCCGCTTTGAACATCGAGGAGCGCTATCTGGGCTTGATCCCTTCTTGGGAAAGAGGACTGCGCTCAGTATTTTATGAGCGCCTAATGGAGCAAGTCAAGGCTCATGTTGATCTTGATGGGGTTTTAGAGATCGCGTGCTCTGCGCCACCTTTACCAGCGCTGGGCAAACAGACACAAAACGCGTCTCAGAAAGCGAGGGTCAACATCGGGATCGCCTTCGATCAAGCGTTTCATTTCTACTATCAAGATAATCTTGATCTTTTGGAGGCCCTGGGAGCAAGGCTCGTCTATTTCAGTCCCCTGAAAGACTCTCAGCTGCCACATGATCTTCACGGGCTTTATATAGGCGGCGGCTTCCCTGAAGTCTTCGCGAAGGAGCTTGCCCAAAATACGCGCATGAAAGAAAGCATTTGGAAATTTTATCAAGCGGGGGCTCCCATCTATGCCGAGTGCGGTGGGCTCATGTATCTGTGCGAAGCGCTCATCGACTTTGAAGGGCGCGCCCACGAGATGGTAGGATTAGTGCCAGCACGTACTATTATGCAGCGCGATAAGCTCTCGCTGGGCTATGTGGAGGTCGAGGTGCTTAAAGATAATATTTTGAGCCACAAGGGCGAGCGCTTCCGAGGCCAGACGTTTCACTACTCTGTCCTTGAAGGGGAGAACCCCGATCCATGCTATCTTGCCAAGCACGGCGAAAACCTCAGCTACGACGGCTATAGCTTGAAAAATCTTCTGGCGACTTATATTCATGCGCATTTTGTGGCCGCGCCTCAACTGGCAGAGAATTTCGTGCAAAGCTGCCTTGGCTTCAAAAATAGGGAGATGAGACAATGCGCATTGTGACGCTACTTCCGAGCGCCACGGAGATCGTCTATGAGCTTGGGCTGGGAGACTCTGTCGTCGGGGTCTCGCACGACTGCGACTGGCCCCCAGAAGTGCTGAAAAAGCCCAAGCTCAGCCAAGCCGTCGTGCACTCGGAGATGCCCAGCGCCGAGATAGACCAGATCGTGCGCGAGCGGATTCACAGCGGCCTGAGCGTCTATCACATAGACGCCGAGCTCTTGCAGAAACTAGAGCCCGATATTATCTTGACCCAAGAGCTGTGCGAGGTCTGCGCGCCGTCGTTCGATGATGTGCGCCACGCCGTGAAGCTCTTACACAGCCATCCAAAGATCGTCTCGCTTGAGCCCCACACCCTCGAAGATATTTTTGAGAATATCTTGACTGTTGGGGAAGTGACGGGGAGGACAGCTCAAGCCCAAAAGGTCGTCACTCAGCTGCGGCGGCGCGTCGCGCGCATCCGCGCCAAGACGGAGCGGCTCACCGAGCGCCCCACAGTCTGCTGCATCGAGTGGCTGGAGCCCATCATGATCGCCGGGCACTGGGTGCCCCAGATGGTCGAGTACGCCGGGGGCGAGGACTGGCTCGGCGAAATCGGTGAGCCATCGTACTCTGTCGAGTGGTCCGAAGTGCGGGAGTATAACCCGGATATTTTGGTGCTGATGCCCTGCGGGTTCTCTATCGAGCGCACGCTGCGCGAGATGGATCTTCTTACAGAGCGCGAGGGTTGGGAGGAGCTGTCGGCTGTGAAGAACGATCGAGTCTTCATCGTCGAGGCGTCGGCGTACTTTAATCGTCCCGGCCCACGCATCGTGACGGGCTTAGAGATCTTAGCTGAGATCATCCACCCGGAGATTTTCTCCGGTCTGGCGCCAGCAGACTCATTTATCCGATGGGAGGGAGCATAGATGACAAGCAAGAGCGAGCTAGGCTTGGTGCAGATGTGGTGGGGGAACGGCAAGGGCAAGACGACGGCCGCCCTGGGGATGGCGGTGCGCGCGCTGGGGCGGGGGTTTCGCGTCCATCTCATTCAGTTTCTCAAAGGGGGCATCAAGGGCGTCGAGGCGTTTGAGGAGTACGGCGAACTGAAGGCCCTCAAGCGCTTTGAGAACTTCTCGTTTGAGCGCTACGGGATGCCCGAATGGCTCATCGGCAAACCCACCGAAGGGCACATTGAAGCTGGGCGCCAGGCATTAGCAGCCACAGCGCGCGCCCTCTCTTCGGGGCAGTACGATATGGTCATCGTTGACGAATGTCTCTATGCGGTGCAGCTGGGCGTGATTTCGTCTGAAGACTTGATTCGCGTGGTGAAGGGCAAGGCGCCTCACACCGAGTGCGTGCTGACGGGGAGCCACAAGAGACTTCCCGAGATCGAAGAGATCGCGGACTTAGTGACGGAGGTGCGCAAGATCAAGCACCCATTTGATAGGGGGATCAAAGCTCGCTTGGGCACGGAATTTTAAGCCCTACGCCCAGTGCCCTATTCTCCTAAGGTGGCAACAACTCTAAATGAGAGGCGAAGCGGGGACGATACAGTGAGAAATGCTTGCGATCGTAAGTGAAGACTTTCCTGATCTTGTGCTTCTCACACAAGGCAAAGCACGTGGCATCCACAAAGCCGAAGCCTGCATCCTGATACTTCAGCTCAATCTCTAGGGCCGCCTTTAAGTCTTCCCGCTCTAACTCTAAGAGCTCAAAGACCCCTCTATGAACTGCCCCCCAAACCTTGTTAGCCACAGAGCGGCCTAACCGCGCTTCCAAGAGGAGCCAGCTTTCGGTCAGCACCGGCAGAGAAATAGCGAGGATCTCCTGGCCAACTATTGAACCGTAGAATCTCTTAGCTTGGCGGTGATTCTTATCGTTCCTATCCGCAAGAGCGTAGAGAGCGCCCGTGTCTACGAGGATCATGACGCAGTTCTCTTGCTGAAGAGCCGCTTTATGAGCTCCTCAGCCTCCTCAGAAGCGGCTTCTCCCTTGGGGCCCTCTCCGATGGCCACGAAGGAGAAGTAATCGTCCCTCGAAGAGTCACCCTTCAAGTAACGGCTCACCGCCTCACGAATCAACTCAGCCATGCTCCGCTCCTCCGCCTTTGCCCGCTTCCTAAGGAGCAGAAATTGCTCCTCTTCTAGATAAATCATGGTCTTCCTCATAGATATCCCCCTGCTTATTATATGACATATATGTCACTTTAGCAAAAGGCTTGAGTTATTGGACGAAGCCCCCGTAAATGGCTATGATAAAGCTATGACCAAAGCACTCTACCCTGGCAGCTTCGACCCCATTACCTACGGGCATATTGATATTATCAAGCGCGCCAAAAAGATCTTCGACGAGCTCATCGTCGCCGTGATGAGAAACCCCAATAAACCCATGCTCTTCTCGCTCGAGGAGCGCTACCAGCTCGTCAAGGAAGCCCTGCGCGAAGTAGGCCTTGACGACACGATCACAGTCATCGCTCACGATGGGCTCTTAGTAGACTTGGCGCGACAGCTGGGCGTCCACGCCGTCGTGCGAGGACTCCGGGCGAGCACCGATTTCGAGTATGAGTTTCAGTTGGCCCTCACCAACCGGGACTTGGACCCGGACTTTGAGAGCGTCTATCTCATGACCAGCCGAGAGTTCTCGTTCATCAGCTCGAGCATCGTGCGCCAAGTCAAAAGCTACGGGGGAGACGTCTCCCGCTTTGTCCCCAAGTGCGTCGAGCGCGCCCTCACCGAGAAGCTCTCTAAAAGCGCACCGTAAACAGCGGCGCCTGCACCTGAGGGATCTGAAAGCTTGTCGTCACAAGCCAATTGAACGCTACCGTCCCAAAGAATGCCGCGTAGAGAATGGGCAGGAAGACGCGAGTGACCGTGTAGATATCTTTGATCTCATCACGCAGATCCCAGCCGAAATTCTCCATCAAAAACTCTGAGACCTTGACGATGACCGCAGCATTGAGCCATCCTACCCATGATCCTACCATGGCAAAGAGATACGTGAAGATACAATAATTAGTTAAGATACAATCGAGCGGGGTGTCAAGGACGCCACGCCATATCCCCGCCGCGATGATCCCTGCGCTCGCTCCTAGCGGAAGCGTGATCGTATAGATCACAACCTGCATCGCGGCAAAGCCCAGGCCCTGACAGAGCTCAGGGTTGGGAGCCTCACGGCAGAAAGTCGTCACGTAAACAAGCTCGACAGTCGGCCCTCCAAGAAAGCCCCCCAGCAGCCCAAATGTGAACTCTTCCATGAAGAACTCGCTCGGACGAGCCTGCCCCCACACCTCCCCCGCGCCCCAGCACACCCCCAGCCCCACGCACGCCACGAGAAAGAATCTCTTCATAGACACTGTAGTTGTACCACCAACGGGCGCATCTTGTCAAATCCCCTGGGCTTCGCTATACTGCAAGCGTGGATCGCGCAGCGTTTGAGAAGCTCGTCTGGCAAGCCGTGGAGAGCTTGCCACGATTCTTTAAAGAGCGCCTCCAGAACGTCATGATCGTCATCGAGGACAAACCCGATCCTCCTGATGACTCTCTTTTGGGGCTTTATCAGGGCGTGCCCTTGACGGAGCGTTCAGTCTTCTCCCATCAGATCGAGCCCGATATCATCTATATCTTTCAGAAGAACATCGAAGCCATTGCTGGCAACGACCCTCAAGAGATTCGCCGCCAGGTGCGCATCACGGTCATGCACGAACTCGGGCACTACTTCGGCCTCGACGAAGAGCAATTAGCGGTCTTGGAAGACACCTAACCCCCTAAGGGGGAACCCCCCTCCCCGTGTCGGGGAGGGGTCGGGGGAGATGTCGAAGAGCTCGTTGCGCCGCACGTAGCTCAATAAGTGATCTTCGATATATTGCGTCTGGGTGCGATAGCATCGGATCGCTTGGTATTTGCGTTCGATCTGATGAGGGCGCAGCTCATGCACGAGCCAGTGAGTATGATCTCTCAGGGAGCGCGGGGGCACCAAGGGCTTGTCGAAACATCTCCCCAGAGGGAACGGCCATGCCCCATAGTGGATGAGATAGTGCCGCAGCTGAGGAGCAAGCCCAAGCTCGCGCACCACCGCATGCACGAAGAGAGAGACCGCCTGGTGATCGCCGTGGCGATCCCGCGGATGGGGAAGATAGATGAGTTGAGGACGTTCGTCAGTGAAGATCTCCGCAAGATCTGTCAGCAGGGCTTCGCGGGTGTAGGGGGCTCCGGGCCGATAGGCCCACTCATAGGGGACGGCGCAAACTTTCGTGTAGCGTGATCTATAAGGGCTTTCAGAGAGATGCGCCAACCCCCGATCGGGATACCCCAAAGCGATGACGCGCTTCTCGTGAACCCCAAGGGTCCGTAATGCATCGAGAGACTCGCGATAGCGCCGCTCCCCCAACCGCAAGAAGTGCCGAGGGGGCAGGAGCAGCCCACGGCGCTGCCCGTCCCCACACGTCACCAGAAGCACTTTGACGACGTGCCCCTTGCGCAGATGCTCTTGGATGACTCCCCCTGTCGCCAGCGCTTCATCGTCGGGATGGGGGGCGATCACCAAGACGCGCGGAGCACGCTTCTTAGAGGACCGCGACATGGCGTGGCAGAGCGATCTCTAAGACTTGGGAGATCTCTTCGACGAACTCAAAGCGCAGCGCTTCCCTGACGTTCTGCGGCAGCTCTTCCAAGTCTTTCTCGTTGCGCTTGGGCAAGATCACTGTTTTGATGCCCGCGCGGTGGGCCGCCAAGACCTTTTGGCGAATCCCTCCCACGGGGAGGACCTTGCCGCGCAACGTGATCTCGCCGGTCATCGCCAGATCGGGCTGCACGGGGGTATCCGTCAGCAGCGAAGCGAGCGCCGTTACGATCGTCACCCCGGCCGAGGGCCCGTCTTTGGGGATCGCCCCTTCGGGCACGTGGATGTGTATATCGTGATTCGAGAAGAAATCCGGATCGATCCCCAGCTGCTCAGCGTTGGCGCGGATGTAGCTGAGGGCCGCTTGGGCGGACTCGCGCATCACCTCGCCGAGCTGCCCCGTGAGCTTCAGCTCGCCCTTGCCCTTCATCTTCGTCGCCTCGATGAAGACGATATCGCCCCCCGCTTGGGTGACCACCAGCCCAATGGCCACACCCGACTTGGTGAGGCGCTCGGCGACCTCGGAGAAGTAGCGCGGCGGCCCCAGGAGCTTCGTCAAATCTTGGGGTTGGATGAAGCGCTTTGTGCGATCCTTCTTCTCCGCAACCGCTACAGCGATCTTGCGGCAGATCGCGCCGATCTCCCGCTCAAGATTGCGCACCCCGGCTTCGTGCGTATAGTCTCGGATGATCTGGCGCAGCGCCTCATCGCTGAACTCCACTTGATGAGCCCGCAGGCCGTGCGCCTTGATCTGCTTGGGGATGAGATATTTCTGAGCGATCTGCACTTTCTCGTCTTCGGAGTAGCCGGGAAGCTCCAGCACCTCCATGCGGTCGAGCAGCGGCGCGGGGATCGTATAGAGCACGTTCGCGGTCGTGATGAAGAGCACGCGCGATAGATCGAACGGGACATCTAAATAGTGATCAGTGAAGTTGCTGTTCTGTTCAGGGTCGAGGACTTCCAAGAGGGCTGCCGCGGGGTCGCCCCGGAAGTCGCTGCTCATCTTATCGATCTCATCGAGCATGAAGACGGGGTTCTTCGAGCCCGCCCTTCGCAGCCCTTGGATAATGCGCCCAGGCAGCGCTCCTACGTAAGTGCGCCGGTGCCCGCGGATCTCGGCCTCGTCGCGCACGCCCCCAAGCGAGATGCGCACGAACTTCCTCCCCAACGCCCGCGCGATCGAGCGCCCAAGTGAAGTCTTCCCCACCCCCGGCGGCCCAACTAAGCACAAGATGGGCCCTTTCATATCTTTCTTGAGCTTGAGCACCGCTAAGTACTCCAAGACGCGCTCCTTCACTTTCTCTAAGTTATAGTGATCTTCGTCGAGGATCTGGCGAGCCCGCGCAATATCGAGCATATCTTTTGTGGCCTTGGACCACGGCAGCGCGATCAGCCAATCCAAATACGTGCGCGAGACCGTGTATTCGGCCGAGCTGGGGTGCATCTGGGCGAGGCGCTCCAGCTCCCGCAGGGCTTCTTTCTCGACGTCCTTGGGCATCTTGGCGCGCTTGATCTTGCGGCGCAGCTCTTCGATCTCCGGGCCCTCCTCTTCGCCGAGCTCTTTCTTAATCGCTTCGAGCTGCTCGCGCAGGATGCGCTCTCGGGTAGACCGCCCGATCTCTTCTTGGACGCGGGTGTGGATGCGCGAGCCCACCTCGAGAATCTCGTTCTCTTCTTCAAGCAAGCGCAAGACGAGCACGAGGCGCTCCTTGACGTTGAGCGTCTCCAGGACGTGCTGCTTGGCTTCAGCTTCGATATCGAGATTCGCCGCGATGAAGTCGGCCAACTGCCCCGGATCGGTTATGCTGGAGGCCATCGTGTGGATCTCCATCTGGGGGTTGGGCAGGAGCGAGAGCATCTTGTGGAAGAGCCCGATCACTTGCTTGCTGAGGGCTTCGGTTTCGATATCCTTCTCGACGACGGACTCCAAGGGGCGGACCTTGGCCATGAGATACGGCGTCTCCTGGGTAAAGATCTCTACAGCGAAGCGGTGCAGCCCCTGGACCCACAGCACCAGGGCGCTTGGGGGGGTCTTGGTCACGCGAGCGATCCGGCAGATCGTGCCAATCTGATAGAGATCTTTGGGGGTGGGATGCTCGATGGTGGGGTCGCGCTGGGTGAGCACGCCGATGATCTTTGTGCCGGCGAGGGCATCTTCGACCAAGCGGATCGAGCTTTCGCGGCCCACGGCCAACGGCAGGAGCGAATGGGGGAAGACCACGGTGTTTTTGAGGGGCAAGATCGCCAAGATCTCCGGGAATTGGGTCTTCTCCGGCTCAGCCAGTTCAAAGCCCGCTGGAGTCATCATAAGAGAATTTTACTTTCACCCCGAAGAGCTTGTCAAGCAGCTCTTGCC
>Ga0079995_1068875_pt1 | contig 27945 bp, 18 predicted proteins | sample FaiFalFF_MnMetaG_2_FD_69198 | JGI IMG/M metagenome (GOLD analysis project Ga0079995, IMG submission 69198) | Freshwater microbial communities from Yellowstone National Park, Wyoming, USA - Fairy Falls C (FF_Mn_C) (SPADES assembly) (version 4) | ecosystem: Environmental > Aquatic > Freshwater >...
CGTGGTTTTAGACACACAAAAAACGACCCCCGCCCCCCCCCGCCGGCGCGCGCTTTTTCCCCCCCGCCCGGGGGGGGGGGGGGGGGGGGGGGGGGGGAGCCGCCGCCGCTGCGTAGGGTCCTCCCGTGCCGATCGCGGCGACGCCGTCGTCCGGCTCGATGACGTCTCCGTCCCCGGAGATCATCAAGAGCTGGCGGGGATCGGCGACCAGAAGCTGGGCCTCCAGTCGCCGTAAGTAGCGATCGGACCGCCACTCCTTGGCCAGCTCGACCGCGGCACGGCGCAGGTCGCCGTCCACGGCACGAAGATGCTGCTCGAATTTCTCGAACAGGGTCAGGGCATCAGCGACCGCACCGGCGAAGCCGGCCAGTACCTTGCCACCAGCGAGCGCGCGGATCTTGCGCGCGCGCTGCTTGAGCACCACGTCGCCAGCCGTCACCTGGCCGTCTCCAGCGATCGCGACCCGGCCATCCCGGAGGACACCCAGGATGGTGGTTCCGTGCCGCACCGCGCTCTCGCGCACGCTCGCTCCCTCCTGCGGCCGGGGTGGCCGTCGACCAATCAAGTATACCCCCGGATCAGGCTTCGACTGGCGCCTTCTCCTCCGCTGGCCGATAGCTGCACGACGAGCAGCGCACGCTTTCCTGCCCTCGCCGCACGCTCACCACCAGCACTCCCCCGCATTGCGGGCACCGTTCCCCAGTCGGTCGCTCCCAGCTGACGAAATCGCAGTCGGGATAACGGCTACAGCCATAGAAGGTTCGACCCTTCCGGCTCCGCCGGACGACGATCTCGCCCTCGCCGCATTGCGGGCAACGCACCCCGATTTTCTCCAGGAGCGGGCGCTTGTTCTTGCACTCCGGGAAACCCGAGCAGGAGAGGAACCGGCCGAACCGGCTCTCCTTGATCACCATCGGTCGGCCGCAGAGCTCGCAGACCTCGCCGCTCGGCTGGTCAGCGAGCCGCACCCGCTCCATGGTCTGCTCGGCTTCCTCCACCTGGCGGTGGAACGGCTCGTAGAACTCCCGAACGACCGGAACCCAGTCGCGCTCTCCAGCGGCGATCTCGTCGAGTTCCTCTTCCAGGCGGGAGGTGAAGCCGACATCGACCACGTCCGGGAAGTGTTGGACGAGGAGATCGGTCACCAGCATACCGAGTTCGGTCGGGACCAGCTTGCGATCCTCGACGACGACATAACGGCGCTGCTTGAGCGTCTCGATCGTCGGTGCGTAGGTGCTCGGTCGACCGATCCCCAGCTCCTCCAGCGTCTTGACCAGTGTCGCCTCGCTGTAGCGGGGCGGCGGCTGAGTGAAGTGCTGCTCCGGCCGGACGGCGAGCAGGCGCAAGACCTCGCCAGTCGCGAGCGGTGGAAGCGGTCGCTGATCCAGTTCGTCGACCTCGTCCTCGTCACGCTCCTCCCGGTAGACGACGAGGAAACCCGGGAAGCGGACGACCGATCCCGTGGCCCGCAGGAGATACGGAGCATCGGCCCCGACCGTCGGCCCGGCTGCGATCTCGACCGTCACCGTGTCGTAGATGGCCGGCGCCATCTGGCTCGCGATGAACCGTTCCCAAATGAGCCGGTAGAGCTGGTACTGGCGCGGCGTGAGATACGGGCGTACCGACTCCGGATCGCGTGCCGGGTCAGTCGGCCGAATCGCTTCGTGTGCCTCCTGTGCCCCTTTCGCCTTCTTGGCATAGACTGGTGGGCGCTCGGGCAAGAAGTCAGCTCCCCACCGGGCCGCGATCACCTCGCGTGCTCGTTGCTGGGCTGATGCGGCCACCTGCGTCGAGTCGGTCCGCATGTAGGTGATGAGGCCGACACTGCCCTCGGGCCCGAGTTCTACTCCCTCGTACAGTTGCTGGGCCAACTGCATGGTCAGACTGACCGGGAAGCGCAACTTGCGCCCGGCCTCCTGCTGCAGCGTGCTGGTGATGAAGGGCGGTGCGGGACGACGCTGCTTCTGCCGCTCCTTGATCGAAACCACCCAGTACTGCGAGGCCTCGAGCTCGCGGGCGACCGCTCGCGCCGCTTCCTCGTTCGGAAGGTCCGGTTTCTCGCCCCGCACCCGGACCAGTGCTGCTGCGAAGGGGACCGGTTCCTGCGCACCGTTTCCGGTCGGTACGAGATCGACCTCGATCGTCCAGTATTCCTGGGGGACGAACGCCTGAATCTCCCGCTCGCGGTCCACGACCAGGCGCAAGGCGACCGACTGGACGCGCCCTGCGGAAAGACCGCTCTTGACCTTGCGCCAGAGGAGCGGGCTGATCTCGTACCCGACTAGTCGATCGAGCACGCGCCGGGCCTGCTGCGCATTGACCAGCCGCATGTCGATGCCGCGCGGGTGGGCGAGCGCTTCCCGGATCGCCTCCTCGGTGATCTCGTGGAAAACGATGCGCCGCACCGGCTTGTCGTGAGCCCGCGTCGCCTCGATCAGATGCCAGGCGATCGCCTCGCCCTCCCGGTCTGGGTCAGTCGCCAGGATCAACTCGCGTGCCCGTTGCACGCTCTCCTGGAGTTCCTTGACGACCGGCAGCTTCTCCTTGAGAACCGTGTAGGTCGGCTGGAAGTTCTGCGCGACATCGACCCCGAGCTTGCTCTTCGGCAGGTCGCGCACGTGCCCCATCGATGCCTTCACGGTATACCCTGGCCCGAGGAAACGACCGATCGTCCGAGCCTTGGCCGGTGACTCGACGATGACCAGTGCCTGCCCGTCGGCACGACTGGTGCCGCGCGTCGTCTTCTTCGTTGTCGTCTCGCTCGTTGCCGCCGTTGTCTTCTTCGTCGTTTTCTTCGTCGTCTTCCCAGCCATCGTCCCCCTCTGCTGATTTTCGGCAGGCTCGGCCATCGGCACGAGATCAGAGCAGATCCTGCCGGCCGAGCTGCTCGAGTCGTCGCACGATCTCCCGCACCTCTTGCGCGCGAGAGCGATGGGCGACCAGCAGCACGTCGTCGGTATCGACGATCACGAGGTTCTCCACTCCGAGCGTCACCACCATCCGACGGCCGCCGTAGATGAGCGTAGCACGCGTGTCGAGCCCGAGATGCTCGCAACCGAGAACGACCGAATCGTCGGCATCGTCGGCGAGGAGCTGGGCCAGGCCATGCCAATCCCCGAGATCCGCCCAGCCGAACTCGGCCGGAACGACCGCCACCTGGTCAGCGCGCTCCATGATGCCGTGATCGATCGTGATCTCCGGAATCGTCGGCCAGTGCTCCTGAAAACAGTGCTGTCCCTCCGGCGCATCCCAACAGGCAGCGATCGCCGCGAGTGGCGCATAGACCTCCGGCAGCAAGCGCCGCAACGCATCCAGAAAGACGTCGACGCGCCAGAGGAACATACTCGCGTTCCAGCAGTATTCCCCGGAGCGGACGTACTGCTCAGCGGTGGCACGATCCGGTTTCTCCTTGAACTGCTGGACACGATGGACGGTGAGTCCCTCGGCCACGAGGAGCGGCTCCCCGAGGCGGATATAACCGTACCCGGTCTCCGGATAGCGCGCCGGGATGCCGATCGTCACGAGATACCCTTCGCTGGCTGCCCGCAAGCCGGCGCGGACGGCCCGCCGGAACCCTTCCGGATCGGCCACATAGTGATCGGCTGCGAAGGAGCCCATCAGTGCCCCGGGAGCGTGCCGGGCAATCAGGAAGGCAGCCAGGCCGATGGCTGGGCCCGTCCCGCGCGGCGCTGGCTCAGCGATGATCTGCTCGGCTGCCAGTTCCGGCAACTCGCCGCGCACCGCGGCGACATGCGCTGCCCCGGTCACCACGAAACAGTGGTGCGGTGCCACGAGCGGCCGCACCCGCTCCCAGGTCGCGCGCAGCATCGACTGTGGCCCCGGAATCGGCAGGAGGAACTTGGGCCGGTTGCGCCGACTGGCCGGCCACAGCCGGGTGCCGCTCCCACCAGCCGGAATGACTGCCCACATCATCGCCTGCCTCCTCTCGCCAGCAAGGGAGAAGCCAGTGCATAGTGCTGGGCCCCCAGATGCGTGACGATCCCCTCGAGCTGGAGCTCCAGGAGCAGCGCGCTCAGCTGGGCGATTCCCATACCCAGCTCGACGGCCAGCTCGTCGATGTGCTTCGGCTCAGGTCCCAGTGCCGCCACGACCGGCCGAGCACGCTCGGGGACGGCTGGGGCGGCCGGCAGCGGGAGTTGGCGCGCGACGAGTTGCAGGTCTTCCAGGATTTCCTGAGCCGAGCCGACCGGCGTCGCGCCATCGCGCAGCAAGCGCAGGATACCGGCAGTGCCCGGCGAAAAGATCGGACCGGGGACGGCGTAGACCGATCGGTTCTGGTCGAGCGCGAAGCTGGCCGTGATCAGGGCGCCGCTCCGTTCCGGCGCTTCGATCACCACGACACCCAGGGAGAGTCCGCTGATGATCCGGTTGCGCACTGGGAAGTTTCCGGCATAGGGCGGCGTCTCCGGCAGGAACTCGGTCACCAGCGCTCCCTGCTCGGCGATGCGCTGGGCGAGCGCGCGGTGCTCCGGCGGATAGACCACGTCGATCCCGGTACCGAGCACCGCGATGGTCCGCCCGCCCGCGTCGAGCGTCGCCTCGTGCGCGACCCGATCGATGCCGCGGGCGAGCCCGCTCACCACCGTCACGCCTGCCTCGGCCAACGCAGTCGCGAACGTGGCGGCGACCTGGATCCCATAGTTGGAGGCCTGGCGCGTCCCGACCAGGGCGACGGCCGGAGCCTCGGCCGGCGGGAGGGTGCCCCGCAGGAAGAGCGCGAGTGGTGGGCTGGCGATCTCCCGCAGGAGCGGGGGATAGTCCTCGTCCGGATAGACGATGACGCGTGCGCCCACCCGCCGGACCTGCGCGAGGATCTTCTCGGGCAGCCCCGCTTGTCGCGCAGCGACCAGTCGTGCCAGCGGGCCTTCCGGCAGTCCGAGTGCCCGTAGCTCCGCTTCCGGTGCGTGCCACGCGGCGAGCGCGCTCCCGGTCTGCGCGATCAAGCGCTCCAGTTGTCGGAGACTGATCCCGTCGACCGCATGGAAGCCGAGCCAGGCTGCGCGCTCGTCCACCCCCGCGCCTCCCGAACGTGTGCCGAATCCTACCAGCTCCCCAGTCGCCACGTCGATGCCGGATACTGTCCAACCCCTGGTACACTTCTCGATCAGGAGGGGGTCGTGCCGACGGTCCTGCTCGTCGAAGACGACGACACACTGCAAGCGACGATCCGCTACAACCTCGAGCGGGAGGGGTATTCGGTCATCGTGGCCGACGATGGCGAGGCTGCGCTCGAGCAGGCAGCGTTCGCCCGCCCCGACCTGGTCATTCTGGACATCATGTTGCCTGGTCTCGACGGCTTCCAGGTCTGCCGCCAACTGCGCGAGCAGAGCACCGTGCCGATCCTCATCCTGACGGCCCGCGATACCGAGGTCGATCGCGTCCTCGGACTGGAGCTGGGCGCCGACGACTACCTCACCAAACCCTTCTCGATGCGCGAACTCCTCGCGCGCGTCAAGGCGCTCCTCCGCCGCCGCGAGCTTTTGGCCAGAGAACTGGCTGCCGGCTTCTCCCCCGACATCCTGGAGATCGGCCCGTTGCGGATCGATCTCGAGCAACGGCGCGTCTGGCGCGAAGGGCGCGAGGTCGCGCTCAAGCCGCGCGAGTTCGATCTGCTCGCCTACCTGGCCCGGCACCGGGAGCGCGTCTGCCGCTCCGAGGAACTGCTTCGCGCGGTCTGGGGCTACGATACGTTCGGCGACTTCCGCACGCTGGCTGTGCACGTGCACGGGCTGCGCGAAAAGCTCGAGGACGATCCACGCCGTCCGCGGCTGATCGAGACGGTTCGGGGCATCGGCTATCGCTTGACCGCGCGCTCTCCACAAGCGACACGCCGCTGATGGTCATCGCTCCGTCACGATTTCCGCTCGTGCGATCGGTACGCTCCCATCGAGGGTAGCCAGCGATGCTCACGCTCTTCCTCGCCACCGCTCTCGCCTTCGCTGCCGGTGCGCTCGTCGCGCTGTTCTGGCAGCGTCACCGGTTCGGCGCCGAGCTGCGCCGGATGCTCGCCCAGCTCCGCCGCGAGCATCCGACGATCGGCCCGCTCCAGCGACCGCTCCTCGACGCGCGGTCACTGGACGCGTTCCGGTTCCTGCTCGACGATGCGCTCCGCTTCCTGGAGCGCGAGCTGGAACAGGCCTCGGCCCGGCAGAGCCAGCTGGCTGCCCTCTTCGATCACCTGAGCGATGGTGTCGTCCTCGTCGATCCGGATGGGCAGGTGGTGAGCCTGAACCGTGCTGCTCGCGAACTCCTCCCCGGCGGCCGGAGCGAGGCGCTGGGGCGTCCGTACGCGGAAGTCCTGCGCGACTACGAGCTCAACGAGCTGGTCGCCCGCGCGTTGGCTGGCGCGGCGCCGACGACCGGGCGCTTCGTCGAACTCGGTCGACCGCGCCGGAGCATCCAGGCCCAGGTCTCTGTCCTCCAGGGTGCCGATCGCCCGCTGGTGACGCTCGTCCTGCGGGACATCACCGAGCTGCGCCGCACGGAAACGATCCGCCGCGACTTCGTCGCCAACGTCTCGCACGACCTGCGGACGCCGCTGGCGGCCCTGCAAGCCCTGGTGGAAACGCTCCTGGACGGCGCGCTGGCTGATCCGGCCGTCGCCGAGGACTTCTTGCGGCGCATCGCCGTCGAGGTGGAGCACATGACTCGCCTGGTGAACCAGCTCCTGGAACTGACCAAGGCCGAGAGCGGCCAGTTGCAGCTCGCTCGTGTCCCGACCGACCTTGCCGAGCTGGCCCGCGCGACGCTGCGCCGCTTCGAGCCGCGGGCCGCCAGCAAAGGCATCGCGCTCACCGTGCAGGTCGCTCCGGAACTGCCCCCGGTCGCCTGCGATCCGGAGCGGATCGGCCAGGTGCTGGCCAACCTCCTGGACAACGCGCTCAAGTTCACCCCGGCAGGAGGCCAGATCACGGTCGAGATCGCTGCCGATTCCGGGGAGGCCATCGTTCGCGTCCGCGACACCGGGCCAGGGATCCCCGCCGACGAGCTCGATCGCGTCTTCGAGCGCTTTTTCAAAGGTGACCGGGCGCGGAGCGGGGGCGGCAGCGGGCTCGGGCTGGCGATCGTCAAGCACCTCGTCCAGCTGCACGGCGGGCGAGTGTGGGCGGAGAGCCCGCCGGGAGGCGGCGCGATCGTCGGCTTCGCGCTCCCGCTGGAACGGCGCTGATCGTAACAGGATCGCCACACACGCCGGCTGCGGAGCGCGTATCGTTCCCGACGGAAACGAACGACGCACACCTCGCGCAGCCCCGTACTCCTCCTCACGCTCGGGCGGTGCCGTCCCCCACCGGCATCGCCCGTTTCTCTGTACCTCCCGCGCCGACCAGCCTGAAACCACCCGACCCCTTGCCGCGTCGTATCCTTGGAGGGTCGGAGGCGCCGGCGCGTCAGCGACCCGGGTCGCTGCGGTGTTTCTGGGAGGCGGAGCCTGCTCGGCTAGGGCAGTCTCCGGTACACTCCTCCTTGCCGAAACGGTCGGACGCACGGAAAGGAGGGTCACCATGCAAACCGGACGACGACCGTCGCGGCTCTGGCGCGTTCTCCTGGCACTGGCGCTCGCGGCCAGCAGCCTCGCAGCGCTCCTGCCGAGCGCGCGAGCGGCCGCGCCGCTCAGCGAGCAGCAGGCGCGCGTCACGCTGGCAGCCGTCTACAACGCCGAGACGTTGCCCGGCGGCTTCGGTCCGCTCTGGAGCACCGTCGTCGTGCAGAATCTGGAGGCGCTCCCGATCCAGATCCGCCTGCGCACTCAGCGGATCGGTGGGACGATCCGCGGCCCGTACACGCTGGCACCACGGGCCACCCGCGCGTTCACGGCGGCCGAGCTCGCCGGACTCGGTCTAGTGCCGACCGGTGGGAGCGCTGGCCTGGTGATCGAGGCCGAGTTCCCCGACACGAGCCGCTCCATCCTGAGCGAGCTGGGCATCTGCACCATCTCGTGCAACCCAGCCATCAGTGTCGTCGCCAAGCATGCTGGGCCGAGCGCACTCGGCAACGACCTGCGGAGTTCGAGCGCCTTCCAGTTCGTCTCCGGCGCAACCGGCGCGCGTGACGACGACTGGGATGCGGCGAACCAGGGCCGCAACTGGGTCCTCCCGGTCGTCCAGACCAACTCCGGCTGGAACACGGTCGTCAAGATCGCCAACCTGCGCAACCAGCCGAACCAGGTCACCGTGACGCTGCTGCGCGCGCGGGGCGTCACCGCCGGGAATGCGAGCTACACGCTCACTCAGACGCTGGCGGCGGGCGAGACCTGGTCGCTGGACCTCGGAAGTGTCGTCCCGCCGGAATGGGTCGGTGCCGCCTTCATCGATGCCCAGCTGATCGGTGTCGCGGTGGTCGCCGAGCGGTACAAGCCGTCCTGGCGCATGCTCCTGACGAACGAGGCCGTGCCGCGCACGAGCGCGAGCACGCGCTATGCCCCGATCGTCTTCCGCGACTACAACAACTGGAATACCGGGATCACGCTGGTGAACCTGGACACGGCCAACACCAACACCCTGACGCTGACCTATTACGACCGCAACGGTCTCGCCCAGGTGGTCCCGCCCGAACTCTCCACGATCACGCTCCAGCCGGGGGAGAGCGCCTTCATCTATCGGCCGGACAGCAGCGCGACCCCGAGCCTCGATCCCGCCCGGGTCAACGCGGTGGTCATCGGCGGGCAACGCCCGTTCGCAGCAGCGGTGGACGAAGTCAAGTACCTGGCTGGTTCGGGTCAAGGGCAGGCGATGAGCTACATCGCGCCCGCAGCGCCGGACGTCGCGGGCAGCAAGCAGAGCTGGTCGGCGGCCGAGACGCAGGCGCGCACAGCGGGGCAGGTCACCGGCCGGGCCTGGTTCACCCACAGCCTGGCACTGCCGCTCTTCCAGGTCGGTGACGCCACCGGGCAGGGGGACACGAGCGGTTTCACGCTCTTCAATCCCACCGGTCGCCAACAACTGGCCAACGTGCAGATCCTGAGCGCCAGCGGAGCGGCGGTCGCTCCCAGCCAGGTGGGAACGAGCGAGAACCCGGTGCTCGTCGCCGTCCCGGCTGGCGGCTATGCAGTCATCTATCCGTATCCCAGCGACTTCGGCACGACCTTCACCAGCGTGCCGCGTAACTTCACCGGCACGGCCCTCGTCGGCGTGACCGACGGCGCCGGGAGCGGTACCGGCTTCCTCATCGGCATTTCCAATCTGGTCAACTACCAGGTGGCCGGTGACGGCTCGGGCGTCTTCGTCCTCACGCCGACCCGGCATCCGGCACTGACCCTCGCCAGCTTCGCGCTCCGCCTCGAGCCGAGCGTGACGCTCGCTACCATCAACCAGCAGGTCACGTTGACCGCCACGCTGACGGCGGGCGACACCCCGCTCGAGGGCCGCACCATCCGCTTCCGGGTGAGCAGCGAGGGGACACCGAACCCGACGAGCGGAGTGGCCGGCACGGACAGCAATGGGCGCGCGTCCTTCACCTTCACCAACGGCACGGCCGACCGGACCAACACGGTCACCGCCTGGTGGGACCTGAACGGTAACGGCGAACAGGACGCGAACGAGCCGGCCGATACGAGCCGCGTCACCTGGGTGAGCAGTCTGACCGGCACCCTCTCGATCAGCGGATTGACGGGCGGCCCCGACACGTACCAAGTCTCTGCAGGGGACCTCGCTGGCTCAGCCACCAAGACGGCCCAGGTCAGCTGCGACCTCGACCCGAACACGCCGACCGGTGTTCCGCTCCTGCTCCGCTTCACCAGCACGGGCGGAGCCACCGCGCGCTGGAGCGGCCAGCCGACCGCCAGCACGTCCGGTACCATCGCCGTGGTGACGAGCGGCGCGAACAACGTGGCGACCGCCAGCTTGGTCCTGGTCGATGGGAGCGCTGGGAACAGCTACACGGTCGAGTGCTATCTCGACTACGGCGCGACCGGCGTGTTGGAGAGTGCTACCGATCCATTGCTCGACACCGTCACGATCGACGTGACCAGCTGACGCAGCGCCTCGCGCATCCGCCCCGGGGCCACGGCCCCGGGGCGGTTTTCTCGGCGAGTGCGCTCGGCTACAATCGCGCCGGGAGCGCAGGACCCGCTGCGCCGAGTTGGATGGGAAGGGAGAGGAGCAGCACGCGATGGCAACCGCACAGCGCCGGTCGTCCGCCCTCTGGGACTATGCGGCGGCCCTGGTGATGGTCCTCGGCCTCTGGCTGGCCGCCTCGCCCTACGTCATCCCGGATGCCTGGCTCTACGACGTGACGCGGCTGAGCGCCACCTTCTTCGGCGGTTGTATCGTCATGTTCGCCATCGCTGAACTGGCGCTCTCGCCGGGGCTCCGCTGGGTAGGACTGGCCAACGTGCCGATCGGCCTCTGGATCGCTGCGGCCCCCTTCGTGAGCGGCGAGACCGCCGTCTCGGCGATGGTGACCAGCATGGTCGTCGTCGGTATCGCGGTCGCGATCCTGAGCCTGGCCAGCGTCGTCTTGGCGCGCCGCTGAGGGTGCCGGCCGGCGAGCGCGCCGTGTCGTTTTGCCGCGCCATGCGGCGCGGCGGGTGAGACTGCTCGCCCCGACAACGTGGGGCGACCCACCCCCGGTCGGGCATATGGGTGCCACGGTGGGGCGTTGGCCCCGCCCTGTAGGGGTCAGGCGGTGCCTGACCCGTCCGGCCCGGGAGGGCCGGCAACGCATGCCGATGGGTGCCGCGGTGCGGTGATGACCACGGCGGGGGTGGTGGGCAGCCAACGCCCGGGGCTGAAGCCCCGGGCTCAGTCCGCAAGCCCCTGAAGGGGGCTGGAGGGCGCCCAGGGCGCCCGGGTCGATCGGCTGGGTGCCGGCGCTGTGTGGATCAGCCGGCTTCAGCCGGCTTGGGGAGTGAGCCCGGCCGTTCACGGCCGGGCGGTCGTGGAGAGGGCCGCTCGGCTGATCGGCGCTACGTGTCGGGCGAGACGTGTCGGCCACGTTGAATCGCCGCGCCATTCGGCGCGGGCGGGCGAGGCGGCGCCTCGCCCCTACAACCGTGGGGGGGCCAATCACCGGTCAACCATTGGTGCGCCACGGATTGCCGCAGCCCCCGCCCTGTAGGGGTCAGGCGGTGCCTGACCCGCCGGCCCGCAGGGCCGGCATGTCAACGCGGATGCCCGTCGGCGGTCGGTTGCGATCATCGCCGCGTGCTGGTGTGTGCCGCGGGTTGGCCGCGCCCATGGCGCGGGCGGGCGAGGCAGCGCCTCGCCCCTACAAGGTGGGCCAACGCATCCCCGGTCGGGCACATGGGTGCCACGGTGGGGTGTTGGCCCCGCCCTGTAGGGGTCAGGCGGTGCCTGACCCGTCCGGCCCGCGAGGGCCGGCAATCCCCTGACGGGGCGATGGTCGCGGTACCGACGGGATCGTGGACGCGGCTGACGTGTGCCACAGGGATGTGCCGCGCCCGTGGCGCGGCGGGCGGGTTGGGGCGCCGCGCCCCGACACCAGTCAGCCGGCGCGTCCCCGGCACCGAGCCCCCACGCGGTCAGCCGAGCGTTGCCGGGTCAGCCAGGTCGTAGAAGACCAGCCCTTGCGGCAGCTTCGGGAAAAAGTACGTCGTCTTGGGCGGAAAGAGCCGGCCAGCCTGCGCCCAGGCCAGCACGGTCGCCAGCGGAGTGGGTCGCACGAGGACCGCCAGGAGCGCCCGCCCATCCAGCACGGCCTGCGCAGCCGCGCGCGCATCGGGCGTGTAGTCGACCACCTGCTCGATCGTCTCCGCCTCCAGCGCGCAGACGTGCCGGAGCAGGAGGGCATCGACCAGGATGGCGTCCGGCTCGTCGTCCGGCGTGGTGGGGAGCGCCAGCTCCAGCAGCTCGCGCTCCTGGAGGAGCAGGACACGCGGCTGGGACGCTCGCGTCAGCTCGGCGGCGAGCCGCGCCGCTTCCTCCGGCGAGGGGAGCGCACGCACCGCGACGACCCGCGCGTGGCGCGCCAGATGGGCCTGCAGCGTCTGCCAGTCACCGGGGAGCCAGCGGACCAGCCGGTGGATCGCGCGGACGGCGAGCGCTGGATCGGCCGCATCGACCACGTGGACTGGTACCCAGGCTGCCGGATGGCCGAGGGTCCCGGTGATCTGCTGGTCGCGCGCGTAGCGGAGGGCGGCCGCGAAGCGATGATGCCCATCGGCGATGACCAGCGGTCGGCTGGCGGCCAGCGCCGCCAGTTCCTCGACGGCGGGACCTGTCACCCGCCACAGCGCGTGCTGCTCCTCGCCGCGCGCATGCTCCCACAACGGCGCGGCGCCGGCGATGCTCGCCTCGAGCGCCTGCCGCAAAGTCCCGTCGCCGGCCCAGACGGCGTAGACGGCTCCGGCATGGGCGCGGACCGCGGCGAGTTGCCGCAACCGTCGCTCCACCAGCTCCCGGTTCGTCCCCTCGTGCGGCAACAGCCGCGCGGTCGCATCCGGGGCGAGCGAGGCCGCCAGGTAGACACCGAGGCGCGTGGCGATCCCCCCGTCCAGCCGAAAGCGGTGCGCATAGACGTAACAGGATGGCTCCTCGTCGCGCGCCAGGATCCCGGTCGCGCGCCACGCCCGATACTGTGCGGCGGCGCGCTGGAACGAGTACCCATCGGGATCGGGGACCTCGAGATGCAAGCAGTGATAGGGGTGGTGCGCGGCCAGAGCGGCCGCCTGCTCGGCCGTCGGCACATCGTCGGGCGGGCCGAGTACCGCCGCCAGGTCACCGACCCGTTCGAGGTCGTAACGAACAGCGCGGAACGGCCGCAGCGAGCGCGTCCCCCGGTGCGCGCGCTCGAACGCTCGTTCCGGCCGCGACCCGGTCGCCACCACTGCCTCGTCGTGCGCGCTCAGGAGCGTTGCGCCTGGAGGGCAGCCAACTGGGCGAGCACTGGTTCGTCGTCCTCTTCCGCGCCGAGCAGCACCAGCACCACGGCCTCCGGGGCCGGCTCCGTCTCGGCCAGTGCCTCTTCGGGGGAGGGGACATAGCGGTCGTCGCTCCAGTGACCGGGTCGCTCGGGGTGGTAGGTTTCGACCAGCCAGGTCCGGCTGACGATCGCGTTGCTGCCCAGCTTGCGCCGCGCCCGCTCCTGATACCGGTCGATCCGCCCGTCGGGGTGCAGGACGAACAATTCGACCACCCGCCGTCCCTCATGGCGTCCGCGGTGGAGGATCTGCTGCCCGGTCGCCTCGTCCAGTTCCCGCGCTGGCTGGCCACGCTCGGTCTTCAGGAAGTACCGCACGGTCGTTCCTCCTGGTCGGCACGAGTCGGCTCGCAGCGGTCGCCACACGCTGCAGAACACAAGTGTACCGCGCGTTCGTCACCGTCTCGCTGCGGCCCGCGCCAGGACGAGCCGGTACAGCTGGTCGTGGCGCGCTGCGATCTGCTCCCAGGCGAAGACCGGGGCGATGGCGCGCGCGCCGGCCCGCAGGCGCTCTCGTCGCGCCGCATCGGCGAGCAGTTCGGCGAGCGCCGCGGCGAGCGCGACCGGGTCCCCGGGCGGGACGAGCTGGAGATGCTCACCGTCGCGGAGCGGCAGCAGCTGCGCCGGATCGGGCGGCGTGGTCGTCAGGACGGCCGCACCGCAGGCCAGCGCACCGATCAGCGTGCCGTTGCGCAGCGAGGCACCCTGCCGGAAGGGGAGGACGACGAGATCAGCTGCCGCCAAAAGGTCCGCCACCTCCGGCGCTGGGCGATACCCGAGGTCGAGCACCGGGAGCGCGCGGGCCGCGGCGAGGCCGGCGGCGGGGACGGCTCGCGTCTCGTCTGTGTCCGGCCGCTCGCCGCCCACGAGGACCACGAGCGGCCGGGGCTCCGGCAACGAGGCCAGTGCGGCCAGCAACGTCTCCAGCCCTTTCTCCGGTTGCCGGAAGCCGAAGAAGGCAACGAACGGCTGCGCGGGCGACAGGCCGAGTCGCTGGCGAGCGGCCTGGGGATCGCGCGGTGCTGGCAGGTTGGAGCCGATCGGGATCCGCCAGAGCCGGGCGCTCGCCACGCCCCAGCGGCGCACGACGCGCTCGTCCTCCGGATTCGTCACCACGACGGCCACACTGGTGCGTGCCAGCAGGCGCAGCGCCAGCTGGCGCACCGGGCCAGCCTTCGGGAAGAGATAGGGGACGCGGAGATCGTGGAAGGTGGTCACCACCGGCAACGGCCGGGCGAGCAGCGGGAGCAGGAGCGGTGCTCCCCGCAGCGCGAAGGCCCCGGCCTGATAGTGCAGGTGCAGCAGGCTCGCGGGCTCGCGCTGCCGCACGCGGCGCGTCCAGCGCACCAGCGAGCCGATGTCCCAACCGGGCACCTCGTCGCGCACCGGGGGGAACTCGTCCGCCCGGTGCGGGAGCAGGCGCGTCGCCACCGCGACCGACCAGCCCAGCTCGCCGAGCGCCGCGCCGAGCCGCTGCGTATAGGCGCCGACGCCGCCGCGCAGCGGGGGATACTCGCCGGTGACCAAGAGCACCTGCACACGCATGGCGCGCCGCTCACTGACGGCTCGCCCACGAGCGGACCACCGCCGGCCGCAGCAACGAGCGGAGCGCGTGCCAGTCGCGGACCATCCGCCGCCAGCGCAGCGACCGCTTGTGCCCGAGCAGCCACTTGGCGCTCTCGCGCCCCAGGCGCACCAGGTAGGTCGCCAAGAGAAAAGCCCGCAGCAGCTCGGCGGCCAGCGGCCCGTGCAGCCGGCGATAGAGCTGCACTTTGGCCGTATCGAAGGCGACCTGGCGGAACGCCGATTCCGGCTCGCTCGACGCACCTTCGACGTGCACGACCTCGGCATCCGGCAGGTAGACGACGCGCCAACCCGCCCGCCGCAGCCGCCAGAACCACTCCACCTCCTCGGAGTAGAGGAAGAACCGCTCGTCCAGCAGGCCGACCGAGCGGAGCGCTTCGCGCCGGATGGCCAGGCACGCCCCGACCAGCCAATCGACCTCTTGGCGTTCATCCTCGCTGCGGTCGGCCACGTAATAGCGCGCCAGCACGCGGTTGGCACGCCAGTAGTCCTGGACTAGCGTGCTTTCCAGGAACCCGGTGAGGAGCGTGGGAAAACGCCGGCGCGACGGCTGGGTCCGGCCATCGGGAAAGCGCAAGCGCGGGCCGGCCACCCCGACCGTCGGATGCCGCTCCAGGAAGCGCACCAGGCGACCGAGCGCATCGCCGACGACGCGCGTATCCGGATTGAGCAGCACGATGACCCGGCCGCGCGCCAGTCGCATGCCCTGGTTGGCTGCCGCCGCGAAGCCGCGGTTCTCCGCGTTGACGACGAGGCGCACCCAGGTATACCGCTCGCGCACCAGCTCCGCCGTCCCGTCCGGCGAGCCGTTCTCGACCACGATCACCTCGCCGGCCAGCCCGCTCGCGGCGAGGCTGGCGCGCACCGAGTCCAGGCACTCCCCGAGCAGCGCGCGACTCCGGTAACTCACGATCACGACGGAGACATCGAGCGTGGGCGGGTCCGCCAGTTCGGGGACCCCTCTGGCCCGGCGCCGCGCCTGGCGCTGGATCTCCCGGGCGACGAGCACCCAGGTCACCAGGGTCGCGCAGGCGAGCGTCCCGGCCAGGAACGCGCCGTCCAGCCCGTCCCGGTAGCCGCGCAGCGCGACGAAGCGACGCCAGAACTCGCGCAGCGGCTGGCCGAGGAACGTCCGCCGGCGCGGCCGCTTTCCCTGCTGCACCAGCGTGCGCGCGACCAACCGTGCGTAGCGGAGCTGCTTTCGCACGAACTCGCCGCGCGACTCGTAGTTGATATGGACGAGCGGGGCACGGAGATGCCGCGCTTCCCCATCGAGTTCCACGACTTCGTGGACCGCGACCTCGGGACGGTAGCGCGCGCGTCCGACGCGCAACAGTCGCAGGTGCTCGTCCGGCCACCAGCCACCGCCCCGGATCCACTTGCCCCACATCCAGTTCTGCGTGGGGATCCAGAACCCGGCGACCGTCTCGTCGGCGAGCGGGAGCGCGCGCCGGATCTCTTCCGCCAGTTCGGCGCTCACGCGCTCGTCGGCATCGACGAACAGGACCCACGGCTCGCGCACCAGCTCCAGCGCCGCGTTCCGCTGGGAGGGAAAATCGACGAAGCGGTGCGTCACCACCTCGGCGCCGGCCGCGCGCGCGATCTCGACCGTCCGGTCGGTCGAGCCGGAATCGACGACCAGGAGCTGGCGGCCGAGGTCGCGCACGCTCGCCAAGCAGTCCGGGAGGTGCCGCTCCTCGTTGAGCGTGAGGACGACGACGGCCAGCGGCAAGCGCTCAGGTCGGCTCATGGCAGGCGGCAGCGTTCCGGTAGATCGCAGCGACCTCGCGCCACAGTCGTGCTCGCTCGGCCAGGTCGGGCCGGCGGGCCAGGCGCGCGCGGAGGGCGGTCCAGGCGGCCGCGAGCTCGGCCAGGCGGGCCAGGCGCCGCACGACGAGCGGACCGTGCCAGCGGCCGAAATAGCGGGCCCGGCTCCGGTGCAGCTGGAGGAAACTCTCCCGCGCGACCTGCCGGGTACTCCCCCCGGCATGGTGGACTACCAGGGCAGCGGGCGCGGTGAGGATCGTCCAGCCGGCGGCCCGAATGCGCCGGCACCAATCGATCTCCTCGCTGTAGTACCGATACCCCTCGTCGAGGCCGCCGACCTGCTCGACGACCGTGCGGCGCACCAGCATGCAGGCGCCGAGCGGATGATCGATGGCGAAGGGCGAGAGGCCGTCGCCGGGGCCGAAGCGCCCGTTCAGGCGCGAGCCGACGAGGCGCGGGTGCACCGGGAAGAAGTCGAGCAGGTTCTGGACGTAGCCGGGGAACCGGTAGCCAGCCGACTGGAGCGACCCATCGGTACTGAGCAGGCGCGCGCCGACCAGCCCGACGTGTGGGGCCGCCCAGAGGGCGCGCCACAGCCAGGTGAGCGCACCCGGCCGCAGTTCGGTATCCGGGTTCAGCAAGAGGATCGCCTGCCCGCGGCTTCGGGCGATGCCGATATTGTTCGCTGCCGCGAAGCCGCGGTTCTCCGCGAGCGCGATCAGCTGCACCCAAGGGTAGCGGGCCCGCACCAGTTCCACCGTCCCGTCGCGCGAGCCGTTGTCGACGACGATAACCTCGCCAGCGAGCTGGCTGCGCGCCAGGTCGGCCGCCAGACTGTCCAGGCAGGCCGCCAGCAGCTCGCGGACGTTCCAGCTGACGATGACCACCGAAAGGTCGAGGTCGCGCATGCCTCCCGTCCCCTGCGCCTGTCCGCGCATCATCGTAGCGCGCTGGCCCGGCCAGCGTCGAACCCGGCCGCGGGGGAGGCCGCGCCTCGCCCCGACCCCAGGGAACGCCGCAGCCGCGCTCGAGCGACGTCCCGCCGCGGTCGGGCACGCCCCCGCCCTGTCGGGGTCAGGCGGTGCCTGACCCGCCGGCCCGGAGGGCCGGCAGATCGACGCCAAAGGGTGCGGTGGTGCCTCGACCATCGCTGCTGGGGCGGTCGGCAGCGAACGCCCGGGGCTGAAGCCCCGGGCTCAGTCCGCAAGCCCCCTGAAGGGGGCTGTGCGGCGCCCAGGCGCCCGGGTCGATCGGCCGGGTGCAGGCGCCGTATGGATCAGCCGGCTTCAGCCGGCTTGGGGACTGAGCCCGGCCGTTCACGGCCGGGCGATCGTGGAGAGGGCCGCTCGGCTGATCGGCGCTGCGTGTCGGGCGAGACGTGTCGGCCGCGTTGAATCGCCGCGCCCATGGCGCGGTCGGGCGAGGCAGCGCCTCGCCCCTACAACGTGGGACTACCCACCCCCGGTCGGGTATTGGCGTCCGACGGTGGGGCGACCTCGCCGCCCTGGTAGGGGTCAGGCGGTGCCTGACCCGTCCGGCCCGCCAGGGCCGGCAACGATCGCGGACGCCGGACAGTCCGGACAGGCTGCTCGGTGCGGTGCCCGCTCGCAGCGCGCCGGTCGGCGCGAGCTCACTCCGGCAGCGGAACGCCGGTGAGCAGGCGCTGGCGGAAGCCGCTCGGCAGCGCTGCCGGGTCGATCGCTTTGCCGAAGAGGGCGACGCGAAAGGCTCCCATCCCGCCCGGGTCGAGCAGGTGCAGGGCGGCAGCGCGGGCGGCCAGGTACTGTGCGGCGGTCATCCCCGGCTCGGCCTGCAGCGCCACCAGCAGCTCGCCCAGTCCGGCCTGGGCCAGGAACTCGGCCTGCGTGGTGAGCGCGAGCGGGACCAGGCGGCGCTCGGCGGCGGCCAGGCTGAGCATCGTGAAATCGACGTGAGCGGTGATGTCGCGCTCGCCCGGGTCGGCGAGCGGGTCGTCCCCGCGGGCGTGCGCCGCGTAGGTCCGGATCGTCCCGCGGGGGAAGCGGGTCGGATCGGCGCGCTCCGGTGCCGGCGCGCCGTAATCGAGCACCAGGAGGTACCCGCGCTGCAGCCGCCGCGCCACCTCGTCCAGCCAGCCCAGCATGGCCAGGCAGACCTCGGTCTCCTGCCCCTCGACCAGCTGGACGCCGAGCCGCGCCAGCCAGTCGGCCAGCTCCGGCGTCGAGAGCGGACCGGGCACGGCGACGAAGCGCTGGCCGTCCCAGCCGACGAAGAGTTCGCGCAGCTCGCCACCCTCCTGCCGCACCCGGTGCACCGGGAGGGCATCGACCACCTCGTTGGCCAGGACCAGCCCGCTCACTGCCGCGGGCGGCGCGTCGGTCACCAGGTGCTCCCAGCCGGCCGCCTCGAGGCGCCGGAGGAGCTCGGCGCGCGCCGGAGCGCTCGGCTCGATCGGGCAGTAGCGCAGCCGCTCGAGGAGGTGCGGCTCGTTCTGGGCCAGGTAGCCCAGGATCGCCTGAGCGAGCGTCCCGCTCCCCGGGCCGTACTCGACCAGGTGGAACGGCTCCGGCCGATCGAGCAGGTCCCAGCACTCGGCGACCTGCCGGGCGATCACCCAGCCGAAGATCGGGTGTGCCTCCGGGGCGGTGAGAAAGTCACCGGCGCGCCCGGCGCGGACGCTGGTCATGTAGTAGCCGTGCTGGGGATGGTAGAGGGCGAGCTCCATGAAGCGGGCGAAGGTGATCGGCCCGCGCTCGGCGATCTCGCGCTGGATCAGGTCGGCCAGTGGGCTGCCCACCGCGCGGTCCCTCCCGCCACCAGTGTAGACGACCGCGCGGGTGGGCGAGGCAGCGCCTCGCCCCTACAACGTGGCGCGGTGCATTTCCGGTCGGGCATCCGTGCCCAACGGTAGGGCGCTGACCCCCCATCCTGTAGGGGTCAGGCGCTGCCTGACCCGCCGGCCCGCAGGGCCGGCAGAGCACCGCGGGCGCCCGTCGGCGGTCGGCTGTGATCATCGCCGCATGGCGGGATGGGACGCGCATGTGCCGCGCCCATGGCGCGGGCGGGCGAGGCAGCGCCTCGCCCCTACAGGGGTACGGCGAGGCATCCCCGGTCGGGTATTGGTGTGCGACGGCTGGGTGCAACCCCCCGTTTGTAGGGGTCAGGCGCTGCCTGACCCGTCCGGCCCGTGACAGCCGGCATAGCACCGCAGACGCCCGCCGGTGGTCGGCTGTGATCATCGCCGCGTGGCGGGATGGGGCGCGCGTGTGCCGCGCCGTCCGGCGCGGGCGGGCGAGGCAGCGCCTCGCCCCTACAAAACGCGGCGCGCTGCAACCCCGCCCGGACACATGGGCACCACGGGTGGGTGCACCCCCCGTTTGTAGGGGTCAGGCGGTGCCTGACCCGCCGGCCCGTAGGGCCGGCAACGCATGCCAATGGGTGCCGCGGTGCGGTGATGACCACGGCGGGGGTGGTTGGCAGCGAACGCCCGGGGCTGAAGCCGCGGCCGTTCACGGCCGGGCGATCGTGGAGAGGGCGCTCGGCTGATCGGCGCTACGTGTCGGGCGAGACGTGTCGGCCACGATGCATGTGCCGCGCCCATGGCGCGCACGGGCGAGGCGCCGCCTCGCCCCTACACCGGTGGGCGAACCCATTCGCGTCGGGCATTCGGGTGCGACGGGTGAGTGCAGCCCCCGCCCTGTCGGGGTCGGGCGATGCCGGACTCGCCGGGCCCGCGCAACCGTCGGGACCCCTCGTGCGTTAAACACAATGGGTGCAGTCCCAGTGGGGACTGTCGCCGGGGCATCGCCCCGGGCGGGCTGGACGGTCTGGCCCGAACCCTGGTAGACTGCGCCCGGTGCCGGACGGGCAGGCGCACCCGGCCGGTACCTGGACGGAGCGAACGGCGCCCGCGGGGCTGACCCCGCGTGCGTGCCAGGGGAAGGGAACGGGACTGGGAAAGGAGGGGTGCGCCGAGGGAAGGGAGAGACGAGCCGCCGCGAGGGCGGCAGAGGCTCGAGCGGGGAGCCGCCCCCGCGCCCGCGGCGAGCGGGCGGAAGAGCGGCGGCCGGCCGGGCGGTCCGGCCGGTGCGGGTGTGTCGTCGACGTGCTGACACGCCGATGACGCGAGGAGGGTAAACTCGTATGGGTAAGCGTCTGGTCAGTCTGCTCACAGCGCTGGCGCTGGCGGTGAGCGCGTTCGCCTCGCTCACGGTCGCGCCGGCTGGGGCGGTGGTCGAGGACATCACCAACAGGATCTACTTCCCGTTCGTCCCCAACGGGGAAGAGTACGGGAACATGGGGCCGTGGTACGGCACGGTGACCGTCCAGAACCCGAACAGGGTCGACATCACGATCCAGCTGCGCAGGGCCAACGGTGACGTGATCACGACGGCGACGCTGGAGCCGTTCGCGGCGAAGACGTGGAACTCGTCGGCCCTCTTCGGCGACGGCAACGGCGGCGGGGTCGTCGTGCTGGGGCCGTCAGCCCAAATCTTGCCGGCCGGCGGGATCAGGTTCACGGTGTTTCGCGGCGAGCTCCCGAACTCGGTGGACAAGATCCCGAACCCCTGCGGTAGCTTCGCTGGTGTCCAGTCGGTGACGATCCGGCAGGGCGACACCGTGTTCACGGAGTTCCCGAACGACCCGAACGGGGACTACACGCTGCTAGACGATCCGACCGCGCCGGGCACTTACATCTGGATCGCGTGGTGGCGGGACGCGAACGGGAACGGCCTATATGAACCTCCCGGTGAGAACGCCGGCACCGCCGAGCCTGCCGATGGCACGTCCTATACCGTGGAGATCCGCTGCGTCGGTGCGACGTTCCCGGCGCTCGGCCTGCCGATCGCTGGCGTGGCGAAGATCGTGGCGCCGGTCGCGAGCAACAGCGGGCGCACCTCGGCGCAGCACGAGGCGGTGAGCGGCTACTCGGCGTTGCCGCAGACCGACGTGGAGATCGGTGGGCAGCACGCGCTCGTCTTCCCGATCGTCCAGACCAACAACGGCTGGAACTCGGTGCTGCACATCACCAACTTCGACACCCGCAACAACTGCAGCGTCACGGTGACGCTCTACCAGTCGCCCTCGGGCTACAGCGACCCGAGCTTCGGCCAGTTCATCAGGCTGCTGAGGCGGGGCGAGACCTGGCACATCGACCTGGCCGAACAGGGTGTGCCGGCGGGCTGGGTCGGCCAGGCCTGGGTCGATAGCGACTGCCAGGTGGCGGCGACGGTCGACCGTGTGAAGCCGACGCAGCCGTGGGGTGACCCGGTCAACATGGCGTTGACCAACCAGGCGCTGCCGCAGGGTGCTGGCAACAGTGTTCAGGCGCTGCCGCTGATCTTCCAGGGCTACAACGGTTGGAACAGCGGCATCTCGATGGCGAACCTGAACGACCTCGCGCCGGCGACCGTGCAGATCACCTACTACAACTCGGCCGGTGTGGCGGTCGGCACCGAGAGCCGGGTCATCCAGCCGCGGGCGATGGAGTTCGTGTACAAGCCGGCGACGACCGATGTGGGGATCGGCGGGTTCGGCCACGCCGTGGTGGTCTCCACCCAGCCGGTGCTGGTGGCGGTCGACTCGGTGAAGTACACCGGCATCGACCAGGACGTCGGGCAGGCGCTCGGCTACGTCGCGCAGTCGGGCACCGACATCCCGCACGGGCAGCTGTACATGCCGCTGTTCCAGAAGCAGGGCCTGCTCTCGGGCGGCAACGACAACAGCGGTGTGGCGATCTTCAACGCGGGTGACCGGCCGGTGCGCGTGTCGCTCGTGTTCTACAGCTCGACCGGCTCGCCGACTGCGCCGACCCTGACCGCGCCGATCATCGCCTCGATCCCGGCGCACGGTGGCTACATCGCCTACGCGCCGAACTACGGCGAGATGCCGGGCGGGTTCCAGGGCTCGGTCGTGGTCACGCAGCTCGACGGGCTGGGGCCGATCGTGGGCGTCTCGAACAACGTCAACTACGACGTGCAGTTCGACGGCTCGGCGGCCTACAACATGCCGCGTGCCCAGGGCTTTGAGCTCACCTGCACGACTGTGCAGAACCCAGCGCCTGGTGACGCGACGGCCGACTGCACGCTGGGTGGCAGGCTCGGGCCGGGCGTGGTGCCGGGCGGCGCGCCGATCCTGCTGCGCGTCATCGACAATCCGGCGGTCGACGATATGTCGTTCGACGTGCCGGCGAGCCCTGACCAGAACACGCTGGCCCTGACGACGGCAGCCGACGGCTCGTTCAGCGTACCGCTGTACTGGCGAGCGGACGGGAATGGCGACGGCCAGTTCAACGTGCCCGTCGAGCTCTACTACGACGTCGACGGGAACGGCATGCTCGGGCCGAACGACCTGTTGCTGACGACGGTCACGTGCAGTGGCTGACGTGCAGCGCAGGGCGGCGCGTAGTCTTCGCGAGCCGAGCGCGGTCGGACTAAGCGAGGGCGGGGTCGCGTGACCCCGCCCTCGTTCGTTCAGCAGGAGTCGACCTGCACGACCAGGCGGCCTGCGCTCCCGCGCCGGCGGGGGAACGCAGTGCAGCGCGGTGACTGCGTCCCCTGTGCCTGTATCTCCTCGTCCCGCCACGTCGGTATCGCTTGGGGGGAGCCGGCGCTGCTCCGCTGCTCTGGGTCTTGCGGCCCTGGGAGCTCTGACCGGGTCGGCCGTGCCCGGCCCGGTCAGCCCGCGCACGCGTGACTCCTCCGAAGGGATCGGCGGTGGTCGATGGCTGCTGGTAGACCTGCGACAGGCGAGTGCCGCCGTCCACAAGCCGCGAGCGTCTGGAGATCCCTAACCTCGCTGGTGCTCAGGCAACCCGTCCGCATTTCTCTCATCGGGGAGACGCTCCCGTCGGCCGGTCGCGCACCGCACCCGCGCTTGCGCTGCCGCTCGGCACCCCTGTCCCGTTCCCCCGGTAGGGGGCGACGCGTGCGTGGCCCGGCTGCACCGGGCGGTGCGCAGGCGGCAGGCGGCACTGCGGGTCGCCTGGTCGAGCACCCCGCACCCCCGCCGCTCGCGTGGCACTGTATCCTGCGTGCTCCGGGTCCGGGTGCGGCACGCCACGCCGGGACACGCCGGGAGGCGCGGGGTCCACCGGCAGCGCGGTTAGCGGCCGCGGCGGGCCGGACGGGTCACGCTGGCGTGACCTGGACGGACCAGGCACGCCTGGGTTCGACGGTAGTCGTCGGGGCGCCGGTGGGCGGACGGCGGGCGACCGTAGCCGATGACCCGTTTTCGTCGGGGCGGCACACGCGGCGCCGTACGTTCCCGGTGGCGGGGCGCGGCGCGCCCGTCCGAGCGGGAGGGCGCGTGTGGCGGATGCGGTGGTGCGGAGCGGGGAGGAGCGGGGCGGGGCGCCAGGAGGATGGCGCCCCGCCGGGGAGACTGGAGGGAGCTAGCAGCGGATCCCGTTCATGGAATCGACCGCGCGGCAAGCATTGAGGAAGCGGCCGTTGGGCCAGGCGGCGGCGAGGCCGGGGACGGAATCGGCCGTCGCGATGAGACGCTGCTTGAGGCAGGCCGCAGTCGAGCAGATGCCGCTGGCCAGCACCAGCCCGGCGACCCCAGCGGTGATCGGGGAAGCGAAGGAGGTGCCGCAGGTGGCACTGTAACCGCCAGTGTTGTCCGGCATCAGGACACCCTGACTCGGATCCGGGCTGCAGAAGCCGCCCGGCGCGCCGAGGTCGACGACCTGGGTGAAGGCGGAGGGACTACCGTTGGACATGTAGGTGCGGTTCGTATAGTCGGTCAGGCTGCGGTTGGGCCCGGTGGCGCCGACGATCAGCACCTGCGGGTGACCGCCCCAAGTCGTCTGCGGCCACCTGGGAACGGAGGACGGGTCGTCGGAGTCGTTCCCGGCCGCGAACACGAAGAGGACACCGCGCGACAGCGCGTACTGCATCGCCCGGTTGAGGGCCGTGTAGGTCCCGGTCGTCAAGCCGGAGTAACTGAAGCCCCACGAGCCGTTGATGATCCGGGCACCGCGGTCCGCGGCGAAGACGATGGCATTGGCGGTGGCACCGGGATCGGCATTCGAGCCAGCGTTGTCGTCATTGGAGAGGACGATCATCTGGCATTGGGGGCAAACGCCAGCGATCCCCCGCATGTTGTTGTGCGCCGCGGCGATGACGCCCGTGACCTGCGTACCGTGGCCGACAGGGTCGTTCAAGCCGCACCCGGGACCGGGCGGCGAGCCGCAGATCGTGAAGTCCTGGTAGAGGAGGATCTGGCCGGCCTGGAACTCCTCGTGCGGGCGGTACAGCCCCGAGTCGATCACGGCGACGATGGGACGGATCCGGCTGCCACTGACGAGCGTCCAGGCTTGCGGGGCGCGGATCTCCTGGAGGTACCACTGCTGGCCGAAGCGCGGGTCGTTCGGGACCGTCGGCCGTACGGCACCGAATTGACCGAGCACCGCGAGTCCAGCGTCCTCGACCGCCGGGTCGCTCTTGTAGGCGGCGACGGCAGCCAGCTCGCTCCCCTCCGGGACCTGGACGACGTCGACGTCGATCTGCGGGATCGAGCGGAGGAGCTGGGCGCCGAGGCGCTGGTGGACCGCGGCCTTGGTGGCTGCGCTGGTGCCGCGCTTGAAGGTCACGAGGACGCGGCCGGGTTCGTAGGGCGGTAGCTGCTGGCTCGAGCTCGCTGCGGCCAGCAGGGCCGGGGCGATGAGAGTGGCGACCAGCGCCAGCACGACGGCGAGTGTGCGCCAGCGCCACCGTCGTGTGAGCGATACGGAACGCATCGGATTCTCCCTTCCCTTCGCGAGACCGGTGGAGACGAAGCGGTGTGCCGATCCTGACGGGCGAGGCAGCGCGAGACCCTCTCCTCTACCCGCAGTCCGCGGTGGACCGCGCGACCGCAGCCAACGATCGGACCGTCTGGACTCCATGAATCGCTCGTCCCCCAAAGCTGCGACGCCCGCGAACCGTTTCCCAGTTTCTCAGTGACGCACCGTCGCGTTGTTGGGATGTCCGTCGAACGACTGACAGCCACAACTATCATATCCAACGTTGCATGGACTGTCAATGCTGGCCCGCCGCAGCCGCGGGCGGTCGCGCGCCGGGCGTGCTGCCCAGCGCAGCGGGGACTGCGCCAGCGCGCCCGTGGTGCTGGCCGGTCGCTTGCAGTACCTCGAACCGGTGGCGGCCGGAGGGCTGCCCGAGTGCGGTGTCCGCTTTCGGTTCGCTCGCGCTGTGTCCCTTGATGGAGGGGTCGCGCGGCCGGGGGCCGGTCGCGCGCCGGAGGAAGGGAGGACGGCGGTGAACATCCCGCGGCTCGAGCCGAGCGCAGCCGACCGCGCCCGCTGGGCGCGCTACCGCGACTACCTGGCCTTCTGGGAGGGGCGGCAGTGGACGGATCGGGCGCGCCCCGGCGAGACGCGCCTGACGCTCAACTACGCGCGCGCCCTGGTGCGCAAGGTGACCAGCGTGCTGTTCTCCCGCCCGGTGCGCTACAGCGTCCCCGAGTCGGCGGCGGCCGAGCGGTACCTGGCGCGCCTGGCCCGCGAGGACGACTGGGCCGGGCTGGACGACGCGGCGGCGCTCGATGCCGCCGTGCTGGGGGACGCCGCCTTCAAGGTGACCTGGGATGCCGCCCGGCGCCGGCCGCGCGTCACGCCGATCGATCCGGCGCAGCTGGTCGCGGCCACCCGGCCGGACGATGCGCGCGAGGTGGTGGCGGTGGCCCACGAGTACCGGCTCGAGCCCGCCGCGCTGGAGGCGGTCTTCGGGCTGCGCCTGCCCCGGCTGGGGCCGGAAGGGTGGGTGACGGTGCGCGAGGAGTGGACGGCCGAACGCTACCGGCTGCTCGTCGCCGGGGAGACGGTGCACGACGATACCAACCCCTACGGCTGGATCCCCTACGTCCTCGTCCCCAACAGCCCGGCGCCCGGTGGCCCCTGGGGGGAGAGCGACCTGGCTGACCTGCTCGACGTCTGCCGGGAGCTGAACCGGCGGCTGACGGTGCTCTCGCGCATCCTGCAGGTCTCCGGCAACCCGATCGTCGTGCTGGAGAACGTGACGGCCAGCGAGGGGATCCGGGCGGAGGAGGGGGCAGTCTGGGAGCTGCCGGAGGGGAGCCGGGCGTACCTGCTGGACATGCTCTCCGGTGGGGGCGTGGCGCTGCACCTGGAGTACGTGCGGCTGCTCTTCCAGGTGCTGCACGACCTGGCCGAGGTGCCGCGGGCCGCCTTCGGCGACCACGGGCGCGACCTCTCCGGCGCGGCGCTGGAGCTGGAGCTGCAGCCGCTGGTGCACAAGGTGGAGCGCAAGCGACGGAGCTGGGAGCGGGCGCTCCGGCAGCGCGCCCAACGGGCGCTCGATCTGGCCGAGCGGCTGGGGGGCGAGTCGTTCGGCGGCGCGCGCGGAGTGGAGATCGTCTGGGGGCCGCTCCTCCCGGTGGACGAGGAGCGGGCGGTGCGGGTGCAGGCCGGGTTGGTGGCGGCGGGCATCCGCTCGCGCCTGACGGCGGCGCGCGAGCTGGGGTCGCTCGACCCCGAGGCGGAGCTGGCGCGGGTGGCGGCCGAGCGCGCCGCCGGGCTGGGCGGCTGAGCCGCGCGATGGGCGGGGAGCGCCCGGCACCGCCGACACGGCGGACGCGCCCGACCGCGGTGCGGGAACCCACGACCGGGGATGCACCGCGCCACCCGGTATGGGCGAGGCGCCGCCTCGCCCGCCGGGCCATGGGCGCGGCAATGCACCGTGCTGGGTCACCCACACGGTGGTTGGCAATGGCACCGCGGCATCGATCGGCGGGAAATTCCCGGCCCTCCCGGGCCGGCGGGTCAGGCAGCGCCTGACCCCTACCAGACGGGGGTTGCACCCAGTCGTCGCACCCCAATACCCGACCGGGGATGAATCGTCCCACTTTGTAGGGGCGAGGCGCTGCCTCGCCCGCCCGCGCCATGGGCGCGGCAATCCGTGGCGATGCCTGCGCCCGTACGTGGGTGGCCGGAGCGGTGCGGTCTGCCGGCCCCGGCGGGCCGGACGGGTCAGGCACCGCCTGACCCCTACAGGGCGGGGGTTGCGCACCGCCGTCAGACACCAATACCCGACCGGGGATGGATTGTCCCACCTTGTAGGGGCGAGGCGGTGCCTCGCCCGCCCGCGCCGGACGGCGCGGCAATTCAACGTGGCCGGCTGCCCGCACGACGATCGATAACGGCACCGCGGTGACCATCGGCGCGGGTTCGCCGGCCCTGGCGGGCCGGACGGGTCAGGCACCGCCTGACCCCTACAGGACGGGGGTGAGCGCCCCACCGTGGCACCCATGTGCCCGACCGGGGATGGGTTGTCCACGGTGTAGGGGCGAGGCGCTGCCTCGCCCGCCGTGCCGCCAGCGCGGCAACAACCGTGGCACGCATCGACCACCTCGCCGACCGACCCACCACCGCGCCCATCGCCTCACCACGGGGTTCCCGGCCCTCGCGGGCCGGCGGGTCAGGCACCGCCTGACCCCTACAAGACGGGGGTTCACGCACCGCTCATCCGTGCAGGCATAAGCCACATCGAGGATGCTCCGCCCCACCCGTGTAGGGGCGAGGCGCTGCCTCGCCCGCCGCGCCACCGGCGCGGCAATCGATCCGCGCCGTGCACGCCGGTCGCCAGGCGCCAGCCGGTCACCCGCTCACCGCGCTGCTCAGCGCGCTGCTCAGCGCGCCGAGCCCGCCGAGGAGCACCAACCCGAGACAGATCAGCGTGAGGACACCGAGACAGCCCA
>Ga0079995_1089916_pt1 | contig 27459 bp, 19 predicted proteins | sample FaiFalFF_MnMetaG_2_FD_69198 | JGI IMG/M metagenome (GOLD analysis project Ga0079995, IMG submission 69198) | Freshwater microbial communities from Yellowstone National Park, Wyoming, USA - Fairy Falls C (FF_Mn_C) (SPADES assembly) (version 4) | ecosystem: Environmental > Aquatic > Freshwater >...
CCATGATCATCAAGACGACGCCCATCAAAAAGTAGGTGTGGAAGTGGGCAGGAACCCAAAGGGTGTTGTGGAAGCGGAAGTTGATGGCGATGGTGGAGTCAATGACGGCAGCGACACCGCCAACCGCCCAACCCATCGTCCCCGCAAACAAAAGCGACGACGCCAGCGTCCAACGCACCTTCGTCCGATAGACCATCGCCAAAGTGCCGAGGATGGAGACGACAGCAGCGGGTAGCGAAATCATGTAGGACGCCACCTGACCCAAAACCTGAAATGCCTTCGGTTGCACGAAGTCCATGTAAAGGTGATGGAAGTAGGCGAAAAGGACGAGGAACAAAACGGCGTTCCAAGCGAACGCGGTCGTCGCCGTCGTCTTCCAGGGTCGCCCGACATACTGCGGCAAGACATCGTAAAGCATGGCGACGCCCAGATACATCGTGATGTTGACGAGGACATGCCCGAAGTAGAAGACGAGGTTTTTCATCAGCAGCGGGTCGGCAGGAACGCCAGCGAAGCGGTCAGCAGCGAAGAAAGCGAGCAAGATGACGGCAGCGACAAAACCCGTCAGCGAAGCGATAGTGGAGACGGTCGTGATGAGGATGATGGGCGGCACTTCAGGTTTCGTCTCGCCCCGCAAGTAATGCCAGCAGAGGGCTTGCGAAAGGCTGTAGCGTTGGGCGATGGCGCGGAGCAAGTCCAACGCCCACAAAGTCCATGCCACGCCCAAAATCGCCAAAGCAATCAGGTAAGTATCCGTCGCCCAATTCGCCCACGCCCCACCTGAACGGTAAGGGAGCGGGTAGAGGAAATACCAGCCAGCCGCGAACCGACCGATAAGCGTGGCGATGACAATCAATAGGACGCCGACGAGGGTGAGGGCGAAGGAAAGGCGGGAAACGGCAAGGCTTGGTCGGATGTAACGCGAAAGAAGATACAAGACGCCCGAAAAGCCCGTGATGAACCACAAGCCGACCATCCCGACGCCGTGCAGCGTCAGCGCTGCATAAAACCAGATGGGGTCAAGGTTGGGAAAGAAGTTGGCGTGGGAAAGGCGCATGAACAAGCCCAACAAGCCCAAGACGGGAAAGAGGACGAGGAGCGTCCCGCCCCAAAGGAGGGTGAGGCGCTGGAAAGAAGCCCGTTCTTCAGGCGCCCACTCTATTTCCACAGGCATGGCAATTTCCGCCATCGTCGTTCACCTCCTTACTTCCTTTCGCCGTTCCGTTGCCGTTCGCCAATCGCCAGTCGCTATTCGCTGCCGTTTTCCCTTCGTGGCTAATAGCCACTCCAACAAGTAATCTCTGGCTGCCTACCTGCCTACTGCCCATCTGCCTGCCGTTCACCATTCGCTAACTGCCAGTCGCTGCCTTTCACTCCTACTGCCTTTTGTGCCACGACTTCAAAGACGCCCCGCATCTGATGGTGGGCGATGCCGCAGTATTCCAAGCACAAAGCGAGGTAAGTGCCAGGTCGGTCAAAGCGCATAAAGAGGCGATTGACATAGCCGGGCATCGCTTGAGTTTGACCGAGCAATTCGCCATCGGGGGCATAGAGGCTGAAGCCGTGATTGACATCGCGACTGGTGACGCGGAATTCAATCAGGGCATTCATCGGCACTTTGATCGGTTCGGCGGTCGTCGCCGCTTCAAATTCCTCGTCGGTGCGGACGGGTTTTTCGGTGATGGCGAAGGCAAATTGCTTGGCGGTCACATAGACCACTTTGTCAGGGATTTGTCCGCGTGGGTAAGGGAGTCGGGGAACGCTCAAGGCGAAAGAAATGAGGAGCAAGAGGGCGAGGAAAACGAAGAGGGGGCGGCGGAGTTGACCGATGGCTTTGTAATAGTCGTCGCCTTCCGCTGGGGTGCGGATGCTTAGGACGAAATGGGCATAGACAGCGACGATGATGAGCGTCAGGAGTGCCCAAAGCCAAAAGGCTGCCATCGGCGACATCTCGCTCACCTGCCTTCGGGCTAATAACTCGTCCGAAGCACTAAATTGGCGCAAGAGGCGTCGGACGCAAGAAGTGGCAAAGCGGGAAGTTAGTCCCAAAAGTGGCACTACCCTTGCAAGGGGGCGATGGCATATTTTCAGCGGCTCAACGCCGAAGGGGTGGGGACGATGCGTCATGCCCGCACCGTTATCCAGAGCCGATGGGACTTGACAATCTTGCGAGGGATCGGGGAGGGGTTGAACCGTCCCACCTTGCTTTTGCGCCACTACCCTCAAATGCCTCGCCGAACTTTTTATCGGCGACTAAAACGCCTGATGCAAGCAGGCTTGATTGAACTTGCCTCCCAACTGCCTCAAAAGACGCACGGCGGCGTCCGTCCAACGATTTTGCGGTTGACCGAACAAGGCGAACGGTGGCGACAAGCCCTTCAACGGTTGGAAGCGGCAGGTCTTAGTGCCGAGCAAATCCTTTACCTCTGCCCGATGCTTCAATGCCCTTGTCGGCTTCGGTCTTTGGAATTGCTGTTGCATCAACCGATGCGCCCCCGCGTGTTGGTGCTGGGTTTGCGGGTTAAAGGCAAACTCGTCTTTGAGCATTTGAAACGGTTGCAGCGGCTTAGGGTCGTCGTCCGAAAAGTCATCCCGACGCGTCCCGTGCAGGTGCGCTACCGATTGACGCCCCAAGGCGAGCAAATTGCCCGCGCCCTCTTAGAAGCCCGCCGACTGTTAGCCGACGAACTTCCCTTTACGGGCGCTGTGCCATTGCGGGCGGGGAGAGGGTGAGTAGGTAATCCCGCAATGCCTCCGCTTGCTTTCGGGCGTCGCCACCGAGGATGTCAGGCATCGGCGAATCGTGCTTGCCCGTCTGCTCGTTGTAAGGGAAGAAGGTCGGCATGCGGGTGCCAGGTTGGAATTTTTGCGGGTCTAAGAGCCAATCCACAATCCATTCAGGTTGCAAGCGTTCCCGCGCCAATTGCAGGTTGGGCGCCAGTTGCGCCACATCGGCACCGGGCTGAACAGGTCCCGTCGGATGGCACGCCATGCATTGAAGGGCATCATACAATTTTTTGCCGACAGCAACCATCGCAGGGTTGGGGCGATAAGGCGTGCGGAACTCTTGGAAAATGGGTCGGTCGTCTAAGGCGGCGAAGTAGCGGATGAGGGTGTTGACTTCCTCGTCTTTAAAGCCGAAGGTGGGCATCCGCACTTTCAACCAGGGACGGATGTAATGCTGTCGCCCGCTACCCATCGTCGGGTCGTGCAGGAAGCGGAAGAGCCAATCGTGGTTGACGCGGTAACCTTCCGATTGCAGGTTCGGCGGTTGCATCCCGTCTTCCAAGAGCGGCCAGATGTCACCGCCGTAACCTTCCACGATGTGGCAACCCGTGCAGTTGTAGCCAAAGGCGACTTTTTGACCGGCGGAGATAGCGGCGATGCGAGAGTCATTGGCTCGGTCACGCACATAAAGGGTTTGGGGCAAATCGGTCGCCGTTACCTTTAGCGTTGCCACTTCCCGTTTGGTGAAACTGAGGATGGCGGTGAGCAAGGCATCGGCATCTTCTTCGGAGATGTTCAGGTCCGGCATCCGCAAGCCTTGTTCGCGGAAACTGCGGGGGCGAATGATTTTCTCCCTTAGCCAGATGTATTTGCGATCCCAGTAGGTCGGGGCTTTCTCAAAGATTTCGTGGACACGCTGCCCGAAGTCAATCAGGTGCGGGTCAAGGTCGGCTTCGTCGGACAGGTTCTTGCCGATTTTGGTCAGTTTCTCGGTGCCTGGGATGTTGTGGCAACCGGCGCAACCGTAATTGGCGGTGAGGCGGAAACCTTTGTCAATCAGTTCGGGGTTGTCCAGTTGCGGGGTCGGGGTGAAAGCGACAGGGCGGGCGGTCGGTTGCTCCCGCAGGGTGAGCAGGAAGGCAGTGATGTCGGCGGCTTCTTGGTCGCTCAGGCGCAGGTTGGGCATTTTTGCCTTCGGGTCAATGGCTTTGGGGTTAAGGAGCCAATTGAAGAGCCAGTCGGGGTTGGTGATTTTGCTGCCGACTTTGCTGAGGTTGGGACCGAAGTCTTTGTCGCTCAAGACGCGCTTACCTTTCTCTCGCTCTTGCGGTCCGCCCACACCGTCAATGCGGTGGCATCCCAGACAGCCAACTTGCTGGACGAGTTGTCGCCCGCGTGCTGGGTCACCACCAGGGTAACGCTTTGTCAACCTCAAGGGTTGCTTGCCGTAATGGGGTTCAAGGTCAATCAGTTGCGGCTTGGCTTCTCCTTGAACGACTTCGGTGGCGTGACGAAGGTAAGCGACTAACGCCCACGCCTCGTCGTCTCGCAAGTAGAACATCGGCATGCGGGTGTTGGGTGACCAAGCATGGGGGTTTTTGAGCCAACGGAAGAGCCATTCGGGGGAAGTCTTTGTGGCGATGTGCGTCAGGCTCGGTCCGATTTTCTGCAAATCTTCGGGGACATCTTCATAGCCTTTAGCGTCATGGCAGCCATAGCAACCGAGGGTGTAGTAAAGTTGCTTGCCCCGTGATAGTTTGGGGGCGCCTGCCAGAGTCATCTCGTAGCGATGACACTTGCCGCAACCTGCTTCCACATACTTGATGGGCAACATCGGCGTCTCCCAGAACTTTTCGTTGTAGGCGTGGGCGACATCCTTTTTGAGGGCGACACCTTGACCGCCGTGACAACTGGTGCAACCGAACTTGTTGACGGGATGCTTGGCGAACAATTCCTGCTGGCGGGGATGGGGCATCAGGGCTTTGAGGATTTCAATTTGGGCTTTGGGGGCTTTGCGCTTTCCCAGTTGGGCGATGCGCGCCTTGAGAAATTCGCCCCAACTTTCGGGTTTGTCGTAACCCATGTGGCAGGTCGTGCACCTGTCTACGAGATGCAATTCTGGGTTGTGGATTTGCTGGATTTTGGGCTTGGCTTTCTGGGCACTTTCTACAGACGCTTGGGCGACTTGCAGGGCAAACTCCTTCTCGCTCAGTTTCTTTTGCAGTTCCTGCCGCTCTTTGTCCAAAGCGTTGAACTCTTCCGTCACTTTGAGGAGCCGGGCTTGGATGTCTTCCATCTGCGCCGTCAACTTATCAACGGTGGGCTTGAGTTGCTGCATCAGGCGGCGGTAGCGTTCCTTGGCGGATTGCGAACGCGCCCAGAAGTATTCGTCTTCGTAGTGCAAGTAGTCCAGACGCACTTCCGCCAATTGCGCCTGCACCTTTTCAAGTTCGCCGTTTAACTGGGCAATTTGTTGGCTTAGTTGCTTGTAGCGGGGGTTGGCGTTGAGTTTCGCCGAGACTTCCTGCAGTTGCTTTTTCAACTGCTGATACTCGGCATCGCCCTGCAGTTCCTTCTGGACGCGGTTCAACTCCTGCTGGGCATATTGGCGGAAGAGTTGGATGTAGGTCGTCTGGTAGGGATACCATTCGGGGCGCTGGTCTTTGTAGATGGTGATGAGGATGAGTGCCAGCGCCGTCAGGTTGAGGGCGACGAAAATTTGGTTGAGGCGACGCGTGTTGTAGAGTTGGTCCATCGGTCAACCCTCCTTTGTCAGATGTTGAACCAGGGCGTGACGACGAGGTATTTCAGCCGCACGCCCCAGAAGAAGGGGAAGGGAAAAACGCCTAAGCGCATCGCCATCTTGATGGGCAAAAAGAGTGTCCAAGAGACGAAAAACATGACGATGAGGTAGCGCACCAAGCCCAATTGGCGATAGTAGTTCATCGCCCGTTCGCCCCAATCCTTGCGCACGAAACGCAGCCAGAAGGGGTAGGTGAACATCAAACCGTTGAGGAAGGCGTAAACGAGAAAGCCAAAGGGGCAGAACATGTTGGCGGGCGGGTCTTTGTGCAGCGGGCACCACCAAAGGTGTTCGGCGACGACTTTGATGTGTTCACGAGGTTCCCAGGGCATGTAAATCGCCCAAGGACCCCAGCGGAAGAATTGACCGACGGCAATGAGGAGGAGCCAAAGGGCGAAGCCGCCGATGAAGAAGATGTATTGCCATTCCCGTCCCTTCCAACTGTAGCGTCCGATGCCGACGGTCGGCTTGGTATCCACATAGGGAATGACCATCAAGCCGACGATGATCATGCCCGGCAAAAGAACGCCCGCAATCCAAGGGTCAAAGTAGACGAGCATCTCCTGCAAGCCGAGGAAATACCATGGCGCACGGGACGGGATGGGCGTCTTGTTGGGGTTGGACGGCTCTTCCAACGGGGCGTCGAAGACCAGAGAGACGACGAACAAGACAGCCGTCAAAAAAACTGCCGACAAAAATTCGGCGTAAACGAGGTCGGGCCAGGTCAGCACCTTGCCTTCTTCCATCGCTTCCCGTTTGCGCTCGGCAGCAATTTGCGTCGCTTGCAACTGCTCTTCCGTCATCCCGCGTCGGGCGGGGCGCTGAGCCGCTGGACGGGCAGCGGGTTGCGGTCGTCGCTGCTCTTGCTCAGGCGCTTGTTCTGCCATCGTTGCTCACCTCACTCATTGGACATTCGGTCATTGGTCATTGGACATTGGTCATTCTCACTCAAACTCAAAGCGGTCCTGAGATGCCACCATCTTTGCGCACGCGCCAGAAGTGGATCGCCATTAGGCAGGCATGGATGAAGGGAAAGCCGAGGCAGTGCCAGACATAGAAGCGGATGAGGGCGTTCTCGCCGACGATGCTGCCACCCAAGAGGGCGAAGCGGACATCGTTGTAAGGCGTCATGCCCAGTTGCGGACCGAAGGGACCTTCGTGCCCTAAGAAGGGCGTTGCCCGTGCCATGTTGGTGCCGACGGTCACCGCCCACATCGCCAGTTGATCCCAGGGCAGCAAATAACCCGTGAAGGAGAGGAGCATCGTCAGCACCAACAGGTTGACGCCGATGACCCAGTTGAACTCGCGAGGAGGTTTGTAAGAACCCGTCAAAAAGACCCGAAGCATGTGCAACCAGACGGTGATGAGCATGGCGTGGGCAGCCCATCGGTGCATGTTGCGCAAAATCCGTCCGAAGGGCACATCGTTCATCAGATACTTGACATCCCAGTAGGCATGTTCGGGCGATGGGCGGTAGTAGAACATCAGCAAGATACCCGTGATGGTCAAGAGCAACATCAGGTAGAAACTCAACCCACCCATGCACCAAGTGTAGGAAACTTTGACGGCGTGGCGGGGGATGCGGGTGGGATGCAAGTGCAAGACAAGGCTGTTAAGCACCGTCATGATGCGGGAGCGACGGTCAACGGGCCAAGGCGTTCGGTAGATGGAGCGGATGAAATGGCTGTTGATGATGCGCATCAGCAAACTTTCCTTCTGCCCATCCGTCGTTCTGGCGGTGGGACGCTGCGCCTGCTCGCTTTGCTCAGGTGTCTGACGCTCTTCTATCATCTTCGTTGCCTCCCTTCCTTCGTCACGATCAAATCCGCAGGATGCTTTGCGGATAAAGTTCGTTGGAGTTTTTGCCGGGCACGCCGGGGAACTTGACGCTACGGTCTACGATCAGTTTGCCGCCTTCGCCCAAGTAAATCTTGTAGCGGTCCAAGGGGCGAGGGGCGGGACCTTCAAAGTTCGTCCCGTCCTTGCGGAAGCCGCTGCCGTGACAAGGGCACTTGAACTTCTGCTCCACTTCAATCCAGTTAGGCATGCAGCCGAGATGGGTGCAAGTGCCATCTAAGGCGAAGAAGCCATAAGGCTCATGGACGATCCAGACATTGTATCGCTCCTTCCATCGCCCATCCACCGACCCGATGGGATACTCGTAGGGATAGCCCGCTTCAAAGGCAGGGGGCGGCTCAAAGAGGACATTGGGGAAGAAGAAGCGGGCGAACATCCAACCGAAAATGCCCATGATGCTCCAGAAAGTCCCCCAACCGATGATGGAAAAGATGTCCGTCAGAAATTTTCGCCGCGTCGTTGCGCCCGCACGGGTCTGCGGGCGAGGCGGTGCTGTCACTGATGCTGCCATCGTTCCTCACGCCTCCTTCGCCATCTTCAGGTTTCTCGCAACGAACTTGCCTGCCCGTTGGTCCCTCAAAGTGTCTGAGGGTCGGACAGGGTTTCGTCTTCTTCGGACAGAATGTCTCGCCGTTGGCGGTGCAGGACGGTGATGAACTCGCTGCGTCGGTCTGAAGGGACGCTGCCTTTCGGCAGCCGTTTCACTTGCACCTGCCAACTTTCCCAACCCGTTTCAGCCGCAATCAGGTCGCCCTCGCGGACTTCTGCCGAGGGCTTAGCGACTTTCCCGTTAAGTCGGATGCGCCCCGCTTCGCACAGGGCTTTCGCCAGTGTCCGTCGTTTCACCAAGCCCGTCAGTTGCAGGAACTTGTCCAAGCGCATAAAGCCTCACTGCGGTTTGGGGCGGGGCGTGGCGTCGCCGGGCAAAACACCCATCGCCCAAAGGATGCCACCTAACAAATGCGCCTGAAACTTTGGGTCGCGCCAGACCCGTTCTTCGTGCCCTAAGGCGGTGTAAAAAACGCGTCCCTTGCCATATTGGCGGCACCACGCCAAGGCGTAATCTTGGTCGTCGCGTTTGCCTTTGGTGATGTCTACCGAAGTCGGGTCCAAGCGCAACAAAACCCGCACCTTTTCCCGTGACCAATTGCGATGCTGATAGATTTCGTCGTTGACTTCCCACACCGTGCCCAGATGGCGCGTGGCGGGGTGATTGATGTCTTCCACCAATGCCCGAACGGTTTGGTGCCAAGGATGCCCATTAAAGTAGCCACCAATCATTTCGCCGTAATCTGACCACTGGTAGAAGGTGTCGGTGGCGCTGTGGACGCCGACAAAGCCTTTGCCACTTTTGACGAAATCCAACAGGGCTTGCTTTTGAGTTTCGCTGAGGGGCAACTCGCCCGTCGTGTAAAACATGACGGCATCGTAGCGTTGCAAGATGTCAGGGGACAGCAAATCGGTGTCTTCGGTGACGGTCGTCAGGAAAAGGCGTTGGTTGGTGGGAAGCCCTAAAAGTTGTGTGGCGGGCTCGTAGCCCCATCCCAATCGGACGACGATTTCAGCGGCTGTTGCGGTCGTCCCGTGCCGAAAGCCCATAGAACGGTTGACGAAAAGCAACCGTCGCATCGGTTGCCCTTCCGCTTGGGCGCCTTCCTGCGGCAAAGTCGCCAACCAGACAAGCCCCAGCATCGCTATCCCTCCGAAAAGCAGCCAGCCAAACCGACGCACCATCCTCATCACCTCAGGCGGGGAAAATTTTGGCACGGCAAAAAGGAAAGGGGCGCACGGGGTCGTGCGCCCCGAAGGGAAGTCGTCGTCATCGGCAGCGAAAAGAGATGGGCTTTCCCCCTCCCAGAGGTGTGTCGTTTTTGTCAAGGGCTATTGTTGGGGGGCTTGGTCGCGCTGCCGCTCCCTGCGCCGAAAGCCACCAGGACCGCCGAAGCCACCAGCGCCACCGGGACCGCCCCGCATAAAGCCGCCAAAGTTAGGCATCTCCCCGACGACGATGGTTTCCGCCGTTAGGTTGCCTTGCTCGTCAGGGGTGCCCCGCACTAAAACCCGTTCGCCTTGCTTGATGTCGGACAGTTTGATGTTGGTGATTTTGTAGATGCGGGCATCAGGGTTGACAGCGATAGGGGCGCTGACACCGAATTGGTTGCCACCATTCTTGACATCGTAAATGCGTCCCATGACCATCGCCCCTTCGCGGGGCAAGTTGGGCATGACGACGACGGAAGTCGCTCGCATCCAACCCGTTTGGGGGTCGGGTTGGGCTTGCACCAAGGCGAAGGCGTTGACTTTGATGTCGGCTTTTGTGCCAGGTTGACTGCGCTGCACTTGGGCGTTAGCGGGGACGGTGACCGTTCGGGTCACTTGGTTGTCGCCGAAAGTGGACTCTACGACGAGGGTGTTGCCTTGCACGCTGGCGACGGTGCCGAAAGCGATGGGGCTTCGGCGCATGAATTGGGAAAAGTCAAAGCCGCCCCTTGGGGGGCTGGGGGGTTGCTGGGCAAGCAACCCGCCAAAGAAACCGACGGCAATTAACCCGACACCAAAAAGGAAGCGCTTCATCCGTCATCCCTCCTTTGGCGTTTTTGTCCGCCCTGGTGGGCGGATGTCTTTTCCCTCGTTCATTTGCGCCCTTCCTTCGTCGCCCCTTGCCCTATCCGCCCTATGTCTTCTGCCTTGCGTTCTTCGTCTTTCATTCCCTGCCCCTTTGGTGGCGTTGGAGGAGGGGTTGTCGTGTCTTTCTGGTCTTTGGGAAGGATGGGCAGCGGAGGGGTTAAACGGCTGCGTCGGCGCTCTTCTTCGGTCAACTTCTCCAATTCGCTGGGCATTCGGACGATGCGGGGCGTTAGGAAGACCATCAACTCTGTCCGCTCCTTCGTCTTTTCCGTCCGACGGAACAAGGCGCCAATCAGCGGCAAGTCCTTCAGGATGGGGATGCCCGTCTCAGTTTCCTGCACGCGGTCGCGCATGATGCCGCCGATGACAACCGTTTGACCGTCTTGCACCATGACCGAAGTGCGGGCTTGGCGGTTGTTGATGATGGGTTGGGTAAAGCCCGCTTGCTGAACCGTCCCACCTAAGTCGTCAATGGTCTGAACGATGTCCATGACGATGTAGCCTGCGTTGTTGACACGCGGCGTCACCTGCAAAGTCGTGGCGATAGACCGCAGTTCGGTGCTGATTTGTGGGGGCGTCCCGACGGTGCCGGGGAAGAAGGTCGTGACGACGGGGAAGAGTTGACCGATTTGGATTTGGGCTTGCACATTCGCCATCGTCAGGATGTGGGGCGTGGCGATGACCCGCACTTTTTGGTCGCGTGCCAGCGCTTGCAAGATGGCTCGGAACTTGTCGCTCAGGTAGGTGTAGAACAAGCCTTGTGCCCCTGCCGTCTGAGGGGTCGGCGTCCCCGTGATTTGCTCCGTCGTCACTTGGTTGGTCGTCCCGAAGATGTCTTGCTGGCTTAAATGCCATTCCACGCCAAATTGCAACTCTTTCGTCAGGGTCACATCGGCGATGACGACTTCAATGAAGACCTGCGGTTGGGGTCGGTCCAATTGCTCAATCAAACTGTCAAGGGCGCTGAAGGCGGCGGCGGGAGCAGTGACGACGAGGGAGTTGGTGCGGGTGTCGGCGGTGACGGTGACATCTTGCAAGTTTTGCAGGGGACCAAGTTGTTGGGTGCCGCCGAAAGTCTGTAGGGCGAAGAAGAGGAAGCCTGTCGGGCGGCGTTGCCGTTGCAGGATGTCGTTGACAGTATCGGCAAGCGCTTGGGCGTCCACATTTTGAACGGGATAGACTTTCACCAGCCGCCCCAAATCGGCGGGTTGATCCAGTTGGGCGATGATTTGCTCAAAGAGGGGCAAGTTGGCGTCCGTCGTGGAGACGATGACAGCGTTGCGGCGGGGGTCAGCGACGACGACATTTTGCTGAAAGCCCATCCATTGGCTCGGTCCCATCACCCGTTGCTCAAAGGGGATGCCCGCAAAGAAGAAGGGAAAACCGCCACGCGGTTGGGCGGTCGTCTGCACCATGCGGTTGAGGATGTCGGCGACTTGCGTCGCATCGGCGTATTTGAGGACGAAGTCTTTGACCTTGACGGGGGGCATGTAGTCCTTGTCTAATTCGGCGACGAGTTGCTCCACCAATGCCAAGTTCTCTTTGGTGGCGGCGACGATGAGGACATTGGCGCGGGTGTCGGCGGCGATGCGAATTTCTCCGCTGCGGACGATGCCACCAGCAACTTGCTGGGCGACGGGGCTGGGTTGACCGAAGAAAGTGGCGAAGCGGGCAGCCGACGGTTGCCGCTGGGCTGCCGCCGCTCCTTCCACCAACAGCGTCTGCAAGATTTGGGCGGTGTCGGGAGCGTAGGCGCGTTGGAGGGGGATGATTTTGAATTGCAAATTGGGGCGGGCATCCACATCCAGTTGCTGAATGAGTTGGCGGATGGCTTCCAAGCGTTCCCGTGTGGCAGCGACGATGACGGAATTGGTGCGGGGGTCGGCAGTGATGACGGCTTCGGGTTCCGTCGGGACGGCGCGGCGGCGCGTGTCCGCCCCTGTCGGCTGCGGTGTCGGTTGGGGTTGCGGGAACGGCATTTGCACTGGCTGTGCTTGGATTGCCCGCCGCTCAAACAGTTCCGAAAGGATGCGCTCCATGTCCACCGCATCGGCATACTGCAGCCGAAAGATTTCCACTTGCAAGGCTTCCACGGCGGGCACATCCAGTTTCTTGACGAACTCCTTGATCCACTCCATCCGCTCTTTGGGCGCCCAAATCAGCAAGGCATTGGAATGGGTGAAGGGCACTAACTGGATGGACGCCGTTGTCACCCCACCGACAGGGGCGGGCGTGGGCGTCGGCGCAGGTGGTGCCGCAGGCGCTGCCGCAGGACGGGCAACTGCTCCGACGACGACGCCCATCGGCGCTAACAATTGCCCCAAAGTTTGGGCGACTTGCTGGGCATCCGCATACTGCATCGGCACAATCTCAATCGCCACTTTCGCCGAGAGGTCAATGTCCATCAAGCGGATGAGTTGGCTGATTCGGTCAATGTTCGCTTGCGTGTCCACGACGATCAGGAAGTTGCCGATGCTGGTGCTGGCGATGAGGGCATTTTGGGCGGAAAGGAGCGGTTGCAACTCCGCTTGCATCTGGCGGGCGTTCAAGTAGCGCAACTCAAAGACTTGGGTGACGAGTTGGCTGGGGGGGACGGCAGGTTTTTTGACATCGCCAAAGCGGGTCTCTACGGCTTTCTGGCGGGCTTCGGCGATGGGGACAATCTTGACCAGTCGGTCGCCTTCGGGCATCAAAGTGAAGCCCCGCACTTCTAAGGCGGCGGCGAGCACTTGCATCGCTTCGTCTATGCTCATGCGGAAGGGGGCGATGATGGTCAGCGTCCCTTCCAAGTTGGGGTGGGGGACGAAAATTTTGCCCGTCGCTTTGCTGTAAAACTCCAAGACCGCTGAAATTTCTGCCCGCACAAAATTCAACTCCACCATCACGCCTCGGCTTTCCCGAAAGATGCGCCCTTCGGTGCGGGACGGACCTGCGGGCGCAGGGGGCGTCGGCGGTGACGGCTGTGGCGGCTGAGCGGGTTGGTCTGGTTGTTGAGGCGGCTGTTGTTGCTGCTGAGGCGGTTGGGGTTGTTCGGGTGGTTGCGGTTGCTCAGGTTGTTGGGGTTGCTGCGGCGGTTGTTCGGGCTGCTGAGGCTGTTCGGACGGTTGGGCGACGGCGAGAGAGGGCAAGGCGAAGGAGAAAGGCGGTAAAGTTGTCCAGCCCACTAAAGCGAGGACGGTCAGCCAACAAAGCCATCGGCATCGGTGGCGCTTCATCGCCGATCACCTCTTTTCGGCGACCCATGGACAAAAGGTCAAGGCAGGGTGATGCCGAAGTTTTGGGCGGCTTGACGGATTTGCTGTTGCTGTTCGGGCGTCAGTTGATTCCAGTTTTCCCGAACGCGCTCCAAGATGCGGTTGCGCACAAAATCGGGCAACTGGTTCCATCGCTCCATGACGCGGGTCATCCATTCGGAAGAGGAGCGGCGAGGTTCTCCTTCGCCCCGACCCCTGAACTCTGCCGGTGGAGTGGCTGAAGGAGGACCGCTCGGCGGTGTGGGCGTGCCTGGGCGCGGGGCGGGCGCGCCCGAAGAGGTGCCCATCGCCAAAATTTTCCGCTCCTGTTTTCCTTCGCCCAAAGTGATGCGATAAGCGACATCGCCTTGGCGCACTTCCACATAGTTGTCGCCCGCATTAGCGACTTGATAGCCGAAAGCGCTTTCGCCGACCCGCACCCACGCCGTGTCCCGCGTCTGCGGGTTCTCCAGCAAAACATAGGTGTCATTACCCAGTCGGGCAACGCTCGTCGCTGTCAAGTTGGCGGGGCGGGATGCCAAAGTCGTCGGCGCAGGATTAGTCGCTGGCAGGGGCGGAGGGGCAGGCGGCAACGGCGGGGGCGCACCCAACCCGCGTGGGGACGATGGCGGCGAAGTCGGGCGGGAGCGACCAGAGGAAGGAGCGGGGCTTGGCTGTGCCGAAGGCGTTTCAGGCTTCTCGCTGGCGGGTTGAAAGATGTTGCGTTCGGCGATGAAGCGGTAATCCCGTTGGGGCAAGGTCGCAGGGCTACTGGCTTCCTGCTTGATGGGGGCAGTAGCGACATCCCTGCTCGGCGTCTGGGCAGGGACGGTTTCACCCATCCGTTCCAATGGACGGGCGATGGCGGAAGGCTTTTGCCCTTGCGGCGATGGCGGCGCCGTCGCATAGCGGATGTAAGCGTAACTGCCGACAGCCAACAGAAAGGCGAACGCACCCAAAATGGCAAGGTCGCGCGGCGTCACTTCCCGACGCATTTTGCTCACCTCCGAAGGGTTGGGGCAACACTGCCCCGAAGGGGACGGCTGGGCGAAAGGGTTTTCACGACAGCCTCGTCCACAGGCACCAACCAAACGAGCACCGCTTGCACCCGAAAGGCGGGCTTAGGTTGGCTGATCACTTGCATGCTCCATCGCTCCGTCACTAAGGGCGGATGGAGGCGGCGAAGGCGTTGGAGCAATTCGGTGATGCCTTGTAGGGCGTCGTTGAGATTGGGTTGAGTCGTGACGGCGGTGACCTGCACGGGCAACCGCACCCACCGCCCTTCGGCGTTGACTTGCCACGAAAGGGGTTGCAGCGTCTCCACTTTCAATCGGCTCTGTGTTAAAGCCCCTTCCACCTGCTCCATCAAACGAGCCGTCAATGCGCCGGGGTTGAACTGCTTTAGGGGCTCGCCCAATTCCCGCACCATCGCTTCGTAGCGTTCCTTTTGGCGTTGGGTTTCTGCGATGCGACGGCTAAGGGCGAGGCGCTGTTCGTCCAATTCGGCGATCTGGCGGGAGAGGGAGCGAGCCTGCCAGAACGCCGACGCCGCCCAACCCCAACAAAGCAAGGCGATGACGACAAGCCCCAGCAACAAAATCCGATGTCCGTCCCTCATGGGCGCCACACCTGCCGTCGGGCACTGACGGAGCGTTCCCGCAGCCAACCCGTAATTTGAAAGTCCACGACAGTTTTTTCGCCTTCCGTGCGGGCGTTGGCAAAGTTCGTTTGCACTTCAGTGAACAACGGCTGTCCGTTGCCGACGGTGGCTTGTGTCAGGGCGCGGGCGACATCGGCGACGGCGCCATGCGAAAGGGCACTGCCCCGCAAAACGACTTGCCCATCCCGCAAAAACACCCACTCCGTCACCCACGCGCTGGCGGGGAAAGTTTTGCTGATGGCATAGAGGGCTTCCAGCGGGTCGTTGCGGGCATCGTTCACTTGCCGCCAAAGTTGCTCCATCCCTTGCAATTTGGAAGTGTAATCGCCCTTCGTCATCTGCGTCAAAGTCTGCTGCAATTGAGTGACTTCCGCCTGCTTTTGGCTCACCAAAGTTTGCAAGTGACGGGCGCGAGAGGTGAACAAGATGGCGGCGACTAATCCGACAACGATCAGGGCTGCCGCCGCCCCAATCAATTGCTCTTCCAAACGCCGCCATCTCAAGGTGGGTTCGGGCTGCAGTGGGGCGAAAGTGGGCAAGGAAAAGGACTTGCGGGCAAGGTGTCGGCACATCGCTTCGGCGATAGAAGTCAGCATCCGTTCGGCGACGGTTATTCCATCGGCAGGCAAAGGCAATTCGTCGCCCATCAGCCCTGTCAACTGAAAGAGAGGCGTTAGCGACAATCCCCACCGTTGCCCATCCCCGACGACAAAAAGCCGCTGAACGGGTTCGCCGAAGAGGCGATGATAAAGGGCGAAGGCGCGCTGGGCTTCCCCCGCCAGAACTTTTTCGGCGCCCTCTTGACCGTTCAACGGGATGGGCAAGACGAGGCGCAAACTTTCTCCCCTACCCATCGCTATCGTCGCTGTTGTCAAGCCGTCCCGATTTCCCCGCAACTCTATCAGCGCCCAACTTTCAGAAACCTTTTCGGCGGCGAAAGCCCAAAGCCCGACGATGGACGGCAAAACCCAACGGACGGTCAGCCCCGCTTGGAGGATGGGCGTCAAGTAAGCGTGCAGGAAACCTTTTCGGCAAGCGACGACGAAAAGCCCATCGGGTTGCTCAACGCCCGCCAACTCCACCTCTTCGGCGGACAAACCCAGTTGGTTGAGGGCTTCCGCCTTCCATGCCCCTTCCGCCGTCTCACCATTGCCCATTGACACCTTCAGCAATTTGTAGGTGCAAGCGGAGGACGGGAGGACGACGCAAAGGGGGGCATGGAAGACGCCCCGTTGCGCCAACTCCCGCAGCCGTCGGCTCACCTCAAAGCCTTGCTCTTCGGGCGGGGCAGTCAGCGGGAAAGTCGCTGTCATCCGACCGCCCTTTGTGGGAAGGGAAAGGCGCAATTCCCCGTCGCCCCATTCTAAGGTGGCGATAGTTTTTGCCTGCCGCCAGAACCCGACCATTTTCGTCCGCACCCCTGAACCTTTCTGGAAGTTCCACGCCTTTAGACGAAGGGCGAAAGGGAAGGTGCGAAAAAGTGGAGCGGGCGACGGGATTTGAACCCGCGACCCTCGGCTCGGAAGGCCGATGCTCTGCCCCTGAGCTACGCCCGCTTTTCCACGCCTTTAGACGAAGGGCGAAAGGGAAGGTGCGAAAAAGTGGAGCGGGCGACGGGATTTGAACCCGCGACCCTCGGCTCGGAAGGCCGATGCTCTGCCCCTGAGCTACGCCCGCTTACCGCCCAAGCAAACAGTGGCTTGCCATTCGTGGACGCCTTGATGTTCATCCCCTCAAAATCGGGTCAACGCGCAAATTGGTGAGCGCGCAAGGATCTTTCAATCCCCTCAAAACGGGTCACGCAATCGGGGCGCCCGGATTTGAACCGGGGACCTTCGGCTCCCAAAGCCGACGCGCTAACCAAACTGCGCTACGCCCCGAAGTTGCCCACACAAAATTATGCCATCGGCAAAAGTCAAGGGCGAAACGATGGCGAGAGATGCAGGGAGAGAAATTTCGCCGTCACAGCCCTTCAATGCGTCCCCAACGGAAATGCTGTCAACCACGCTTTGGCGTGGCTGAGTTGGTCTGTGCCCAAAGTGTCGGGATTGACACCCTTAGCGACGCCCAAATAGTAGCCGAACAGTTGACCGACAACGGTGCCCGGGATGGGCAACATCAGTTCGTCCACCTTCGGCACGACAATCACCGCATCGGCATCGTGGGCGAGTTGGTCGTCGCCTTCTACGACGACAGCGATGGTCGGCGAACCCGCCACTTTCGCCGTCCGAATGCAAGCGTGCAAACGCTCGTAACTCGGTCCTGGCGGGGCGAAGACGAAAGTCGTCCGGTCGGGTGCAAGGAGCGAAATCGCCATGTGCGGGTAATCGGCAGTCTGATAGGCGCGACAAGGCGTCCGCGACTCTTCCTCAATCTTCAGTGCCGCTTCCAACGCCGTGAACCAGTTAGGTCCGCCACCGACGACGAAAAAGCAACTTTGCTGGGCGTGCTTTTGCGCCAACTCTTGGACGGCATTTTCCTGCTCCCGCAAAAATCGCCCCACGATTTCGGGCATGGTAGCAACTTGTTCGCTCACTTGCGCCACCAGCGGCAGGTTGAATTTCGTCCGCTCTCCGACGGCAACCGCCAGCAAGTAAAGCAGCATCAGTCGCGTCGGGATGACGCAGATGTCGGGACCAGTCTTTTGCCCCGTAGGAAACGCCACCGTTTCATCGGCGATGGCTTCCAACGGACTGTCAAGCGTGTTGGTGATGGCAAGGACAGGCAATCGCCATTCGTTGCGGGCGCGCCGCACCGCTTCCAACACCTCAAAACTTCCGCCCGTCGCCGATTGAGCGATGACCAATGTCTTGCGGTTGCTCGGCTGCCAATAGTTGCGGAACTCCCACGCCTCTACGCCCTCCGCCGTCAAACCTGTCAAGCGCGGGAAAAGGAAGGCACCGAAGAGCGAAGTGTAATAAGCAGAGCCGCAACCGATGAAAACGAAATGCTCATAGCCGTCGGCGACGATTCTGTCAGCGATTTCCGAAAGTCGGTCACGCAACGCCATCGTCTCCCGCAACAAAGTGGGTTGGCGATGGATGTCCTCAATCAGGTGGTAAGGCGGGGCGAAGCGAGGGTCGTCGGTCGCCTCGCGGATGTGATACCAAAGGGGCACGCGGCGCAACTCCTCTTCCAGCCACGCAGGGATGGGATTGTCAGGCGTGGGTCGTTCGTCATCAGGATGCTTATCCAGCAGCCTTTGTGCCCATCTCGGTAACTTCGCCACCATAACCTTCATCTCCCCTCAGTGCATTTTGCTACACTTCTCTAAATCACGGCACTTCAAACACAACCTCAACCGTCTCACCGCTTCTGACGATGACTTCCTTTGCACCGACTTGCTCACCCAAGCGAAACAGCATGACGATGTGGCGCCCCGGAGTGATGTTGTCAATCCTGAAGCGACCATCCGGCATCACCGACGCCATGAAGTTTGTGTCGGCGTTCAGCATAACATACATTCGCAAGGTTTGTCCGCTTTTGGTTTTGACCCGCCCAATTATTGTCCCGCCAGTTGTCAAGACGAAATCAACAGGCACGCGAGTTCCCTCGGCGACGGTGACATTATGCTTGAAGCCCATTGCCAATCCTTGAGCCTGACAACGAAGCGAGTAGCGACCCGGCAAAATCGGTTCAAACCGATACATGCCCAACCGGTTCGTTATCGCTTGACCGACGGTCATGCCAGTTTCGTCCTGCAAGTAAACGAGCGCTCCCGCAACGGGCTGACCGGTGTCAGCACGGACGACTTGACCTTCAATTGCGCCCGTCGCTGGAAGTTCAAACTGGACGGTGACCTTTTGACCTGCCTTCGCGTGGACTTGTTTCCAAATCGGCTTGTTCATCCCGAAAGGGAGCAAGACGATAGCGACGGGTTCGGTGGGCACTTCAACTTGAAACCTTCCATCAGGACTGACGGGCATTTCAACCACGATGCTACCCCATTGCGGTTGCAGCGGGTCATCACTGCCGCTCAAAGCGACCACTCGGACTTTGGTGTTGACCAAAGGCACTTTGGACTTGACAATCCCTTCAACAACTGCTGGGGCGGGCAAGACCAAATCGCCGACATCGGTCAATTGTCCAACTTCAACCTTGATTTGTTTGCTCACCCTTCTCCCACCCGATTGAGCGACCAGAAGGTAAGTTCCCGGTGGGAGTTTGGTCTCAAATTTTCCGTCGCTGGGTTGCCAAAGCAGCACATTTGCGGGTTGCCTCATTGTCGGTGACAAAATCCGTTCAACCCAGATGCGCCCTTCTCTCGGCACTTTCCCGTCGCTACTCACAACCCTCCCGCGAACAATGCCCAACTGTTGCGGTTTCAAGGCAATTGTGACCTCAACGGTTTCGTTGGCTTTCACCGAAATGGAATGTTCCGTCGGTTCAAAATCGCTGGCGACGACGAGCAACTTGTATTTCCCTTCGGGCAACCCTTCAAACCGAAAATTCCCTTGTGGGTCGCTGGAAGCGTTCGTTTGACCGTAATCGTCCTTTGTTAGTGTCACAATCGCGTTTGGAATTGGGCGGGCGTCAGAACCGATGACACGACCGACGATGCTTCCCGTCGGCGGGATTTTGATGTTGACGAAAACGGTTTCACCCTCGCTGACCTTCACAGTTAAAGGCGGTTGAAGCGACAAAGCGTCGTTCCAGTAGGAGACGACATGAGCGGGAGTCAAGACCAACTGGTGCTCGCCCGAAGGGAGATTGAACAGCAGCAACTGGTTATCCTTGAACTGGGGCAAACGAACCCACCAATTTGATGACCGAAGCCGCAAAAACAAGGCTGCCTTAGATGCTTCCCCTTCAACGGTGCAAATCAAGGAAGGCTTCGCACCGAGCCAGCATTTAATCGTTGGCTGCAAACTTTCAGGCTTACTGGCGTCCACGAAAAAGGCTGCACCTTCAACTCCGACCACAACCCACCAAGGTCGCCTGTCAGGCAAAATCACCAAAAACTGACCTTGCCCGTCCGTCATGCCCCTTGTCCCAGATTGGTAGCCTTGTGCCGGCGGGGCAGGAATGATGTCTGCTTGAACGCGGACATTCGCCAAAGGTGTTCCGCCTTCTGACAGAAAAACGCAGCGGAAAGAAACAGGGGAAGTCACCTGCCCCCAAAGCCACGATGCTATCGCCATGATGCAAGCGAAAAATTTTGCGCACCTCATCGGTTCAGTCACCGAAACAAAATCATAGCGTGCCACACGGGAGTCGGAATTATCGGCAAATCGTGAGATCGGAAGGACAGTGAATAGCGACTGGCGATTGGCGACTGGTAAGCGGCAAATGGCGGATAGCGAGTAGCGAATAGCTAATGCCGAACCGAAACGGCAGCGAATAGCGAATAGCGAGTGGCGAATAGTAAACGGCTTTGACCACCCACCCGAGGTGGGTGGCTACTACTTGGGTTGCGCGTAGGACTTTTCCTCTGAACGCCCAACCCGCAACTCGCAAATTTTTTCAGTTAGCCTACTTTAGCAGGCTTCATCTCAGTAGGTGGGCAAATTGGGTTTCGGGGTAAGAGTTGCGGGTTAGGTCTTTCCTTTGAACGCTCAAACCGCAACTCGCAACTTTTTCAGTTAGCCTGCTTTAGCAGGCTTCGTCTTTGTAGCCACCGACTTAAAACGGGTCGTGGGACGCGGGACGAGGGACGAAGCAAAAAATGGTAGAGCGAGGCTCCTGCCGAGCCAGAAACGACAGTGAATGGCGACTGGCGATTAGCGATTGGTGGATGACTTTTCTGTAGGGCAGTGTCCTTCGCTGCCGAAAAATTTCCGTGTTTGATTGCACTCCGCACTGATTTTAGCCTTCTATTTCGCCTCCCTTGACACTTGCAAAAGACGATACACCTTTATGCGCCCACCGAAAGTCACAATCCCCATTAAACGACCGTCGGGTGAGAATGAAAGAGAAGAAACAGGGTCGTTGTATACAAGAGGATTTGAGACGAGATTTTTCGCTTCCCAAAAATTTTCCAACCCAGTTTTCGTCAACCTCCAACAACTCAAAATGTCACCGTGAACCCAAAAAGCAGGAACAGTGATGCCTCTGGGTCTTAAAGGAGTGAGCAGGTCGCGGGAAGTATCTTCGTGAACCAAGAAAAGTGGACTGTCATGCGAAGGGAAACCCGTCACCATGACCATGCCTTTCAGGAAAATTTGACCGCATACTTTGCCATCACTCACCTGCCGAAGGGCGACAACGCTGCCCTTCCAACTCATGCCAGCCATCACTAAAATTCTACCGTTGGGCGAAAACGAGAATGTGAACCTTTCAACCCAAGTTACGGGAAGCAAGTAATGTCTGCCTACAGAAATCCAACTTATGTTTTCTTGCCAAAGTTTTCGTCCGTTCGTCAAATCCCACAAACTGAGGAATTGTTTCCCTGGATAATGTAGAGTAATCGTTGCCAGAAATCTGCCTTCAGGCGAAACGGCGAGTTTGAAGACCCTATTTGCTCCAAGCGGTAAAGTTCTCAATAATTTGCCGTCATCAACTTTCCAGAACCGAACATTTCCCAAATCGTGGCTGCATGCAGCCAAAAACTTGCCATCGGGTGAAAATGACAGAAAAAGACCTTGCCGCCCTTTGTCGCCCTTAAGCGTTTGCACGATCTTGCCTTCCAGAATTTTCCAGATGGTTATAGTGCCGTCAAATTTGTAAGTGGCTACCCATCGCCCATCAGGTGAGATGGCTCCGATGGAGTCTTTCACATTGATGGGAAAAGAACGAACCTGTTGACCATCTTCAACACGCCAAACTTTGACTGTTTGGGCTGCTGTAACGATGTATTTGCCATCCGGGGTAAAAGCGATATCGTGCGTTAAGCCGGGCTGGTCTTCGTGTCGGCGTTCCCAAAGTTTAACCAGTGGTGGTGTTTCCCACCGAAAGACGAAAAGTGCGAAACAAATCCCGAAGAGGAAAATGACGGCGATGACCAAAGCGTTTCTTTTCTCCAGAGGCAAGTTTCGCCATGCCTTCATTTGGTTTCGCCTCCCTCAGCGTCAACATTATTTTGCCCCTTTGCTCCCTACCGTCAAGCGCATCAATCTGTCGTTGAAAGATAACAACAGCGTTGGATGTTCATTCCCCTTAGATGGCATATGGAACATGAGGCGGCTTTTCACTCATCACGCTTAACGCATTACGGAGTGGCAAGATATTGAGCGGGGATTGGGATGGAGCGGGAAACTTGGCAAGTTCTGACAGCGCTCAAGGAAGTGCGAAAAGAAAGTGTGTCTGCTCGGGTAGCAGTTTTGGCAACCCTCTTGACAGTCCTTTTCGCCTTCATCATCCCTATCAATGACCTCTACCTTCGCAACACGCCTTTGGCTGGCAACTTGTTGCCCACTAACACCGTCTTGGTCTTGCTGTTCTTTGTCCTACTGGTCAACCCGATTTTGAGGAAGTTTGCACCGCGCTTTGCCCTCCAAACTCCCGAATTGGCATCCCTTTGGGCTTTGCTGGTCATTCCCTCGGGAATTGCTATGGCAGGCTTTTGGCGCTACATTCTCCCGCAAATTGCCAACCTGCTTTACAGCGCATCGCCTGTCAACCGCTGGGATACGCTTCTCTTGCCTTACGCTCCCGATTGGCTGGTGGTCTTGGACAAGGTTACGGTTCGCGGGTTTTATGAAGGCAATGCGGGCATGGTCGTTTGGGATGGTTGGCTCAAACCCTTCAAGTTTTGGATACCGTTTGGGTGCGGGCTTTTGTTGGCAACAATTTGTCTCGCTTCACTCATCCGCCGCCAATGGACGGAACACGAGCATTTCACTTTCCCGTTGGTTCAATTGCCTTACGAACTGGTGAGGTCGCCGAGCACGAATTCAGTCTTTCCACCTTTGTTCAGCGCCCGACCCTTTTGGCTTGGCTTTTTGTTTTCTGTTGGCTTTCACACTCTTTGTGGCTTGAACACTTACTTTCCGTCCGTTCCAGCAATTCGCCGAATCCGAAGGTTAGGCGAATACTTGACTGGCTTCCCTTGGGACAGCATATCGGGCACTTTCATCAACATCTACCCTGCAGGTGTCGGTCTGGCATATTTGCTGACAAGTGAGGTCGCATTCAGCCTTTGGTTCTTTTTCGTTGCCGAGCGGTTGCAGCAGATTCTGTTTGCCTACTACGGTTGGACAGCTTTTGGGATGTCGGCAACCGATTTTGTCCAATTTCAGCAGGTCGGAGCCGTCATTGGTCTTTTGATCGTCATTTTGTGGGCTGGCAAGGCTTATTGGCAGAAGGTTTGGGCAAAGGCGTTGTGGAAACTGCGCGAACAAGGTGATAACGACGAACCTCTCCCTTATCCCTTTGCTTTGTGGGGCTTATTTGGCTCAGTTGCTTTCTTGGTCGCATGGTTAGCGGTGAGGAAATTTTCTTTGCTGCTTGCGGTCATTTTTGTGCTCATGGCGCTTGGGTTCTACTTGGCTGCATCTTGGATTGCCAGCAACGGTGGGATGCTGATGGTTCAAATGCGGATTTTGCCCCTTGACCCAGTTTGGGCGCTCGTCGGCTCCCGACGCTTCCCACCACGCGACATCATCGTTTCGTTTTTGCTCCAGAAAGCGTTCACCTATGACCTTCGCGAGACTTTGATGCCTTCACTGCTCAATGCTATGAAAATGGCTGACTTGGCTGGTTTGAGCAAACGCTCCGTTACCCTTTGGGGAGTCTGGTTAATTGCCCTTGCCATCCCTGTAGCGCTACTATCTTGGATGCGCCTTTGCTACACTCACGGCGGCGCAAACCTTGAAGGCTCAACTTTTCTCCAATGGCACGCTATGCACCCTTACTTGCTGATGGTTCAAGCAATTGACCCAGGCATTCAGCCCAATTTCGTCCGTTCTTTGGGTCTAATCGTTGGCTTAACGATTTTTGTCGGTTGTTTCGTCTTGCGGCGGCAATTGGTCTGGTTCCCTTTGCATCCTATGGGACTGATTGTCTGTCGGGGTTGGGCGATGGAGAATTTGTGGCTCATGGTTTTGGTGGGATGGTTGGCAAAAGTGCTCATTGTCCGCTACGGAGGCTTGGTCGCATATCATGGGCTACGACCTTTGTTTTTGGGGCTGATTTTGGGAGACCTGACTATGGGCGGGATTTTCGGGCTTGTGGGCGCGTTCACCCGCAAAGGCTACAGCGTCTTGCCGTAAAGACTTGCCCAACTGGCAGTTAGTGCAGCGGATGTGGCATCATTTGAGTGGCTTTCAATTTGACGACGGAGGCGGTCTTTGATGGGGTGTGCCGTTTGGGAGCGATACAGTTACCCTGAAATGCGAGAACTATGGAGTTTGGAAAGCAAGTTCAAGGCTTGGATGGAAGTTGAGTTGGCAATTTGCGACGCTTGGGCTGAGTTGGGAGTCATCCCCAAAGAAGCGGCGCGGAAAATCCGCGAACGAGCGTCTTTTACCGTTGAGAGGGTGCTTGAACTGGAACGAGAGTTTGAGCATGATTTGCTTGCTTTCGTGAGAGCCATGACGGAGAACATGGGCGAAGAAGGGCGCTATGTCCACATGGGTGTCACCAGTTACGATGTTGAGGACACCGCTCTCGGGCTCATCCTGAAACGCTCTTGCGAGATTTTGGAGCGAGACTTGGACGAGGCTATGGATGCTGTCCGTCAGAGAGCAGTTGAGCATAAGCACACTCTTATGATGGGGCGAACTCACGGGGTGCACGCTGAACCCATCACTTTCGGGCTCAAATTGTTGGTTTGGCTTTCGGAACTTGAGCGGCATAAAGAACGGTTGCTGGCGGTGAAAGAAAGGGTAGCAGCCGGGAAAATTTCCGGAGCCGTCGGGACATACGCCACCGTTGACCCGCGAGTTGAGGAAATTGTCTTGAGGAACTTGGGTTTGAACAGACCTAAGGTCAGCACCCAAATTTTGCAACGCGACAGGCACGCCGAATACCTTTGCGTTCTCGCTCTCATCGCCGCTTCAATTGAACAATTCGCCACAGAAATTCGCAACCTTCAACGGACAGAAATTGCGGAAGTTGAAGAGCCTTTCAGGGCTGGGCAGAGGGGTTCGTCGGCGATGCCCCACAAGCGCAACCCAATTCGCAGCGAAAGGCTCTGCGGTTTGGCACGGTTGGTCAGAAGCATGGTCATTCCAGCCATTGAAAACATCCCAACTTGGCATGAACGCGATTTGACCAACTCCTCGGTTGAACGGGTCATCTTGCCCGATGCGTCTATCCTGACCGATTACATCCTGAGGCAATTTGCTGCCATCGTTCGCGGCTTGGTGGTCAAGCCCGAGAACATGAGAGCCAACTTGGAAAAGACTCAGGGTGTCGTCTTTTCGCAAAGGGTCATGCTTGCTTTGGTGAAAAAGGGTTGGTCGCGAGAGGACGCTTACAAACTGGTCCAACAATGCGCTTTTGAAGCAATACAACAGGGGCGACCGTTTAGGTTCGTCCTTGAAAGCCGACCTGAAGTCCGTGAAGCCCTTAGCCCATCGGAACTTGACGAACTGTTTGACTACGGCTACTTCATCCGCCATGTTGACGAAATCTTCCGACGCTTTGGGCTGTAAGGTTGGTTGAGAGTTGCGAGTTGAGGGTTGAGCGTTTGAGCGATGAATTCAAACCCACAACCCGCAACTCTAAACGCACAACTCGTTTGGGAGGCGCATTTGCCATGACGCCAAAAAATTTGTTGTCCGCTCGGCAGCAGAGGTTGAGGCGAAGGAAATGGAAGCAGGTTCTTTTGATCGCTGCTGCCATTCTCACTCCAATCTTGTCGGCTTTGGCGGGAATTTCAGTCCACTTGACTTTGCACGGTCAAAAGTCCTTGCCAGTGAGGTTGGCAGAACGGGTAGCCAACTGGTTTGTCCCACCCGATTACGCTTTCAACGGTCGTGACAGGCTGAACATCCTGATTATCGGCGCCGATTACGACTACGACAACAAGGCTCGCCCGCTGCCGAAGCCTGCCCGCTCCGACACAATTCTCATCGTCAGCCTGAGCCGGGATGGCGAAGCATCAATTTTGTCAATCCCTCGCGACACGGTTGTCAGGTTCAACGGCAAACTCCACAAAATCAATGCAGCCCACGCTATCGGCGGACCAGAACTGCTGCGGCAGGTCATTGAGGAGCAGTTCGGAATTCAAATTCACCACTTCGTCCAAGTGACTTACGAGGCTTTCGTCAAGTTGGTCGATTTGGTGGGTGGCGTTGACTTGTTCGTTGAATACGACATGCACTACGACGACAACTGGGGCAAACTCCACATTCACCTCCAAAGAGGCTTCCAGCACCTTGACGGAACTCAGGCTCTCGGTTTTGTTCGGTATCGTGGAAAAGGTTACAGAAGGTTTTGCCCAAAGTGCAAAGTCAAAATTGAACACTGGGACCCAAGGGGCGATTTGGGGCGTGTTGAGCGACAGCAGCAGTTCCTTAAAGAGTTAGCGAAGAAGTTGCTGCAACCGAAGATGGTCACGAAACTGCCGCAACTTGTCTCCATCGCCCACCGGTATGTTGCCACCGACATGGACTTGAAGACTTTGCTCAGTTTGGCTAACTTTGCCCGCCAATTGAACCTTGACAACATGAAAACAGCGACATTACCGGGGACAGGTGCACGGAGTTCTTTTCTCGGCAGCATTGTCATCCCCGACCGAGAAAAAGCGCCTCAGGTTTTGGCTGAACTTTTGGGTTCAACATTTGTCCCCTCCCTTTGGGAGCAAGGTGCAGGTTCAGTCGGTGGGGCTGTTAGAGTGGCTGCAAGGGTAGAAAGGAGTAAGAAACCAAAGGTAACAGAGCAGCGAGCGGAAGAGGAGGAACCGCCTGATGTGCAAACCATTGAGGGCGTGCCTATCAACCACGAGCCAATAGAAGTCACGCCAATTGAGCCGATAATTACTCAGCCGCCGTCACCGCCTACTGCACCTGAATCTCCCGCACCAAAGTCTGAGGAACAAAGTCCATCGCCTTCCAATACTCCGCCAGAACAAACCCCGCAGCCTAAACCCGCCGAGCCAACACCTCGTTGAGTTAAAGTGCCTTGAAATGCGGTCTTAGGAGTTTTCTGTCAGGCAGTTGACTATCATGCTACGGACTTTAACCCTTAGTTGATGACGCAACCGAAAACAAACCATGCTACGGATTTTAGTCCGTATGGGATGACTACCGAGGTTTGGCTTCTCCCGCACGCAAAAGTGCTTCGGCAAGGAGCAGGTCTGTTGGGTGGGTGATTTTTATGTTGGTTGGGTCGCCAGACACCAGTCTGATTGGGACTCCCATTCGTTCAACGAGCATCGCATCGTCAGTGGCTGTGCAGCCATCTTTTAAGGCTTGTTCGTGGGCTTCCCTGAGCAACTCGGCAGCGAAAACTTGAGGGGTTTGAGCAAGCCAAAGTTGCTCTCTGTCCAATGTCTCCGCAATTAAAACTCCGTCAAGGGTTCGTTTCACCGTGTCGGTGCAAGGCAGCGCCGCAATTGCAGCCGTCCCAATTTCCTGTGCTGCTTCCCAGACGGCAACAATCAAGGAAGGCTTGACCAAAGGTCTCGCAGCGTCATGGACAATGACCCACTCTGTCCTTTCAGGCAT